>Ga0194055_10002126_pt1 | contig 15851 bp, 12 predicted proteins | sample SepL449m_MetaG_FD_155482 | JGI IMG/M metagenome (GOLD analysis project Ga0194055, IMG submission 155482) | Anoxic zone freshwater microbial communities from boreal shield lake in IISD Experimental Lakes Area, Ontario, Canada - Sep2016-L442-9m | ecosystem: Environmental > Aquatic > Freshwater >... | reverse complement strand
CTTGCCGCCCTCCACCGGCGGCGTGTCGGGCGTGAGCCCCGCCACCACCTGCCCGAGCAGGAGCGGCTTCGAATCGCCCGGTAGTGGCAGCCGCACGCCATACACGTCGGTCGGGCCATAGACTTCGCCATCGGCGATGCCCCGCAGAATCGGGTGGCTGGCTGCCTCAGGGGCGACCACACCGCGGGTCCCCTCGACACCGTGGTTGCCGTGGTGGTTGATCCAGGTCTCACCGAGCACCTGGCGACCAAATCCCTCCTTGAAGGCATCGTCTGCATGCTGCCAGTGATACCTCTGGAACGTGCCCCCCTTCGGGAAGTCGAAGCCGTGGGTCGCCGTCCGCAGCCCAATCACGGGCTTTCCCTTGAGAAGGTAGGAGTCGATCTCTCGCATCTGCGCGTCGGGCAGCGTGCGAAACCTCGTGGCGATCACCATGAGATCGGCATCTCGCAGGGCCTCGAGACCGGGGATGTTTGTCCGATTGTTGGGGTCGATCTCACCGGTCGCCGGGTCGATCGCGTAGACCACGCGGCAGTCGAAGCCGTGGTGCGCGGCGAGGATCTTGGCCAACTGCGTGAGGGCCTCCTCGCTGCGGTACTCCTCGTCGCCGCTCACGAGCACGACATGCTTGCCCTTCCCTGGGCCGTCGCCCCCCGCGACGTCGAGCCACGGATCACCCGCCCGAGCCGCTGCGGCCAGCACCAGAAGTCCAAGCACCACCGACGAAACGACGCGACGCACCATGGATTCTCCTCGAAGCAGCAGCGGTGGCGCCGGCCGGCAGGGCCAAATCACACGTCCGCGGACCAGCATCCTACTCAGGCGAGGATGCCCCTGACCACGTGGCCGTGGACGTCGGTCAGCCGGAAGTCGCGGCCCTGGTAGCGGTAGGTGAGCCGTTCGTGGTCGAGGCCGAGGCAGTGAAGAATCGTGGCCTGCAGGTCGTGGACGTGGACCTCGTCGCGGGCGATGTGAAACCCGAGTTCGTCGGTCTCGCCGTAGGTGACACCCCCCCGGATTCCGCCCCCGGCCAGCCACATCGTGAAGGCGTTGGGATGGTGGTCGCGGCCCTTCGACCGGCCGAGGACGGCGCTCGCCTCCACCATCGGCGTCCGCCCAAACTCGCCCCCCCAGACCACGAGCGTCGAATCGAGCATCCCCCGCCGCTTGAGGTCGGCGACGAGCGCGGCACTCCCCCGGTCGGTCGACTCGCAGTTCGTCTTCACGTTGCCCGCCACGTCGGAGTGGCCGTCCCAGCCCTCGTGATAGATCGTGACGAACCGCACACCCCGCTCCACGAGCCGCCGGGCGATCAGGCAGGCCCGGGCGAAGCTCGCCTCCTCGGGCGTGCAGCCGTAGAGGGCCAGCGTCTCGGGGCTCTCGTCGGCAAGGTTCATCAGTTCCGGTGCCGAGGTCTGCAGACGGTGGGCCATCTCGTAGCTGGCGATCCGCGTGGCGATCTCAGGGTCGCCGTCGAGGCCCAGGCGACGACGGTTGATCGCCGAAACCACGTCGAGCGTATCGGCGGCCAAGCGGCCGTCGGCCCCATCAGGGGAGGCGACGTTGAGGATCGGGGCACCTGCGTTGCGAAACCGCGTGCCCGTATAGACGCTCGGCAGAAAGCCACTCGACCAGTTGGCACTGCCGCCGCTGATCCCGCTGCCGGTGCTCATCACCACGAACGCCGGCAGGTCGTGGCTCTCGCTGCCGATTCCGTAGGTCACCCACGAACCGATGCTCGGCCGGCCGGGCTGCGCGAACCCGCAGTTCATGAAGATCTGCGCGGGGGCATGATTGAACTGATCGGTGCGGCAGCTCTTCACGATCGCGATGTCATCGACCACATCCGCGAGGTGAGGCAGCATCTCGGAGAGTTCCGCCCCGCTCTGCCCATGCCGCGAGAAGCGATACTGCGGCCCCAGCACCGCGGCATCAGGCCGGATGAAGGCATATCGCTGGCCGCCGATCACTTCCGGCGGGATCGGCTTGCCCTCAATCGCCGCGAGTTTCGGCTTGTGGTCGAATAACTCAAGTTGGCTCGGGGCGCCTGCCATGAAGAGCTGGATTACCGCCTTCGCCCGCCCGGGGCTGTGAGGGGGGTTGGGAGCGAGCGGCCCCGCAGGGAGCGTTGCCGCCGCAGCCGGACGGCCGAGCGACTCGGCAAGGAGGCCCGCCAGAGCCATCTTGCCGACACCAATGCCGCAGTCGTGGAAGAAGTGCCGCCGCGTGAGATCGAGCAGTGGGTTCATCGCTTGACGATCGCCTCATCGAGGTTCATTGCCGCTCGGGCCACAAGCATCCAGGCCGCACGCTCCGCCGCGTCGGGGCCAGCCTCACCCGTGAGTTTCGCGGCGTCGAGTTCGCCGGCCGCCAGCCGCTGCCGCTGGGCGGCAAGGTAGGCGGCGAGAGCAGCCGTCTCGTCGGCGTCGAATCGGCGGGAGAGGAGCCGGCGGCCGAGGTCCGCCAGCCGCGTCGCATCGTCGGGCCCGGCCTGCATCGCGGCCGCCCCCAGCGCCCGGGCCACCTCCACGAACATCGGGTCGTTCAAGAGCGTGAGCGCCTGCAGCGGCGAGTTGGAGACGTCGCGGCGGACCAGGCAGGCTTCGCCCGTCGGCCCGTCGAACGTGGTCGCCATCGCAAACGGCGCCGTCCGCTTCTGGAACGTGTAGATGCTGCGACGGTGCCGATCTTCGCCTTCGCTCACCGGCCACTTCGGGCTGCCGTAGGCTACTTCCGTCACTCCCTCAGGCTGCGGTGGCCGCACGCCGGGGCCTCCCATCTTCGTCGTGAGGAGTCCGGCCGCGGCAAGCATCGAGTCGCGGATCACCTCGGCCTCGAGCCTCGCTCGCGGCCCGCGGGCGAGCAGCACGTTGGCGGGGTCGCGGGCCCCCAGGTCAGGCGTGACGGTCGAGGCCTGCCGGTAGGTGGCGCTCGTCACGATCAGACGGTGGAGTTTCTTCTGCGACCAGTTGAGATCGTGCATGAAGGTCACGGCCAGCCAGTCGAGGAGATCCGGATGGCTCGGCGGGTCGCTCTGGTAGCCGAAGTCTTCGAGCGTCTTCACGATTCCCCGGCCGAAGAAGGCCTGCCAGTGGCGATTGACGGTCACGCGGGCGGTGAGTGGGTTATCCGGGGAGACGAGCCACTTCGCGAGTGCCAAGCGGTCAGACGGGGCGTTGTCGGGCAGAGGCGGCAGGAATGCGGGAGCCGCGGGGCGCACCTCTTCCTTGGGCTGCGTGAACTCGCCGCGGTGGCGGCGGTGTGTCACGCGGCGGCTTTGGGCCGGCCGCTCGCGGAGCACGAGCGTCGTCGTGCCGTCGCGGAGGCTGTCCTCGAGTTTGCGAATCTCCTTGACTGATTCGGCGAGTTCCGGCGCCGATGCCAGAAACCGCCGCTGCAGGAGATCCCGTTCGGTGGCCGACCGCGAATCGACGGGCTTCACGAGCGCGGCCTCCTCGGCGGCCGTGTGGCCCCGCGCCTCGGCATCGCCACGGCTCGACACCGATACGCGGAAGCAGCCGATCGGACAGGCGTAGTGCCGCTCGCTTCGGAGCGTGAGCGTGAGCGGTGTTCCCGCGGGCACTGGTTCGACGAGCACATACACCGCCGCATTCGGCCGACCCTGCTGACCGTCGATGCCCCAGCCGCTCGACATATCGCCGTCGATGGTGTTTGCCGCCGAACTCGCCCCACGGCTGCTCGACGGATTTCCGGTATGCGAATCCGTACCCCTCGCGACGGCGATCCGGCGATCGCCCGCCGTCACCTCACACTCCGACAGGAAAAAACCCCCCTTATCGCCCTCGTACCAGGTCATGCCTGGGCCGTGGATGGGCAGGCTCTCGTCGGGCAGCACCTCGAGGCGAATCGCCCGCGTCTCCGTCGTGGCTGGCGGCAGCACGACCTCGTAGACGGTGCTCTTGGCCACGTCGCCCCCTGCGAGCACGGAACCGTCGCTGCGAACGACGAGATGCGGCAGGCTCGACGTCACTGACGCGGGATTGGCCACCGTCCAGTCAACGGCCAGCCGCGACTCCTCTTCGTCCCATGCGGCGAACCGCTCCGGCGGCGCTGCCCATTTTTTCGGCAACTCTGCCCAGGCCTGCTCGATCTGGCGGTGGACGTCGTCCAGCCGGCGATCGCGGTCCGCGGAGGGAATCGTCCACTCGGGCTCGTCGGCGTTGTCGAGGAGCGCCATGAGGGCGAAGTAATCGGTGTGCGTGATCGGATCGAACTTGTGCGTGTGGCACTGGGCGCACGCCGTCGTCAGCCCGAGCCAGGCGGCGCCGGTGGTGCCCACGCGATCGACCATCGCGAGATAGCGGAACTCGAGTGGGTCGATGCCCCCTTCCTCGTTGATCATGGTGTTGCGGTGGAAGCCGGTGGCGATGATGTCGTCGGGCACAGCGTCGGGCAGGAGATCACCGGCGATCTGCCGGATCGTGAATGCGTCGAACGGCATGTCGTCGTTGAGCGATTGAATCACCCAGTCGCGATACGGCCAGATCGACCGCTGGCGATCCTTCTCGTAGCCGTTCGTGTCGGCGTAGCGGGCGAGATCGAGCCAGCGGCGGGCCCACCGCTCGCCATACCGCGGGCTGGCAAGCAGGCGGTCGACGAGGCGTTCGTAGGAGTCAGGCGCGTCGGCGGCGAGGAAGGCGTCGAGTTCGGCCGGCGTGGGCGGCAGGCCGACGAGGTCGAGATGGACACGACGGCAGAGCGTGGCCCGGTCGGCCTCGGGCGACGGGGCAATCCCCTCCTCGTGCAGTCGGATCCGCACGAAGCGATCGATCTCGTTGCGTGCCCAGCCGTCGTTCTCAGCCTCGGGTAAGGCCGGCCGCTCGGGCCTCACGAAGGCCCAGTGCGGCCGGTATTCCGCCCCTGCCGCGATCCACGCCGCGAGGATCCTCTTCTCTTCCTCCGTGAGCGTCACCTTCGTATGCGGCGGGGGCATTACAAGGTCAGGATCGGTGCTCGTGATCCGGGCGATCAGTTCACTGTCGTCTGGGTGCCCTGGCACGATCGCCCGCGTGCCGCTGTCGAGCTCCGCAAGAGCCACCTCGCGGACGTCGAGCCGCAGGCCGGCCTCCTGGTGGTCCTCGTCGGGGCCGTGGCACTTGAAACAGCGGTTGGAGAGGAGCGGCCGCACTTCACGGGCGAAGTCGGGTCCCTCGGCGAGGCAGGCCCGGCCGACTGGCAGGAGGGCGACGGCGGCGAGCAGCATCCGCAGGCGTGACATGCCACTATTTTTGCATGATGAGCCAGCCTCAGCCAGTCGTTTTTCCCCCAATTCGACCCGTACGGTGAGCGAGGGTAAGACTATTTGGTCATGGCCCCGCCCGCACGGAACTGGTTTCCCTGATGACCGACCCTCGTTCACCCTTTTCCATCAATCGTGGTGGTAACCCGCCGAGCTTCGACGTCCGAGGCATCGCCGCCCTGGCCGTCGTCGCGTTTATCGTCGCCGGCCTTGCCCGAGGCGTCTACACGGTCGGCCCCGAGAGCGTGGGGGTCGTGCAGCGGTTCGGGAAGTTCATCGGCACCGTCGGCCCGGGCCTGCGGTTCAAGCTTCCCTTCGGAATCGACACGGTGACGATCCTGCCGGTGAAGCGGCAGTTGAAGATGGAGTTTGGGTTCGGCTCACCGGGTGTGACGAACCCCGATCAGGTCTCCGCCGAACAGAGGCAGGAAAGCGACATCGTCACCGGCGACCTCAATGCGGCTCACGTCGAGTGGGTGGTGCAGTATGAGATCGCTGACCCGGAAGTCTACCTCTTCAACATGCGAGAGCCCGGCCCGACGCTCCGCGACCTCTCGGAGAGCGTGATGCGGGAGGTGGTGGGCGACCGCACGGTGGACGAGGTGCTCACGATCGGCCGCCAGGGGATCGAAACCGACGCGATCGCGAAACTCACCGGGCTCGTGCAGGAGCTGAAGATGGGGCTTCGCGTCCAGCAGGTGCAGCTCAAGAACGTGCATCCACCGACGGCGGTGCAACGATCGTTCGACGAGGTCAACCGCGCCCAGCAGGAGCGCGAGCAGATGATCAACCAGGCCAACGGCGAATACAACAAGGTGGTGCCGCGGGCCAGCGGCGAAGCCGAGCGGAAGCTGCGCGATGCCGAAGGCTACGCCCTCAAGCGAGTCAACGAGGCCGAGGGCGACGTCGCGCGGTTTCGGGCGCTCCTCGAGCAGTATGAAAAAGCCCCCGAGGTGACGCGTCGGCGGCTCTACCTGGAGACGATGACCGACGTGCTCCCGAAACTCGGCGGCAAGATCATTCTCGACGAAGACGCGAAGCAGTTTCTGCCGCTGATGAACCTACCGGCCCCGCGGCCTGAAGACCGAAGGGACGCACGATGAGCCCGCTGCCAATCAATCATCCGCTCGTCCAGTGGTCGCGGCGGCTCGCCGACTGGCTGTTTTCGCCGCTCGGGGCGTTCGCCGCCCTGGCCCTCGGAGTGCTCGTATTTGGCTGTGCCTACACGGTCGACCAGACCGAGCAGTTGGTGCTCACGCAGTTTGGTCGGCCCATCGGGGAGCCGATCAACTCCAACAAGACGGCCGCCGACGGGGCCGGCCTGCATTTCAAGATCCCCTTCGTGCAGCAGGCCAACCGGTTTGACAAGCGGATCCTCGAATGGGACGGCGCCCCCTGCGAGATGACCACCCGCGACAAGCTCTACGTGGTCGTCGACACCTTTGCCCGCTGGCGGATCGTCGATCCGCTCGTCTACTTTCAAAGCCTCCGCGACGAGCGGAGCGCGCTGTCCCGGATCGACGACATCATCGGCAGCGAGACCAGGAACGTGGTGGCCCGCCACGACCTCATCGAACTCGTGCGGTCCGACAAGACGCGGAAGCCCGAGCAGGATGCGACACTCGCCGAGGCCTCAGCGACGGTTGGCACACTGCCGCCGATCCAGTTTGGCCGCAAGGAACTCGAGCGGGAGATCCTTGCTGCCGCCGCCCCGAAGATGGGAATCTGGGGCATCGAACTGCTCGATGTTCGCGTCAAGCGGGTCAACTACAAGGAGGGTGTGATCGAGAAGATTTACGACCGCATGATCTCGGAGCGGATGCAGATCGCCGAGCGGTTTCGTTCGGAGGGAGCCGGCGAGGCGGCGAAGATCGAGGGCCGCCGTGAGAAAGACATGCAACGGATCCAGTCCGACGCCTATCGCAAGGTGCAGGAGATCAAGGGCGACGCCGACGCCAAGGCCTCGGAGGTCTACTCGAGGGCCTACGCATCGAGCCCCGTCGCGGCCGACTTCTACGCCTTCCTGCAAACGCTCGACACCTACTCGAAGACACTCGGAAGCGACTCGACGCTGGTGCTGACCACCGACAGCGACTTCTTTCGCCTCCTCAAGCGAATCGACCCCCCCGCGGCACCTGCCCCTTAAGAAACCAGCCGCGGCGAGCCGATGCCGCCATTGGTGCGGCCGCGCCACTGAGTCTACGATGGACGCTCTTCCGGCCGGCGAGGCCGGGTGTATGGCGCCTGGAGACAGCAACTCACATGACTCGGGTCATGGCTCGATGCGTGCCAATGGTCTCAGCGGCGCTCTTCGTGATCGCTCAGGCCCACGGCGGCGACTGGCCGCAATGGGGCGGCGCCACCCAGCGAAACCTCGTCTCCGCGGAACAGGGGCTCCCGGCGAACTTCTATCCAGGGAAGCGCCGCCGCGATCATCTGGGCCTCGACCCGACGACGGCCAAGAACGTCCGCTGGGTCGCGAGGATCGGCGGCGAGAACTATTCCAGCGCCGTCGTCGCCAACGGCCGCGTCTACATCGGCACCAACGACGAGGAGATCGACGACCCCCGTTTCGAAACGACCGAGGGAGGCGTGCTGATGTGCCTCGACGAGAAATCAGGCGGCCTGATCTGGCGGCTCGTGGTGCCGAAGCTTGAAATCGATCGTTCCAAGGTGAGCGAGGATTTCGACGCCATGAAACTCGGCATCTGCTCGACCGCAACGGTCGAGGGCGACCGCGTGTACATCGTGACCAACCGCTGCGAGGCGATCTGCCTCGATGCCGACGGGCTGGCCGACGGCAACGACGGGCCGTTCACCGACGAGGCCTCCTTCATGGTGCCGTCGACAGCCAAGCCGATCGAGCTCGGCCCTGGCGACGCCGACATCGTCTGGCGATTCGACATGCTCCGCGACCTGCCGGTGTTTCCGCACGACGCCACGAACTGCTCGATCCTGATCGCCGGCGACTGTGCCTACGTGGGAACCGGCAACGGTGTGTACGACGGCAAGATTGTGCTCCCAACGGCCGCATCGCTCGTGGCGCTCGACAAGCAGACGGGCCGGCTCCTGGCTCGTGATGACGGCACGATCAGCGCCGGCACGTTCCACGGGCAATGGTCGTCGCCCACGCTCGCCCCGGCGGGCGGACGCGAACTCGTCGTCTACGGTGGCGGTGACGGCGTCTGCTACGGGTTTGAACTCGCCCCGGCCGCGGGCGACGCCGCCGCGGTGTTCCGCCAGGCCTGGAAGTGCGACTGCAATCCGCCGGGCTATCGCGAAAGGGGTGGCACGCCGATCGACTACTGGGCGCTCGTCCGCGGCGGCGCCCGGACGCTCGACGGAGACGGCATGCTCGTGAGCCCGAACGAGATCATCGGCTCGCCCGTCTACCACGACGGTCGGATCTACGTGACGATCGGCCAGGATCCGCTTCATGGCGCCGGTCGAGGAGCGCTCACGTGCCTCAGGGCCGATGGCTCAGGTGATGTGAGCCAGAAGGGGGTCCTCTGGCGATACCTCGGCATCGGGCGGTCACTCTCAACGGTGTCGGTTATCGATGGCTTGGTGTACGCGGCGGACCATGCCGGAAAGATTCACTGCCTTGACGCGACGACCGGAGAACTCGTCTGGGCCTACGACACCCGCGACGAGATTTGGTCCTCGACGCTGGTGGCCGATGGAAAGGTCTACGTGGGCACACGGCGCGGGCTGACGGTGCTTCAGGCTGGCCGCGAGCGGAAGCACCTCGCAGACATCCGGCTCGGCTCGGCCGTCTGGTCGGTGCCAACCGCGGCCAACGGCACGCTCTACGTCGCCTCGCAGAAGCACTTGTTCGCTGTCGAAAACAAGGGCGAGATGCCCTAGGAAGGTTTGATTCATGCGCACCGGTAATCCCGCACTCAACGCCAACACATTCGAGAGCTTCGGCGCTTATCGTCCCGATGCCGCGGCCGTTCCGAGCGGTGCAATGACAATCCTCGGAACGGTCCACAAGACGCTCTTCCTGCTGGCCCTCGCGATTGGCGCCGCGTGCTTCACGTGGTCGCGGGCGACACTGGTGGCCGAGGCGGCCCCCGGCGCAGCGGTGGGCTCGGTCGCCGGGTGGGTGGTCGGTGGCGCACTCGTGGCGCTGGTGACGGGCTTCGTGATCTGCTTCAAGCACGCCTGGGCTCCGATGCTGGCTCCGGTCTATGCGATCGCGGAGGGTCTTCTCCTCGGCGGCATATCGGCCGGGTTCGAAGCCCGGTATCCCGGCATCGTCGTACAGGCAGTCGGCTGCACGTTCGGCACGCTCTGTTGTCTGCTGCTCGCCTACCAGTCGGGGATGATCCGGGCCACGGAGAACTTCAAGCTTGGGATCGTGGCAGCCACGGGGGGTATCGCGCTGCTCTACCTGGTGACATTCCTCGCCGGGCTCTTCGGGTTTTCGCTCTTCTCGTCGCTCTACGGCAGCGGGCTGGTTGGCGTGGGTTTCAGCGTGGTGGTGGTGGCGATCGCGGCGCTCAACCTGGTGCTCGACTTCGACTTCATCGAGCAGGCCGCAGATCGTGGCGCGCCGAAGTATCTCGAGTGGTATGGGGCCTTCGCCCTGATGGTCACGCTGGTCTGGCTCTACCTCGAGATCCTGCGGTTGCTTGCGAAGCTCAACGACCGCCGGTAGCGGGGTGACCGACCTCGTCGTACAACGGAAGCGTTTTCGGGCCCGTAGCTCAGCGGTTAGAGCAGGGGACTCATAATCCCTTGGTCGTGTGTTCGAATCACACCGGGCCTAGTTGTTTTTGCCGGCTTGAAAGGTTGTTGTTGCGCGAAGTGTTGCCGAGTCGTGGGGTCCCACACCTCAGTCGTTACAATCATGGGTGACGACCAGGCCGTAGGCATTGGGATTCCTGAGGACCACGAACATGGCCACTGTTTCATACCCCCACATTGAGTTGAGTTCGGACGGTGTGCCGTATATCGAAGGCACGCGCACCAAAGTCGTTGAGATTGCCCTCGACAGCCTTGCCCATCATTGGGACGCCGAGGAGATCCAGCGACAGCATCCGTACCTGGCGATGGGGCAGATTCACGCGGCATTGGCGTATTACCATGATCATCGCGAGGCCCTCGACGCCGTGATCGCCCAGCAACTGGCGGAAGTGGATCGCATCGCCAACGCACAGCAGCCCTCGGTGCTCCGCGAGAAACTGAAGCGTGCGGGTCGGCAGTGAGCCTCCGGCTGTACTTTGATCACCATGTGCCACGAGCGATTGCGGTCGGCGTACGGCAGCAGGGCATCGACGTGCTGACCACGGACGCGGACGGCACGGCCGATCGTGACGACGAGTTCCTCCTGCAACGAGCGACGGACCTCGGTCGCGTCGTATTCCCACAAGATCGGGATTTCCTGGTGCTGGCTGCGGACTGGCAGCAGGCCCGACGGGATCGGCCTTGTCGCCGCACTTGTGTACCGACGAACACTTCTCTCGTCCCTCGGTGCGCCCATGGTCGCCGTCCTGAGGGCCGATCCGGAAGATCCTGACACACTTGGGCGAACCGCTCGAACCACCGCCCGTCTCTCCCGCCCGTGGCCCACCGACCGACTGGGGAGAGCTCGTGCAGGTCCACAACGAATGCGACGTGACTCAGACGTCGCCCGACGAACTGCCCGCGATCGACATCCACAGCCTCTGACGGCATTCCATGCCACGGTGCCGACGGCCCGCGAGAAGAGCGGTTTCAAGGCGGGCTCGAGCCGACGAGACAAATCCGGCCTTGAGCGTGGATAGGACGCTCCTCGGAATCTCCACGATCGGGCCGTAGCCAGCTCGACCGGTCCCGGATGTTGCTTCTCATGATCCGCCCCGCTCGGCCGTCCCTTGCCGAAGTGCCATTGACCGACCTATCCTTGAGTCATGCATCCCTCGATCACGACGCCATCATTCCATGCCGCGAGACACCCGGACCCAACGTGACCTTCACGCCCTCGACGGCGAAGGCATGGTGCTGTGCAATCCGCGGGATCGGGAAGCCGCACACCGGGCTGAGCACGAGGGGATAGCGACCGACGACCAGAGCGCCGTGACCTGCCCGGCCTGCCTCTCGATACTCCATCGGATTGCCCGTGAGGAGCGGGTGGCCACAGACGAGACCAACGCCCCCTCCGAATCGCACAAACCGGCCGCCGCCGCCGAAGGCTTCAAGCGGATCCGCGATGCGGCCAACATGGTGGGCAGCGTCCGGGAGGGCGACGGCGTCGATCCGCGGCTTGCACGGCTACGCAGGCTGAATGTCGGATCGCAGCGCAAGGTTGATCACGGGGCAGAACGGCTCGGACAGCAAATCTTCGACTGCCTGCGGCTTTCGACCGTGCTGTCGGAAGCCGGCCTTGATCAGTTCGCGTTCGTCGGCGTGCTGCCCGGCGGCCGTGGCGGGCATTACCTCGTCGAGGTGGCCTGCCTCGATCCGACTGCGACGTATGACGTCGATGCCGTGCAGCAGGTTCTCGCAGCCCAGAGGCCGCGGTTGCGAGCGGAGATCTCCCGCGGAGTGCACCGCCGCAAAGCACCCGAAGTGTCTTTCCTCGTGAAGCCACCGGGCTTCCGGATCGGATGAATGCGACCGTCCGAAGCTGGCTCTGCGACCGGCTCGAGGAGGGTGTCGCACGGCAGATCGACCGCGTCGCCGGCCAGCCAGACGTATGGCGCATGGCGGTGATGCCCGACGTCCATCAGGGCCGAACGATTCCCAACGGGATTGCCGTCGCTACCCGCCGGCTCGTCTATCCCGACCTGGTCGGCGCCGACATCGGCTGTGGTATCTCGGCGATTCGTTTCCATGCGGCCGCTCATGACCTCGACCGTACGACCTTGGAGGCGGTGCTTGATCGCTTGGGTTCGGCAGTGCCGACGCTCAAGCAACCGCCGGCCCGGGCGGCCGCCAATCTGTCGGCCGTAGCGGCGCTCGGCCCGCTGAGCTGCGATCGCCTGGGCCGAGCGGCGGCACGCGATGGTGTCTACCAACTCGGCACGCTCGGTCGCGGAAATCATTTCGTGGAGCTGGCCAGGGCGGACGACGGCTCACTGTGGGCCGTCGTGCACACCGGCTCTCGAGCCATGGGGCAGGAGATCACCTCGCATCACCTGTCGACGCTGCCTGAGGCCGGAGTCGATGCCGCCGGGCCCGGCGAATCGGCCGCGGCCCCGCTTTTCAGCCTCGATACCTCGACGATGGCCGGACAAGCCTACTTCTCCGATATGCAGTGGGCCTGCCGCTACGCCGCGGCGAATCGCGCCATGATTCTCAACGCGGTGGCCGATCTGCTGGAGGCACGTCGGGGCGTCGCCATCGATGCCGAATCCTTCATCGACTCACCGCACAACATGGCGACGCACGAAGAATGTGAGGGAGAGGTCGTCATCGTCCACCGCAAGAGCGCCAACCACGCTCCGGCGACTGGGCCTGGCATCGTGGCCGGGAGCATGGCGTCCGGAAGCCGGATCACGATCGGGATGGGCAACCCCGGGGCGCTCGCCTCATCCGCCCACGGCGCGGGTCGCGTGATGAGCCGCTCCATAGCCGGCCAGCGGATCCTGGCTCGGGACCTCGAATCGCGGATGGGCGGGATCGTGTTTCGTCGGGAATGGGCGGGCCGTTTCCGTGACGAGGCGCCGCAGGCATACCGGGATCTCCGCGAGGTGATGCAGGCCCAGCGGGAACTCGTGCGGACGACCGCGACACTCCTGCCGATCCTCAACGACAAGCGGCCGTGAATCTTGTGGTGGCTCGGCAACGCGTGCTCGGGCTACGCCGCGTCGGCGGTGGTTGCCCGCGACTCCCGCCATAGGACGCTCCTCGGAACCTCCACGATCGGGGCGTAGGGGGGTGGCATGGAGAGGAGTGTGCGGGGCTCGGTCGCGGGTCCATGTCTGGCGCGGTTCTGGGGCGGCAGCCGAAGCCTTGCGCGCGATTGGGGACGCGCTAGACTTCTCGGATGAAGAACACCTCCCGCGGCCGACACCCTCTGCCACGAGTGGGCGCATGCGCTGGCGTGGAACTACTCACTCGACCGGCTCGCCAAGATACCCGGCCTCGACCCCCGTGGAGGTCGAGCGGGCCTGCCACGACGAGGCTTGGGGCTGCGCCTCCTCGCGGGTGTGGCGGGCGTACCTGGAGGTCACCCGGGAGGCGGCGTGACCGTGCCGCGGTGGTCGCTGGTTGCCGGGCGGGTGGGCATGACTCGTTGGTCAGCCCCGAGATATACTTCGTGAATGACGGCGACAACCCTCCCACGGATTACGAGTGAGCCTGGCAAGTGCGGCGGCAAGCCCTGCATCCGGGGTATGCGTATCCGCGTGTCCGACGTACTCGAACTCCTCGCCAACGGTGCCTCCATCGAGGAGATCCTGGCCGACTATCCCTGCCTCGAGCGGGACGACATCCTCGCCGCCATCGCCTACGCTGCCCAACAGACGAACCACGTCGTCGTTGAGGTCGCATGAGGTTTCTGGTCGATAACCAGTTGCCTCCCTCCCTGGCCCGTTGGCTCCGCGACCGTGGACATGACAAGGTCGTCCGGGCGACCGCCGCCGCATCGGTCTATGATCAAAGGGTGCGGATCGAAGGGTGCGGTTGGCCCCCGGGAGTTCCTCGACAACGCACCCCGCATCGCATCCCTTGGGGAGACCAACCATGACCGTCGCGGAATTTCATCGCCTGCTTCTGGCCCATCCGGAAGAAAAGATGCACTGGATGCTCCCTGACAAGTCATTCATCCCCACCCACTACCACATCACCGAGGTGGGACGCATCCAGAAGGATTTCATCGACTGCGGTGGCACGGTGCGATCGGCCACCTCGTGCCTCCTGCAGATCTGGGTTGCCAACGACACCGATCACCGCCTGGAGACGACGAAACTGGCCACGATCATCCAGATCGCCAAGCCACTCCTGAAGTCGGACGACCTGCCCGTGGAGGTCGAGTATGAGTCGGGAACGATCTCGCAGTATCCCCTGGGGGGAGCCGAGATCACGCCCTCCGGCATCCTGTTCGATCTGGGAACGAAGCACACCGCCTGCCTCGCCCCCGAGAAGTGCGGCGTGGATGGCACCGGCTGCTGCTGACGCAAACACTCGTCATCGCGGAGCAGGCCGAGCAGGCTCACGTGCCACAGAAGGTGCGATAGGGCCCACATCCCGATGGCGGCCCGCTCCGGTACGGCTCGTTCGCTGCCGTCGCGACATACGGATCGCGGAGCACGGCCAGGAGTCGCTCGAGCACCGTGAGATCACCTGCCGCCGCGGCGGCGAGGGCTTCCTCCACCCGGTGGTTCCTGGGGATGACGACGGGGTTGGATCGCCGCAGCACCGCGACGGCCCCTGCCCGGCCACAGGGCTCCCTGGTCAGTCGGGCCAGCCATCGACCACACCACTCGTGAAAGGCTGCGTCGGCCCCGTCACCCACGGGCGTCGTTCCCGCCTCGGCGATCGCCGCGAGCCCGGCGAAGGTGGTCGTGAAGTCTCCTCCGGTCGCGGCCAGAAGTCCGAGCAGATCGCCAAACAGCTGACGATCGCCCTCTTCCTCCACAGTGAGGCCGAGTTTCACCCGCGCGCCGGCGAGATAATGCCGCTCGTACCGCGTGGAAAACGTCTCCAACACGCCCCGCACTGCCGCGATCGCCGTCTCCTCGTCGCCCCGCACGACCGCCAGCAGGGTCTCGGCGAATCTCACCAGGTTCCAGTAGGCAATCGACGGCTGGTTGCCGTAGGCGTAGCGCCCCTGCTGGTCGATCGAACTGAACACGGCGCCGGGGTCGTAGGCATCGAGAAACGCACAAGGACCGTAGTCGATCGTCTCCCCCGATACGGCCATGTTGTCGGTATTCATCACGCCGTGCACGAAGCCCACGTGCATCCACTTCGCCACGAGCGACGCCTGCTGCTCGATAACGTGGTCGAGAAACGCCACGGCCCCATCATCGGCTGACTTCACCTCCGGCGCATGCCGACTGATGGCGTGATCGAGCAGCGCCGGAAGCAGCCCAGGCTCGCCGACGGCGGCCGCATACTGAAACGTGCCCACGCGGATATGGCTCGCCGCCACGCGGGTGAGCACTGCCCCGGGCAGCGGCGTCTCCCGCCTGACCCATTCACCCGTGGAGGCCACCGCAAGACTCCGCGTGGTCGGGATCCCGAGCGCATGCATCGCCTCGCTGATGATGTATTCCCGCAGCATCGGGCCCTCCGCAGCGCGGCCATCGCCGCCGCGCGAATATCGCGTCCGGCCCCCGCCCTTGAGCTGCAGATCGACGCGACGACCGTCCGGCGTGAGATGCTCGCCGAGGAGGATCGCCCGGCCGTCACCGAGGTTCGTGAAGTGGCCGAACTGATGGCCGGCATAGGCCTGGGCGATCGGCTCGGCTCCGGACGGAAGCTCGTTGCCGGCAAACACGGCTGCGCCTGCGGCCTGCAGAATGCCGGCATCGAACCCAAGATCTGCCGCCAGCCGCTCGTTGAAGGCGAGCAGCGCGGGCCTTTGAACGGGCACGGGCAGGGTCCGGTCGAACAGCAACTCCGGCAGCCGGGTATACGAGTTGTCGAACCGCCAAAC
>Ga0194055_10002124_pt1 | contig 15858 bp, 15 predicted proteins | sample SepL449m_MetaG_FD_155482 | JGI IMG/M metagenome (GOLD analysis project Ga0194055, IMG submission 155482) | Anoxic zone freshwater microbial communities from boreal shield lake in IISD Experimental Lakes Area, Ontario, Canada - Sep2016-L442-9m | ecosystem: Environmental > Aquatic > Freshwater >... | reverse complement strand
GAGGATGTTGTCCGCAACATCTCTGCGTTGAAGAACGAGCCGCAATGGATGCTGGACCTTCGTCTTAAAGGTCTGAATTTGTTTGGCAAGAAGCCAATGCCGAACTGGGGCAGTGACTTGTCGGGAATTGATTTCGACAACATCAAGTACTTCGTTCGTTCAACTGAGAAACAGGCAACCAGCTGGGAAGAACTTCCAGATGAAATCAAAAATACTTATGACCGCCTTGGCATCCCAGAGGCTGAGAAGCAACGTCTCGTTGCTGGTGTTGCTGCGCAGTACGAAAGCGAAGTTGTGTACCACAAAATTCGCGAGGATCTAGAGGAACTCGGTGTGATTTTCGTAGACACCGACACAGGCCTGCGTGAGCACGAAGAATTATTCAAAGAATATTTTGGAACGGTTATCCCTGTTGGTGATAACAAGTTTGCTGCCTTGAACACTTCAGTCTGGTCCGGTGGATCATTCATCTATGTTCCCAAGGGTGTTCATGTTGACATTCCATTGCAGGCTTACTTCCGCATTAATACCGAAAACATGGGTCAGTTTGAACGTACTCTCATCATCGTTGATGAAGGCGCCTACATTCACTATGTCGAAGGCTGCACTGCACCGATTTACTCAAGTGATTCACTGCACTCGGCAGTCGTTGAAATCATTGTGAAAAAGGGTGGACGTTGCCGCTACACAACTATTCAAAACTGGTCGAATAACGTGTACAACTTGGTGACCAAGCGCGCTGTTGCTCATGAAGGGGCAACGATGGAATGGGTCGATGGAAACATTGGTTCGAAGGTCACAATGAAGTACCCAGCGATCTGGCTACAAGGTGAGCACGCGAAGGGCGAAACGCTTTCGATTGCGTTCGCAGGCGAAGGTCAGCACCAGGATGCCGGCGCGAAAATGGTTCATGCTGCTCCTAACACGTCATCTTCGATCATCAGCAAGTCTGTTGCTCGAGGTGGCGGTCGCACGTCGTACCGCGGTCTGATTCAGGTTCTCGAAGGTTGCTATGGATCTAAGAGCACAGTGAAGTGCGATGCGCTCTTGGTCGATGACATCTCGCGTTCTGATACCTACCCATATGTTGATGTGCGTGAAGATGATGTGTCCTTAGGTCACGAAGCTTCAGTATCCAAGGTTTCGGAAGATCAACTCTTCTACCTCATGTCCCGTGGACTGGGCGAAGATGAAGCGATGGCCATGATTGTTCGTGGATTCGTTGAGCCAATTGCTCGCGAACTTCCTATGGAATATGCGCTTGAACTTAACCGACTCATTGAACTTCAGATGGAAGGCGCGGTCGGCTAGTGACTGCTGTAAAAGAATATGAAATTGCTCTAGTACCAGCAACGGATCATGCTCCATCGCTGCATTCATTGGTAGCTAGTGACTTTGCAGTTCCCACTGGTCGTGAAGAAGAGTGGCGCTTCACTCCCATGAAGCGCATTGCTGGACTTCATACTGATGATGCACCCAGTGGAACAACCTGGTCTGTGACGGCAACATCCGTTGATGGCATGACATTCACAGCGAATGCGGCCAAGACTGATGCGCGTAAAGGATTCACTGATCGCGTGGCGGCACGAGCTTGGGAAAATATTGATTCCGTAGCTCGTCTTGAAGTGGCAGCAAATGTCGAGGCTACTGAAGCAATGGTTGTAACTTTTGCTGGTCTGGGTGGCACCTACTACGGCCAGCTTGATATTCATGCGAAGAATCATTCACGCTCTATCGTCATTGTGGATCACACGGGCACTGGCACGTTAGCGGCAAACATCGACATCACAGTTGATGCAGGCGCTCATGTAACAGTTGTCTCGGTTCAGGACTGGTCTGATGGATCTATTCATTTAGGACACCATCGTGTGACCTTGGGACAAGATGCTTCGGTTAAGCACGTTGTAGTCACTATGGGTGGCGACGTTGTGCGTTTGCTTCCAAATGTCGATTACACCGCGCCTGGCGGAAGTGCAGATTTCGTTGGTTTGTATTTTGCTGGCGCTCATCAGCATGCCGAACACCGGTTATTCGTAGATCACAGTGTGAGTAACTGTCGAAGCAATGTGATTTATAAGGGCGCACTCAACGGCGAAGAGGCACACACAGTGTGGGTCGGCGACGTTTTAATCCGTGCCAAAGCTATAGGAACAGATACCTACGAAATCAATCGCAACCTTGTGCTTAGTGGTGGCGGTCGGGCCGACTCAGTTCCCAATTTGGAAATCGAAACCGGTGAGATTGTCGGTGCGGGTCACGCAAGTACAACGGGTCGTTTTGATGACGAGCAGTTGTTCTACTTAATGTCTCGTGGAATTTCAGCCGAAGAAGCTCGACGGTTGGTGCTTCGTGGTTTCTTTGACGATGTTCTTTTGCAGATTGGTGTGCCACAAATTGACGATCGCGTACGTGCAACGATCGAAGAGAAGTTGGTCGGTCATGCCTAGTGTGTGTCGCTTGTCTGAACTTATGGACCGAGCGCCTCGCAAGTTCGATGTCGACGGTGAAGACGTGCTTGTTGTACGGATTGACGAAGACATTTTCGCAGTCAGCGATGTGTGTTCACACAGCGAAGTGTCGCTGAGTGAAGGCGACATTGTTGGCAGCACCATTGAATGCTGGTTACACGGTTCAGCGTTCAATCTCAAGACCGGTGTTCCTTTGGGTCCACCAGCAACTCAACCCATAGAAACGTTTGACGTCACACTCAGTGACGGAGCGGATCCCGAAGTGTTCGTCAGCGTTAGGAGCTAACAATGTCAGTATTAGAAATTAAGGGACTCCAAGTTCAGGTATCAACTGACGATGGACCAAAAGATATTTTGCGTGGTGTGGACTTGGTTGTGAAGTCCGGTGAGACCCATGCGCTTATGGGCCCAAACGGCTCAGGTAAGTCAACTTTGGCTTATGCCATCGCTGGTCACCCGAAGTACAACATCACTGGCGGAACCGTCACTCTTGATGGCGTCGATGTCCTTGCTATGACTGTTGATGAACGTGCCCGCGCGGGACTCTTCCTTGCGATGCAGTACCCAGTCGAAGTTCCAGGTGTATCGGTGTCGAACTTCCTACGTACCTCTGCAACGGCAATCCGTGGCGAAGCCCCAAATCTTCGTACCTGGATTAAGGAAATGAAGGAAGCAATGGCCGCTCTGCAGATTGATCCTGCGTTCGCTGAACGTTCGGTCAACGAAGGATTCTCCGGTGGTGAGCGTAAGCGCACCGAGATTCTTCAGCTTGAAGTGCTGAAACCAAAGATTGCAATTTTGGATGAAACCGACTCAGGTCTTGACGTTGACGCGCTGCGCGTGGTCTCTGAGGGAATCAATCGAGTACGGGCAACTGGCGAAACTGGTGTTCTACTCATCACGCACTTCACTCGAATCTTGAACTACGTCAAGCCTGACTATGTTCACGTGTTCTTCGAAGGTCGCATCGTGCGCGAAGGTGGGCCAGAGCTTGCTGCAGAAATTGAAGCGAACGGTTACGCAGAATACGTTGTGGCTTAGTTCGTGACACTTCTTGATGTTGCTCGAATCGCGGCTGACTTTCCCATATTGGGTCGGACAGTGCGCGATGGGCAGCGTCTTGTCTACCTCGACAGTGGTGCGACGTCGCAAAAGCCACGGCAGGTGCTTGATGCCGAACGAGAGTTTTACGAAAAGCACAACGCTGCCGTGCATCGAGGTGCCCATCAACTGGCGGAAGAAGCAACCGACGCATTTGAATCAGCCCGGGCAACGATTGCACATTTTGTTGGTGCCAATCCAGAGGACATCGTCTTCACAAAGAATGCCACTGAAGCGATCAACATCGTTTCGTACGCATTTCTCAATGCAACGCTCAAGTATGCACGAGGCGTTGATTTACCAGAAGGCGCCGAGCGTTTTGTTCTGACCGAAGGCGATGAAATTGTCGTCACTGAAATGGAACATCATGCGAACTTGTTGCCATGGCAAGAACTATGTTCCAAAACGGGTGCAATTCTTAAATGGATTGGGTTAACCGATTCGGGGCGTTTGAACTACTCCGAACTTGCCACTGTCATCACAGAGCGAACCAAAATAGTTGCGGTAACTCATCAATCAAATTTGTTGGGCACAGTGAACGATGTTGCTCAGATTGCGACTGCTGCGCGTCGTGTCGGAGCTCTTGTTCTGCTTGATGCGTGTCAAAGCGTGCCACACATGCCTATCGATGTGTCCTCACTAGATGTGGATTTTGTGGCATGGAGTGGTCACAAAATGCTGGGCCCATTAGGAATTGGATGTTTGTGGGGCCGCGCTGAAGTGTTGGCTGCAATGCCGCCATTCATTACAGGTGGGTCAATGATCGAAACGGTGCACATGGACCATTCCACGTTTGCTGCGCCTCCTAAGCGATTTGAGGCCGGTGTTCCTATGGCTGCGCAGGCAGTAGGACTCGCAGCAGCAGTTGACTACCTGAATGCCATTGGCATGGATAAAGTGCAAGCTCACGAACATGAGTTGACGAAATATGCGCTTTCCGAAATCGCAACGATTCCAGGTGTTCGGGTAATCGGCCCACTGGATACGAACGAACGTGGATCAGCAGTGTCGTTTGTTGTTGAAGACATTCACCCACATGATGTTGGTCAAATCTTGGACGAGCATGGCGTTGAAGTGCGAGTGGGTCATCACTGTGCTTGGCCAGTTTGTCGTCGTTACAACGTTCCGGCCACCACTCGAGCAACGTTCTACTTGTACAACGGGCTCGACGATGTGGACGCCTTAATCTCAGGTATCCGATCTGCCCAAAAGTTCTTTGGAGTCTCGGTATGAAATTAGAGAACATGTATCAGGAAATTATTCTTGACCATTACCGTCATCCGCACGGAAAAGGATTGCGGGACAACGTGGATGCACAAGTGCATCACGTGAATCCAACGTGTGGCGACGAAATTACATTGCAAGTGACCATTGATCCAGATGACCCGTCAAAGTTGATTGTCTCCTACGACAACCAGGGTTGTTCAATTAGTCAAGCTTCAGCTTCAATTCTGTTCGACCAACTGAATAATCAATCGATTGCCGTCGGACTGACTGCAGTTGATCACATGGTTGCGATGATGCAGCGCTCCGAAGAGCCCAATGAAGATGTTTTGGGTGACGGAATTGCGTTGGTCGGAGTGGCACAATATCCAGCACGCGTAAAGTGTGCACTACTGTCATGGATGGCGTGGAAAGACGCTGCAATCCAGGCGCAAGGAGAGGAAAGTCATGCTTAAAGAAGACGATGTTTTGGAGTTAATGCGCGATGTGGTTGACCCCGAACTTGGAATTAACGTGGTTGATCTTGGTCTTGTGTATGGAGTCACTGTTGATGATGCCAACATTGCGACGATTGATATGACACTGACTTCAGCGGCGTGCCCACTGACTGATGTGATTGAAGATCAAACCCGTGCAGCTCTTGATGGTCACGTTTCAGATTTCAAGCTCAATTGGGTATGGATGCCGCCATGGGGTCCTGACAAGATTACTGATGACGGCCGCGAAATGTTGCGGGCGCTGGGATTCAACGTTTAGTCGCATAATTCTGCAGGATTATGCGTGCAGATTTCCAACGGTAGAATAGAGATATTCCATCCGTTAATACTTAAGGGCGTTTACACCTCGTGATTCAAGCAACTGAACTTGAGTTACGTGCTGGCGCAGATGTGCTGCTTTCCGGTGCGACATTTCGCATAGATTCGGGAGACCGCGTCGGACTTGTCGGCCGCAATGGCGCAGGCAAAACAACGATGACCAAAGTATTAGCAGGGCTCAACCAACCCGCATCGGGACAAGTAGCGTCCTCAGGCACGGTTGGCTATTTGCCGCAGGACCCACGCACTGGCGACCTCGATGTGATTGCCCTGGACCGAATCCTGAGTGCCCGCGGGCTGGATGAAGCGCTACGCCGTCTACGACAAGCCGAAGTTGACATGGCTAGTGACGACGAAACTGTGCGCGACCGAGGCATGCGCAAATATTCTTCAGCTGATGCCGCTTTCCAATCTGCTGGAGGCTACGCAGCAGAAAGTGAAGCCGCATCGTTAGCAAGCAGCGTGGGACTCCCAGTGAACGTTTTGGCACAACAGTTAGGGACTTTGTCTGGTGGACAACGTCGTCGGGTTGAGCTGGCTCGCATTCTGTTCAGTGGTGCTGACACGTTACTTCTAGATGAACCAACAAACCACCTTGATGCCGATTCAATTGCGTGGTTGCGAACGTTTCTGGTCAGTCACCAAGGCGGCCTCGTTGTCATTAGTCACGATGTGGAGTTGCTGGAAGCAACAGTCAATCGGGTGTTTCATTTGGATGCCAATCGACAGGCTTTAGACATTTACAACATTGGCTGGAAAGAATATTTGTCATCCCGCGAGTCGGATGAACGCCGTCGCAAACGGGAACGCGCTAATGCCGAGAAGCAGGCCGCAGTTCTAAAATTGCAAGCTGACAAAATGCGAGCAAAGGCGTCAAAGGCCAAAGCAGCACAAGGAATGCTTAAGCGCGCTGATCGCTTACTGTCGGGTCTCGAAGGTGAGCGAACTGCTGATCGCGTTGCAAAGTTGCGATTCCCAACACCATCGGCATGCGGCAAGACGCCTTTGATGGCAACGGGCTTAAGTCGCTCCTATGGGTCACAGGAGATTTTCACTGACGTGGACTTGGCGATAGATCGCGGTTCAAAAGTTGTTGTGTTGGGGCTCAATGGTGCGGGCAAGACGACGTTGCTGCGCATCCTGGGTGGAGTCGATAAGCCTGACACAGGTGAAGTCATTCCTGGGCATGGTCTAAAAATTGGGTACTACGCCCAGGAACATGAAACGCTTGAAGAGAATCGTTCCGTGTTGGACAACATGCAGCGAGCGGCTGGAGATCTCAACGACACTCAGGTGCGAAGTGTTCTTGGATCATTTCTGTTTTCGGGTGACGCGGTAGCCAAGTTGGCTGGAGTTCTTTCGGGTGGCGAGAAAACTCGACTGAGCCTGGCGATGCTTGTGGTTTCCTCGGCTAATGTCCTGTTACTTGATGAGCCCACAAATAACTTGGATCCTGCAAGTCGCGCTGAAATTCTTGACGCGCTGAGTACCTTTGAAGGAGCCGTAGTTCTAGTCACGCACGATGAAGGCGCTGTTGAGGCCCTGAATCCAGAGCGGGTGTTGTTATTGCCCGATGGTGTGGAAGATTTGTGGAGCCAGGATTACCTTGATTTAATCTCGCTTGCTTAAGCGTGATGGGAGTACGACATGAGTATGCATAACGGAAGCCCTTGGGCTGCTTACCGCGGTTTCACGTCTGACTCGTCTGTGAAAGAAAAGAAACTTTCTGAGGGAACACTGCGTCGGGTATTTAGTTACGCTGCAGGATTCAAAGGCGTGATTTTTGCCTATCTTTTGATTCTCGTTGTCGATGCAGCATTAGTTGTGACCCAACCGCTTTTGTTCAAGCGAATTGTTGACACTGAAATCCCCCAGAAGAATTCCACTATGGTCACGCTCATGGCAGTGGCCATCGCTGTGATTGCGATTGTTGATGCTGGCCTTGGAGTGATAAGCCGGCGCATGCAATCACAAATTGGCGAAGGACTCATTTATAACTTGCGCACTCAGGTCTTTGATCATGTGCAGCAGCAATCGATAGCTTTCTTCACCCGCGCTCAGACCGGTGCACTAATCTCGCGGCTAAATAGCGACGTTATGGGAGCGCAACGGGCATTTACCTCCACACTGGGTGGAGTAGTGAGCAATGCCATCAGTTTGGTGATGGTGGCTGGAACCATGTTGGCTCTGTCATGGCAGATTACTGTGGCCGCATTGTGCCTATTACCGGTCTTCATGTTGCCTGCTCGTTGGATGGGGCGGCGACTGCAACAGCTAACGCGGCAACAAGCCGAAAACAACGCCAGCATGAGTACCCAAATGTCCGAACGATTTAATGTGTCCGGTGCTTTGTTGATGAAACTCTTCGGAACTCCTGAAGTCGAAACAAAAACTTTCGCTAATAAAGCCGAAAGAGTTCGCGACGTAGGCGTAAGTATTGCCATGGCCAATAGTGTCTTCTTCACCGCAATGGTTGTAGTTGGGTCGTTAGCTACTGCACTGGTCTATGGCATTGGTGGCAACTCAGTCATTGCTAAAACAATGACGCTTGGAACGCTGTTAGCACTCGTTGCGCTGTTAGGACGGTTGTACGGCCCAATTACCGCGCTTGCGAATGTCCGTGTTGACATCATGACGTCGTTGGTGTCGTTTGAACGGGTGTTCGAAGTTCTTGATCTGGAACCTATGGTCATTGATGCCCCTGATGCATTTGTTTTGCCACGAGGGGCAGTAAACGTGACATTTGATCACGTCGATTTTCGCTATCCAAGTCCGCACGAAGTATCGCTGGCCAGTCTTGAAGTAGTTGCCCGTTCCGACATGCGGGTGAGCGAGGACTTAATTCTCAAGGACGTGAGTTTTACGGCACAGGCTGGTTCGCTGGTAGCCCTTGTTGGACCATCGGGCGCCGGAAAAACGACAATCACGTCTTTAGTTTCGCGTCTGTTTGACCCGACTCAGGGAACTATCACTATCGGAGGACACGATGTTCGAACTGTCACGCAAAAGTCACTTCACGAAGTTGTTGGCGTAGTTACCCAAGACTCACATATGTATCACGACACTATTCGCGCCAATTTGCAGTATGCCCATCAATCTGCAACAGAAGCAGACATGTGGGCAGCGTGTGAAGATGCACAAATTGCACAGATGATTGCAGATTTACCTGAAGGTCTTGACACTGTCGTTGGCGACAGAGGCTATCGACTTTCGGGTGGCGAGAAGCAGCGACTAGCGATTGCGCGACTTTTACTGAAGGCTCCAGACATTGTGGTGTTAGACGAAGCTACGGCACACCTCGATAGTGAAAGTGAAGCTGCAGTGCAGATTGCATTAGCTAAGGCGTTGCAAGGGCGAACATCGATTGTCATTGCTCACAGATTGTCAACTATTCGCCAAGCAGATCAAATTCTCGTGATAGATGATGGGCAAGTTGTGCAGCGGGGTACGCATCAAGAGTTGCTTGAAAGTGGTGGGCTTTATGCCGATCTGTACCATCGACAGTTTTCGGAATCAGACATCTAGTTGGGACTGACGAAGCGCGACTTCGTTGCGTACCAAAATGATCCATCCAATTACCGTCATTATCGCGAAGAAAATCCACTGCAAGGCATACGACCGGTGAGGTCCTTCAGTGACTTCAGGGGCGGGAATTAGTTTCAATCCAGTTGACGACTCGGGACGACTTGCAATGATTTCGCCGTAGCCATTTGTAATTACAGCAGGATCAGGTGTAGTGAATTGCGGATCAATGGCATCGATTTGCCCTCGTGGCATGTCGCTTGGATGCTTAAAGGTTTGAGACGAAATAATTCGTATACGCACAACAGCCTCAACTTGACCAACAGGTGGGGCGACAACGTCTGGCGAATCAATTGCGGAATTTGCGGCCGCAATCCAACCACGATTGATTAACAATGTTCCTTGGTTGCTCACAAAAGGCGTGACCACCCAAAACCCCACTTCAGAATCGAAACTCTTTTTACGCACAAGAACTTGATGTGTTGTGTCCCATGTTCCAGTGAGATTAACACTGCGCCACAATTGGGCCGGATCTAACGAGGTGGGAGAGGTTCCATAAACATCAGACAACTGTGCTGGTTGCGATGCTTCATTCTTCATGATGACCGAGTTATACATCTGACGCTGATGCAGTCGGCGCCATTGCCAATCCGAAAGTGACTTAAAGGCTGGTAACAAAAGCAGACACATCAGTGTCAACGCGAGCCATTTGGGCGTCACCAGAAATCGATACACAGTTACAGGTTAGTGTCAGTCCCGCGATTCAGAGCAGGCCGCTGTGGCGCTTCAACATAATCCGGAGCATCGAGATTTTTGCGCTCTCGTCCGGCATTTGCAATGACGACAGAAAAATAGGGAAGTAGCACAGCGCCAATCATGAGGGTCCAACGTAGCGTGCCGTGAGCAAAAATTGCACCGATGAAACACAGGGTGCGAATGGACATGCTAATCAAGTATCGGCGCTGTCGACCTTGCTGGTCTTTGGATATTCCGACCTTGGCCTCTGTGATTGTGTAGACCTCGGGCTCACTTGGCATACCCCTAGAGTACGGTGTTACTACCTATCTAGCATCTGGGAGAAATCATGGCGGATCGCACTTATCGGATTACCGAAATCGTTGGCACGTCGCCCGACGGTGTAGATCAAGCTATTCGAAATGGAATTAAACGCGCGGCCGAAACGTTGCGCCACCTTGACTGGTTTGAGGTCACACAAATTCGCGGCAACATTATGGAAGGCGACGTGGCTCATTTCCAAGTGGGTATGAAGGTCGGATTCCGTTTAGAAGACTCTTAAATCGCATCTGATCGCGTCGATAGGTTGAAGCCATCGACTGTGACTGGACAGACCCGAGAGCGCGAGAACCAATCTGCCCATTCGCGCGGCAGACAATCAATTGCAGTTCCGGCATCCGTGATTCGAGACAGCATGCCAACTGGTGACTCATTAAATCTGAAGTTATTCGCGCAGCCAACGATTTCGCCATTGCGCACCACATAAACACCGTCCCGGGTGAGCCCAGTCAGCAGGAGTGATTGGGGATCTACTTCTCGGATGTACCACAGACATGTGATGAGCAGCCCATCACTCATGCGAGCTGCTAGGTCGTCGAGTGATCCTGAACCATGCGCGTCGGATACTTCGATGTTGTCTGTAATCGGAGTGAAAGGCAGATTCGCTTCATGCGCTGCGTACCGACTACTCGCTAGGGCATTGAGCACGCCACTGCTGAGAATCTCACTACGAGTGATCGGCAAGCCCGTATCAAATGAGCTCGACATTGATGAAGCGCCAAGGTTTATGACCGCGTCACTTGTTTCCAGGCCACGAAGGGTCGGATCAGTAGCGACAGTGAGCTCGCGTTGAGTAAGACGTTCACCGATGCGGGTTCCACCGAGTGGATTACTAAAGACACTGCGCCCTTCGTTAGCTTCTCGGGCCGATGCAGTCCACAATAGATAAATCATCAGATCAGCAAAAGCAGAAGGAGACAGTGTCACAGTATGTTGGCCAGGCTCAACATCGATTCGATTTGCTTGGTGCGCGATTCCAGCGCGCACCCTCGAGCTGTGCGGCGCGACAACAATATCGCCTAAGGTCTTGGCACTCTGCCCGCTCCATGCCGACTTTGTGCGATCAGGACTCTTTGCACACAGTTCAAATCGTGCTGTCGGTTGCTCGTATCGCAGTCGAGTTCCAGCGGACGTTGCGACATATGTGGTGTCGTGAGAATATTCCGCGTATCCGAAGTACTGCGATGATGTGTCTGAAAAAACTTCCGAAAGTTGCTGTGCAATATCACCAAGACCGTCATCGACTGCCTGCGTTGCTGGTGCTGCAAAATTTGAATGCTGGGCGCCTGCTACTAAATCCATAGCATCTTGCGAAGCACCTGCAGCCCGAGCGCTGGCTCGAGCGGCAGCAACGAGTCCCTTGATGTCCTCGCGATTGCGCACCTGACCGCTGACAATACCGCTGGCGACACCATCATTAACAGGAACGAATGCAGCTAGGGACAACGTGTTGTCAATCGTGTCACCGTTAGTGGTCAGTGACGAATTAGCCCAACGAAGATTGCGCACAGCATTGACTTCACCAACTGCAACACCACCGTCAGTTCCGAGAAGTTCTAGCGCAACTTCAACTGCTTGGTCCATTGAAAGATTGCTCATGCGCTTGCCTCCTTTCGGCCATTCAAGACATTGATGTCACGGAATACCGCCGATGGGCAACCATGGCTGACCGGAGCAACTTGACCTGGTTGACCTTTGCCACAGTTCAGTGCGCCACCAAGTAAGTAGGTACTTGGACCGCCAATGGCAACCATGGAGCCCCAAAAGTCTGGAGTCTTTGACTGGTACACAACATCTTTGAGTTGACCAACAATTTCGCCGTTCTTAATTTCAAAAAAGCGTTGACCGGTGAATTGGAAGTTAAACCGTTGCATGTCGATGGACCACGATTTGTCGCCGACTATATAAATTCCGCGATCTACTCCAGAAATCAGATCTTGTGTGGACAAGTCTTCTGTTCCTGGTTGCAGGGACACATTTGGCATACGTTGAATTGGAACGTGAAGCGCAGAGTCGGCAAATGCGCAACCATTAGAACGATCGAGACCTACATGTGAGGCAATGTTTCGATCAACTTGATATCCAGTCAAGATGCCGTCTGTGATGAGGTTCCACTGCTGCGCTGCAACACCTTCGTCATCCCAGGCCACAGTCGAGAGTCCGTGTTCGGCTATTCGGTCTCCAGTGACGTTCATAATCGGACTGCCGTATTTGAAGTTGCCAAGCTTGTCCAGTGTGGCAAACGAAGTGCCTGCGTAGTTTGCTTCGTAGCCAAGGGCTCGATCAAGTTCGGTGGCATGTCCAATAGATTCATGAATCGTGAGCCACAAGTTTGTGGGATCAATAACCAAGTCCCACGTACCCGCTTCAACGGAAGGTGACTTTACTTTTTGATCAAGCAGATCAGGAATCTGAGCTAGCTCTGTGTCCCAGTCCCAACCGTGACCTTGTAAGTATTCAAAACCGCGACCAGCTGGTGGGGCACAGGTGCGCATGTCGTCAAAGCCACCTTCACCGATATGGCTGGCTGTGAGTTGAGCACTGGTCCGGAACCGTTGTTGCGAAAGTCGGTTGCCATTGAGGTCAGCAAAGAATGTTGCATCTCGCCCCATCGCAGCATGAGCATCAACATGGTGAACAGCTGATGACTTGCTCACTTTTTCATTCCACGCCATGAGCAGTTCGATGACTTCATCATCAGAAACAGCCATTGGATCAATCACCACTGGCATGGTCCAGGAAGCAGTTCCGTATGCGGGTTCATCTGCCAGCGATACGACATCTGTTGATACTGCGGCACTGACGGCAGCCATGGCCAGCGCACGTCGTGCAGCATCTCTGGCTCCAGCAGGTGTCAATTCGTGAGTTGCGGCAAATCCCCAAGCGCCTTGTGAAACAACGCGCACGCTAAATCCGGTGGTGCTATCTGTTCCAACATTTTCGACATTGCCGTCGCGCACTGAGACGATTCGATTGTCATGTGTTGCGATGCGCACATGCGCAATTGTCGCCGCGCCTTCAGCGGCAACCTCGAGAGCAGCGTCTGCAAGGGAGTTGGCTAATTCATTGGGATTTGCGGGCACAGGCATGACTCAACACTAGTCAGTTACGCTACCCTTGCACCTATGACTCGAGTTGTTTTGGTAACAGGTGGCAATCGTGGGATTGGCTTAGCCGTAGCGCGTACTCTGGCTGCTGCTGGGGACACTGTGGCTGTCACAAGTCGCTCTGGTGAACCTATTGCTGGGCTGCACGTTTTTCAATGCGATGTGAGTGATACCACCAGTGTTGATGCAGCATTTGACGCCATTGAAGCCCAGCTTGGCCCAGTAGAAGTAGCAATCGCTAACGCCGGGATCACTCGAGATGGTCTCATTATGCGAATGTCAGACGAAGACATCAACGATGTGCTGAACACTAATTTGGTGGGAGCAATTCGCGTTGCCCGCAGAGCTGCGCGCAGCATGATGAAGGCGCGTTCGGGCCGTCTTATTTTTATATCAAGTGTCGTTGGACTTATGGGATCAGCCGGTCAAGTCAACTATGCAGCGTCCAAGGCTGGACTCATTGGAGCTGCGCGATCACTTGCTCGTGAGCTAGGGCCTCGAGGGGTTACCGCGAATGTGGTGGCACCGGGATTCGTTGACACTGACATGACTGCAGAATTAAGCCAAGAGCGACGCGACGGCATCGTGGCCAACGTGCCACTTGGCCGATATGCTTCCGCGCAAGAAATCGCGGACGTTGTTTTGTTCCTTGCCTCGCCTCAAGCGGGTTACATCACGGGTGCTGTCATTCCCGTTGATGGTGGCCTTGGTATGGGACACTAGGACGATTATGGGCATCCTCGATGGTAAAAATATTTTGGTCACTGGAGTCTTAACGGACTCCTCGATTGCGTTTCACGTTGCTCGCCTTGCACAAGAGCAAGGTGCCAATATTGTGCTGACGTCATTTGGTCGGACAACGAGCATCACCAAGCGCATCGCAGGTCGGTTGCCGCAAGAAGTCCCAATTGTGCAACTTGACGTCACGAGCAAAGAAGATCTTGACAATTTAGCGGGTGAAGTCGCAAAGCACGTGCCTTACCTCGACGGAGTGCTGCATTCCATCGCGTATGCACCCGAGGCTGCACTGGGTGGGAACTTTCTCAATACTGAGTGGGACGACGTGAAAGTTGCTCTTGAAATTTCAGCGTTCTCATTGAAGTCACTGGGCATGGCATGTCTTCCACTGATGCAAGAGCGTGGTGGCCAACTCCTTGGATTAGATTTTGATGCGACAGTCACATGGCCGTTCTATGACTGGATGGGTGTCTCAAAGGCAGCGCTCGAGTCCACTTGTCGCTACCTTGCCCGCGATCTTGGTCCAAAGAAAGTACGTGTCAATCTCATTGCAGCCGGACCGCTGTACACGACCGCTGCTAAGGGAATTCCGGGCTTTGATCAGTTCGGTCCCATGTGGGAGCGACGGGCTCCAATTGGTTGGGACACATCGGATCCTGTTCCTACAGCTAAAGCGTGTGTTGCAATGTTTTCTGATTGGTTCCCAGCCACAACGGGAGAAATTATTCACGTAGATGGTGGCGTGCATTCACAGGGTGGCCCCTGATTCGTAAGTGTTATTACGAAGTAATTAATCCATCTACCACATCAGAGTGATCAATTTGATCTCTCGGTATTCCCATCACGTAAAGAACTGTATCTAGATATGGCGTATTGACCGATGCGTGAGCAGCATCGCGGACAAAGGGTTTGGCATTAAAAGCAATACCTAAAGCAGCAGCATTGAGCATGTCTAAATCGTTTGCGCCATCACCGATAGCGATAGTGCGTGACATAGGTATGCCAAACAATTGGGCGAATTCTCTGAGTGCAATGGCCTTGGCAACTCGGTCAATAATCGGACCTTCGAGTTCACCTGTGATCACTTCATCAATAATCTCGAGTTTGTTTGCTTTCATGTTGGTCACACCGAGTGACGTGGCAAGAGGTTCTACGACTTCAATAAATCCACCACTGACCAATGCCACATGGAAACCCAGACGGTGCAAGGTGCGTACTAACGTTTGGGCACCTGGAGTCAAAGTGATTTCGCTCAAGACACCAGAGAGGATAGTTGCGGGCAACCCAGCCAGCATCTTCACACGGGCTCGCAATGATTGCTCAAAATCCAACTCGCCATTCATCGCACGATGAGTGATGTTTGCAACCTCAGACTCGACACCCGCATGCTTAGCGAGTAGTTCGATAACTTCTTCTTGTATCAAAGTGGAGTCCACATCCATAACGACAAGATGCACGCCTCTGCGATCCAGGCCTGAATCTTGAACTGCGATGTCAATTTCGTTGGCGCGTGCAACTTGTGATAGTTGATCGCGCAATTGTGCTTTAGTGACACCTCCAACTTCGAATTCGACAGCAGTTACTGGAAAGTGAGCCACTTGCCGAATGCGGTCGATGTTTCCGCCAGCAGCTGCGATGGTAGAAGTGATAGCGGAGACGGAACCTGGTTCTAGCGGACGTCCCATGACTGTGACGATGAGTCGCTCGCGCCAGTGGTCAAGCTCGGTGTCGGGAATGTGCCGAGCCACCAGGCTCATGTTTCGGGAGTGGGCATACAGGGACGTCACGCGTTGAGCCTCTGCATATATC
>Ga0194055_10002123_pt1 | contig 15868 bp, 14 predicted proteins | sample SepL449m_MetaG_FD_155482 | JGI IMG/M metagenome (GOLD analysis project Ga0194055, IMG submission 155482) | Anoxic zone freshwater microbial communities from boreal shield lake in IISD Experimental Lakes Area, Ontario, Canada - Sep2016-L442-9m | ecosystem: Environmental > Aquatic > Freshwater >... | reverse complement strand
ATCACACCTACCGCCTGTACCCGGACATTCCGGCGGACCGCGCGCTGTTCGAGTCGCTCGTGAAGGGGGATTACGAGACCTGGCGCTCGACCACCACGGCCGATATCGAGCACGCCGGACAGCAAGAGGTCCTGAACTGGTTCTGTCTGGCGGGGGCGGCGGAGGCGCTCGGCGTCGTGCCTGACTGGTCTCGCCTCGTCGAGACCTTCGTCTTCAACTCGAACAAGGTGTTCGCGACGTATCCGGTCGTCGCCGCTGGCTCGCGGGCTTGATCAACCAAGAGGCCGAACGGCGTTGCGCTTCTTGACGCCTCTTGGTCCTGCGATATAATATCGGTAGGCGCCGCTCCGACGGCGAAGGCCGCGAGAGCGTTTGCACGGCTTCGTTTCCGAGCGTCGCATTTGTGGGTAACGGTCTAGGAGGTCGCGCGTGTCCGCTTCGAAGAACGCAATGGCAGCCGAGGTCAATGGGGGGGTGGACGATCCGACGATCCTGATCTCATCAGATGGTCATGCAATGCCCAAGATGGACGACTACCGGCCCTACCTTCCCTCTCGGATGCATGAGGACTTCGACGCCTTCTGCGATGCATACCGTGAGCACGGAGCCCGCAACACCGATCCGGTTGCGTTGGCCGCCCTCCATGACCCCGATGTCGTCGAGGCGTGGAGGCGAGAGGTAGTCGAACCGGGCTACCTCGAGGGCATCTCCGATCCTCACGCTCGCATCCGTGAGCAGGATCGTGAAGGGTGTGCAGCCGAGGTCCTGCATCCCGACTTCGGCCTGCCGTTCGAGCTGGGTTCGTCCCGGCTGAGGCTTCTGTTCCCACAGTTCGAGCGCACACCCGAGCAGCTCGACGCCGGCCAGAAGGCTCATAATCGTTGGCTCGTCGACTTCATGTCGGTGGCGCCGCAGCGATTCGCGGGGCTCGCGACCGTCAGCTTCGATGACGTCGATGCTGCCATCGAGGAGATCCGCTGGGCGAAGGAGGCAGGCTTCAAAGGGGTGATGCTGCCGCACTTTGACGAGAAGGTGCCGCTGTACGACGCGTGTTTCGATCCGATCTGGAGCACGGCCGAAGAGCTCGAGATGCCGGTCAACAGTCACGGCGCCCTCTCGTCGGTCACCCGGCGACTGGTGACGGAGACCCCTGGAGTTCCCCACCCCTCGTGCGGGTTGGCGATCCGCCATCGGCCGCTCTTCTTCCATTGTCACCAGATGCTGAGCCACTTCATCTTCGGCGGCGTGCTGGAACGCCATCCCAACTTGAAGTTGGTGCTCACCGAGCAAGGTTCGTATTGGACCGTCGGCGCGCTGCAGACTATGGACTACACCTACGACGGCAGCTATGCGAAGCGCGACATCCGTGAGGTGGTGCGGCTCAAGCCATCTGAGTATTTCGAACGGCAGTGCGCGCTCGGTTCCTCGCTCTTCTCGTTGGCGGAGATGCAAGTCCGCCATGAGATGGGCATTGACAAGATGATGCTGGGCTTCGACTATCCGCACCACGAAGGCGCGTGGGCAGCCGGGCCAGGCTTGGTCGCGTATTGCCGCGCGACCCTTGGTGCAGCCTCCGTACCTCCGGAAGAGGCACGGAAGCTCCTTTCCGAGAACGCCGCACGGGTCTGGGGCTTCGATCTCGATGCCCTTGGAGCAATCGCCGGGCGAATCGGTCCGTCGATGGAGGCGCTCCTGACTCCGCCTGAGACCGATGAGTATCCGCGTGGTGACGTCCACAAACCACTCGCGATGGCGCATTGACGCGAACGCGTGACCGCGTCGACTCGACCGGTTCCGCATCGAGGAAGACTGCTACGCCACGTCAGCGATGCTGGCCACATCAGGCTGGGGTGGCCAGCATCGGCCTTCCGGGTGATCAGCGGACCATCGTGCGAAGACTAGGGAGTTCTCATGGACGCCAGCGAGGTTGACCCATCGGAGTTGCGATCCCTCCTCGACAAGGAGCGGATTCGCGATCTGCTCGCCCGCTGGACTCGGGCCGTGGACCGGGGGGACAACGATGCCATTGCGGACTGTTACCTCGCGGAGTCCGTGGACCAACATGGAGCGTTCTTGGGAAGTGGTAAAGAGTTTGCGGATCGACCGATGCGCCGCTCCGGCGCATTGGTCGCCAAGACTCACACTCTCGGGCAGTCGATCATCGATCTGGACGGCGATCAAGCACATTGCGAGACGTACTTCTTGTGCCCGGAGGTGCAGAAGATCGATGGAGAACTCATCTTCGTCCAGATCCAGGGCCGTTATCTCGACGTGGTCAAGAAGGCTGGTGGTCGATGGCTGATCGAATCTCGACGGGTCGTCCTCGACTGGGCGTATGAGGTGCCGGACCCAAAGCCATGGAGGGCGCTCGATGCCTATCCTCGTTCCCAGCTCTGGCCCGACGACGAGGTGTACAGCAAGGAGTCGCACGCGTGGCCGGGCTACCGACAGTGGGCGAGAGGCTGAACGATTCGCCTCGCGCCAAACGTTCCGTTTCTTTCAACCGGCGTCGATAAGGGGAAGCGTTCCAGATGATCAGCGCAGAGAAGAACGAGCGGCTCACGCGGGTGGGTCCGGGCACGCCTGGCGGGGAGCTGTTGCGGCGGTATTGGCAGCCGATCGCGGCGTCGTCGGAGGTGCGTGAGGTCGGGACGCGCACGGTCCGTCTGCTGGGCGAGGACCTGGTGTTGTTCCGGGACCCGTCGGGGAGCTTGGGGCTGATCGCGGAGCGGTGCCCTCACCGCGGGTGTTCCTTGGCGTTTGGCATCCCTTCGGACCGCGGGATCAGTTGCCCGTATCACGGGTGGCTGTTCGACACCACAGGGCAATGCATCGAGCAGCCGGCTGAGCCGGAGACGTCGATGTTCAAGGACCGGGTCCAGACCCCGGCCTACCCGGTCCAGGAGATGGGTGGTCTGGTCTGGACCTACCTGGGTCCGGATCCCGCTCCCCTGCTGCCCCGGTTCGACCTCTTCGCGCGTCCCAACGTCCTGCGCTCGATCGGGTTCACGATGCTGCCCTGCAACTGGGTGCAGGTCATGGAGAACTCCGTCGACCCGGTGCACTTCGAGTACCTCCACGGCGTCTTCGGCGACTACAACCTCAGCCAGACCGACGAGCCGCCCACGGTCGGTCCGGGCATGCACCACACCAAGATCGGCTTCGACGAGTTCGAGTTCGGGATCATCAAGCGTCGCGTGGTCGAGACCACCACCGAAGACGACGACGCATGGAAGATCGGGCACCCGGTGGTGTTCCCCAACATGCTGAAGGTGGGACGCGACCGGTGGTGGCAGTTCCAGATCCGGGTTCCGGTGGACGACACCCACACGCTGCTGTGGTGGTACTCGACCGTCGACAGCGGAAGCGTCCCGGTCGACCAGCCGCTCGATGAGATCGAATCCTTCGAAGTCCCGTACCAGGACGAGGACGGCCGACCGCTGGTCACAGAGTTCGCCGCCCAGGACATGATGGCCTGGGTCTCCCAGGGACCGATCGCGGACCGCACGGTCGAGCGCCTCACTACGTCGGACATCGGGGTCACAACGTTCCGGCGGATCCTGTTGCGAGAGATGGACGCCGTCGCCCAAGGCCAAGACCCACTCGGCACCCTGCGCGACACCGCCCGCCGCGACGAGATCATCGACCTTCCCCAAGAAGGCAAGCACTACTTCCAAAACGCCGAATCCGCCGCGCTCGACGTCCTCCGCCAACCCGGAACCAAGTACAGCCCCCTCAAGGACCAGTTCATCGAGCTCTACTGCGCGCCCGAGCCCTCCACCCTCACCACCAGCCCAAGAAGCTGATGCCCAAGACGCCGTGCGTGGATCGTTGGGTGGCCCCACGATGAGGACCGAGACGATGCGGATCGGTCTCGCGGGCCTCGGCGCCGCGAGCACCGAGATCATCAACGCGCTGAAGAAGAACGGCAACGTCTCGTTGACGGCCGGGTGTGACGTCCGCGCAGAGCTGCGGGACGCGTTCGTGGAACGCGAAGGGGGCCTCGCCTTCGAGTCGGTGGAGGCCATGGCCGCCTCCGGAGCGGTGGACGTCGTCTACGTCGCCACCCCGAACCACCTCCACTGCGACCACGTCGTCGCCGCGGCGAGCGCCGGCAAGGACGTCATCGTCGAGAAGCCGATGGCGCTGACCCTGGCCGAGTGCGACCGGATGATCGAGGCCGCCAAGACGCACGGGACCCGGCTGCTCGCGGGCCACACGCACAGCTTCGACGCGCCGGTCGTCGCCATGCGTCGCGCCATCGACGACGGCCTCATCGGTGACGTCTACATGATCAACCAGTGGTACTACACCGACTGGCTGTACCGCGGCCGCCTGCCCGACGAGCTCGACGTGGGCAAGGGCGGCGGGGTCGTGTACCGCCAAGGCCCGCACGGGCTCGACATCATCCGCCTCCTCGCCGACCGCCCGGTACGGCGGGTCAAGGCGTTCACCACGTCCCTCGACTTCCGGGGACCCACGCACGGGAGCTACACCGCGCTGATCGAGTTCGACGGAGCTGTCCACAGCACCGTCGTGTTCAGTGGGTACTCGTTCTTCGATACGGCGGAGCTGACCTTCGGCCTCGGAGAGCTCGGCTGCCCGCGCCCGTCGGAGACCAACGGGCGGGCCCGCGCCTTCATCCGCGAGCTGTCGGCTCGGGATGGTGAGGAGGACTACAAGCGCTCGGTGGCCTACGGCGGTGCGGAGGCGTCGAAGTGGCAGTCGGTCGTCATGCACTGCGAGGACGACGTGCGAAAGCACCCCTTTTACGGCCTCACGGTCGTCAGCGGCTCCCGCGGCGACATGCGCCAGTCGCCCGACGGCCTGTACATCTACGACGACGAGGGCCGACGCGAGCTGCTGATCGGCAAGGAGGTCCTCGAGCGCGAGGCCGAGATCAACATCCTCTACGAGGCCTGGCGCGACGATGTCCCCCTCGCCGCCCACGACGGCTCGTGGGCCCGCGACACCCTCGAGCTGGTGCTGGCGATCATCGAGTCCGCCGAATCGGGAGTCGAGGTCCGGGTCTCGTGAGCCCGGCGCCGGTCAGGATTGCGCTCGGCCGGAGCTACGACCGGATCCGGCTGCTCGAGCAGCCGGGCGCTCCGCTCCCCGACACCGGGAAGCGCCCGGTGGTCTGCACTGTGTCGCCGACGTTGCACGACGCGTTCCGCGCGCTCACCGGCGAGTCGCCGTACGACGGCTCCGAGATGTCCACCGCGTTCTACATGGCGTTGTGCAGTGAGGGCACTCCGCCCTTCGTGGCTCTGCCCGTGTTTCCCTCGCGGGCGTTCCGCTACGGGAACCTGGTGGTGCGAGCCGACTCGGAGCTGCACGAGATCGAGGAGCTGCGTGGAAAGCGGATCGGTCTCCCCGAGTACGGGCTCACGCTCGGGGTGTGGCTCCGCGGGATCCTCGCGGACGTCCACGAGATCCAGCCCTACGAGATCCATTGGATGACGGCCCGCGAGCCCGTGCTCATGGAGATGCCGGGCGGGGTGGCGGGCACGAACGCGAAGGTCACCCACCTTCCCGACGGCAACCTCTGGGATGCCCTCTCGGATGGCCGCATCGATGCCGCCATGGGCGCCCCCCCGGCCGGTGTCGGCGAGGGCTCCCCGTTCCGGCGGCTGCTCCCGGACTACTGGAGGCACGACCTCGCATACTTCGAGGCCACCGGGAACTTTCCGATCATGCACAGCCTGGTGCTGCGCCGGTCCCTCGTCGAGGACGATCCATCGGTGGTGGCGACCGTCTTCGACGCGTTCTGCGACGCGAAGCGGGCGGCGATGGACCAGCTGGCCGACTCCATGGCCACCCTGGGGAGCTGTCTCCCCCTCCTCTCCCGTCACGTCGAGCAGACGCGTGAGCACTTCGGCGTCAATTGGTGGCCGTACGGTTTCGAGCGGAACCGTGACTGCCTGGGCACGCTCCTGCGGTTCAGCCGCGAGCAGGGCTTGGTGCGGTCCGACCTGACGCTGGAGAGCATGTTCGCCGACGGCTCCCTCGACCTCGTCGATCCGTACGGTGCACCCTCGAACCAGGCGTGAGACCCACCCCCGTGTGAGATCACACCCCCGTGTGAGACACAGTCGCAAGGAGACTTCGGAGATGCAACCACCCACTGCCGCCATCGTCGGATCGGGCAACATCGGCACCGACCTCATGGAGAAGCTCCTCCGCACGCAAGACCTGGAGCTGCGCTACGTGGTGGGCGTCGACGAAGCGAGCCCCGGCCTCGCCCGAGCCCGTGACCACGGCCTCGAGGTTTCCGCCAAGGGCGTCGACTGGCTCCTCGAGCAGCCCGAGCTTCCCGCCATCGTCTTCGAGGCGACCTCCGCCTACGTCCACGTCCGCAACGCCCCCCGGTACCGGGAGGCGGGGATCGTCGCCGTCGATCTCACCCCCGCGGCCCGCGGCCCGTACGTCATCCCCTCGGTGAACCTCACCGAGCACCTCGACGCGATGAACGTGAACATGGTCACCTGCGGCGGGCAGGCGACCATCCCGATCGTCCACGCAGTCGACCGCGTCGTGCACACCCCGTACGCCGAGATCGTCGCCACGGTGGCGTCCAAGTCCGCCGGGCCGGGCACTCGTCAGAACATCGACGAGTTCACCCAGACCACGGCACGGGCGATCGAGGTGCTCGGCGGAGCCGAGCGGGGCAAGGCGATCATCATCCTGAACCCGGCCGAGCCGCCGTTGCTGATGCGCGACACCATCTACTGCTCGATCCCTCCGGAGACCGACACCGACAAGGTCGATCGCTCGATCCGTGACATCGTCGCCGAGATCCAGGGCTACGTGCCGGGATACCGGCTGCGCTCCGACCCGCAGTTCGACACGTTGGAGGACGGAACCGGGCGCGTTGCCGTCTTCATCGAGGTGGAGGGGGCCGGCGACTTCCTCCCGCCCTACGCCGGGAACCTCGACATCATGACCGCCGCGGCCACCCAGGTGGGCAACGTCATTGCCCGCCACCTCCAAGAGACCGAGGAACGCCCATGAGCTTCTCTGATGAACTCGACGTCCGGGTCACCGACACCAGCCTGCGCGATGGATCGCATGCCAAGCGCCATCAGTTCACCGAGGAGCAGGTCTCGTCGATCGTCAGCGCGCTCGACGCTGCGGGCATGCCGGTGATCGAGGTCACCCACGGCGACGGGCTCGGCGGCAGCTCCTTCAACTACGGATTCTCACTGATCGACGAGCGCAAGCTCATGGCCGCCGCAGTGGGCGCCGCCACGAGGGCCAAGATCGCTGCGTTGATGCTCCCCGGGGTCGGCACCGTCGAAGACATCAAGGCCGTCCAGGGCCTCGGCGTCTCGGTCATCCGCATCGCCACGCATTGCACCGAGGCCGACGTCTCGGAGCAGCACTTCCGGGTCGCCCGCGAGCTGGGCCTCGAGACCGTGGGCTTCCTCATGATGGCTCATACGCAACGCCCAGAGTTCCTGGCGAGTCAGGCCCGGATCATGGCCGACGCCGGTTGCCAGTGCGTCTACGTCGTGGACTCCGCAGGCGCCATGATCCTCGAGGACGTCACGATGCGGGTGGAGGCCCTCATCGCCGAGCTGGGCGCGGACGCCCAGGTCGGGTTCCACGGTCACGAGAACCTGTCGATGTCGCTGGCCAACTCGATCGTCGCGATCCGGGCCGGCGCCGTGCAGGTCGACGGCTCCACCCGGCGCTTCGGCGCCGGGTCGGGCAACACCGCGTGCGAGGCGCTCGCCGCCGTGTGCGAACGGCTCGGGATCCGCACCGGGCTGGACGTGCTGGCCATGATCGACGCGGCGGAGGACGTCGTCCGACCCGTCATGGACGGCGAGTGCGTCCTGGACCGCCTCTCGCTCATCATGGGCTACGCCGGCGTCTACTCGAGCTTCCTCAAGCACGCCTACCGCGCCTCCGAGCGCTACGGCGTCTCGGGGGCGGAGATCCTCCTCGAGTGCGGGCGCCAACAGCTCATCGGCGGCCAGGAGGACCAGATCATCCAGATCGCCTCCGAACTCGCCGCCGCGAACGGCTGACGACCGGCGAGCGAAGGTACGTCGGTGGACATGACTCTCGCGGACCGCCTCTCGGCGTCGCTGATCGACACGGACCTCGGTGCCGTTCCGGAATCGACGCTCACCAAGGTGAAGGTCCACCTGTTGGACCAGATCGGAGCGCAGATCGTCGGGGCCCCACTGCCCGGCATCCGACCGGTCTTCGAGTACGCGGATCGATATGCGCCTCGGGGAACGTCCACGGTCACGGGGTCGGCTCACCAGCTCGACGCCGAGTTCGCCGGACTCGTCAATGCGACGTCAGGCGCAGCGTGCGAGATCGACGACTATGCGGTTCGTCCGCTCACCCATCCAGGGTGCGAAGCGATCCCCGCCGCCGTCGCCGTGGCGGAAGAGGTCGATGCGACGGGCCTCGACCTGCTCCGCGGCATCGTGCTGGGGCTCGAAACTGCCATCAGGTTCGGGCTGGTGACGATGCCCTCGTTGATTCGCGACCGAGGCTTCCATTTCTGTGGTGTCCACGCGTCGCTCGCATCCGCGGCCGCGGCCGGGACGTTGATGAGGCTCCCTCGGGCGGAGCAAACCGCTGCGTTCTCGATCGCCGTGAGCCACGCATCCGGCACCGCGGAATATGCGAACAGCGGCGGCGAGATCAAGCGTGTCCATGCCGGTTTGGGGACCATGGGCGGCATCCGGGCCGCTCGGTTGGCGGCGTTGGGTCTCACCGCACCCCCGACGATTCTCGAGGGTGATCGGGGATTCTTCCAAGCGTTCTGCGCCGAGTGGGAACCAGACCTTCTGTTGGCCGGGTGGGGTCGAGTCTGGGAGTTCGAACGCCATGCTGCCATCAAGCCGTACTTCTGCCTCGGTGGACTCCATCCGTTCATCGATGCCGTGCGCCTCCTTCGGAGCGAGCACACCTTCTCGGCTGCCGACATCGACAGCGTCGTCCTCGGGGCCGGCCCGCTCATTCTCCGGCAAGCCGGCGCTACGGGCCCGGAGCCCAAGACCTTCCTGGGCGCGCAGTACAGCGCGGAGTTCAGCGTCGCCATGCAGATCGTGTGCGGCGGAAACAGCTTGAGCGACTACCAACGGTTGGAGCGGATCTCGTTCGAGGATCCCGACGTTCTCCGCATCGCGCGGAATACGACACTCGAGCACGACCAGGAGTGCGCAGACCTGGAGCCGGACAAGCTCCGAGGCCGGGTCACCCTGAGGACCACGACCGGAGAGGAACGGTCGGCCGCGTCGTACGGATTGGGCTCGATCGAGAACCCCATGACCGCGGACCAAGTGGTCGAGAAGTACCACGACCTCGTTGATGCCGTGATCGGCACGGCCCGGGCCGATCAGATCGCCGAGATGGTCATGGCGCTCGAGGAGGTCCCACGCGCTCGGGACCTTGGCCGTCTCCTCGCCAGCGATGCGGCGTCTCGACCTAAAAGGCGATCAAAATCTCGAGCGCAGTGACACACGAGGGGAGCACAGCTATGCAAGAGACTGAGAAGGGGCATTGCCCGATGGTCGATCTCACGCATGAGTACAACCCGTTCGTTTCGCCCCAGCTCGAGGATCCGTATCCGATCTGGGAGCGAGCTCGTGAAGCGCAGCCGGTCTTCTACAGCGATGTTCTGGACGCGTGGGTCGTCACCCGGTATCAGGATGTCGTCAGCGTGCTGCGGAATACCGACATGTTTGGGCAAAACGCCGGGCGAAAGCTGTTCTCCGAGGTCTGCCCCGAAGCCGACCGCATCTTGGCCGAGCTCCCTCCCCTGAACGAAGTGGTTCCGTCGGCGTCGGACGCTCCGCAGCACACGAAGCTCCGCCGCTACATGCACCCGGCGTTCGTCCCGCGCCGCGTGGCGAGCCTCCAATCCCAGCTTCGCGCCATCTCCAATGACCTGATCGACGCGTTCGAGCCGCGCGGCCACGGTGATTTCTACGAAGACTATGCGCACACGTACCCGTTCCTGATGATCTGCGAGCTGGTTGGGCTGCCGGAGGAGCACCGCGCCCAGGTCGCAGAATGGGCGGACGTACAGGCGAGGTTGCGGTATGGGAATCTGTCTCCCGACGAGCAGATCGTGACTGCGGAGGAACTACGCGACTTCTACGAGTTCAACCGGGAGCTGGTGCAGCGTCGTCGGGCTGAACCGGGCGATGACCTGCTGTCCTGGATCATCGAAGACAGCGATGCGAGCACGGATCCGTTGTCGGAGGCGCAGCTCGCCTATCAGATCCAGGTCATGCTGTCGGCCGGTCACGAAACGTCATCGAGCTTCTTGGTGATGATGATGTCCGGTGTGCTCCGAGACCCGCCACGCTGGGCATCACTGGTCGAGGATCCTGCCTCGAGCCGCGCCGTTGTCGAAGAGCTCTTCCGGCTCTATGGGTCGGTCCAATCGGTATGGCGCAGAGCGAAAGCCGACGCGGAGATCGATGGCGTTGCGATCCCGCCCGGTGCACTCGTCTCGGTCGTCGTCGGTTCGGCCAATGCCGATGCGGAGGCGTTCGCTTCGCCCCGCACCTTCCAACCTGACCGCGAGAACGTCACCCGGCATGTGGCATTCGGCCGCGGTGTCCACACGTGTGTGGGCGCGCCCCTGGCTCGATCCTCCACTGCGATCTCGATCGAGTCGCTGGCCACTCGCTTGCCGAAGCTGCGCCTTGCCGCCGACCCCGGGCTGGTGTTCGAACCGAGCGCGCTCATGCGGAAGGCGATGCAGCTCCACGTCGAGTGGACCTGATCGTTCGCGGAGCAACGCAAGCGGCTCATCCATGGACCGGCGGGCAGGGTCGGGTCTGAACCTGAGAGATCTGCGTCGACCTTTTCGAGGAGGAATGAATGAACGACGAGTCCGAACCGATCACCGTCGCCCGGCGGCTTGCTGCGTTCAGCCACGGCTTCAGTCTGGAAGCCGCGCCTGGCGAGGTGGTGGAGGGCGCACAGCGTGTCCTGCTCGATTCGCTCGGGTGCGCGTTGGGGGCGCTGGGGTGTGACGCAGCGAGGATCCTCGAGGAGATGATCCAAGACGTCGGGGGCAACTCGGAGGCCACGGTCTTCGGGAGCGGCCTTCGCACGAACGTCCTGAATGCACTCATGGTCAACAGCGCTCTCGTGCGTTACCTCGATTACAACGATGTGTACGTCGTGCTCACACCACACGGAGAAGGTGCGGGGGCGCATCCCAGTGATGCCATCGCGATGGTGCTGGCGCTCGCAGAGCGCCAACGGACCTCAGGGCGAGAGGTTCTCGAGGCCATCGTCCTCGCGTATCAGCTGTATGGGGGATTGGCGCACTACGAACTCGCGCCGCTCGGCGTCCAGGGCTGGACGATGGAGGGGAAGGCGACGCTCGTGACTCCGCTGATCGCCGGCAAGCTTCTCGGCTTGCGGGAGGACCAGATGGAGCAGGCGGTCGGCATCTCAGGAACGCAGGCCCCCCCCCTCGGGATCCTCGACGTGGAGGGTGAGGAGTACGGCATGGCGAAGAACATCCGCTTCGGCCGTACCGCTCATCAGGGAGTCATCGCCGCATATCTTGCGCGAAGGGGCTTCACGGGAACGCGCCGGGTGATCGAGGGGCGCTTCGGGTGGAACGAGGTCGTCATGAAGAACGCATTCGACCTCGAGAGCATGGAGCTCGATCCCGCAGCGATCGGCTACGTGGTCTCTGGCGTGTGGATCAAGGACTTCACCGCCGAGGGAACGCAACTCGGTCATCTGAATGCGACCTACGAGCTGATCACCAAGCACGACATCCGTCCGGAAGATATCGAGCGTGTCGATATCCGGGCGACCACGCGAACCCTTCGGCACTGTGGTGGCCCAGAGAAGAGAGATCCACAGACGAAAGAGATCGCCGATCACAGCGTGTACTACACGACCGCGGCTCTGATCATGAATCGAGCGCTCGGGCCCGCTCAGTACGCCCCTGAAATGCTCGTCGATGGAGAGATCCGAGCGTTCATGGACCGCGTGTCGATCGAAGCGGATCCTGAGCTCGATCCCTTCATCATGGCGGGAGTGAGCACGATCACCTTGCGTTCGGGCCAGGCCTTCACCGCGCGCGTCGACTATCCGCGGGGCCACCCGCGTCATCCCATGACCTACGACGATGTCGTGGAGAAGTTCATGACGCTCGCGACACCGGTCGTCGGGGAAACCCAGGCACGCCAGATCGAGCGGGCGGTACGCGACCTTCCAGCACAGCAGCATGTCGGGGACCTCGTCGATGCGATGAAGGTCGGCTGATCGCCTCGGCTTCGCACAGACCTGATCGACGTCCGTCCCGATATAGCGGTGCATGGCGATGGGCGCCGCGATGGCCGAGATCGCGGCGGCGTCGCCGTGGAAGGTCGCGTTCGTGGCGTCGTCGAGCTGGTCGCACGCGTTCCTGACCGATCACACCCACGGCCTGTACCCGGACGTGCCGGCGGACCGCGCGCTGTTCGAGTCGCTCGTGACGGGGGACTACGAGACCTGGCGCTCGACCACCACGGCCGATATCGAGCATGCCGGACAGCAAGAGGTGCTGAACTGGTTTTGTCTGGCGGGGGCGGCGGAGGCGCTCGGCGTCGTGCCTGACTGGTCTCTCCTCGTCGAGACCTTCGTCTTCAACTCGAACAAGGTGTTCGCGACGTATCCGGTCGTCGCCGCTGGCTCGCGGGCTTGATCAACCAAGAGGGCCCGCGGGTTCGGTGAGCTGGACATGTCGAAGGGGGCGCGGTTCGAGTTTGGACTGGAGCTCCAGGAAGGCGTCGAGCCCCTCGGGGCCCATTTCGCGCTCGAGTCCGCTGCCCTTCATCCCCACGCCACACGGAGCCAATGCTCGGAACATGATCGTGATGACCGGCGCCAACGGGCGGTTGGGAGGCCTTTCGACGCCCGCGATGCGGCCACCGGGGATCGAGCATTGGCTGGAGCGTCATGCCTCGAGGTGTCGCCATGCCGCAGGTAGGTCGTCGAAGCGGGCGTACACAGTGGAGGCGAGCATGATCGACACGTGCGTTGCGGGCTCCCCGTCCGCTGCGCCGTGCATGTGCGCGACGTTGCGAGGAAGGAAGACGAACTGGCCGGCAGCGACCTCCTGGTCGGCCCCGCCGTCGACCGCGTACCGACCACGGCCTGACACGAAGTACAGGATCTGATCTTCACTGTGCGCGTGCGGCGCCGTACGCGCTCCGGGCTCGAACTCCACGAAGCTGACGTGCAGACCGTGAACTCCAAACCTCTCAGCGACATCGGAGAGACGTCCAGTGCCTATGAAGCCATTGGCTCGAGCCGGTGGTCTGAACGTCAGATCCGCCACGGCGACGTGCAGACCTTGCGTCGCGCCAGTCGCAGTCTCTCGCTCTCCGTCTGTGTCCTCGGTCATCCTGTTCCCTTCGGGAGCGCATCTTCGTCAGATCATCCCAGATCTCACGGCATGGCCGTCGTCTCCTCGGCCAACCGTCAACCCAACACCAGGTCAGCGGGTCTGGGCCCTGATGGCGAAACGATCGATCCCCGCGTTGCGTCGTCGATGCTCGTGCAGTTACACTCGGGCATCCGGAGCAGTCGATATTCGATATTATTGGGGGAAGACAAATGGTCGAGGGCCGCGAAGGCGACCTGACCGGCGCAATAGCGCTGGTCACCGGTGTGGGTCTGGGCATCGGTCACGGCATCGTCGAGGCTCTTGCCCGATCTGGCGCGATCGTCGCGGTCAACGACGTAGTCGAGGGACGCGCGGAAGCGGTTGCTGCGACGGTGAACGAGTCAGGCGGACGAGCAGCCGGGTTCGTCGGCGACATCTCTTCGCCAGACGACGTCAGCCGGTTGGTGCGCTCAGTGGAGGACACCTTCGGCCAGGTCGATGTCTTGGTGAACAATGCCGGCGCTTTCTGCACCAAGCCTTTTCCGGAAAACACGGTGGAGGATTGGGACCGAGTGTTTGCGGTGAACGTGCGGGGCTGTTTTCTGTGCATCAGTGCGGTCCTTCCGTCGATGATCGAGCGGCGTCGCGGCAACATCATCAATATCGCCTCCATCGCGGCCTTCAACACGACGGGCATACACGTGGCGTACGGAGCATCGAAGGCAGCCGTTGTGACCATGACCCGAGATATCGCCAGCGAAGTCTCGGGTTTCGGAATCCGGGTAAATGCTGTCGCACCTGGCCCCATCGGTCAGGGGGCGAAGCTCCTGCTGACCGAGCCGCATTCGGGAATACTGCTGCCTTATGCCGGCACGCCTCTCGACATCGGGAATGCTGTCGCCTTCTTGGCCTCCGATCGCGCCAAGTTCATCACGGGGGAGACGCTGGCCGTCGCCGGTGGTTCGAACCTGAAGGTCGATATCAGCAACAAACCTGCGGTCCTGCCGGCGAGTAGCTGACGCGGAGACCGACCTGACGTGAATCGAAAAGATCTCGTCGAGAGTGTACCGACCGAGCAAACGTTGAAGACCGAGCCGTGGAGGGTGCTACATGGGTAGGAAGTATCAAGCCATTTCAGCCGACGGGCACCTCGAGACACCGCCTGATGCCTGGATGAAGCACGTCCCCGAGAGGTACAAGGAGCGGGCACCTCGGCTGATTCCGCTCGAAGACGGTGGCGAGGCATGGCTGGTGGAGGGCATGCCGCTCATGCAGAACGGCCCCAATCTGGCAGCCGGTACGCCGAAGATCTACAGCAATGCGTCCTACTGGGACGACAAGGGAAACCCGCGCCCCGGGACTGGCACAGCCCAGCAGCGGCTGGCCGAGCAGGATCTCGACGGCATCGATGCTGAGGTTCTGTTTCCCCCCGTCTTTGCCAGCCGCTTCATCGAAAGCATCGCCGACAAGCGGGCGTATCGAGCGATGGTGCGGGCGTACAACGAGTTCTTGGCTGAGTACTGTGCGGTGGCTCCGGACAGGCTGATTGGAAACGGCATCATCCCGACCAGCGGCATCGATGACGCGCTGGCCGAGCTCAAATTCTGCAAGGAACTCGGTCTTCGATCCGTGAGCCCAGGGAACTTTCCGAACGGCACGACGTACATCAGGCCAGAGCACGACGATCGATTCTGGGAATTGGCGCTCGAGCTCGATATGCGGATCTCTCCACACGCTTCCATCGGGGACCAGGCAGTCAAGGACGACGGCCCGAACTTCGTCGATGTGGCTCGGCGTCCGGGGGTCGCTCCCCTGGACCACCAACTCTCCCGGTACCAACCGGGCCCGATGTGGGGAATTAACCAACTCATCGTGTCCGGTACCTTCAACCGCTTTCCCGAGTTGAAGGTCTACATCGCCGAGACCGACGCGGGCTGGTTGCCATTTGCTCTCCAGCGACTGGACAAGCATTTTGAGGACAACGAGCACCTCTTCCCGGATCATCAACTCAAGATGAAGCCGAGCGAGTACGTCCGGCAGAACTTCATGCTCAGCTTCATCAGAGATCCCATGGCGATGAAGCTCCGGGACTTCCTACCGGCGGAGATCCTCATGTGGGGAACCGACTTCCCCCACGCGGCAGGATCCTTCCCCCAGTCGAGGAAGTGGCTGGACATCAACTTCGAGGGTGTTCCCGCGTCGCTCAAGCGCCAGATCCTTCTGGAGAACCCGGCGAACTACTTTGGCTTGGATCTCGATGCCGACATCACCGAGACCCCCGCGGGGTAGGCGGTAGGCGTGTCACAAGCGGTGGCGGCAGTCAACTGAAGGTCGGATGGCTTGGACCCATCCGACCTTCAGAGGGCCGATCGGTCTCCGAGCGTTCGAGCACGGGTTTGGGGGTACTGATGTGAGCACCGAAGTTCGTTTCGACGGGCAGGTCGCGCTGGTGACCGGCGCAGGTCGGGGGCTGGGCCGCGAGTTCGCGTTGTT
>Ga0194055_10002120_pt1 | contig 15874 bp, 12 predicted proteins | sample SepL449m_MetaG_FD_155482 | JGI IMG/M metagenome (GOLD analysis project Ga0194055, IMG submission 155482) | Anoxic zone freshwater microbial communities from boreal shield lake in IISD Experimental Lakes Area, Ontario, Canada - Sep2016-L442-9m | ecosystem: Environmental > Aquatic > Freshwater >... | reverse complement strand
ATCAAGTAGTGGTCACCTCAGATAACCCCCGCTCAGAGGTACCGCTCGCGATCATCAATGACATCATTGCGGGAGTGCCTGACGACTACCGTGAGAAGGCCGTGGTGGAGCCAGATCGTCTTGCCGCCATAGCCATTGCGCTCCGGTCCGCCGGTACGGGTGATGTCGTGATCATTGCTGGAAAGGGTCACGAAACCACACAAACAGTTCACACCACCGTTTCGTTCTTCGACGACCGAATTGCTGCTCGAACCCTGCTGGAGAACATGTCGTGATTGCCATAATTTTTGCCGGAGCTACTGCGATGGTGGTGTCGATGTTCGGTACACGCATCGTCATTTCGTTTTTTCGGGCGAGTGGCAAGGGTCAGCCGATTCTGGGCAAGGAAGACAATGGCCCAGAGCATCACATGAGCAAGGCCGGCACACCCACCATGGGAGGCCTGGCCATTGTTGCCGCGGCCTTTGCCGGGTGGATGGTGGCTCACGTTCGCGATCTCGCTTTTTCGCGACAGGCCGAGATTGCGTGGATCGCCATTCTCGTGATGGCGGGAATGGGCTTTATCGACGACTACCTCAAGGTGAAGCGCGCGCACAACCGTGGTCTGTTCTGGAAGAAGAAGAGTTACATCACCTTCGGGCTGAGCGCGTTGTTCGCATTGTGGTTGGTGAGCGCTACGAGCATCAGCACCACATTGTCGTTCACGCGGGCCGACCTACCCGATTGGCACATGCCGTGGTACGTCTGGGTGCTTTGGGCGGCCACGATGATTTGGGCCACGAGCAACGCTGTCAATGTCACCGATGGGCTCGATGGATTAGCTGCGGGCTCAGCGATGATGGGTTTTTTGGCGTTCACCATTATTGGCTACGTGGCGCTTCGCTATCGCGGTATCTATGCCGATGTGGTCAACCCGCTCGACTTGGCCGTGCTCGCCGCAGCCTTCGCAGGTGCGTGCGGAGGCTTTCTGTGGTTCAACGCCGCGCCAGCGCGGATCTTTATGGGCGACGTCGGTGCGCTTGCGCTCGGTACTGCACTGGCCCTGCTGGCGCTCACGCTCAACACTCACCTGTTGTTGATTCTGATTTGCGGTATCAACGTGATCGAGGCTGGCTCGGTAGGCATTCAGATGACAGTGTTCAAGGCCAGCGGCCGCAAGAAGCGTCTGTTCAAGATGTCACCCATTCATCATCACTTCGAACTGCTTGGTTGGCCCGAGACCACGGTGATCGTTCGGTTCTGGCTGATCTCGGGTATCTGCGTTGCGAGCGCGCTGGCGTTGTTCATCGCTGACTTCACCAAGCAGGTACATGGCTGATGCCTCGCGTGTTGGTGTACGGCGTTGCCATTGCGGGCACGGCAACGATTCGGGCACTGGTGCAACGTGGCTACACCGTTGTTGCAGCAGATGATTCGATAAACGACGCCAAGGTCGCTGTTGCTCACCAGTACGGCATTGACCTCGTTGCGTCTCCTGATGAAGCGACCATTCAGCGTTTAGTAGCCGACTGCGACTTTGTGGCGCCTGCCCCCGGTGTGCCGGAAACGCACGCGGTGGTCGTTGCAGCATTGGCGTTGAGTAAGCCGTTGCGCACAGAGATTGACCTTGCCTACGAGTGGGAACAACAACGCAGTGGCGGACCGCGGCCGATGCTGGCGGTCACCGGCACCGATGGCAAGACCACGACCACGTTGCTCGCCACCGACATGCTCATCGCCGGCGGACTCAATGCTGTCGCTGTCGGCAACACCGACATTCCACTCATTGAGGCAATCGGTGATCCGTCTCGCGACGCCTTTGTCGTTGAGTGCAGCAGCTTTCGATTGAGTTGGACCACGATGTTTCGCGCCGAAGCTGCTGCGTGGCTCAACCTCGCTCCCGATCACCTCAACTGGCACGCCGACCTTGCGAGCTACGAAGCCGCCAAGGCGCGTCTCTGGCTCCATCAACGCCCCGACGACGTTGCTCTTGGCTTCGCCGACGACCCCGTCGTTATGCGACATCTCGATGGGGTTCGCGGACGTCGCCTGAGCTTTGGACTTACTGGCGCCGACTATCGCTGCGAACGCCTGCCAGTTGTGGGCGGGGCACTGGTTGGCCCGCGGGGCACGTTGTGCTCGGTCGATGAAATGCGCCGGTCGTTGCCCCACGACATCACCAATGCTCTCGCGGCGGCAGCGCTGGTTGAGCAGAGCGGACTTGCTGGCACGGCTGCGATTGCAACGGCGCTGCGCTCGTTTGCTGGGCCACCGCACCGTATTGAGCCGGTTGGTGACGGCGACGGCGTGCGCTGGTATAACGACTCAAAGGCAACCACGCCTCATGCTGCGCTCACCGCGATTCGAGCGTTTAACCATCTGGTGCTCATCGCTGGTGGTCGCAACAAGGGTCTCGATCTGGCCTCGCTTGCGTCTGAGCCACAACGCATGCGCGGTGTTGTAGCCATCGGCGAATCAAGCGACATCATCGCCGACGCGTTCACCGGGATCTGCCCGATTCAGCGAGCAACGTCAATGCGCGAGGCTGTCGAAATCGCAGGCTCAATGGCACGTAGTGGCGATGCCGTTGTGCTGTCTCCGGGGTGCGCCAGTTTCGACTGGTATCCCGATGGCGGCTACCCGGCACGCGGTGATGACTATCGTGAGTGCGTGCATGCGTATCTGGGCGAGGGGCGAATGACCTGATGAGCACTTCGTCAACAATGATGAGCGAGCGCCGACGCCAGGCCCTTGAGCGGATGTCCGCTCAGCGTCAGCGTCCCGACCGAGGTTCGAATCGCAAGCCGATGGGGCCACCGTCTACGTCGTTCTATGTGATTGCCTTCATCGTGACGGGTCTCACGATGCTTGGCTTGGTCATGGTCTTTTCGGCCTCTGCGATTACCTCGTTCCATCGCGGTAACTCGCCGTGGCGTTTGTTTAACCGCCAGCTGATCTGGGCCGTATGTGGTGGCGCAGCGATGATCGTCGCGGCCAAGGTGCCGTACTACAAATGGCGTCGTTTCGCCGGAGCCTTGCTTTCGGTCACCTTGGGGCTGATGTTCTTGCCGTTCGTTCCGGGCCTCGGCCGATCGGTCAACGAATCGCGCGCGTGGGTCTTTATCGGGCCGATCGGATTCCAGCCGTCTGAGTTTCTCAAAGTTGGCGTCATCGTCTACGGGGCGCATGTTCTGGCCCGCAGTAGCAATGACATGTCGAAGTTTTGGCCAACCGTAAAGCCGCTCGCTTTGGCTGGCGGGTCTGGGGTTGTGTTGTGTGCGCTGCAGGGCGACCTTGGGTCGGCCATCGTGTTGGCAGCGATTCTCTTTGCCGTGGTGTTCATTGCGGGAAGTCCAATTGTGCCCATGGCCATTTGCGGCGTCGGCGCAACGGCAGCCCTTGGCGTTCTGATCTTCAGCAGCACGCGTCGCTTCAATCGCTTCACGGCGTTTCTCGACATCACTGCTCACAAGGATCACTTGAGCTATCAGGTGTACCAAGCAATGATCGGCATGGCTACCGGCGGCGTGAGCGGCACCGGCGTCGGCAGCGGTCCATCGAAGTGGGGTTACCTTCCGTTGGCCCACAGCGACTTCATCTTCGCTGTCATCGGTGAAGAAATCGGACTTGTCGGTGTTGTCGCCGTGATCGGCGGATTCGTGTTGCTGACCTATTTCGGCATTCAGGTGGCCATCAACGCGCATGATCGATTCGGCGCCTTGCTCGCTGGAGGAGTCGTTGCCTGGCTTGCGATTCAGGCCGTGATCAACGTAGGCGGCGTCACAGGCGCAATGCCCGTAACCGGCCTCACGTTGCCATTTGTGTCGTCGGGCGGCAGTTCGTTGCTGTCGTGCATGGTCGGTGCAGGACTGTTGCTCAACGTGTCCCGTCACGCGCGGTAGTGGCCACATGAACCCGACAGCGTTTGCTGTGATTACTGGTGGTGGCACGGCGGGCCATGTGCTGCCTGCGTTGGCGATTGCCGACAGCCTCGTTGCCGCCGGTCATCGAGCCGACGAGATTGTCTACGTCGGTGCGCGCCGTGGAATCGAAACGCGTTTGCTCAAAGATTCGCCGTATCCGCACCACTTTCTCGATGTCGTGGGTTTGCAGCGGCGGCTTGCCCTGAGCAACATCGCCTTTCCTTTGAAGCTGATTCGAGCAACGTTGGCGGCTCGCTCGCTCTTGAAACAACTGCGCCCATCGGTGGTTGTGTCGGTGGGTGGCTACGCGAGCTTTCCCGCAACATTTGCGGCGCGTCTTGCGCACATTCCGATCGTGGTCGTGAGTTACGACCGCCGTCCAGGTTTGGCAACCCGAGTGAGCGCTCGTTTCGCAAACGTCTGCGCGGTGGCATTCGAAGGATCAAAGTTGCCGCATGCGCGCATGACCGGGGCGCCGGTTCGCAGCGAACTGATTGCTCTCGATCGCATGGCTGCGCGAGACGATGCTCGCAAACAACTCGGTATTCCCGACGATCGATTTCTCGTTGCGGTGTTCAGCGGGTCTCTGGGTTCGAAAGCCATCAATGAGGCTGTCACCGAAATGGTCGAAATTTTTGAGAGCCGACCTGAGCTTGCGGTTCGTCACGTAGTGGGCGAGCGCTTCTTAGCCGATGCGGCGCCGTCGCACTCGGGCGAGAACGGCATCATGTACGACGTAATCGGCTACGAAGATCACATGGTGCAGGTCTATGCGGCTGCCGATTTGATGATCACGCGAGCGGGCGCAAGCACCATCGCCGAACTTTCTACAGCCGGCGTCCCGGCCATCATCATTCCGTGGCCCGGTGCGGCCGAGGATCACCAAACCGATAACGCAAGCGTCCTCGGATCAATCGGCGCGGCAGTGGTGCTTCCCGAATCCGAGCTGTCAGGCTTGCGCCTCGCAACCCTGGTGAATGGGCTCTTCCACGATCCGGCCAGTTTGCAAGAGATGGCGGCTTCGGCCTACGCGGTTGGCGAGATCCATCGCAGCGGTCGGCTTGCCAACGTCATCGAACTCATGGCGGAGCAGCGATGACACCGACATCCCCAATTGATCTCAGCGAACCAAAGCGCCTCCACGTAGTTGGCGTGGGTGGGCCGGGAATGAGTGCGATTGCGATTGTGTTGGCCGAGATGGGTCACGATGTTTCGGGCAGCGACATCCGCGAGAAGCCAATTCTCGACAGGCTTCGCGCCGCGGGTGTGGCCGTGCAGGTGGGTCATCAACGATCCTCCGTGCATGGCGTCGATGCCGTTACTGCCAGCACGGCTGTGCCCGCTAAGAACGTAGAACTCCACGAAGCGCGCCAGCAGGGCATCACCGTGTTGCGTCGTGCCGGAATACTGGCGGGCATCTGCGCTCGGGCCCGGTCGATAGGGGTTGCCGGCACGCACGGCAAGACCACCACGTCGAGCATGCTGATGTTGGTGATGGCCGAAGCTGGGCTGAGGCCAAGTTTCGTCATCGGTGGAGACGTCACCGACATGGGCACAGGGGCGCAGTGGACTGGCTCTGACTGGTTTGTTGTTGAGGCCGACGAAAGCGACGGCACACATCTTGAGTTGCCGCTGTATGGAACGATCCTCACCAACGTCGAGGTCGATCATCTTGATCACTACGGATCATTCGATGGCATCGTGGCTTCGTTCGACCAGTACCTGGCAAACATTGCTGGTCCCAAAGTGTTGTGCGCCGACGACAAGGTGTGCGCTCAGTTGGCAACGAAGTGCGGAGGAGTCACATACGGCTTGGCCGAGACGGCGCATTATCGGGCAGTGCAGTTGCGTGCCGACAACGGGTCGTTCCGGTTCGTGGTCGAGTACCTCGGTCAGAGGCTCGGCGAGGTGCATTTGCCGCTGCGCGGAAAGCACAACGTTCAAAATGCCACCGGCGTTATCGCGATGGCGATGAGCATCGGGGTGTCGTTCGAAGCTGCCGTTCGCGCTCTTGGGCGATTCGGCGGTGTCGCTCGACGATTCGATCTTCGCGGCAAGTATCAGGGTGCAACGTTGGTTGATGACTACGCGCACCTGCCCAGCGAAATCGCGGCAGTGCTGAGCGCTGCTCGCAGCAGCGGCGACGATTGGCAACGAATCGTTGCCGTGTTTCAGCCCAATCGCTATAACCGCATGGCCGAACTCTGGCCCGAATATCGCGACGCGTTTGTCGATGCTGACCTCGTGGTGATCACCGATATTTTCGCCTCAGGCACGGAACCCATTCCAGGAGTAACCGGCAAGTTGGTTGTGAACGCGGTTCTCGATGCGCATCCACATGCCGCCGTGGTGTGGTTGCCGCGACGCAGCGATCTTGTCGAGTACCTCGCGAGTGCGCTTCGCCCTGGCGATGTGTCGATCTCCATGGGTTGCGGAGACATCGCGTCGCTGCCATCCGAGGTGCTTCAGTACGGCCGTTCGCGCGAAACGTTGATCTGATGAATCGGCACGTGGCTGGCGATGACAATGGAGATCGCATCAAAGATGCTGTAGCTCTGCTCGGTGACCTCGCCGAAGTTGACGTGCCCCTCGCTCCGCTCACCACCTATCGCGTCGGAGGTAGCGCGGCCATCATGGTCCGGCCGCGCAGCATCACAGATTTACACACGGTTGCCGATGCGCTCGCTGTCACCCAGTTGCCCGTGCTCATTCTCGGACGTGGCTCAAACGTGCTCATTGCCGACAACGGGTTCGCAGGTATCGCCGTGATGCTTTCTGAGTTGGGCTCCGATTTTTCGATCGAGCACACACAGGTCGTCGCCGCAGCCGCGCTGGCGCTGCCGCAGTTAGCGCGCCGCTTGGTCGCCGCATCGCTCACCGGGTTCGAGTGGGCGGTTGGTGTGCCGGGCAGCATCGGGGGAGCTGTTCGTATGAACGCCGGCGGCCACGGAGGCGACATGGCACAGAGTTTGGTCGAAGCCCGCCTGTTCGACTTGCACACGAATCGTTGTGCGTGGGTACAAGCCGGATCTCTCGGTCTGCGGTTCAGGGGCAGCGACCTCGCCGATCATCAACTTGTCATCGAAGCGCGACTGCAACTCGCCCATGGCGATCGCGACAAGTCCGAGCGCGAGCTGAACGAGATCGTGCATTGGCGACGCGAGCACCAACCCGGTGGCCAAAACGCGGGCTCGGTGTTTGTGAACCCGATTCCCGGCGAACTCGCAGCCGGCGAACTCATCGACAGCGTAGGCCTCCGCGGTTTTGTGCTCGGCTCAGCGTCTGTCTCCGACAAGCATGCGAACTTCATTCAAGGTTCCGAAGGTGGTCGCGCCAGCGACGTTCGCGACCTGATTCAGTTCGTACGCGATCGAGTTGCAGCCGAGACTGGCTTTGTGCTGCGCAGCGAAGTTCGTCTGGTCGGATTCTCTGATGCGGTCAGCGACGACACGCCTGGAGTTCAGCTGTGAACGTGTCGCAACCTCCCGTCGGTGACGACGACGTGCCGGACAAGGTGCTCGATGAGCTCACGGCAGCGTTTGGCGGCGCTGCGTTGCCCGACGACATTTCCGATCTCGCCAGCTTTGATGATCCCTCGATCGACTTGCTGCTCGATATCAATCAGCCCGAGCCCGAGCCCGATGCCGGCGAGTTTGCAATCGACTCAAGCATCGATGTGTGGCGGCCCACAGTGGACACCTCTCAACTCGCAGCCGTTCAACCTGAAACCCTTCAGTCCGAAACCCTTCAGCCCGAAACCCTTCAGCCTGAAACCCGTGAGGTCGACGCCGCCCTTGCTGGCGAACCAGCACCGCAGCGTCGCACCATCGTCATCGGCGGCGAGGATCAGCCCGATGCGATGTATTTCGACGAAGAAGGCACCGACCGACTTCGCGGTGGTTCAGTACGAACCTCGAATGACACCGGCAGCACCGAGCGAAACACGATTCTAATAGTCGGCGATGAAGTCGAAGGTCAGTCGGGTGGCATCCCGCTCGCAGCGAGTTCAGCATCGATGGACCCTCGGCTCAGGGCGCGCCGAATCGCGGTGCGTCGAGAGATTGGCAAGCGCCGACTGCAGTGGCTTGTCTTCGTTGGTGGCGGCGTGTTGCTTGTAGCCGGTGCCCTCACGTTGCTCGGCTCATCGCTGTTCTCGATTTCGTCGGTCGTGCCAAGCGGGGCTCGACGCATCGATCCTCAAACGCTGCAGATTGCCATCGACGATCTGATGGGTACCCCTGCGCTCTTGGTAGATACTGGCTCCATCGAACGCAAGCTCGAACTCAGCCCATGGGTACAGCGAGCCCGGGTCTCCGTCAGCTTTCCGCACAGCGCCACTATCGAGATCGTCGAGCGCGTTCCGATTGCGACCTACGCCGGCTCTGATGGCCGCTTCCGCATTATGGCCGCCGATGGGGTAGTGGTCGACGTGATCGCTGGCCAACCCATCGACTTCATGCTGATCCGTGGTTCAGGCCTCAACGTTGAGGCTGGCAACTCTGCAGGTGTGGCGTTCACTCGCGCTGCGGCGCTTGTTGAGGCGCTCAGTCCAACGGTGAGATCACTCACCCTGTTGGTCAATGTGGCTGACAACGGCGACCTATCGCTGATCTTCAAAGTGCCGGGCTCCGACAAGGAAGGGGCCACCGTCATCTTGGGCAGTCCGAGCGATTTGCTGGACAAGCTCACGCGTCTCGAAGCGTTCTTACAGCGGCCCGGTTCTGACCAATGCTCGCTCATCAACGTGTCTACCTCGCCCATTAGTCACAAGTGCTAAGCGACATTCACCAATACCCTCCCCGTTTTGCCGATGCGAACGTGGCAGGATTGCACAAGTTAAATTCCGTAGCAGGGCTTCCCCTGGTATGTCAATCGTTCGAACAGATGTCGGAGGTTCCCTGATGGCAGGCGCGCCGCAAAATTATCTCGCAATGATCAAGGTCATCGGTGTGGGCGGAGGTGGCGTGAACGCCGTCAACCGCATGATCGATGCTGGCCTCAAAGGCGTTGAGTTCATTGCTGTCAACACAGATGCGCAGGCACTGTTGATGAGCGACGCCGATGTCAAGCTCGACATCGGCCGCGAACTCACTCGCGGTCTTGGTGCAGGCAGCGATCCCGAAGTGGGTCGCGCCGCAGGCGAGTCGCATAGCGACGAGATCGAAGAGATGATCAAGGGCGCCGACATGGTGTTCATTACTGCTGGCGAAGGTGGTGGCACCGGCACCGGTGCGGCACCGATCATCGCCGAGATCGCGAAGCGCATGGGCGCTCTCACCATTGGCGTAGTCACCCGTCCGTTCGCGTTCGAGGGTCGTCGGCGGTCGGTGCAAGCAGATGCCGGTGTACAGAAGCTCAAAGAAAAAGTCGACACGCTCATCGTGATCCCGAACGATCGCTTGCTCACCGTGGCCAACGAAAAGACCAGCGTTCTCAACGCGTTCAAGATGGCCGACGAAGTGCTCTTGCAAGGTGTCTCAGGCATCACCAACCTCATCACCACGCCAGGCTTGATCAACACCGACTTTGCCGACGTGCGGATGATCTTGGCCAATGCCGGCTCTGCGCTGATGGGCATTGGTCAGGCCAGCGGCGAGAACCGCGCCGTCACCGCAGCGAAGGCCGCTATCAGTAGCCCACTGCTCGAAGCCGCCATCGATGGTGCCCGTGGCATCTTGCTCAACATCACTGGTCCATCGAGCATGGGCCTGTTCGAGATGAACGAAGCCGCCGAGATCATTCACGGTGTCGCTCATCAAGACGCCAACATCATCTTCGGTACGGTCATCGACGACGAAATGGGCGACGAGATCAAGGTCACCGTCATCGCCGCCGGCTTCGATCGCTGGGATACGCCATCGGCGGCTCGCGGCAACCTGAAGTCGGTCGATAGCGCCAAGCCGGTGTCCACCATCAAGGACCTGTTTGCTCCCGCCGCGTCCGATCCGCTCGGCGACGACGATGACGACTTCGACGTACCTTCGTTCTTGAAGTAGTCCCTATGTGTCGGACGTCCGCGTGAGCACGGTCGATCCTGATGCAGTAGCCCATGCAGTGCAATCAGTACGCGATCGCATTCGGCGCGCCGCCGGTGAGCGTGCTGTCGAACTCATCGCTGTCACCAAAGGGTTCGGCGTCGATGCCGTTCTCGCTGCCGTGGCCGCAGGTTGCACATCAATCGGTGAGAACTATGCACAAGAGTTGCGCGACAAGTTTGCGCTGATGCCCGACCACACGGTTGGCCCTCAGGTGCACTTCATTGGGCAACTGCAAACCAACAAGGTGAAGGCCATCGCCCACCTCGTCGATGTCTGGCAAAGTGTCGATCGTTTGTCGCTGGCCGACGAAATTGCGCGACGAGCCCCTGGCGCCACGGTGTTCGTTCAGGTCAACACCACTGCCGAATCAGCCAAGGGTGGATGCAGCCCAGAGGTCGTTGAGTCGCTTGTGGGTCACTGCCGATCCCTCGGCCTCGGCGTGCATGGGTTGATGACTGTTGGTCCCACCTCGGGCGACGAAGCCCTGACGGTAAAGGCGTTCACCTTGCTTGCTCAGATGTCCGATGACCTCGGGCTCGCTGGCCGATCGATGGGGATGAGTAACGATCTCGAGATCGCCCTGGCCTGTGGCGCCACCCATATCCGAATCGGAAGCGCTCTGTTCGGCGAGCGTCCACGATCGCGCATACCCGAATGAGATAACCTCAGCGAAGGAGGATTAGCGAATGTCAATCATGAAGCGGGCAATGGATTTCCTTGGCCTAGGCCCCGATGATGCGTACGACGACTACGACCAGTCGATGGAGACCGCACGGCCAGTACGCGCCCAGCGCGAGCCAGAGCCGATGGGCCGATCAGCACGGGGTGGTTACAGCGACGTCGAAGACGAAGGCGTGCGCGCACCGGCGGCTCGTCAGAGCTTTCCGCTACACACCCCTGAGTCAGCGGCGCCTCGTCGTCCTCAGCAGCCATCCGACGATTCCGGCGTGCACCCTCGCCCTACGAACCCTCGTCAGGCAACTCCGAACGTGCGCACCATTGCTGCCGGAGCGGGCGAGCCGTCAACCGTGAAGCCACGTCGCTTCGATCAGGCCCAAGAAATCGCCGATCGTTTCAAGGACGGGCTTCCGGTCATCATGAACCTCGAGGGCACCGAGCGCGAGGTTTCTCGCCGACTCATCGACTTCGCTAGTGGTCTGTGTTACGGCCTCAACGGCAGTATGGAGAAGGTCGCCAGCGGCGTGTACCTGCTGAAGCCGATGTCGCGTTCGAACCCCGGATACGACGACTAGCAGATGTGCTCGCTCAGCCACTCCGCGCAACGTAACATTCGCTCATGGAACTAAGCCCCGAGTCCGTTTCCGGCACCACGTTCAGGATCGTCAAGAAGGGTTGCGACCCCGAAGAGGTTCGTACCTATCTGGCCCAACTTGCGGTGTCATTCGAGGCAATGCAAAAGCATGCAGCCGCAATGGAGGCGCGCGCCCGCGCTGCCACCGCTCGTCTGCAAGAAATCGCAGCCCAGCCCGCTGTGGCATCAACCGGACCTACCCACGATGAAGCTGCCGACAGCATTAGTCGGGCCATGCTGCTGGCACAGCGCACGGCCGACACAACGATTCGCGAAGCCGAGCTCGAAGCGGCGCAAATCACCGGCCGGGCCAAGGCCGAAGCGCAGATCCTCATCGACAGCGGTCAGGGTGCGCTCAATCGCATGCTCGACGAAGCCAAGAACGATGCGCGTCGAGCCGCTGAAGGTGAACTCAAGCGAGTCGAAGACGAAGTCGCGTCGATGCTCGCTCGCCGAGACTTCTTGCTCAGCGATGTCGAACACCTCGAGCAGCACATCGTCACCCAACGCGAGCGTTTGCGAGATGTTGCCAGTGCACTCAACGATCTCGTATCGCGGGTTCCCGGCGGCTTGGCCGATCTGCGCCGGCCACTGATCTCAGCAGTGTCAGAGCACAACTCAGACCTCGTTGACGCCGACGGCAACAGCGGCGATGACACGGCCGAACTCGATGGCACGCCCGCCTGGGGTTCCGTTCCTCCCGAGCACGCAGCACTTGCTGCTGGCGACGAGCATGCGCCCCTGCCCATGGTGCCCGACGACGCCGAAGATCTCTTCGACGTCACCCAGCCCATCCCGCGGATTCGCTTTGCGCCGGCCGACGAACTGCCCGACAGCAGCAACCGCGCTGGCTGATGAGGTGTGCTGCTGATGCAGCATCTATTGCCCACAACTGCAGTCGCCCGGCGGTAGTCTGCAACGACCGGCGTTGACGAGGCCATCACCTCTGAGCCTTCGGAAGAACGCACACCCCGTGGTGTGTCACTAGAACCGAACGGGACCAGCCCGTTATTGCTGGCGCAAAAGAGCGGCTGTCGGCTGAGGCCAACAGTAAGCAGGGTGGCACCGCGGGCGTCGGCTCGTCCCTGATCGACACGAAGATCGTCGTCAACAGGAGAAGCCGTGACATACCCCACCGTTGAATCGCAACCCAATCTGCCGCTGCTCGAAGAGGGCATCCAGGCCTTCTGGGCAGCCGACCGCACCTTTGAGGCAAGCATCGAGCAGCGCCCGGCCGGAACCTCGCCGGGCCTCACCGATAACGAGTTCGTTTTCTACGACGGCCCTCCATTCGCCAACGGACTTCCGCACTATGGGCACCTGCTCACGGGGTATGTCAAAGATGCCGTGCCGCGTTATCAAACGATGCGCGGTCACCGCGTTGAGCGTCGCTTCGGCTGGGACTGTCACGGTCTGCCAGCCGAAGTAGAGGCTGAAAAAGAGCTTGGCATCAGCGGTCACCCCGAGATCGCCGAGTTCGGCATCGACAAGTTCAACGAGGTCTGTCGCACCAGCGTGTTGCGCTACACCAACGAGTGGGAGCGCTATGTGGGTCGTCAGGCTCGCTGGGTCGACTTTGCAAACGACTACAAGACCCTCGACCTGCCGTACATGGAAAGTGTGATGTGGGCGTTCCGCACGCTTCACGACAAGGGTCTGGTGTACGAAGGTTTCCGAGTGCTCGCGTATTGCTGGCGTTGCGAGACCCCGCTGAGCAACACCGAGACGCGCATGGACGACGTGTACCGCGATCGTCAGGACCCTGCGCTGACAGTCGCGTTCGAACTCGAGACCGGCGAGCACTTGTTGGCATGGACCACTACGCCGTGGACGCTGCCCGCCAACCTTGCGTTGGCGGTTGGGCCCGACATCGAATATGCAGTAATGCAGCATCCTGATGGCCGCCGTTACGTGCTGGCCGAATCGCGCCTCGATGCTTACGAACGTGAGATCGGCGAAGCCACACGTGTTGGAACGTTGACGGGCACCGATCTCGTTGGTCGTCGCTACACCCCGTTGTTCGACTTCTTCGCCGACACGCCGAATGCGTTTCAGGTGTTGTCTGCCGACTTCGTCAGCACCGAAGACGGCACCGGCGTGGTGCACATGGCCCCCGGATTTGGCGAGGACGACCAGATCGCATGTAATGCCGCAGGCATCCCCACGCTGTGCCCGATGGACGAACACGGCCGATACACCGCCGAGGTGGCCCCATGGGTCGGTGAGCATGTCTTCGATGCCAACCCGTTGGTCATCCGCGAACTCAAGGCTCGTGGCATCGTGTTGCGTCACGAGAGCTACGACCACAGCTATCCCCACTGCTGGCGCTGCGCGCAGCCGTTGGTCTACCGCGCGATCTCGTCGTGGTTTGTTGAGGTCACCGCGATCAAAGACCGCATGGTCGAGCTGAACCAGCAGATCCATTGGGTGCCAAGTCACATCAAAGATGGCTCATTCGGCAAATGGTTAGCGAACGCTCGCGACTGGAGCATCAGCCGCAACCGTTTTTGGGGCTCGCCGATTCCGGTGTGGAAGAGCGACGACCCCGAGTACCCGCGCATGGATGTGTACGGCAGCTTGGCCGAAATGCAGCGTGACTTTGGCGTAGAGGTCACCGACCTGCATCGTCCCGCTGTCGACAATTTGGTGCGACCAAACCCCGACGATCCAACGGGTCGTTCGATGATGCGCCGCGTGCCCGAGGTGCTCGACTGTTGGTTCGAAAGCGGCTCAATGCCGTTCGCACAGGTGCACTATCCGTTCGAGAATCGTGAGTGGTTCGAGTCGCACTACCCGGGCGACTTCATTGTCGAATACATCAACCAGACCCGCGGTTGGTTCTACACATTGCACGTGTTGGCAACGGCGTTGTTCGATCGGCCGGCGTTCAAGAACTGTGTGAGCCACGGCATCTTGCTCGGCGACGACGGCCAAAAGATGTCGAAGAGCTTGCGCAACTATCCCGATCCGTGGAATGTGTTCGAGACATACGGCGCCGACGCGATGCGTTGGTCACTGTTGTCGGCAGCAGTGCTGCGCGGCGGCGACTCGCCGGTATCCGAGAGCGGCATCCGCGAATCCATTCGACAGGTGATCTTGCCGCTGTGGAACAGTTGGTACTTCCTCACGCTGTACGCCAACGCCGAGAACAAGACCGGTGTGTTCGATACGTCGTCTACCAACGTGATCGATCGGTATGTGTTGGCCAAGACCCGTGCCTTGGTCGACTCTGTTACCGCCGACATGGATTCATACGACCTGTATCTCGCCTGCAGCGATGTGCGTACGTTCCTCGATGCGCTCACCAACTGGTACATCCGCCGTAGCCGCGATCGTTTCTGGGCTGGCGATCAGGAGGCGATCAACACACTGCATACGGTGCTCAGCGTGGTCTGCACCGTTGTTGCGCCGTTGCTTCCGCTGACCAGCGAAGCGATCTTCCAAGGTCTCACCGGCGAACGCAGCGTGCATTTGCAGGATTGGCCCGACGCGTCGTTGTTGCCATCTGACCCAGCGCTTGTAGATGTCATGGATCGCGTGCGCGATGTGTGCTCGGCAACGCTCAGCGTTCGTAAGGCGCATGGTCGTCGTGTTCGTCAGCCATTGGCCACACTCACCATTGCCGACCCAACCAGCGCCGATTTTGCCGACTTCATTGAGCTCATCGCCGATGAGGTCAACGTGAAGCAGGTTGTGTTGGCCACCGATGTCGCATCAGTAGCCACCAGTGTGTTGCAGGTTGTTCCTGCTGCGCTTGGCCCACGGCTTGGTGGCCAGACTCAGCAGGTGATCAAGGCCGTGAAGACCGGCGACTGGCATCACGATGGCGACAACATCGTGGCCGCTGGATTCGTGCTCGAGCCGGGCGAGTTCTCGCTGAAACTTGTTGCCACCGAAGGCGGCGCGAGCACTGTGTTGGCGGGTGGCAGGGGAGTTGTGGTGCTCGACTGCGAGCTCACCGCCGAGCTTGTGGCCGAGGGCACGGCGCGCGACCTTGTGCGTTTGGTGCAGCAAGCGCGCCGCGACGCCGGCCTCGAGGTGAGCGATCGCATCGAGCTCAGCGTGTGGACATCGCAGCGAATCATCGAAGCGCTTGAGCCCCACGTTGCGTTCATGTGTGCCGAGACACTCTCTGTCTCGCTCACCTGGGGTGCCGATGCAGCCTCGCAAGAACTCGCTGGTGAACTCGATGGCGAACCAGCCTTGGTTCGTGTGACAAGGGTGTAGCGAGGACTTTCGGGCTGGGTGTCGCAGCGCGAGCGGGTACTGAGATCGGCACGTATGCCTCAGAAGTGCTCGCAGTTCTGCAAGCATACTTTCCACCAAAGTGACAAAGGTCGTTGGCGATGGGTCGTGTACGGCCTACGCTCCGGCAGTTGTAGTCGATCGGGAGGTTTCATGGCCAAGAAGGTTGTCGCTCCAGTGAAGAAGTCAGCGAGTGCTGCAAAGAAGGCAGCGCCCGTCGCAAAGAAGGCGGCGCCTGTGCCAAAGAAAGCTGCTCCCGTAGCGAAGAAAGCGGCGCCTGCGCCAAAGAAAGCGGCGCCCGCCGCGAAGAAGGCCGCCCCCGTGGCCAAGAAAGTTGCTCCTGTGGCCAAGAAAGCGGCGCCTGCGCCAAAGAAAGC
>Ga0194055_10002119_pt1 | contig 15878 bp, 15 predicted proteins | sample SepL449m_MetaG_FD_155482 | JGI IMG/M metagenome (GOLD analysis project Ga0194055, IMG submission 155482) | Anoxic zone freshwater microbial communities from boreal shield lake in IISD Experimental Lakes Area, Ontario, Canada - Sep2016-L442-9m | ecosystem: Environmental > Aquatic > Freshwater >... | reverse complement strand
GCTCCCTCGCCCTACGCGACCGCGCAACTGATGTAATTGCGCAATACCAAAGCGATCGGCATCCAGCACCGCCATCACCGTTGCATTCGGCACGTCAACACCAACTTCGATCACCGTGGTCGCAACGAGCACGTCCAATTTGCGATCACGAAACTTGTTCATCGTCTCTTCTTTGTCGAAAGATGACATGCGTCCGTGCAGCAACCCGAGACGCAACCCCTGCAACTCACCAACTTGCAACTCGGCATAAATTGTTTCGGCAGAGGCAACTTCGATTTTGTCACTCTCTTCTATTAACGGACAAACAACAAAGGCTTGTTGATCATGCGCAACTGCATCACGAATGCTCGACCACATCAGCGCCCCTAATAACGGACCAGCAGCCCACTTTGTAACGATTGGCGTTCGTCCGGGTGGCAACTCGTCAAGCACGCTCACATCTAAATCGCCGTACACGGTCATTGCCGCTGTGCGCGGTATCGGCGTTGCGGTCATCACTAATACATCTGGCGTGCTCGTTGTGCTGCCCTTTTGCGATAGAGCAGCACGCTGCTCAACACCAAACCGATGCTGTTCGTCGATCACCACCACACCAAGGCTGTTGAATTCGACCCCATCCTGAATCAATGCGTGTGTTCCAACAACAATGTCGACGCCACCACTCGCCAAGTCGCTCAACACTTGCCTTCGCTTTTCGCCCGTCACACGACCGGTCAACAACTCAACACGCAGCGGCCGATCACCAAAAAGATTTTGAGGATCGGGCACTTGTAATTCGGATACCAGTTGTCGGATGCCTGCAAAGTGTTGTTCGGCCAACACTTCGGTCGGCGCCATGATCGCGCCTTGGTGTTGTCCCTGCACCGCAGTGAGCATGGCCGCAACTGCAACAACGGTCTTTCCGCTACCGACATCGCCCTGCAATAGCCGATGCATCGGATGTGGTCCTGCAAGATCTTTGCTGATTTCATTAATTACACGGCGTTGGGCCCCAGTAAGCCCAAACGGCAGGGCCGCAATAAATCTGTCGACAAGTTTGTTGTCAACAATGTGTTTTATTCCGCGCGAGTCGCGTTCAAACGCGCGCTTGCGACCAACGAGCACAAGTTGAACGCGCAACAATTCATCAAACGCCAAACGACGGCGTGCATCGTTTTTTAGCGCGATGCTTTCTGGCATATGAATATTCCACAGTGCAGTTGTGCGATCTACAAGTTCATATTTTTCGCACACGGCCATTGGCACCGGGTCGAGCAGTCCGCGCACCTTGCAGCGTTCTAGAGCATTTTCAATCCAGCCTGCGATCTCCCAAGTTGAAAGACCTGCCTTTTCGCTTTGCGGATAAATCGGAACAATGCGTCCCGTGCGATCACCGATCAGATCAATGATTGGGTTGGTCATCTGCAACGCACCGCGATACATGTCTGCTTTACCAAACATCGCGATCTGCAGACCTTCAGTGAGTTGCCGTGCACGCCATGGCTGATTAAAAAATACGGCAGTTACTCGACCCGACCCATCACCGACGCTCACGGTCACCATCGACCGACCGCCCTTCATTGGTATCTTTGCGACCTTGCGCACTTCCACCAACACCAGTGCTTCTTGGCCAGGCACCAAATCGCTCACACGGGCTTCGGCTGTGCGGTCTACCCAGCGACGCGGATAGGTACTGAGCAACTCGAGCACGTTGTCAATTCCGTATTCGTGCAGCGAAGCTTTGCGCTTCTCGCCCACGCCTTTCAGTATCTCTACATCGAGCCCTGCTAATTCACGCAGTGTGATTTCGCCCGTCATGCGGGACTCGTGTTACTCGACACCAAACAAAAATGGATACAGAGGCTGCCCGCCGGGATGCACTTCAACTTCAACATCTGGGTGTTTGTCAGCCATGTACGCAATAATTTCTTCGGTTGCTCGTGCTGTTGCCAAATTGCCTGTAATCACGGTGAGCAATTCGCCGTTACCGCTTAAGAGTTGATCGAGCAGCTGTGTTGCGGCAACAACCATCGTGCTTCCGATTGCAACAACACCGTCGCCGCGCACGAGACCAATCCAGTCACCATTCTTTACTGCACCTACATCGGTGTTGGTGTCGCGCACTGCTTGAGTCACTTCGCCTGTCGCTACCGACTTGGCCGCATCCGACATCGCTTCGCAGTTTGCATCCACATCTGCTTCGGGGTCATACGACACCAGTGCAGCGAGCGCTTCTGGCATCGAGCATGTTGGCACTACGCGCACTTCTTTTTTGGTGAGCGCATTGACTTGATTGGCAACAGGAATGATGTTTTTGTTGTTTGGCAAAATAATCACTTGCTGTGAGTTCATGTGCTCAACAGCATCGAGCAACTCGGCAGTTGATGGGTTGAGAGTCTGCCCACCAGTGACCACACCCTGCACACCCATTTGGGCAAACAATTCTTCTAGTCCTGCACCGCTACAAATCGCAACGACCGCACATTCAACTGCTGGCAGTGTCGACACCGCACTCACGTGCCTATGAGTCGTGCCCATTTGTGTAACGCCCAACTGCGCCTCGCGTTGTGCGTGCTCTTCAGCCATCTCTTCAAACAGGTCGGTCACACGAATCTTGAACGGCTTGCCGCCCAACTCAAGCGGCGCTTCGATTGCTGCGCCAATGTCGTTGGTGTGCACGTGGCAGTTGTAGAGCCCGTCGCCACCGACAACAACGATCGAGTCACCAATCTTTCCCCACGCTTGCATAAATTCTTTTGACTTCGCATCTTCAATGTTGAGCAAGAACATCACTTCATAACGCAACTCACTGACATCTACTTCGCCACTGGTTGAAGCACGATGCGACACTGCATCAAGTTGCTCTTGACTCGGACCACTTGCCTCACTTGGTTCTGGCAACGGCTCGCCGTCAACAACATGCAGTGCGGCATCCATCAACAACATAAAACCTGCGCCACCCGCGTCAACCACACCGGCGTCTTTTAGCACCGGAAGTTGCTCAGGCGTATTTGCAAGTGCCGTGCGTCCTGCTGCTCGAGCGACGTGCAACATTGCTGCAAGTGTTGCGCCATCGGAAGCCGCGCGTTGAGCAGCGTCAGCGGTTTCGCGAACAACAGTAAGAATGGTTCCTTCAATTGGCTTGAGCACTGCTTCGTACGATGCAACGCTTGCAGCTTTCAGTGCTGCAGCAACCTTTGTGGCGCTGCCAGGAGTTGCCGTGCGCAACGTTGTAACTAGCCCGCGCAAAATTTGGCTCAAGATCACACCGCTATTGCCTCGCGCACCCATCAGTGATCCGTGGCTGATGGCCTCGCATGTTGGTTCGAGTGCGTGGTCTGCACCCTCTAGTTCGGTCACCACAGCATCGAGAGTGCGAGACATATTGGTTCCCGTGTCACCATCGGGCACTGGGTACACATTGAGCAAGTTGATGCCCGCGGCGTGACGCTTCATGGTGTCACGGAAGGTGATCACTGTGTCGCGCAGGGCCTCGGCCCCAAAGACTTCAAGAACGGGCATTGACAAATCGTACAGATTTGCAGCAGAAAAGACCGAGACTGCGCCATTTATGCCTGCCGATACAGCACAATCTCGCCCTCTGATGACCTCCATCACATCGAGCAATACTTGACCTTCGGATTAAAGCCACTGGGTAAACGGCTGGTAAATTTAGCGAAGTTTATTTAGCAGTGTTTTTTGCGTAGGCAGTTACCCAATTCTGGAGGCTCAAGATGCAAGGTGTGATCAAGGCATACGACCCTGCAAGTGGCGATGGCGTCATTATGTGCGACAGCGACTTGGCCGATTACGAACTAGCTCCTGGCGCACTTGATGGTTCAATTTTCCGAATGCTTCGCCAAGGTCAGCGCGTGTTATTCGAAGTTGATGGTGGCGGTCGTGCTACGAAGTTGCGCCTTGGATCAGAGCGCGACATGGAGACACCAGCACATTGAGCGGCAAATCAAACAACGTTGCGCTCAAGAAATGGGTTGCCGAGTGGGCCGAGATCTTGCAACCCGACGACGTGTATTGGTGCGACGGTAGCCAAAAAGAATACGACGACCTCTGCGAAGATCTCGTTCTCGCTGGCACATTTACCAAACTCGATGAGGGCAAGCGACCCAATTCGTATTGGGCACACTCAGACCCTGCCGACGTTGCGCGTGTAGAAGACCGCACATTTATTTGCTCGACCAACAAAGTTGATGCAGGACCGAACAACAACTGGCGCGAACCATCAGAGATGCGCGCAGAGTTGAAAGCGTTATACGCCGGCGCAATGCGTGGACGCATGATGTATGTCGTTCCATTCTCGATGGGTCCACTCGGTTCACCCATTGCACACATCGGCGTACAACTCACCGACAGTGCATATGTGGCAGTGAGCATGCGCATCATGACGCGCATGGGTCAAGGCGCACTAGATGCACTTGGCAACAACAGTTGGGTTCCCTGCTTGCATTCTGTTGGTGCGCCTCTTGAAGCCGGCCAAAAAGATTCTGCGTGGCCGTGCAACCCAGACAACAAATACATCGCGCACTTCCCCGACACTCGCGAGATCTGGAGCTATGGCTCGGGTTACGGCGGCAACGCACTCTTAGGCAAGAAGTGCTTCGCGCTGCGTATTGCAAGTGTGATGGCACGTGATGACGGTTGGTTGGCCGAGCACATGCTCATTCTCAAACTCACCAACCCAGTGGGCGCGCACAAATACATCGCTGCAGCGTTTCCTTCGGCATGCGGCAAAACCAATCTTGCGATGCTGGTTCCAACCATTCCAGGTTGGAAAGCCGAGACCATTGGTGACGACATTTGCTGGATGAAGTTTGGTCCCGATGGCCAGTTGTATGCAATCAATCCGGAAGCCGGATTCTTTGGCGTTGCACCAGGCACTGGCTATGACACCAACGCCAATGCAATGCACACACTGTGGGGCAACAGCATTTACACAAACACCGCGCTTACGCCAGACGGCGACGTGTGGTGGGAAGGCATGACAGAGCAAAAGCCTGCGCGAGCAACAGACTGGCGCAACCAACCTTGGACACCAGAGTCCGAAACACCTGCTGCGCATCCAAACGCACGATTTACTGCACCTGCTTCGCAATGTCCATCCATTGCACCAGAGTGGCAAGACCCTGCAGGTGTTCCAATTTCAGCAATTCTGTTTGGTGGTCGCCGTCGCACAACGGTTCCTCTTGTCACTCAGGCATTCGACTGGAACCACGGTGTGTTCTTAGGTTCGATCATGGCTTCCGAAACAACAGCAGCAGCCGGTGGCACAGTTGGCAAATTGCGCTTTGACCCAATGGCGATGCTTCCATTCTGTGGCTACAACATGGCCGATTACTTCAAGCATTGGCTCTCAATTGGCACAAAGACAGAGGCAAGCAAATTGCCACAAATCTTTTTTGTCAATTGGTTCCGTCGCGACGAAGATGGTCGCTTCATGTGGCCTGGTTATGGCGAAAACAGTCGCGTACTCAAGTGGGTCTTCGAACGCATTGACGGTCAGGTTGGAGCAGATAAGTCTGCAATTGGCTTCTTGCCAGCACCAGGCACACTCGACATCGACGGTCTCAATGTGAGTGAAGCCGACATGCAGGTGTTGCTCAGCGTTGACAATGACGGATGGCGTGAAGCGGTGCCTCAAATTCGCGAGCACTATGCAGCGTTTGGCGATCGTTTGCCACAGCAACTCGGCGCGTCACTCGACTCGCTCGAAGCCGCCCTCGCCTAAACCTCGAGCTGCACCGTTCGATCATCAAAAACTGCCAACAATTTGAGTTCCCCACCCATGTGGTCGATCAGTGAATGCAGCATTGTTAGTGAAATTTCAATAACACCATTCTCCAACTGTGAAATCGTTGATTGAGTCACATTCATATTCTTGGCGAGTTCACACTGAGTAATCTCGAGGCTCTTACGCAAGTCACACAATTTGTGTTGCCTGAACTCTTTGAGAAGTTTTTTGTATCCAGCATCTAGTCGACGAGATCGAGCAGGGTCACTGCGCAATGTCTTTCTTATTCTTGAATATTCTCGGGCTTCAGTCATTTCTCCTCATTTCGTAATTGTGTGATGTGGCGATCGAAAATTTGGTCTGCGATTGGAATCATCAGTTCGTACCACCTATTCCAACTCGGGCTGCTGCCGTCCCGTTCACTTTTGTTGCCACCAATGAGCAACACTGCAGAGCGACGAATATCAAAAGCAAATAACACCCTGATTCCATTCGGTAAACGAATTTCCTTCATGTTGTGATGGCGCGATTGATGCACTCGATCGACATAAGGCCGACCAAGTACTGGACCTCGTAGCGACACCAATTCCAATCGCACATCGAGTGCATCCTGCTCGTCGTTTGTGAGCGAAGTGTGCCACTCCTCGAACTCGGGCATGTACAGAATTCTCCACATAGATATATTAGCCTCACTTATATTGAATTCAACACATTGCCGCAGAGTGATACGCGATATAGGCAGCGATAAATCTGCGATTAATTCAATGTGTACGCCAATCAGGCGTTTAAGCAGGCAGGGGCAGGAAGAATTTAGGCGGCTTTGCCGACGAGCATTGCACGAATTGCCAGACCCATCAGAAACAGGCCACCGAATCCGTACAACAAATACACACGGCTCTTCAGTTGCGCGCGGTATGAGTAAATAATTGCGATTGCGATAATTGCAACAAAACCATAGAAGGCGTGAAACTGTGGAAACTCACGCTTGTCTCGATTGACCATGATCACACCAAGAATCACTTGAATAAAAACACTGACTTGGGTGAACGCAGTAAACCACCACAAGGCGCGACTGCGCAGTGCAACAACTTTGTGTGCACTCAAAGCCCAGATGCCTGCTAGTGCATTTCCGATAATCACGACCCATGCCCAACTTGTATGCAGATTTAGCAGTGTTGTTGCGTCCATGACTCTTTGAATCTAGCGGATCAAGGTGTCGGCCTCGTGGCCGCCCTGCACGAGTGAAAGATTTGCGGTTGCATCACGTTCAAAAACCGTGATCGAACAATTATCAAGACTGCGAATCACGAGCCGATCGTCACCAAGCACGCCACCGATCACCGCATTGATCGCAATGAAGTGACTAAAAATCACCGTGTCGGTCTGAATGCCACGAACAAAATCGGTGATGCAATCGCGATATGCAACGTAGTCAGAACCAAGGTCACTCCACGTACCTTGCATTGCTTGACGCAACCAAACAATGCGGTCGCTCATTGCGACGCCTTTAGGTGAAGGTATTTCAGAAACCTCGGCACGCACCTGCGGCACCACGTTCCACATTTGTGCCAATGGCGCTGCAGTTTGTTGACAACGCAACAACGGGCTCGTGATTATGTTGCCGAGTTGGAGCGACTGCAATTGATCGGCCACTTCTCGCGCCTGTGCTTGCCCCAATTCATCCAAACCTGGATCGAGTGCTGTGTCCCAACCCGCCGACGCCCGACCATGGCGAATCATATATATACGGCTTAAACGAGTCATAAATATTCGTCAGCTATTCGCTAATCGAAGAGCCAGGCGTCTCGCGGAGGACCGCTCTCGCCTATTTTCGTAAACCACTCGTGACCAAACGTCATCTGAAATATCTCTGGGCTCATGTTGCCAAGAAAACTTGAGTCAGTCACTTGGCTTGCATGACAGGCAATTGCCTGGCGCTTGAGGTCTAAATACTCTCTCACATCAACGCGATGCGAAATCACGCTTGCTGGCTCACCCATCGGGTTGCCGTCGTCGGCTGGCCCATCCGGATTGAAGTCGTCTGGTGCAGCACCGTCAGGCAATTGCGCAGCATGTTGCTTTGCCATTTCGTAGACCATTCGAAAATGATCTCGATTCATTGTCGTTTCAAAAACATTTTTAGTACCAGCAATCGCTGCAGCACGATGCCCCACCTTGTGCACCTGAATGTGATCGGGGTGTCCGTAATTGCCGTGCCAGTCATACACGGTTACAACATCGGCGTGTTCTTCGATCAACACGTCGGCAAGTCGCTGTGCGGCCTCTTCAACGTCGGCTGCAACAAATGCTCCTGGCAAACTATTTTGTTCCCACCCGGTCATTCCAGAGTCGCAATAACCAAGCCACACGAGTCTGTGCACACCAAGCGCATCGCACGATGCCTGAGTTTCACGCTTGCGGCGATCCATCAACGTCTCTCCTGGCGCGAGGTCGTCAGGAATTTGCCCGTGATCACCATTAGTAGCAACAACGAGTACGACCCGGTGTCCCTCTGCAGATGCGCGGGCGAGCGAGCCACCCATGATCAAACTCTCGTCATCTGGATGGGCATGAAACGCGACAACTGTGCTCATTATTTTTTTGCATCCTTTAATGATCCGTCCGCTACGGCACCACTTGCAATCAGTGTAGAAATGCGGTCTGCATCAAAACCCCAGTCGGACAACACTGCAACTGAATGCTGACCAGCATGAGCAGGTGCGCTCGGTAACGCCGCTGCAGTGCGCGAAAAACGCGGTGCCGGTGCTGGCTGTGTAACACCATCAACTTCAATAAATGTTTTGCGAGCAACGTTGTGCGGATGCTTGGCTGCTTCGCTCATCGTGAGTACGGGAGCAAAGCACACATCGGTACCCTCCATAATCTTGCACCACTGTGCCGAGGACTTTGTGCGCATCACTTCAGCAAGTTTTATTTTGAGTACTGGCCACTGTGATGCATCCATTTGTTTTGCAAATGCAGTGTCATCGGCGAGTCCGGTCTTTTCAAGCAGCAGTGCATAAAACTGTGGCTCGATGCTGCCAATCGAGACATACTTGCCGTCGCTGCATTCGAACACATCATAAAAATGTGCTCCAGTGTCAAGCAGGTTTGTGCCTGGCTTGTTTTCATCAAAGATTCCGATGTTCTTCATTGCCCAGAACATGCTCATCAACACCGCAGACCCATCGACCATTGCGCTGTCAACCACTTGACCTTTGCCACTCTTTTGAGCTTCGAGTAATGCGCAGACGACTCCGTATGCCAAAAACATTCCGCCACCACCAAAGTCGCCAACCATGTTTAATGGTGGCACTGGCGCCTCACCAGCACGAGAAAAATGTGCGAGAGCGCCCGCAAGCGAGATGTAGTTAATGTCGTGACCGGCAGATGCTGCGTATGGCCCATCTTGGCCCCATCCGGTCATGCGCCCAAACACAAGCTTTGGGTTGCGCGCTAAACAAACATCTGGCCCAATGCCAAGTCGCTCCATTACCCCTGGGCGAAATCCTTCAATCAATGCATCGGCATGCTCCACCAACGACAACAACGTCTCAACACCATCAGGATTCTTGAGATCGATAGCAATATTGCGTCGACCACGTAACAACACATCCCAATGCGCGCCTTCAGGTGCCGGACCGCGCACCGATTGAGCGCGCTCGACACGAATTACTTCTGCGCCCATGTCGGCCAGCATCATTGCCGCAAATGGCCCTGGCCCAATCCCTGCAATCTCAATGATTCGATAGCCCGACAATGGGCCGCCCGATTTTGTCGACTGAGATTGAATCGCCATATCGTCAAAGACTACTTACGCAACGACTTGCGCTACGTGGTCCAAGATCGCGCCTATCAGCACCGGCCACAGTGGTTGCGGCAGATCATGCCCCATGTCAGCAACGAGTAGCAACTTTGAACCAGGAATCAACTCTGCCGTGCGCTCTCCACCGCTTTGCACAATTAATTCGTCATCAGTGCCATGAATAACCAATGTTGGACAAGAGATAGTTGCGACTTGCTCATGACGCCTACCCGATCCGTAAACCGCAGCAAGTTGACGTGGTGCGCCTTCTGGATAAAAAGCGCGGTCGTAACTTAATGCTGCACCAGCGAACGAAAGTTCGTCGCTGCGATATTTCTTGGATTGCCATACTTGCCACTGAATAGATGACGCAATGTAATCTTCGCGACTTGTTGTTGGCAGTGGGTCGGCAAAAATCACCATCGCTGCATCCATCGATGGTTGACCAACATCGGGGTCACCTGGCTGCGACGAAATTGAAGTGAGTGTCATTGTTCGGTCCCGATGCTCATACGCCACAACCTGGGCGATCATTCCGCCAAGTGACATTCCGAGCACATGCGCACGCTCAATGCCCAAATGATCGAGCACACCAACTGCATCGGTGGCCATGTCGGACAGCGAGTACGGAATTGGTGGAATCGGCTGGTCGGTCAACGCGGCCATGATGATTGGACCCGTATCGACGATCACACCATCCAAATGTGTCGATAATCCACAGTCGCGATTATCAAAAATGATGACGTAGTAACCAGCGTCAGCCAGTTGTTGACAAAAATCTTGTGGCCACACAATCATCTGAGCCGTGTAGCCCATGATCATCAATATGGCTGGATTGCTGGGTGAACCGAATGTGGCGTATTCGATTTCGATTAATCGGTTATCAGTTGAGTGAACGGTTGTTTTTGGCACTGTGTCATTCTCGCCCAAACACGTAGTTCTCACAACTTCGCGGAATAATGTCATTTATACACGCATATATTTGTTTATATTTATGAATATGTCTGCCGAGGTCAAAGCTCGCTCGCCAGGTCGCGTCAATTTGATTGGTGACCACACCGACTACACCGGTGGAATGGTCTTGCCTATGGCAATCGACAGATACACCACCATCACCGCGAAGCCACTTGAAGCAGCGATACATCTCACCAGCGAAGATCAGCCCGACAAACTCAACTGCGAACTTCCCATAGTCGAGCCAGCATCGACCGTGCCCGCATGGGGTCGATACGTGACAGGTGTTGCACACCTGCTGCAAGTTACGCGTGGTCTTTCTGGGTCGGTTTCAACAACGCTTCCACTCGGTGGTGGCTTGTCATCAAGCGCTGCGCTCGAACTCTCTACCGCCCTCATGCTGCGTCTAATCAACGAACTTCCCAATCTCACATCGCTCGAACTGGCACAACTCTGTCGACGCGCAGAGCACTTAGCAACTGGTGTTCCCTGCGGAATCATGGATCAACTTGCTTGCGCCTCCGGAGTAGCCGGAAGCGCACTATTAATTGATTGTCACTCGTTACTCGTCAGCCCAATCGAAATTCCGCATGATGTAAACATCTATGTGCAATTTGTTGCACATCGACAACTTGCATCGAGTGCATATTCTGATCGCGTTGCACAATGTGCTCAGGCAGAGCAACACATTGGCCCGTTGCGCTTGGCCGAAGTAGGCAGCGTGCGCAATATTGCTGATGACATCTTGCGACGACGCGCACTGCACGTGGTGAGCGAAAATGATCGTGTTCGCCGGGCGACTGTGGCGCTTGCACTTCAAGATATGGCAACGTTTGGTCTGTTGATGAACGAAAGTCACCAAAGTCTGCGCGATAATTTTGAGGTTTCAACCCCACAAATGGACGAGGCCGTTCGTAATGCACAGCAGACACCCGGCGTGTTTGGTGCACGAATGACGGGCGGCGGCTTTGGCGGCTGCATCGTGATTGTTGCCGATGCAACTGCAAATGTTCACAGCATTGAAGGCGCAATGCTTGTTAAACCCGTTGGGGCCGCAGAAGTTATCTAACTAGCGTTGTGCATGGCACGCTGAATAAAACTTTGCACCTGCTCAGGATCGCGAATGTTGTCAAACACTTCCATTCCGTCTTCTCCACCCGACTCAATCAGCAAGTCACCAGCGCCGATCATTCGCTCAAAAATTGACTGATGAAAATTGATGTTGTTTACTCGGTATAACGGAATCTCAATGCCAGTTCTGGCAATCACTCCTGAACGAAAAATGACACGCTGGTTGGTGAGCACAAAGTGCGTCCGACTCCATGTCAGTGCAACTTTGGCCAACCACAGAACCGTGATTAGGAGTGCGGCCAACGTCAGCCACAGTGCAGATGTCTCGATTAATTTTCGGGCGCTACCTGCCGTTGCTTCGGCGATGTCGTGACTCTTTATCCACGCAATAAAACTCACGACAATTGCAAGACTTGGCTTGACAAATGTCCACCAATGAGGATGCAAGTCCAAAATTACATGCTCGTCATCATTGAGATATTTCGTAGAAAACGCCATGAATGCATCGTAATGTGCAGCGTGTTACACACAGCGCCTAAAGTCTCTGCATGCTTAAGGACGACTTACTGCGCGGGCTCGACGCCCAACAGCACGAAGCAGTAGTCACTCCACCTTCGTCCATTGTCGTGCACGCTGGTGCTGGTTCAGGAAAAACACGTGTACTCACCCACCGCATTGCATACCGAGTAGCCGCTGGTACAGCGAACCCCGAAAACATTTTGGCCATCACATTTACTCGCGAAGCCGCTGGCGAAATGCGCAAGCGACTCACCAATCTTGGAGTTGACCGCACTCGCGGCACAGGACCAACAGTGGGCACATTTCACGCCGTTGCACTTTCGCTCCTACGTCAGCGTCTGATTGATCTGGGTCAACCCGTGCCAAACATTGTGCACAACCGAACCGCGCTGGCAACCGCTGCCGCCGGCACACACCGCATGGCTAGCCGACCACGAGAAATACTTGCCGAAATTGATTGGGCCCATGCGCGCATGATCGCTCCCGCCGACTACGCACAAATGGTCAAGCGGCTGCAGCGCACACCGCCTACTGCCGCACCAGAAATCGCCGAGATTTACAAGCAATACGAACAACTTAAAGTGAAACGTCAGATCGTCGACTTAGACGATTTGCTCTCACGCGTGATTGCCGACATGCGTGCTGACGCCAACTATGCAGAGGCTGTGCGTTTTCGATTCAAGCATTTGTTCGTCGACGAAGCACAAGACATGAACCCATTGCAATATGCGCTGTTCGAAGAAATTCGCGGTGGTCGACCAGACGTATTTGTCGTCGGAGACCCATTGCAGGCCATCTATGGATGGAACGGTGCCGATCGCATGTTGTTCGATACTCTTCCCGATGCACTCGGACACACAACGGTGCTCAGCCTTCCAAACAACTATCGCTGCTCTCCGCATATTGTGCATGCTGCTCGCCACGTTGCACTACAAACTGGCGAAGCATTCGAGATTGCAGCAGTGCGCGAAGACGGTCCGCACATTCGTGTCGCTGGCTTCGATGACGAGCAGGAAGAAGCCGACGGCATCGCGTCACTACTGTGGCAATATGCGCCGACAGCTGGCGCGCATCCGTGGCAATCGTGTGCAGTGCTCGTGCGCACTAACACTCAGCTCGTGGCCATTTCCAAAGCGCTCACTCGCGCTGGAATTCCAATTGGATCAACTCGCCAACCACCAGAGATCACTGCCGCCATTGCACTTGCGGCACAATCAACCAGCAGGCACGGCCTCACTACATGGTCCGCAGACATCTTTAACGAGTCGATCGATGAAGCCGAACGCACCGTTGCCGAAATGGTGCGACAGTTTGTACAACAAGACTCAATCGGCACTGTTGATGGCCGTGCGTTCAGCGCATGGGTTGCAGCAAATGCCACCGTTTCCCACCCAAAGGCTGGCGTAGATCTGCTCTCGATGCACGGCGCAAAGGGCCGCGAGTGGGATTGTGTTGTGATCGCTGGTGCAGAAGTAGGCCTCTTGCCTCATGGCTCTGCAACGTCGACCGATCAAAAACGTGAAGAAGTGCGACTCGCCTATGTTGCGATAACACGCGCTGCCCACCAACTGTTTGTCACGTATGCACGTAAGCGAAATACCCGCAACACTGGAATCAGTCCTCTCCTACAAGACATGCCGACATCACTTGACATGCCCGTTGTGCCAATGCCAACCTTCTCACGTTTGGCGCGTCGGGCCTCTAATGATCCAGATTTGTTAGACGACTTGACTACCTGGCGCCGACATCTCGCGCGATCATTGTTTCAACAACCAACCGGCATCTGCAGCGACGAAGAACTCAAGAGACTTGCAGGTGCACAACCAGTAGACCGCGAGATGACTATTGACGACTTGGCTGCCGTGATGGGAAAAAGTATGGCGCAACGCATTGCACCAGCAGTGCTACCGCTTTTTGAGCGTCACGCGTCGCGCAACTGAGTCAGACGTTCAAAAATCTCTGGTCGCATCGACACAAAAATTCCAGTTGCCTCCGCGCACAGCGTCTCGCCGTGATACAACGATCCAGTGGTGATGATCTTGCGCTTTTCAGTTGACTCAACATATGCACGAAACTCGAGTGGCTTATGGAGTGGCGTCGGTGCGCGGTAATCGATTGTCAGGTTGACAGTCATGCCCGGATTGCCCGTGGTCGACTGAGCGACACCACACACTTCGTCAAAATATGCGGCAATCACTCCACCATGCACACACCCTGGTGGCCCCTCATACGCCGAACCAAACGTGACACTGCCAACAACATTGACGCGACCATTTTCATCGGTTGAAGTGGTGATCGTCATTGGCATCGCGATCGGGTTTATGGCACCAATGATTGGGCTGCGATCGAGAAAGCTCGCGCCTCCCACTGAGACGATCTCGTCTATTTCATCCCGAATGACTTGCGCTCGTTCGGCGCGTACCTGTTCATCAGCTGTCATTGGTGTTTGACGGACATGGAAACCTGCAAAGTTATTTGGCGTGTTATTCGACATATCGACTGATCTACAACTCCATCACGACAGGAGCATGATCGCTTGGCTTTTCGCCTTTGCGCGCGTTGCGATCAACGACAGTCATTTTGGTGCGCTTGGCAACCGAATCGCTGACGAGCAACAGATCGATTCGCATTCCATGATTTTTATGAAACCCACCATCGCGATAATCCCACCATGAAAACAACTTTGGTTCAGGATGTTGATCACGATAAATATCGGTCAGCCCCCATGCACAGAGATCGCTTAAAACTTCGCGCTCTGGAGCGCTCACATGTGTCGAACCAACAAGCGCTTGTGGATCCCACACATCTATGTCTTCAGGCGCGATGTTGAAGTCGCCAGTCACGATCACATCGCCTGACGGTTTGGCGATTTTGGCGACGTGCTGCTTAAGTTGCTTCATCCAGCGCAGCTTGTACTGATAGTGATCGTGCTCAAGTTCTCGACCATTAGGCACATAGACGCACACAACAGTGATGCCACCGCATTCGGCACTAATGATTCGTGCTTCACCGTCTGGTTCGCCAACCGCAAAGTTATTGATCACATTGTCGAGACCAACTTTTGACAAGATAGCCACACCATTCCATTGACCTTGACCAAAATGCGCAGACTCGTAACCCATTTCATGAAACACAAGCGATGGGAAAACTGCATCCTTCATCTTGGTTTCTTGAATGCACAAAACATCCGGCTTGTTTTCCTCGACCCACTGCTGCACACGTGGCAGCCTGGCTTTCAGAGAATTGACATTCCACGTAGCGATCAGCACCGCAACAAACTACTACGCGACTCTTATTTTTTCTTGGCGGGAGCTTTGCGTGTTTGTGCTGGAGCTGGACGTGTTTGCACAGGTGCGGCGCGTTTCTTTTGTTTCTTCGCCCGTTTGGTCGGCGCGGCTGGAGTCGATGTCACTACCGCTGCAACTGCGGCTGCAGTCTTCTTTACCTGTGTCACGGGACCAACAATGCCAACATCGATGCTGCGTCGCGAAGCAGTAAAGCTCGACACGACGAGTGAAACTTGCTGACCGATCTTGACAAAATCTCGCGCACTACGCGGTGCCGGGTTGGCCATCAATCGCAGCGGCAAATAGCCAAGCACATTGCCAATGCGTACGTACACACCGTGTGCAGAGTAGGTCTCAACCGTTCCTTTGACTTTGCTACCAATTTTATATTTTTCGACAAACTCCAAAAATGGTGTGAGCTCGTTGACCGCAGTCGTTGGCTTGGTGCGCGCACTTGCTGCTGGCGCCGCTACTGCGGATGTTGTTGCTGCTTTTGTCTTGGCAGCAAGTTTTATAT
>Ga0194055_10002117_pt1 | contig 15886 bp, 10 predicted proteins | sample SepL449m_MetaG_FD_155482 | JGI IMG/M metagenome (GOLD analysis project Ga0194055, IMG submission 155482) | Anoxic zone freshwater microbial communities from boreal shield lake in IISD Experimental Lakes Area, Ontario, Canada - Sep2016-L442-9m | ecosystem: Environmental > Aquatic > Freshwater >... | reverse complement strand
TAGCATCTAACTTGGAGAAGATAAAATGTCTGTAGCTACACCGGATTGGGTTGCGCGCCATGATGCCAAACTTGTTGCCAGCGAGAATGGCCAATCTTGGATGCTTTTCTTTGGTGATGAATTAACCTATTTGATCTCCTTGATTCCCTCGAAGGGTAAGCATGGGGTAAAAATAATGCAAACCATCAATGGCAAGCAACTGCCCTGCGATAAAATATTTGATACCGCAGATGAAGCATGCCTTGCAGGGTTGGATGTCTTCCGGGCAAAAGTTGGCTGGTAAAACTTTTGCTTACTCCTACCCGTAACCTTTCTTGTCTTACAAGCCTGAAGCGCAAGCGAAGGTATAATAGGTGAGTGTAAAACGGGCATTTTAAAAACCTTCGCTTGCGCTTCAGGCTTGTAAAGATGTGCAATAAAAAATTGTGTTCACCTGCGCAATGTAGCAACCGTCGCTGACGCATCCGGCTCTGAATGCATTGTTTTTCCTTCCGTGAAATTCCGTGTTAATCCGTGGCAAATACTTCTGCTTCTGTCTTCCAACACCAGCGGATTTACATCCGCCGCTCGATAGGAATAAAAGCAACCGTCGCTGACGCATCCAGCTCTGAAAGAAAATGTGGGAAGAGCACTGAGCGCAATTATCCCAGATCAATCCAATCGCCTGGATTGAGCACCAAAGCGTTAACACCTGTTTGCGTTTTAACCTCTTTTGCCCATGCGTGAGCATCTTGCTTGATCATGTCGAAAGTATTGTAGTGCATAGGTATCACCTTTTTAGGCATCAGAAAACTTACCGCTTTGATCGCATCTTCGGGCCCCATGGTGTAGTTGTCGCCTATTGGCAACGCTGCAAGATCGATCCCTTCCTCACCAATTAATTTCATATCGCCAAACAGGCCAGTATCTGCAGCATCATAGAAACAAAATTTGTCATTAAAGCGAATTAAGAAACCACAGGGGTTTCCGCCGTTACTTCCATCGGGCAACATCGAACCATGGAAAGCGAGCGTGAGTTTTACTTTTCCAAACGGGAATTGAAATGCTCCGCCATGCTGCATCCCATGAGCTTTAACCCCTTTGGATTCCATCCAGCCACTGATTTCGTAATTGCAAATGATGGTTGAATTGCAGCGCTTTGCAATTTCGATGGTGTCGCCCACATGGTCGCCATGGCCGTGCGAAACAAGAATGAAGTCCGCTTTTAGATCAGCAGCTTTGAGTGAGGCAGCGGGATTGCCGGTAAGGAAAGGATCGATAAGGATTTTGTGGCAGTTGGATTCGATGTAGAAACAAGAATGCCCGAGCCATTGGATTTTGGTTGTCATGCGCCTGATTACCTTAATTAAGAGAAGGGGGAGGGCGTTTGATCTATCCCAAAGCGCCTCGTTTACCCCAGTCAGCAAAGTATAATCGGAGTCGTCTTCGCAGGGAAAGTGAAACCTTGTACAATTCAACTAGTTTACGGAAAGAACCAGCAAAGGATGGGAATGGATTCTTCAGAAGTTGTAAAAGAAAAGCCGGTCAGGAAGTTGCATCAGCGGTTGTGGAAGTTATTTCGTCTGGGGTGGAAAACCATCGCAGGGGGAATGTTGCTTTTATTGGTGGTGTTGTGGAGTGCGAAATTTCTGTTGGCAATCGGGTTGTTACGCCCTTGGTTGGATAAGACTGCAAGTGACATTGCGGATTTTCAGATACGGGTGAATGAGTGCGACCTTGGAGTATTTGGCACCACATGCATTCGCAAAATCGATGTATTTGAGACTGATTTAAAAAAGCTTGAGCCATGGTTGAAAATTGGCTCGATGGAGACCGATGTTTCGCTGTTGCGCTTGATAGCAGGGCAGGTGGTACCAGAATCGGTTGTGGTTCATAACGCTTCGGTGACATTGCACTTCGATGAAAAAGGCGATTTGCAGACGAAGCTTCCCAAAAGCAAAAATAATACTCCGCCTAAAATGCCCAGGCTCTTTTTGAAAAATGCAGACTTCTGCCTTAAGCAGGATGGCAGGCCCCCTTTGATCATCAAGGGAATTGAGGGCGAAGCATGGCGGGATGAAAAAAAGGATCTGATATTTGTCGCAACCTTGCAGGATGAAATCTGGGGAGCATGGAACCTTCGTGCCAGAGTAGAGCCGGGCGATGGCGACTCCGAACTAAATCTGAATACGCTGGAGGTTTCGTTATCGAGAACCTTGCTGGAAAGTCTGCCATTTGTGCCGAAGGTTACTTGGGATCATGTGAAATTAAGTGGCATAACCTCAGTGATGATGGATTTGTTTTTTGATGGGAAGAAAGACGCTGTTGATTACAAAATTGGGCTCGAGCCTAAAAAAACATCGGTAAATATTCCGATTATCAACCTGGATGCCCATGACGCCCAAGGGAAGGTTGATATTGATAACGGGGTGGTAAAAATTCGCGAAGTTCAAGGAATGGCTGCAAAGGGAATCATTGAGTTGACCAAGGCGGAATTAGATTTTCGCACTGATAATTACCAGATGGATTATGATCTTAAAATCAGGGACATTCGCATTCAGGATATGCCCGATGCCTGGGGGTTAAGGGATAAAAAGGGTAATTCGTTTGTGCAGGGAGTAGTTGCGGGATGGGCCAAGTTGAAATTTCTGCATGACCCTGTGAAGGGGATGCAGACTTCAGGTTCGGGCCTAGGTTTGATCGAGCAGGCCAAGCTTTTGGGGTTTTCTGCAAAGCCTATTCCGTTAGAGCTTAAATCGGATGGTGCTGGGTTCAAGCTTGCGCCTTTGCCTACCAAACCAGGGCTTTTGCCTGCAGCGCCTAAAACAGAAAAACCGCAAACAAAGATTCAAGGTAACAACTCTCTCTTTTTTCAGACTGAAGTTCATTTGGAAGATATTCCCGCACGGGATCTTTTTGCCATGATGGGTGCCAAAGTGCCTGATGGAATCGCGGGCAAATTAAAACTTGATTTGCAAGTAGGCCTACCCGTTGAAAATATCCGTGATCCTAATGCCTATCTTGGTCAGGCCCGGGTGGAGTTTAAAAACATTTTGCTCTCGGGTATACCCGTTTCAGATTTTCATGCCGATGCCCAAATGCAGAATGGCGAGATTGTACTATCTGAATTGGTAGCCAAGCTAGGAGCGAATGGCGAAAGTGGCAAAGGAAAAATAGCCCCGGGTGAAATCATCGCAGCGGGCAGAATAGATATACGCGAAAAGGGGATAGTCCACCTGCGGTCGCAAGCATCATCCGTACCGATGGGAGTTTTTTCGATTTGGTTACCTGAGCTTCCCAAACAAACTTCCAGCACAATTTCCTTTGGTTTGGATGCGAAAACTACTGTTGCAAAAGCGCTTGATCTTTCAGCTTGGGAGGCTGGTTCCCTGTTTCGGATAGATAATTTTTCTTTTAATGAGATCTTTTTCCCCACCATTGAAGGCAGACTCAATCTTTTTCAAGCCAGGCTCGATGCCTCGGATCTTGCCTCTTCATGCCAGATAGGGAAACTTTTTGGCCAAGCCACACTGCACCTAAACCAAGCGATGCCATTCCAGTGCAAACTTAATGTGAAGGCCTTGGATTCTAGCAAAGCGTATCTTCTTTTCGGCAAAGAGAAGTTTTTTTTTGATCCTAACGGCATGGGCGAGATCGATGCTCAAGCTTCGGGGACTTTTTCGCCATTCGATTGGAAATCTTCCGGAAAGCTCCTTTTCGACAAGTTAACTTTGGGCCGATTCTTGTTAGAAAAAAACCATGTAGAATGGCGAATTGATCCTAACAAGCTTGTATTTAATGATGCGGGCGGAAATATGATGGGCGGAAGGTGGACTGCAGATGCGGAAATACCACTCGCCTCTTTGAATACGGGAAATGTGAAGTTTACCATACAGGATATTGATGCGGGATTGTTGATTCGAACTGCAACGGAAAAAGAGCTTCCCATAAAAGGAAAATTGGGCGGAGTCATTCAAACCAACTTTTCTGCACAAGATAATACTGGTGAGAGAGAAGTTCTTTTCGCTGTAGATCTTAACACCTCTGGGTATGAAATTCTTGGCATCCCACTTAGGCAGACCAAAGCTTTGGTCAATTGGAAGAGGGGTTCTCTTAAGGGAAATGTGAATACCGAATTTGCGGAAGGGCATGGGAAGCTTGATTTTAATCTTAGTTCGGGCTCCAAGGGCAAAATGATCGGGAACTTGAATATCAATGGAATCAAGATGCGCCAAATCCTTGTTGCAATTGATGCAAATGATCAACTGAAAAGGCTGGACGCGGTTTGCAATGTGGATATTCCCTACGAGGTGGATATCGACAGCCTTCAAATTTCTGCGAATGGGAAACTCGTGTTGAACAGGGTGAGCCATACGAACTACTTGCTTAGCGACCAATTGCAGGGAAATGTAGTGGTGGAAAAGAACGGGATACACATCAAAGATATTGCAGGGAATTTCGCAGATGGTCAGTTGCGAGGTATTGTCTTTCTTAATTTGGAAAACATGGAAAGTAGTTTTTATAAAGGTACGCTTACGCATGCAGAGATGGGAAAACTGTTTGCTCCATGGATGGCAAACCTTAAACCTTCTGGGAAGTTGGATACAAGATTCAGCGGGAAACTCGGACGGGAAATAACTGCGAATGGTGAAGCGTTTGCAATCGGGTTGAAGTTTTATGGTTCTGATTTTGGTGATTGGAGATCGCCTTATGATTATTCTGTTGCTCCTTCGAGAGGGGTGGGAAACTTTGTTATGCGTGACATTTCTGGATCCGTTGCGGGTGGCAAGGTGTATGGCGCAACCGAATACCGCTGGGGTGTGGGTAATGCCCTTACGGGGAATCTCCGCTTTCAGTCGCTGGAAATGAAGGCGCTACAGGCGCAGTTTAGTGATACTAGGTCGCCCGGATCGGGAACGGTGCAGGGGAAGCTTGTTTTTGCAGGCAGGGATGTTAAATCTTTGGATAATATTACCGCCAATCTCGAAGGTACTCTTACCCATAGTAGGGCGCAGGGTATTCCTATCGTAAGGGATTTGGTTCCTTTTCTGCCTGTTGCTGCGACCGGCACATTTTTCGATAAGGGTGAATTAAAGGCACGCATGGATCGGGGCATCATCCGCATTCAAAGGCTTGCTCTTTCCAACGCTTTGGTTATGGTTTTGATCGAAGGAAATATTTCTTCCCAAGGCCAAATGGATCTTGAAGCTACTGCAAGAACAGGAAGCCTTTCGGTTCTTCCTGAGGCGATGCGAAACTTGGGGTTAAAAATGCCAGCGATTGGCGCAGTCCCGCTGGAAGTAATTTCTCAGGCGACCGGCGCACTCGCAGCAGGTATCTTGCATTATAAAATCACGGGGAATTACAAGAACCCCATTGTTAAGAGCGTTCCCCTTACTCTTCTTACAGAAGAATCCCTGCGCTTTTTCTTTGGCAGGCTTACCCCCTCGGGCCAGTAATTATTTTCGTACTTCTCATCTTGCAAGCAATTTTATTTCTGGTAATTAGCCATGCATGTGGGGGTTTTGTTGTTAAATTGGAAGAAATAAGTCGAACAGGCATGAAAATCAAACAGCGATTTATCTTTAAACTGCTCTGGATCATTGGGATGCTGGCGCCCGTAGGTGGTTGCCAAAGCCCCATGTCGATCTTTTCGGTTTGCCAAGATGGAAACACTTTGCTTGATTCTGCCCGTACCATGAAAAACACTGTGACCGAAATCCCACAAGTCCCCAGAGAATTAGATAAGGGTTTAACTTCCTCCCTCACCGCAGAACCAGGTGATGTTTTGCTGGTCCAACCCGCAGACCTTGATTCACCAATCAGACTTCCAGGTGATCAGCCTGTTTTGCAGGATGGGACTATAAGTTTAGGGAAATATGGCCGTCTGCCGGTTGCTGGAAGAACCCTTGATGAAATCGAATCGATGGTTAAGGCGCAAATCACTGCCATCGTAAAAGATGCAGGCCCCATAACAATAAGACTGGTAAATAGGCAAAGCAAAGTTTTTTATGTAGTGGGCGAAGTGAATGCCCCGGGCACTTTCCCTCTTACCGGTCGTGAAACTGTGCTTGATGCAATCTTACAAGCGGGCGGTTTAAACGATAAAGCCTCTCGGACAAATATCGTAGTTGCAAGGCCGACCCCTCCGGGAAGTTGCCGAATCGTACTTCCAGTATGTTTCAAAGAAATTGTGCAACTAGGCGATACCACCACGAATTATCAACTGGCACCCGGGGACCGAGTATTTATTCCTGCCAAGGATTTCTGGAAAGATAAATCTCCGATTGCCCAAGGGCCTAACCCTTTGTGCTGTAAGGAGCAGGAAGCTTGCAAGATTCCGAAAGTGAAAAATTGGATAGGGGATGCCCCGCCTTTTGATCCAAAACAAAGTGATCCAAAACAAAGTGAAGAAAAGCAGATCTCGCCCATATTGCAGAAGTAATTTTGATGGTGATAACCTTTCATTCGCAGTTTGCGTAATTCTTCTTACTATCTTTTCAAGAAAAACTGGATTTTTAATGCCAGCTTCTGTTAAAATGTAACTAGTAGAGCAAAGCCCCATATATAGGAGAATTCAATGCAATATGATTCAAGCATGCAGGAAATGACATACGCCGGCTCCGCCAGGCTCACCTTCATTAAAAAAACATACGCACACTTGGCAGGTGCGATTTTAGCATTTGTCGCACTAGAAACAGTGCTTTTGCAAACGATTACGGAAAAGCAGATCATGTCGGTTTTTGGTGGTTCTTCTTGGTCGCTTTTGATTGTGATGCTAGCGTTCTGGGGTGCGAGCTATGTTGCCCAAATGTTAGCTCAATCAGATTCTTCCGCAGCGCTGCAATATGTAGGCCTAGGGCTATATGTGGTTGCAGAAAGTGTTATATTCTTGCCAATTCTTTATGTCGCTACCCACTACATGAAGGATCCTAACCTGATCCCCGCAGCAGGTGCGCTGACGCTTTGCGTGTTTGCAGGTTTAACTATTTCGGTGTTTGTAACCGGAAAGGATTACTCCTTTTTGGCCCCCGCACTTTCCGTGGGTAGCATGCTGATTTTTGGCCTGGTCATTTGTTCAATAATCTTTGGCTTTTCATTGGGGCTTATCTTTTCTTTTGCGATGGTGGGATTCATGAGCGCCTACATTCTTTATGAAACCTCGCAGGTCATGTTGAATTTCCCTACGAACAAACATGTTGCAGCTGCTTTGATGTTGTTTTCTTCAGTCGCAACCCTGTTCTTTTATATCTTGCGCATCCTCATGGCGTTCAGTAGCCGAGATTAATACCAACGGTGTCGTAATACCCACTAAAAGCCTCCCAAACTACCATTTGGGGGGCTTTTTTATTGGTTTTGCCCACTTTCATAACGAAAAAGCACCAATCGGAAGGTACTTTTATTATAAGAATTACTCTGAAATGAGTTAATTTTGTTGCATTAGATTAAGAATGCCGATACTTTTAATAATTAACATTGTTTAATATGTAGATATTGCCCTCCTGATTACATACCTGACCAGATTTAAAAATAATTAGTGGAGCGTGAAACATGACATCGTGCTGCCAGTGGAAACAGATCCTTGCTGTTTGCGTGGTTGTGCTGTTTGGCATGAATTCCCCGGCCCGAGCGGAAGTTCAACTTCCCGATGGCACCGTAATTAAAACAGTCGATTTCGAAAAACATATCGTAGGCCTCTTTGGCCGTTCAGGCTGCAACCTTGGTTCCTGCCATGGTTCCTTTCAAGGTAAAAATGGTTTTAGGCTTTCCCTTTTTGGCTATGAAGCAGAAAAAGACGGTATTTCCGTTAGCAGAGAAATGAATGGCAGGCGTATCGATTTGAATAACCCCGATAATAGTCTTTTGCTTTTAAAAGCCATGGGTTTGACCGAACACGCCGGTGGCAGAAAGTTTTCTGCAGGTTCTTGGCAGCATAAACTCATCAAGGATTGGATTGTACAAGGTGCGCCTTTAACCAAAGGCAGTGGCGAAATCAAATCCTTGGATGTTACACCCAAAGAAATCCCCTTCAAAAAGCCGGGCGAAAAAATCAATCTTAAAGTGATGGTCTCCTTTGCAGATGGAACTACCGAAAATATTACCTCGCTAAGCGAATACCGAACTTTGGATGATGGAGTTGCAGAGGTTAATTCTTCTGGAGTCGTAACTAGCAATCGTGCTGGAGATACTTCGATAATTATTGCCTATCGTGGCACGGTGTTTCCAGTAAGGGCAATGGTCCCACTGGATGTAAAACCAGGTTATAAGTATCCAAGTGTGCCAGAAGTAAATTACATAGACAAGATTGTGTTTTCGAAGCTAAAGAGGCTAAACATAGAACCTTCTGGGTTGTCGGGTGATGCGGAATTCTTGCGCAGAATCACGATTGATGTGATAGGCACTTTGCCTACTCCGAATGATATTCGTGCCTTTGTTGCAGATAAAGATGCCAACAAGAGAACGAAAAAAATCGATGAACTTTTGAAGCACCCGATGCATGCAGCCTTATGGGCAACGAAGCTAAGTGATATTACTGGTAATAATACCGATGCCATGGAAAACCCTCAAAATCTTAGAATAAAAAAGAGCCAGATGTGGCACGATTGGTTGAGGAAGCGTGTTGCTGAAAATATGACCTACGACAAAATCGTTGAAGGTGTGCTTTGTGCAACAAGTCGAGATGGGGATACCCCTGAAGAATATGTGGTCAAAGTTAACAAAATCGATGAAGAGTTGTCCAAAGGGTTTACAAACTCTTATGCAGAAAAAAACTCGTTGGATTTGTTCTGGCGTAAGCAAGCCGCAGTAACCTTAGACCAGTGGGGCGAAAAAACGGCTGCCGCCTTCATGGGCGTTCGCCTTGAATGTGCCCAATGCCATAAACACCCCTTTGACCGCTGGACCCAAGCCGATTATCGTTCGTATGCAAATGTATTCACTCAGTTTGCATATGGTACATCGCCCGAAGCAAAAAAAGTGATAGATGCTGAAAATGCAGAGCGCAAGAAAAACGCAACGGGGACTAACAACAATAATGTAAGTGTGATTAAAGAGGTTTATGTAACCACGGTAGCTGCAGGCAAGGGCGGTGCCAAGGGTCTAACCCATCCAGAAACAAATCTTCCGCTGGCCCCTAAGGCTTTGGGCGGCCCTGAAATTACAATGGAAGCAGGAGTTGATGCTCGTAGGAAGTTGTTTGAATGGCTGAAAAAGCCTGATAACCCCTACTTTGCCAGAAGTTTTGTTAATCGTGTTTGGGGCCATTACTTTGGCGTTGGTATAGTGGACCCTCTAGATGATTTTTCAATCGCCAACCCTCCCTCTAATCCTGAACTGCTCAACGCTTTGGCCAAGGATTTTATTGATAGCGGTTATGATATCCGTAAACTCGAAAGAAATATTCTGCTTTCCCGGGTTTATAATCTGACTTATGTTCCCAATGAAACCAACCGTCTTGATGACAACAACTATTCCCATTGTTTTATTCGCTCAATGATGGCGGAAGTTGTTGTTGATGTACTTTGTGCTGCAACAGGAATGGTGGAAAATTTTGGTGCGGAAGCCCCTAAGGATGCAAGGGCCATTGAAGTCGGCGCTAGCAGGGTTAATTCCAGCATTAGCTATGCATTCCGAATTTTTGGCCGACCCCCTCGTACCGCTGCTTGCGATTGCGAAAGATCCATGGAACCAGCCTTGCCCCAGAAATTATATTTGATGGCCGATACCAACTTGCAAATCAAGGTTGAATCTCAAGGCAACATGATCAAGAAAATACTTGCAGATTTCTCCGATGACCAAAAAGCACTCGACGAAATGTTTCTTTCTACTTTAAGTAGGTTGCCTAACGATCGAGAAAAGAAACACTTTGAAGAATACCGTACGAAAAGTGTTGATAGAAAAACGGCATTTGTCGACACCCTCTGGGCGTTGCTGAATACCAAGGAGTTTATTTTTAATCATTAATGTTTTGTCGGCTTGCTAATCACAAGCGAAGTTCCAAGTTTGCCCTGGAACTTTAGACAAAATAAAACCTTAGGGCACCAAAGGATGTATCATGGCTGCTAATTTTGCTTCTGATTGCGAAGGGTTTAACCGCCGTAACTTCTTAAGAATCGGCGCTGGTGCAGGCCTTCTTGGCCTTAGCCTTCCCGAACTTTTAAAACTTGAAGCTCACGCTGCTGCTAAAAGAAATGGCGTTTCTGCTTCCAAAAAAGCGGATTCCATTATCATGGTATGGCTTGCTGGTGGCCCTGCGACCATCGATATGTGGGATCTTAAACCCGATGCCCCCGAAGGCATTCGTGGTGAATTCAAACCAATCAATACCTCTGCTGCTGGTATTCAAATCAGCGAACACATGCCCAAGATGGCTAAAGTTGCAGACAAAACCACCATCGTCCGCTCCATCTATCACTCCATCCCTTCCCATGGCCCTGCAACGGTGTTCATGACGACTGGTAACAAACCAACTCCAGCTCTTCAGTACCCTGCAATGGGTTCGCTGGTTAGCAAGTTGGTAAAGGGTGAAGAAGGCGTGCCTTCCTATGTTTCATTCTCCGATATTCGCGGTGGTACCGCCGGTTCCTCTGGTTACCTAGGCACCGCCTACAATCCCTTCTTGGTCGAAGGTAATGCAGGTTCTGCTGATGGTAAAGGAAGCAAAGGAACCCTTAAAGTGCGTGGCATTCAACTTCCTACCGACTTCACCTTGGAAGAGTTGAACAATCGTGACAAGTTGCTTGCTGGCTTTGATGCAACCTTCCGCGATGTGGATAAAAAAGCAGATCTTATCCAAGGCTTTGATGCATTCCATCAACAAGCTCTTGATATCCTTCGTTCCGATAAAACCCGCAAGGCTTTTGATCTAAGCCTAGAAAAACCTGAAACCAGGGCTCGCTATGGTGCAGATAACTTCGGCCAAAGCGCACTTGCTGCAAGGCGACTTGTAGAATCTGGCGTACGCTTTGTTACCATAAGTATTGGTGGTTGGGATACCCACAGCAAAACCTTCGAATCGCATTCGAAGAAGTTGCAACCCACCTTGGATAACACTCTTTCAGCACTTATTGCCGATCTTTCCGATCGTGGAATGCTGGACCGAACCATGGTTTATTGTGCGGGCGAATTCGGCCGTACCCCTAAGGTTAACAAAAATGTTGGTCGTGATCACTGGGCCAGATCAATGGCTGTTGTTCTTGCAGGTGGTGGGTTCAAGCGCGGTTACGCTCATGGAACTACCGATGCACAGGGCATGGCTGCTGCAACTGATCCTTGCCTTCCAGATGATGTATCATCAACCATTTTTGCCAACCTTGGAATTGATCCCAAGCTTGAAATTAACTCTTCCACAGGCAGGCCAATCCAATTGTTCCGCGAAGGAACCGTTGTTGATAAATTGCTTGCATAATTGGAATTCAAACAAAAAGCCCTCAGATAATCTCTGGGGGCTTTTTTATTGCCTTTGGGAAACCTTTAGCTCAAAGCCGGTTAATAAAGCTGTAGAATATGGACGGTTGCTTGTATTTATGCGATCATAAGAATTATCTTAATTCTGTTGCAGGGGGCATACTATGTTTAAGCGATATATGATTTTGATGGTTCTGCTTTTTGTTTTTCTAAACAATCAATCCAAGTCAAGCCAGATCAGCCAGCCAGCCATTTCTGAAATGATCCAAGCGCTGGGAAATGCCTCGTTTGAACTTCGTGAAAAAGCAGAAAAAGATTTGGGATTAGTAGGCGAACCTGCCCTCGAGCAATTACGCAAGGCAAGAAAAAGTGAAGATCCAGAAATTAGGCGCAGGACGGAATCGCTGATCAAAAAGATTGAGGCAGAATCTGATAACAAGAAGTTGATTGATCCCAAAAAAATTACCATGAAGCATGTGGATGCCCCTGTAACAGAAGTGATAGCAGATTTGGTGAAGCAATCGGGTTATCGGATCGTGTTGGAAGATAAAAGCCGTGCGCTTGAAACAAAAAAGATTACGGTAGAAATGAAGGACGCTTCTTTTTGGGAAGCTCTGCAAACGATATCGGTGAGGGCAAATCTGGTAGAAGTAGCAGGCTTGCAGGGTGCTCGGGGGAATCCAATCAAGGTTGAATTTCCCAAGGTAAATATATTTCCGGGGGCGGTGCCAAAGCTTGTGCCTCCACCAGTAACCCCAAAAGAAGTGGAAGAGCCCAAGATTCAGCCAAAGAAGGGAGTGAACAAAGATACGAGGACGCAGGATGTTCGGGTTTTATTCGTACCTCAGGAGAAAGCCAAGCCAGTTGCCCCTCCCGTAGTTTTACCCCAACCAGTATTGCCTCCGGGTCTTGGGCAGATTTTTGGGCAGGTAGTGATTGGGTTGGAGCAGGATGCGCAGGCTGTTACCCGTGCCAAAGATAATGTGATCACTCTTAAAGAAGGTAATGTTGAATTTTTACCAACGGATAACAAGTCTGCCTTTCGAGTTCGTTTGTTGAAGAACGCAGAAAGTGTATTTGGTAAGCCCAATGCAAAGCATATTCTCCTCGGTTTGGAAGTTACTCCTGAACCCCGATTGAAATTGCAGGCGATCACTTCAGTCAACATAACTAAGGCCATGGATGAATCTGGCCAAATCTTGGAACAAGACACCAATGTTGTGCGTAATGATATAGCTGCCCCGCCTATACCAGGCAGGATCATCGCTCGGCCTATTCAAGCAATAGGCCAAGAAGGAAACCCAGGTGCAATTGATTCTAAAGTTTCGATTTATTTCACCAAGGCACAAAAAGAATCCAAGAGCATTCAAATTCTTGAAGGAAAGCTTGTTTTACAAGTGTTGGACGATTCGAAGGCAATTTTTGAAATTACCAATATTGAGAAAGAGGTTGGAAAAAAGATCGAAGGTAAATCAGGAGCATGGCTTAAAATTAATGAATGTGGCAAAGATGCCAAAGGCTTTCATTCCCTGCGTTTTGAATATGATCTTCCCGCTGATGCTCTTGCTGCAAATGTTCAAAACAATCAGATTCAATTAGGAAACATCGGCATTCAAAACAACATCATCATACAGAATGGTCAGTTTAATATTATTGGGCGGGCCGCCCCAACAAATTTAGGCGGGTTTAAAATACTGGATGCCGAGGGCAAAGCTTTGGTATCCAATTCATCCTCCACCAGCATGCAAGTTGGTCCTGCAGGTACCAAAAGAAGTATCAATGTCACTTATCCAGCAAGCTCGAAGGCACCCTTCAAAATACTATATGAAGGCGGAACTCCAACCACTGTTGAAGTACCTTTTAGTTTAAAACTTGTACCTCTGCAGTAATTTTTACTGGGGGAGATTTTCGGTTGGTTTGATCCGGTCGCCATGAGCCTGCCTCATGAGTACTCGATTGATTACCTGAAGAAATGCGACAGCACTGGCTTCAATAACATCGGTGCTGACAGCCCTGCCATTTAATACCTTGCCTTCAAATAATGCTTCGATTTGAGCTTCGCCTTGCGCATCTTCACCCACGGTTACATTTCTTAATCGATAATCTTTCAGGGTAACATTCACGCCTGTAAGTTTTGAAATAACTTTGAAAACTGCATCTACAGGGCCATCCCCAATGCAAGCATCTCGAACAATATGGCCATCTTTATGCCATAAAGCAACAACTGCGGAAGGAATGGTGCCTGTGCCCGCATTGCAAGTGACTGCTTCCAAAGTCCAAATGGTGGGGTCGGTGTGGATTTTTGCTTCGGCAAGTGCTTCGATATCCGCATCGTAGATGACTTTTTTACGGTCTGCGAGGATTTTGAAATCGTCGAAAAGCCTTTGGAACTGCGCTTCGTCAAGGTGATAGCCTAATTCTTGTACCCTTTGCTTTAAGGCATGTCTGCCACTGTGTTTGCCAAGTACCAAATCGGTTTGAGCCAAGCCGATATCAATGGGGTTCATGATTTCGTAGGTGGATCGTTCTTTGAGCATACCATCTTGATGAATACCAGCTTCATGAGCGAATGCGTTTTGCCCAACGATTGCTTTGTTGCGTTGTACTTGAATTCCCGTGACATGGGAAACGAGCTTGCTGGTGGAGAATATTTTTTTGGTGTTGATGTTGGTTTCCAGCTTGAAGTAGTCCTGACGGGTTTTGATAGCCATCACAACTTCTTCAAGAGCGCAGTTTCCAGCTCGTTCACCAATACCATTGATGGTGCATTCGATTTGTCGGGCACCTTCTAAAACTGCAGCAAGGCTATTCGCAACGGCAAGGCCGAGATCATCATGGCAATGCACACTCAGAATAGCTTTATCAATACCCCGGACATTTTTTTTCAGGTGAGCTATCACCTTGGCGTATTGCTCGGGCATTGCGTATCCCACGGTATCGGGAATATTAATCGTTGTAGCGCCGGCCTCGATTGCTTTTTCAACCACTTCCGTAAGGAAGTCGAGTTCGGTTCGGGCAGCGTCTTCGGGGCTAAATTCTACATCATTCAAGTAGCTTTTAGCTCTTTTAATACCATCGACAGCTCTGCGTACGATTTCTTCCTTGGCCATGCGAAGTTTGAATTCGCGGTGAATGGCACTGGTCTTCGGGGCTAAATTCTACATCATTCAAGTAGCTTTTAGCTCTTTTAATACCATCGACAGCCCTGCGTACGATTTCTTCTTTGGCCATGCGTAGTTTGAATTCGCGATGAATGGCACTGGTAGCCAGGAAAACATGGATGCGAGGTTTAGGGTTATCTTTGAGTGCTTCCCAAGCACGATCGATGTCTGGGTTATTGCAGCGGGCGAGACCGCAGATGATGGGGCCATGAATTTGCCTAGCGATTTCCCGGACGGATTCGAAATCCCCTGGAGATGCAATTGGGAACCCAGCTTCGATGACATCCACGCCTAGGTCGCGAAGAGCCATTCCCACTTCAAGTTTCTCGGCGAGGTTCATGCTAGCGCCTGGTGATTGCTCGCCATCGCGAAGAGTGGTGTCAAAAATGATGATCTTATCCTGGCTCATAAAAAACTCCCGACAAAAAAAAACCGGAACCTTTTGGCTCCGGGGTAATCATTCTCGTGTGTGTTGTAATCAATTTCGAGAAAAATCCCCCGGTTCATCCCATGAGTGGGAGAATAAGGAGAAGCTCAAGAAGTAGTAATTTTCGGTTCATAGTTAGAAGTTATAATAGGGTTAAAACCTGATTCATGCAAGCTTTCTGGGTGTTATTGAGATACATTTACCAAATTTTGGTTCCAATTACCCGGTTGACGGGGTAGGAAAACTGTGCGAAAGTAGGAAAAGAAGCGTTAATCCCCACCTTTCTTGCTGAATGATTTGCAGGAGTTAATGATGAATATCCGAGAACAGCGCCGTAGTTTTATTAAGAAAAGTTCCACACTTGCAGCAGGGTTGATGGTGGCTCCGGGCATCATCAGGGCGCAGGAAAATAAGCCAAAGCTAAATATAGGATTGATCGGTTTATCTGGAAAAGGGGCATCTAATCTAGCAGGGGTTTTAAGTGAAAATATCGTTGCCCTATGCGATGTGGATGAAAACAACGCAGCGAAGGCAAGAAGTGCCCATCCCAAGGCTAAGTTTTTCCAAGACTATCGAAAATTGATCGACCTCAAAGAACTTGACGCTATCGTGGTTAGCACTCCTGATCATGTGCATGCTGTGCAAGCCATAGCTGTGATGCAATCGGGCAGGCCTGTTTATTGCGAAAAGCCTTTGGCTCATTCGGTGCTAGAGGTTCGAAAGATGGTGAAAATCGCAAACGAAAAAGGGCTAGTCACCCAAATGGGAACGCAAATTCATGCGGGCAATAATTACCGCAGAGTTGTTGAAATTATACAAGCAGGCGTATTGGGTGAAATTAGTAGAGTTCAGGTATGGGTCAATTCTCTTCCCAATATTCGAACCCTTTCCAAGACCCCTGTAACAGTGCCTG
>Ga0194055_10002116_pt1 | contig 15887 bp, 16 predicted proteins | sample SepL449m_MetaG_FD_155482 | JGI IMG/M metagenome (GOLD analysis project Ga0194055, IMG submission 155482) | Anoxic zone freshwater microbial communities from boreal shield lake in IISD Experimental Lakes Area, Ontario, Canada - Sep2016-L442-9m | ecosystem: Environmental > Aquatic > Freshwater >... | reverse complement strand
GCGAAGCATGTGTGACTCTGCATCGGGGTTATTACGACGACCAGTTGGCCCACCCCAATGTTGCAATACGTCAACACCTTTTTGCACATCGATGAGCAGGAGAGCAGTTTCTTTTCCGAATTGGCTAATCATGGAACAAATGCTACTTGCGACGTGAGTCGCGGGCGGCAGGCATCCAGTTTTCACCAGCCGTGGCATCAATACGTGCAAGAAATTTATGTCCTACTGGCTCGATGAGTGCGCAGTATTGCTCGGTAAGTTCGGAGCCAAGTGATCGCCAAGCTTTTTCGCTGAGTTCGTTGGTCTTATCTTCAAGGTATTCGCGATAGGCGAGACCCGCTTCGTTAATACGACCATCAGTCACAAAGCCACGGTGGTCGAGTGCATCCCATGCTTGTGCGAGTTGCGCATCGTCGGCTCCACGACTGCGTGGAATCCAGTCGCCCGGGTAACCCAAGAACGCATCGTGCAAAAGTCCTGCTTGCACGCCGCTGATGTCTTCACTGGCAAGAATGGCGAAGTGTGTGTCGCCACGCCATTCACGAATGCAGTTCACTGCAAGCCATGCACTGAGCACCGGATTGTCTTCGTTGCGCGGCCAGCTTTTGTGTGCGGCATACACCGTGTGTCCAGCAACGGGAAGTGAATCGGCGGCGTCCCACAGTTGAGGAGCAAGTGCGCCAAGAGCGCCAAGATCGTTCACAATCTCTGGCGTATATTCGTGCAACCCGGCCACTACTGCTTCGTTGCGAACACGGTAGGCGTCTTCGAACGTGGTGTGTTGACGTGCAACGTCGAGACATAAATTGATGAATTCTTCACGAATGGAATAAAACGCTGCTGTAACAACATCGTTTCCCGCATTTGCCAGTGGGGCAGAACGAGTGGTGATGTAATAACCGAGACCGTTGGGTACGCCAAGTTCGGTGAAGAGCTGAATGCCCTTAGGGTCCCAGTAGATCCAGCCAATTAATCGGTGTGATGCAAGTGATGCCCTGGCGCTGAGAATTCGCCAATCGGTCATGTGAGAACCGTAGCAATAGTGCAACAATGTGAGCGAGATATGAGCACGGCGAGCCTATTTTCAGACCAACAAGAGCTGCTTCCTTTCGATGGAAGTGCACTGTTGTTTCCGAAGTTTCTTGAACCCACACAGACCTCGCAAATCTTTCAGCAGATCATGGACGAAACACCGTGGGAAATGCCGGAAATGGTGATGTTTGGTAAGAAATATCCGCAAGCTGGCCTGTCAACGTGGTTCACCAATACCGGTGTGAATTATGTGTATTCGGGCATCACTCGCACTCCGCATGCCATGACACCGATGCTCACCAGAGTTTTGGATCGATGTGCGTTGAAATCCGGCGCAGAATACAACTCGGCTTTGGTCAACTTGTATCGCGATGGCAACGACAGCGTGAGTTGGCATTCAGATAACGAGGAAATCAACGGAAGCGAACCAACCATTGCCTCGGTCAGTCTTGGTGCCACGCGCAGGTTCGACTTACGACATAAAGAGTCTGGTGAAACCGTGCGTGTTGACCTGGAAGACGGTTCGTTGCTCGTGATGTCGGGGTTATCGCAGCACTGTTGGGTACATCAGATTGCAAAGACGAAGACCAAAGTTGGCCCTCGCATTAACTTGACGTTTCGGCGAGTGGTTACTTCGCAGCAGTCTTAACGCGTTGTGCAGCTTGAATATGTTCGATGGTCAGACCACAGCATCCACCAATCAGTTGAACGCCTTTGGCTACCCACTCTCCGTAAAAATCTTCAAGTTTTGATGCAGGAATGACTTCGTTGAAGTTCCAATCGGGCATTTCAAAATATCCGCTGTCGGGGTAGACGCCGATTGGGCCGGTAAATCGTTTGCGCACCATATCGATGGTGTCGCTCACTGCCTGAGGTTGCGTGTGCATCACGCTGACTACATCAATACCTGTCTCTGGAATGAAGTTGATGATGGTTTCAAGTGGAGATTCTTCGGCGAGATTGAAGCTGATGATATTTCCTGCATCGCTACGTCGTGCTGAAAGTCCGAACCACACAGGTAGACCAGTCGCTTGCGCTGCCGCAAGTGCAAGTGGGGTGCGGTTCTCTTCGTACATCATTTCGAGCATGATGTGATCGACTCCGCCGGCTTTCAGCAACTGTGCAAGTTCATGGAATGACTCGGCCATTTGTGCTGGAGGAGGAGTGCGGTCTGTGTCAACTTTGTCAGTACCTGCAAGATGCGGAACCATGTGAGAAAGCGATCCTCCAACTACAACATTGCGACCAGCAGGAGCTTTGTCGCGAGCGCTCAGCGCAGCATCGACTGCAGTCTTGACAATGTCTTTGACCTTGTCGCCGTAACCAGCAGGAGTCAACATCATGGAGTTTGCGGCATAGGTGTTGGTGGTGATGACGTCGCTACCTGCGTTGATGTAGTCGAGGTGAATTTGTGTCAGCAAGTCGGCGTTGCCCAAAGTGGCAGGCCCGCACCATGCTTCCGGGCTCATTTCCACGCCGCGGCGCTGAAGTTCGGTGCCTGTTGCTCCGTCAAGGATGACGATTTCGCCTGCTGCCAGGCGTTGTTTCATTGTTTGGTAGCTCACAGCAAGAAAGGCTACAGGCGTGAGAGATATCGTTTCCTCTATGTCAACAGCCGTGCATTCATCTGCAATTGACGAACTTCGCCACATTTTTGGCGACAGAGTCTCGGTGAATGAAACCGTCCGTGATCATCATTCGCATGACGAAAGTTTCCATATTCCTGTGATGCCAGATGCTGTCGTGTACGCAATGTGCACGGAAGATGTAGTTGCAGCGCTCAAAGTATGTAACGCGCATGGCACTCCCGTAGTTCCATTTGGTGCTGGAACTTCACTTGAGGCGAATAGCACGCCAATTCATGGTGGTATTTCACTTGACCTTTCTCAAATGGATCAAGTGCTCAGAATCAGTTCGCAAGACTTGGATTGCACCATTCAGCCTGGAGTCCGACGTAAGCAACTGAATGAAGTGCTGGCAAAACATGGGCTGTTCTTTCCCGTAGACCCGGGTGCTGACGCCACCCTCGGCGGAATGGCAAGCACCGGGGCATCGGGCACCACGACGGTGAAGTACGGGGCAATGAAGCAATTGGTGCTCAGCCTTACCGTGGTGACGCCAAGTGGCGAAGTGATTACGACGTCGCGAAGGGCTCGCAAGACTTCTGCGGGATATGACCTGACCCATTTATTCGTTGGGTCTGAAGGAACACTTGGTGTAATCACTGAATTGACTCTGCGTGTGTTCGGAATTCCAGAAGTGATCAGTGCTGCGACAATGCAATTTGACACCATTCGACAAGCTGTCGAAGGAGTAATGGAAGTGGTGCAGTACGGCATTGATATTGCACGAATTGAACTTGTGGATTCTGATGCAGTGATGGCTGTGAATAAGTATTCGGGAACCACATTGCCTGAGACGGTATTGCTGTTACTCGAGTTTCATGGATCGCAGGATTCCACGTTGATGTCGGCAACTGCAGTGCGCGAAATTTTGCAGCGCCATGGTGGAAGCGGATACAAACAAACGACCGATGAAGCTGAACGGCGAAAATTGTGGCAGGCAAGGCACGATACGGCACTTGCATGCCGCTCTTTAAAGAAAAACGGTCGCATCTTTGCAACGGACGTTTGCGTGCCAATTTCCCGACTTGCCGACTGTATTGAAGCAACGCAAACCGATCTTCGTGAGTCACAGCTGTTTGGCCCAATCATTGGGCACGTTGGCGATGGAAACTTTCATGTGGCGTTAACCGTGGACCCAGAGAACCCAAATGAGTTCCATGAAATGGAAGAGTTCCACTCACGTTTAGTGGTGCGAGCATTGGCTATGGAAGGCACGTGTACTGGTGAGCATGGGATTGGCGTTGGAAAAATTCAGTTCCTCGTGGATGAGTTAGGCGCTGGCGCCGTAAACATGATGGCAAGTATCAAGCGTGCGCTTGACCCCAAAGGCATCATGAACCCTGGGAAAATCTTCTTAAATTAATTGCGTCGAGCAGTTGCTGCAATAACACCAAGTAGAACGAACACACTTCCAGCAACGTACCTCTGCACGACTGGTAGTGACCTGCCTTTTAGCAATGGTCCACGTAGAGCGCTTGCAAGAATTGCGTACAGTCCGTCGGAACACATTCCTAAAAGAACAAAGATTGATCCAAGAATGAGTGACTGCAAAGCAGCGGAGCCTTTTTCAGTGTCAATGAACTGGGGAAGAAATGACAGAAAGAATAGTGCGACCTTTGGGTTGAACGTATTGACAACAATTCCTTGCGTGAAACTTTTGCGTCGTGAGAGCGACTTCTGCTCTTGATCGAACCGCGCAGGCTTGCGAGAAAGAGTTCGAATTCCGGTGTAGATCAGATAGCCAGCACCAATCCACTTCACGAAGTCAAAGGCAGCAGCCGATGCGGCAATCACTGCGGAGAGTCCCAGCGTTGCGGCAATTACGTGTACAAAGTTGCCAATCTCTAATCCAGCAACGGCAGCAAGGGCAGTGCTTCGACCATCGGAAATACTGCGGTTGATGACATACAGCACTGCCGGGCCAGGGATAACGAGAAGTGCCAGTGATGCAACTGCAAAGGCGATCATGGAGTCGAGTGAAGGCACAAATGCAGACTAGTTCGTTACGAATTCATGACAGTTATCCCTAAATGTGGTGGCAATTCTGGGATTAGAGTTAATTCTGTTCAAAGGATTAGTAAATTTTACTCCAAGTTTTGAGAGGAAATTTTATGAGGAAGTCGTTAATTAGTTCGATCGGCGCAATCGCAGTTTTATCGGCGGTAACGATGGGCTGTGCAACCGACGCGCCTGATGCTGCTGGAAGTGCAGCTGCAGATGCTGCAGCAAATGGTTCAACTTCGAATAGCGGAAACTTTATTGGCGGCACCGAGCAGGAATTCAAAATTTCCGTTTCACCGAACACCGCAACCGCAGGTGAAGTGAAATTCACCATCTCGAACAAAGGCACCATTGGTCACGAATTTCTTGTCGTGAAGACCGACATCCTTGATGGCAAAATCCCACTTGCCGGAGACCACTTCGCTGAGCCATCGCCGGGTCTTGAAGTAATCGATGAAATTGGCGAATTCAAGCCAGGTACGACCGAGCTCTTGGTGCTGAACCTGGCAGCGGGTAATTACCAATTGGTGTGCAACCTGCCTGGCCATTATGCCGCAGGTATGCATACATCCTTTGTCGTCAGCTGAACTCCGACACATTGCGCCAGAGGCGCGATCGTTAGTCTGTGGGTATGAGAGTTTCTGTAGATATGGGTTCTTGCCACGGTCATCAAATGTGTGCCATTGCCGCGCCAGAAGTGTTTGGTAGCGACGAACTGGGTAACGCAAAGGTGTTGATCACTGGTGATATCCCTGCAGAACTTCAAGGTAAAGCGCGTCGTGCTGAGGCGAATTGCCCAGAGCGCGCAATCATTATTAGCGAATAGTGAACTTGGGGAGTTCGTTATGACCGATACACGTAAACCAGTCGAGAGCTTGCTCACCGATTACGACATCTTTGAGCCCGGTTTTATTGCGAATCCATATCCGGGATACAGCGAGATTCGCGAATCGGAATGTCCAATCGCGCATACTGATCGTTATCAAGGTTCGTGGTTGCCAACACGGTATGAAGATGTTGTTGCCTTAGCCCAAGAGTATGAAGTGTTTACTTCGCGTGGAATTTTGGTCATGCCTCCACCACCTGGTCAGGCTGAAGGAGCATACGGCGGCGTTGCTGCGCCACCAATTACTTCAGACCCGCCAGATCATCATTGGCATCGACGTTTAATTCTTCCTGTGTTCGCACCACAAGCTGTTGCCAAGTACGAGCAGGGCACGAAAGATTTATGCAATGCATTAATTGATGAGTTCATCGACAAGGGAGCTGCCGATGCTGCCGCCGACTACGCACAGCACATTCCTGTGCGCGTAATTTCCACCATGCTTGGTGTGCCATTGGAGATGGAAGAAGAGTTCACCGATTGGGTGCGTGGCGTATTGGAAAATATGCACGATATTGAACGCAGAAAGCGCAGTCGCCAATCGATTATTGAATTCTTCTTGGCACAAGTTGAAGACCGCAGGAAGAACCCGCGGGAAAATGATCTAATCACCGAGTTGATGAACACCGAGGTTGAAGGCAAGCAAGTGCCAATTGAGTACGTCCTTGGCGTGTGCAACCTGATGCTTGTTGCAGGTATTGACACCACATGGTCGGCCATTGGTTCAGTGATGTGGCACATGGCCCAACACCCTGAGCACCGCAAGCAGTTGCGCGAAAATGATGATTTATGGCCAACAGCCATTGAAGAGTTACTGCGCGTCTATGCACCGGTAACCATGGCCCGCATTGTTGACCGTGACATTGAGTTTCAGGGTTGCCCAATGAAGGCGGGCGACAGAGTGCTCATGGCATTCCCCGCAGCCAACCGCGATCCACGTCAATTCGAAAACCCTGACGAAGTGATTTTGGATCGCGAACATAACCGACATGTTGCGTTTGGATCTGGTATTCACCGTTGCGCAGGTAGCAACCTTGCGCGCTTAGAAGTTCGTGTTGCGCTACAAACGTGGCTTGAGCGCATTCCTGAGTTTGAGTTGGTAGACCCAGCGAGCGTTACATGGGCCGGCGGTCAAGTGCACGGCCCACGCAGTTGCATGGTGAAGTTTTAACTTACAAACAACGTTCTAACTATTTGCTTCCTCATGGTGCACCACATGGTGACCCTCAACATCGATCTTTGGTAGCACGCGGTTGATCCACGCTGGAATCCACCAGTTGCGGTCGCCTAGTAGTTCCATGGTGGCCGGAACGAGCACCATGCGTACCAGCGTTGCATCAATGAAAACCGCTAGAGCAAGTCCAAGTCCGAATAGTTTCAACTGACGGTCGTATCCAAGCACAAATGCCGAGAACACGCACACCATGATGAGTGCTGCAGCAGTAATAACGCGAGCAGTTGCGGTAAGTCCGTCGGCAACTGCCGTGGCGTTATTACCGGTGCGGTCGTATTCTTCCTTCACTCGCGAGAGCAAGAACACTTCATAGTCCATGGACAAGCCGAACACGATGGCAAACAACATCATTGGAGCCCAGCTTTCAATTGGGCCAGCTTTGCCAACACCAATCAAGCTCATTCCCCAGCCCCACTGAAAGATGGCAACAAGTACTCCGTATGCAGCGCCAATTGAGAGCAGGTTCATGATTACTGCCTTCAATGGAACAAGCAAACTGCGGAACACTGCCATGAGCAAGAGGAATGAAAGTGACAGCACGCCAAGGAACAAATACGGCATACGGCTGCCAATGGAATCGGCGAAGTCAACGCCTGCGGCGGTAAAGCCTCCAACCTTTGCTTCAACTCCAGTTTTAGGAATGACGTTTGTTCGCAAGTTGCGAATCAACGCTTCTGTTTTTGCGTCTTGTGGCGAAGTTGTTGGATAAGCCATAACCAGTGAAAGGCTTCCGTCTTGTGATGCCGGAACACCTTGCGCAAATGCAATTCCGTCGGTTGCCTTCAATGTGTCTACAAAACCTTGCAGTGCTTCTGGTGTTTTTGCTGCATCGCCTTGCACAGTGATGAACAATGGGCCGTTGAATCCTGGGCCAAAACCTTCGGCCAACATGTCGTAGGCACGACGAATGGTGGTGGTTTCAGGGGCGTTTCCGTTGTCGCCAAAACCCAAGCGAATTGACGCAAGAGGAGCAGCAAGAACTAACAAAATCGCCGTTGCGCTGAGTGCTGCTGTCCATGGGCGGCGCTGAATAAAACGACTCCAGCGATACCAGAATGTGAGCTCTTTTGCTTTCGGTGTACGGCGCGGAATATGGCGTCGAAGTGGCTTGAAGGCAAAACTGATTGCTGAAACAGCGATGACGAGAACAACCCCGACAACTGCGAATACCACGTTCTTCGTGGTGACAGCAAGCAGTGCAGAGACAATGAAAGCCACGAGGGAAATGAGTGCAGACCATGTAGTTACGCCAATGCGATGCTTGGCCATTGCGAGGAGCGAAGGAAGCAATGTGATTGAAGCAAGCATCATGATGAGCACGCCGACCACGGCGCCAATGGCAAGTCCGCGAGCAAATGCAAGGCCCATGACGAATAGTCCAAGCAACGAAATGATGACGGTGATTCCAGCGAAAATTACTGCACGCCCAGAGGTATCTACTGCATTGATGACCGCCTCTTCGACGGTGAGGCCTTCGGTCAATCCTTCTCGGTAGCGAGTAACGATGAACAGTGCATAGTCAATGCCCACTCCAAGTCCGATCATTGCCACCAACGAAGTAGTGAAGTCGGGCATCGGTACGACATGGCTCAGGATAATTGCGAGGGATGAACCAACTCCAAGACCGACGAGCGCTGTTCCGATAGGCAAACCCATTGCAAGTACGGAACCGAATGCGAGAACCAGAATGATCATTGCTGCGAGTAGCCCGTACACCTCGGATGCAGGCATTTCAAAACCTGCAAAGATTTGACCGGCGTACTCCATTTTCAAACCATCAATGTGAACTGCTTTGCCCATGTCTTGAATTTGTGTAGATAGCGACATGATTTCAGACTGCGAACGTAGTGAAACATCGAGCGAAGCAAAACCCGTTGTACCTGCTTGGTTGATTTGACCTTTTGCGGTTTCGCTGAACGGTGAAGTAACTGTTACACCTGGAAGCGACTCGACGTTGTCAAAAAACGGTGTGAGTGCTGCGACAACATCATCGGAGTTCACGCCATTTGGTGAAGAAAATACGATTTCACCTGAGAAGCCGGCCTTTTCGGGACTGTTCGCTTCTAGCAACTTCTGAACGTCGTTGGCTTCACTCTTTGGCAATTCAAACTTCGTGCTGAAATTGCTGCCCATTTTTCCTGACACCAAGCCAACGATGACAAGCAGTGGAATCCAAATTCCAAACACCATGATTCGGCGATGACGAACACTAAAACGAGCAAGTGCAGCAAGCATGTGAGGGAGGTCTTTCTGTACAAGGCCAACAGGGGGTCGGCTCAAGGGACTATTAGATAGTAATTGGCACTAATTGCGTGAAGTCGGATTACTGGCGTGAAATCAGTTACGCCACGCAACGCCAGTTGGCCATTCGCCAATACCACCATCTTCCATGAGCATGCCGGTGAGATCACGATTGGTGTGACGAGAGCGCCACACCAACATGTCTTGGGCCATTTCAAGCACGCGAGATGGATCAGTAAACGTGGTGCGCCATGTTGGGTCTGCTGCAAGATCAAACGCCAACCACGTTCCATCGCCAAATTGCACATACGCCTTGTCGTCGTAGCGGCGTACTGCAAGATTCTGTTTTTCTAATCGTTGATCCCATGGCCAATTGCGTTCGCCCATGCGAATGAAATAGTGACGCCAGTCGTATTCGTATGACGCTGCATCTCGCCATTGCGGCAATGGTTCGCCACGTAAAAATGGTGTGAGCGGTAAACCATCGCATTGTTTCGGAACGGGTTGACCAAGTGCTTCGGCAATCGTGGGCACGATGTCAACGTTCTCAGTGAACTCTGTGACTTCAGTTCCGTGTTGTGAAGTGTGAAGCGGATCGCGAACAATTCCAAGAATGTGATAGCTCTGATCGAAGAATCCAAGTTTTTCTTTCAAGCCATGGTCGCCTAATTGTTCACCGTGATCTGCCGTCACGATGATGACGGTGTTTTCCCACATGCCAAGTTCGACCAGGGTGTCCCACACGCGACCAAGTTGTTCATCAACATCGCCGATCATGCCGTAGTACTGCGCAATCATGTGCCGAACTTCCGACTCGTCACTTGGTGCTGCCGCGCCTGGTATTTGCAGTGCGAAATCGTGAAATGGGTGACGCTCATGGGATGGGCTAATTGGCATTGGCACATCTGCTGGGTCGTATGCAGTCGACCATTTTCCTGCAGCGGAATACGGCGGGTGCGGGCGAAGGTAACTGGTGTGTGCAAACCATGAACCATCTTGCTCACGCAACCATGCAAGAAAGTGATCGGTGAGAAACGCTGACATTCCGAACTCTGCAGGACGCGATGGTTCGCTGAGCAGTGCTTGCTGCGCGTTCATCGGCACATCAAAGCCATTGGCACGCAGGTGTTCGATCCACAGTGTGTGTGGTTCTGGCATGAAGAGTTTGCAGTCAAAACCTGGAAGTACTTCTTCGTAGGTGTTCAACCGTGAGTCGCTTTGGTCTGCGATGTCACGTGGGTCAAATGCTTGGTCGGTGTATCCAAACAACGCGGGTGAGTAGCCGGCACGTTGTGCGAGTAATGCAACATTGTCGAAGCGGCGATCGAGCGGTGTGCCATTGGCAACTACTCGATGATTCATTTGGTACATGCCCGTGTACAAACTGGCGCGACCAGGACTGCACGGCGCACATTGACTGAAATGCTTGGTAAGGCGCACGCCCTGGCGCGCAAGACGATCCAGGTTTGGCGTGCGAACGAGTGGATGGCCCGCAATAGATAAGCAATCGGCGCGGAATTGATCCAAAGTTATGAGCAGAACATTCGGCTTCATTGAATGTGAAGCGTAGTGTGATTGCTATGAATTCTGCTGCGTGCACCACGGTGATGATTGATGGTGGCACTGGAGTTGCGCTACGTACGGTGCGATGGGGAAATCCTGAAGATTCAACGTTTGCCCCACTGGTGTTAATCCATGGGCTGGCGTCGAATGCAATGTTGTGGGAGGGGGCAGCGCTTGAGTTTGCTGCCCTCGGGCACGCAGTGGTCGCAGTGGATTTACGCGGGCATGGGCTAAGTGAAAAACCCGACACGGGATACGACATGCAGACGGTAACGAACGATGTGGCTGGGGTGTTACAAGTACTCGCAGCTCAAGGGTATGAACGACCGGTAGTTGCTGGTCAATCATGGGGCGGCAACGTAGTCGTTGAACTTGCGCATTCATTTCCTGAACTTGTTCGTGGAGTTGTAGCCGTAGACGGCGGGTTTTTGGAATTACAAGAACATTTTCCACAGTGGGATGAATGTGCCGTTGCACTTCGCCCACCCAATTTGTTGGGTACTCCCGTGTCGCGCATGCGCGGGTACATGGAAGGTGCGCACCCTGATTGGCCAAAAACGGGAATTGACGGCTCGATGGCTAACTTCGAACAACTTCCAGACGGAACTATTCGCCCTTGGCTCACGTTGGAGCGTCACCTCATGGTGTTGCGTGGCTTGTGGGAGCACAAACCCACTCATATATATAAGGACATCACCGTGCCTGTGATGTTTGTTCCAGCAGAGGGTCCAAGCGGCGTATTTTCTGATACGAAACGTCAGGCAATTGAACGCGCATTGCACAGTGTGCCGAAAGTTCGGGTTGAGTGGTTTAGTCCTGCAGATCACGACTTGCATGCACAACACCCTGTGCGTTTTGCACAAGTTGTACATGCAGCAACAATAGATGGGTTCTTTTCATGACACTTCCACGCATGTTGGTGATAATGGGTTCTGGCGAAACTGCGCCAACCATGGTGCCAACCCACCGTTTAATTTCTCGCTTATTACCAAACCCTGCTCGCGCAACTCTGCTCGACACACCATATGGTTTTCAGGAAAATGCACCTGAGTTGGCTACTAAAGCGGTGGAGTATTTCAACACCAGCATCAATATGAAGTTGGATGTTGCCGGACTCACGCAATTGTTAGACGCAGACGCGCTGCAAGTTGAACGTGGACTGCAAATGGTTGCCGATGCACACTACGTGTTTGCCGGTCCTGGTTCGCCAACATATGCACTGAGACAATGGCACGGAAGTCCGCTTGCTGGATTATTGGTGAAGAAGTTGCGTGACGGTGGAGTAGTCACATTTGCATCTGCTGCTGCACTGACGCTTGGTCGGTTTACGCTTCCTGTGTACGAAATTTACAAAGCGGGAGCAAATCCGTATTGGCTTGAGGGTCTGAACATTCTCGGCGAAATTGGCGTTAATGCAGCGGTCATTCCGCACTACAACAATGCTGAAGGCGGACATCACGACACTCGTTTTTGCTACATGGGCGAGCGTCGCCTTTCGGTAATGGAGACGGAACTTCCTGACGATGTGTTCGTGTTAGGCGTAGATGAACACACCGGTCTCTTGCTTGACCTTGATGCAAACACTGCAACGGTTGTAGGCAAGGGAGTGATTAGTGTTCGCCTACGCGGAACTACTACCGAAATTGCAAGTGGCGAAATCTTCTCCATTGATCGATTGCGTAACCCGTGGTCGAATGCTGTGGCACCGGTGGTTGTTGAAACTCAACCAGCTGCGGTCGCAGTCGTTGAAACAGCAGATAGCAATCTACGACACGCAACCGATCGATTGAATGCTGCGTTTCAGTTGGCAATTGACAATGCAGATGCGGACGCGGCTGCACGCGCCGCGTTAGAACTTGATGACGCTATTGCTGGTTGGTCTATTGACACGCTGCAAAGCTCTGACGCAGATTATGCGCGCAGCGTGTTGCGCAGCATGGTGACACGTCTGGCAGGTGCGGCCACAGGTGGGTTGCGCGACCCTCGCGAAGTTGTTGGGCCGTTCGTGCATATTCTGCTGGACCTGCGTGCGCAGGTGCGCTCTGACAAACGCTTTGATTTGTCCGACATGATTCGCGATCGATTCGCTGAAATCAATGTTGAGGTTCGCGATACTCCACAAGGCGTTGAATGGGGTTTCCGCCAAGAGGGTTAGGTCCACACATAACTTCACCCATGTGGGTGTAAGAAAATTGTGGTCATTATCAAAGATTGATGTGACTACAATTGAAGAGTGAAGAAAATCGCTCAAACCCGTCAGGTTGAAGTCGGAATTCGTGACTTGAAGAGCCAATTAAGCAAGTACATCGATCGTGTCCAAAAGGGAGACGAAATCATCGTGACAGAACACGGAAAACCGGTTGCGCGCATTAGCCCAGTCAGTGAATCAAAACTCATACTCGAACGTTTAATTGCCGAAGGTAAGGCGCGACCGGCTCTTACGAGACGCACCGTACTACCTCCACTCATTGATCTTGGCTTCAGTCTCTCTGAAGTAGTTATTGAAGATCGTGGATAATGATCACCTATTTTGATACCTCTTCTCTCATTAAATTCATTATTAGAGAAATCGGGTCTGAAGAAACCAGGAACATCTGGAGTCTCAGTAATGAAAAGGTGAGTTCTCATCTGACACGTACTGAAATGCATTCTGCTCTTATGAGAAAGGTACGCGAAGGAAATGTGCTGGCAAGTGCAGTACCGGCGCACCTGGGTGCACTGGATAGGTTATTTGCCGATGTGATTCTCATTGACATCACGTCTGACGTGATTGACGCATCGTGTGAGCTGGTAAAGGAATTTCCATTGAAAAGCGCGGATGCAATTCATTTAGCAACCGCACTCATGGTGCGCGCCGATCTCTTCTCTAGTTCGGACAAAAAACTGTGTGCTGCAGCGTCTGAAAGTGGAATTGCAGTTACAGACCCAACTGAGGGTTAGATAGTGGTGGTGGTGAGGTCGTCGCCAAGCACGATTTCACCATCGAAATACTTCGCCGCAAATGCACGCCATTCATCTTCTTGACCGGGTTGCATTGAAGGAACGTAGTGCGTAAGGATCAATTTCTTAATTCCTGCCTTCGTCGCGGTTTGTGCGGCCTGCTCAACAGTTGAGTGGTAGTCCAAAATGTCTTGGAAACGCTTGTTGTTAATGAGCTTTACCAAGTCTTCGCGGATCACGGTCTGCACGTAGGCATCGGCACCGGCACAAATTTCATCCAGTGTGTCGCACGGAATGCCATCGCCACCAAGCACAACTGACTTGCCATCGTGCTCTAAACGAAATGCAACGGTTGGCTCAACTGGCTGGTGGTGAGTGCGCGCAACCTTTACCTGCACATCTCCTATTGCAAATGTTGCACCAGGCTTCACTTCGGTAACCACCACATTTGGCTTATAGGTAAGCGTGTCGGTGTGGTGCGCAAGGCGATATGAAATGTCTGGTGCAAGCATCATCAAAATTCCGTCCACCACGGTTTGAGTTCCCGGAGGGCCGAAAACATTGAGCGGTGTTTCAATGCCGGTCATGACCCAATGACTCGTGATGACATCATTTAAATCGGTGATGTGATCGCTATGGAGGTGGGTGATGAGCACCGCGTTCAACAACACGGGCAATGTGCCTGCACCTGCAAGGCGCATGACCACTGCGCGCCCGGCGTCAACGAGGATGGTTTGTCCACCCGCGCGAACCAAGGTTGCTGGCCCGCCTCGACGTGGGTCGGGTAGCGGGCTTCCAGTTCCAAGCAGAGTGATTTCCATTTTGGTGTCCTTTACAAAGGCGTTGATGCGATGAATGAATTGATGAGCGCGGCGAGTTCTTCGCCTTTGTCTTCCTGAATGAAATGTCCGCCACCTTCGATGGTGACGTGTGGTTGACCCTGTGCTCCTGGAATCAAATTCATAAATGGCTTTGCGCCACCCTTGGTAACGGGGTCTTTGTCGCCAAAGCAGCACAACACTGGACGTTCAAACTTCTTCAGAATTTCCCATGCCGCAACATTGTCGTTGTATGCAGGATCGGTAACCGACGTTGGAACAAACGATGGGAAAATTCGCGCACCGGCCTTAAATGTGTCGTCAGGAAATGGTGCGTCGTATGCAGCAATCGTGGCTTCGCTTAAGTCTGTTGCGCTTCCACCATTCACAATGGTGCCAATTGGAAACACCTTCGAATTCTGTGAGAAGTCGCGCCAAGCAATAAATGCATCGGTTGGTGGCTGTTCACCAGTTGGAAGACCAGTGTTGCTGACCACAATGCGTGAAAAACGCTCGGGCTCTGCAGCAACGAGGCGAAGTCCTACAAGGCCACCCCAGTCTTGACCAAAGAAGGTGGCCTTGCGAATGGATAAGTGATCGAAGAGCAACTCCGCCATCCATTGCACGTGACGCGAATAGGAGTAGTCGGTCTTTTCAGTTGGTTTGTCTGACTTTCCAAAACCGACAAGGTCTGGAGCAATGACACGATGACCTGCGGCGACAAAGAACGGAATCATTTTGCGGTACAGGTATGACCACGATGGTTCTCCGTGCATGAGCAACACAATGTCTCCGTCGCGCGGGCCTTCATCGAGGTAATGAACGCGGAGTTTTCCACCGTCTAAATCGTCGATCTCAACATAATGAGGAGCGAATGGAAAGTCGGCAAGATTGTCAAACCGAGCTTCTGGAGTGCGTAGTGCTTTCATTGGAGGGCCTTTCTAATGCCTGCGGAAAGTATTGACTGAATGGTCTGAACTGACATCTTCTGATCTGAGCGCATCATGTCGTAGCTCTCAAATGTGGTGAGAGAATCAATAATGGCAACGGCAACTTGCTGTTGCTGCTTGTCAAATGCCGAAAGTTCATCGGCAAAGTGCTTGATGATTTGTGTACGGAGTAATTTGCGACCAATGACAAGTTGATTTTTGATAATGGGGTTTTTGAATGCAAACGAACGGGCAGCCGGAGCAATTTTTTCGTTCATCGTGTAAATGCGAACGCGCTGATTGACGAAGTTTTCAATCTTCGTATCAAGCGAACCGAAACCAGCATCATCGATGAGCGCAAACTCAATTTCCTTTGAAAACGCCAGGTCGCAAACGGAGCGGTACAGATCATTCACATCGTCGAAATACCGAAAAATTGAACGCTCCGAAAGGCCAGCTTTGCTGGCGATAAGTGCAGCACTGATTTCAGTCTCTCCGTTTTCAATAAGTCCGAGAAGCGCATCGACAATGTCCTGTCGATTGCGTTCACGTCGCAAGCTGCGACCGTCAATTGAAACTGAAGGAGTAGTCGTCATGAATTCAGGAAGTAATTCCGTCAAC
>Ga0194055_10002115_pt1 | contig 15888 bp, 9 predicted proteins | sample SepL449m_MetaG_FD_155482 | JGI IMG/M metagenome (GOLD analysis project Ga0194055, IMG submission 155482) | Anoxic zone freshwater microbial communities from boreal shield lake in IISD Experimental Lakes Area, Ontario, Canada - Sep2016-L442-9m | ecosystem: Environmental > Aquatic > Freshwater >... | reverse complement strand
CCCCTTCTCGCCAGCCTTCTCACCAGCCTTCTCACCAGCCTTCTCACCGCCCTTCTCACCGCCCTTCTCGCCAGCAGACTGACGGCGATGCTCTAGGATTCGCTCCATTGCCTCGCCATCGTTGGTACCATCCGAAGCCACGGAATTATCTGGTACTCGGGGCCTTCCGGACGGCTTGTCGGCCGCTGGCTTCGAAGGCGACTGTGGATCGCGTGACGGTTTTCCTGTGTTGGCACCAGAATCGTGTTGGCGGCTATCGCCTTGTTGATTTTTACCTTGCTGCTTTTTGTCTTGCTGCGAATTGTTGCCGTTCTGCTGCGTGCCTTTTGAATCCCCGCCGCTGCCTTGCTCGGAGCCATCCCCCTGTGGCGATCCCTGCGATTGCTGACTCCCATTTTTCTTTTCTTGCCCTGCCTGTTTTCCATCGCCCTGCGGACCTTCCCCCTGCTGACCTGAGCCGTTCTGGCCTCCGTTCTGCTTGCCTGGGGTTTGCTTCGCTGGACTCTGTGGGCCTTCCTTCTTTTTTTCTTTTTCTGCCGGCTTCTGTGCGTTCTGCCGCGCACCACTCTGGCTATCCGACTGCTGGTCTTCGGTGGTCATTTTTTCTTTCTGAGCACCAGTCTCCGTGGGCTTGCCCTCTGGATTCCTAGCCTCCGATGAATTGTTCTGTTGACCTGAGCCATCGTCATTTGGATCTGGGTTTGGATCTCCGCTTGGCTCTCCATGCGGCTTGTCCTGGTCGTCTCTCGGTTGGCTGCCCTGCTTTTCGTCGTCTTCTTGCGAGCCCTTGGGCTCGTCGCCAGATTGGCCGCGGCCGACCGACTGCGGCGACGGAGTTTCGGGCTGGCGCGGCGGAGCCAGGGCGTCGATTGTCAACGACTGCCACGGAGTGAACGACACGTTGGGATGCTTGGGCCGCGTGTCCACGGCAACGGCACGGTATTCCAATACGCTCCCCGCTGTAACGCCGAGTTTTTCGGGTACGATTTGCGCCGCGCTCTTGAATGGGCCGGACCTTTCTTTTCCATCTTGCATGCTCTCAAAGAGAGCGATCGCAGGTTGCGTGGCCCCGCCTTGCAATCGCGTTTCAATACCCACTCGACTCAGCGCAAAGTCTGGATCCATCGCTCGCACTCGCACGGTCACGGGAGACCCTGGAGGCACTCGGACGACCGACTCGCGAGGCTCCTCAATCGAGACCTCGGGTGGCATATCGGCGACCACCTCAATACGATGTTCCATTAATTCTGCGATCACCTCCTCTCGGCCAGCCGAAACAACGCCTCGGGGCTGAAAAAAAAGGCGGTACGAGGCGTGTTCCGAGGCAGTGCGATCCGCATTCATGTGAATCGCAAACGTAATCGTTGCCCTAGCCAAATCGTTGGCACTGAGCTTGAATTTTAAATCCCGTTTCCCGTCGCAATCAAAATCGATCCAGGCAGCCTCCAGCGGCTGGTTGCTCTCGCCTACAATCGTCACCTGTGTGCCCTCAACGGCTCGGATATCTCCCTGCCACGCCACGGCCTCGCTCTGCCTGCCGGTGTAGGGCGGGTAGTCGTAGCGAACCTCTCGCACCAGCAGCGAGGGCGAATCCACGACAGCAATCCGCACTCGCTCGCTGCGGGCGTCTCCGGCGGCAATGGCGATCTCCACTGAATTTTCCAGCCCACGAGTCAGATCGGGCACGATTGCTGTGAATGCTTTCAGCGTGCTGGGATCCGGAACACCGTGCAACATCTCCACCTGCCACGCGGCTGTCGGCGAGGCCGCTTCACCAGAGTCACCTGCCGCAGCGAACGGTGTGACTGAAAGAGTCGGCCGCTCGTCTCGCTGCAAACCGCGGATCTCGCTTGAAACAACTAACTGCCGCCCCCGTACCAGCGTTGCGACTCCCGACTCCACCACCAGCCGACGGTGGTGCCCGTCGTCGTTGCGAGCATTCGTACTTGCATCCTCGCCAGGCATCTGCCAAAAGAATTGTGGCGGCTCGATCCGCACGCGCGACGGCGCCGCCCAGCCGACCCACGGTGCCAAAAGCCTGGCGGCACTGATCAGCAGGCTCTTGGGCGCGGCCACTTCATACATGCAGGCAAGCACCACGAGCATGGCCAGTACGTAGGCTAGCCGGAGTGCCGTCGTACGATCGATGACGGCTTCAGTTGGCAGGCTGGAAAGCGAGCGGGCCGCGCGTCGCTCCATAGATCGCACAACGATTGCCGCGCTTCCCTCGGGATGCGCTTTCACCAACACGGTGTTGACCAAGTCGTTGTGCAGGTTCGGATACTCTTGTTCGATCGCCCTCGCCGCATAGACGAGATTCACCGGGTAGCGCACCAGTGGAACCAACCAACGCACCGCACTGGCAGCAAAAGCAATCGCGCCAATGCCCAGCCACGCCCACCGCACCGGACGAGGCAGACCGCCAATCACCAGCCAGTGTTCAATGAAAATGCCGCATGCCAACCAGACGACAAGCCCGACGGCCACTCCGAGCAGAAAGGTGGTCAGAGCAGCGCCTTTGTAATCGGCGCTGGCGGCAGCCAAACGTTTTGCCAGATAGCGATCCGACTTCGACTCGGTTTCGCCGCCGTGATTCCAGGAGCCAACCGCCAAGGCGTCGCCTAACCCTGAGGCCAGATCGCCCCGGGACAGACCGCTTTGAGAAGCTCTGCGGTGCACAACTGTGCTCTTTGAAACCGTCGCCATCGGGGCGCTCTCCGCTGGTAGGCTCATTGGCTGCCAGAGTTGTTGGACCCGCTCTCGGCAGCAGCAACAGGGCCTTTTGGAATTCCGAACCGAATGCCACACGAGGCCCGACCGCCTTCAAGTATATCGGCATTGGGAAGCCCGTCGCTGGGCCGGATTGACTCCCGGCCGAAAAGCCTCCTATCGTGAGCGCTCCTGCGGTCGTGTTTTCGGTCTGATTTGGCGAAAGAACAGCCTCCATGTCGCTCCTGCCAGACGCCGATTCATTTCACCGGCTGGCTGACGGTTCGGCCAGGGGCCCGGTTGCGGCACTCTCGCGGGCGGCTCTGACAGCTCTTTCTGTGCCCTACGGTCTGGCTATGACCGTGCGAAATGCCGCCTACGACCGACATCTGCTTCGAATCGTGTCGGCTCCTGTGCCGGTCGTATCCGTCGGCAATCTCACGCTGGGTGGCACAGGCAAGACGCCACTGGTGGCCTGGATTGCCAAAAGACTCTGCGAAGCGGGCCTTCATGTGACGATCGTGAGCCGCGGCTACGGGGCCAAACTGGGAGAACGCAGCGACGAATCGGCAGAACTTGGCATTCTGCTTCCAAACGTACCGCACCGAGCAGACCGCGACCGCGTGGCGGCCGCCCGCGCCGCCGCAAAGCACGGAGCGGACGTCGTGATACTGGACGACGGCTTTCAACACCGACGATTGGCCCGCGATCTGGATATCGTTGCCGTGGATGCCACAAACCCTTTTGGCTGCGGCTTTATTTTTCCTCGTGGACTCCTGCGAGAGCCCCTGGCCGGCCTCTGCCGTGCACAGGCCGTGGTGCTCACGCGAGCCAGCTTTGTGACCTCAGACAGACGCGCAGAAATTCGCCGCACGTTGGCGGCTGTCTGTGGCAGTCGGCTGCCTGCGGTATGGGCCGAGGCCTCGCATGCTCCCGTGCATCTACGCACAGCCAGTGGCACAACGATGCCGCTGGATTTTCTCCAAGGAAAACGCATCGCTGCCTTTGCTGGAATCGGCAATCCTGCAGCATTCCGCACCACGCTTGAAAAGCTTGGCAGCACGCTCGTGGGCTTTCGTGCACTGGCCGACCACCACGCTTACTCTCGCGAAGACAACGCCGCGATCGCAGGCTGGGCTCACGATCTGCATGCCGACGCAATCGTCACGACGCTCAAAGATCTCGTGAAGGTGGAGGCCGAACACCTCGGCGACATTCCGCTGGTGGCCCTCCAGATCGCGATCGAAATCACAGCCGGCCTCGAATCCTTCGACAGGGTCTTGAGAACCATTCTGTCCCGCAGTCCGTCTGGCTCCACTCGCACGCAGCAGACTTCCAGCATGACCCAGCATGACCCAGCATGACGCACGCCCGACGGTTTATCCTGATTGATCCTTGCCTCGAGCGGATTGGATCGCATCCGTTCCACTATGCCGCAGAAGTGCTCGCCGCAGCAGCAGCGGAGGGCTTCGCGTGCGGACTGGCAACGCACCGCGGATTTCTTGCCGAAAATGCGTACCCGCCGGAATGGAATATTTTCACCAGCTTCGAACAAACCGGCTACTCAAAATACACTTCCTTTGGAGAACTGGACCGCCTCGACGTCAGAGGCAATCGTCGCCTGCGAGTCGTTCCACCGTGGGCGTTTTGGCACGCGGCCCGCCGGCGCGTCCAACGCATCAACGCCTTTGCCCGAGACGCTGCAACGCTCATTCAACAACTCGCGCCCGGCGACATCGTTCTGGCGGCCACCGCCACCGAACTCGACGCGGTGGGGCTTGCACGAGGAATCGCCAGCGTGCGTCCGCCGCTTGGCATTGGCTGGCACATTCAATTTCACTACCCGCTCTACCGGGGATTTCTGGCCGACTACCCGCGACAAGACCGTCGCCTCGTGCGCGTCCGCAGGTTGCTCCAAGAAGCCGTGGCCACTGCGGCTCCTCATGCGTTTCACTTTTACGCGACGACTGCCGAGCTTGCCTCACAGTACGAGCGACTGGGCGTCGCCCCCTTCGGAGTGCTTCCCTATCCCGCGCAGCGGCCGGCAACGCTGCCATCGTTTGATCCACGCGGTGTTTTCGATGTGCACAAACCTCTTCGCGTGACGGTTTTGGGCGACCTGCGGCACGAAAAAAACTCGCACCATCTGGATGGCATTATGGCTACAACGGCACGCGACCCCATCCTGGCTGACCGAATCACATTTGCGATTCAGGCAAACGCAACGCCGCTGCCTGCATGCACCCATGCGGCAAACGTCGAGCTGATTCGAGGCCCGCTGGATGCCGATGCCTATGCCCGCGAACTCTCCGCCGCCGACGTAATGCTGCTTCCCTACGATCAGGATCGCTACCGCGCGCGCTGCTCTGGAATGCTCCTGGAGGCGTTGGCGGCGGGCGTTGTGCCGATCGTGACAGGGGGCGGCTGGATGGGCCGACAGTTGGCCGAACCGCTGCGGGCTCACGCCGAAGAAGTACTGGCGCGGTCGCGACAGCGCACCCTTTATCAGATGAGCCTGAATCGCATCGAATCTGCCCAACCGCTTTCGATCAACGTTCAACTGCCTTCCGATCTGCTGGTGGGAAATGCCGGCGACAGCGTGGCTCTGGCCATCGATATCACCTGGCAGACGACTGGTCGCAACAGTCTGCACGAGGCGGCGCTGCGAGTGGCAATGGAGGTAGGCTCGACAGCCCCTGCCACCGTTATGGCTGCCGACCCAGACGGCCGGCCTGCGACCGTTTTATGCCCCATTGAGCCGCCGCATTGCATGGCCGCGAACGGCAGCGTGCGGCTGACCTGTGCGCCCGTCGGCGGGGCCGCAATGGCTCTGCCTCGTGCAATCCAGATTCGCTGCATCCGGTGCTCGGGCCCGCTACCGGTCGGCGCGGTGGGGGTTGTGATCGACTCGCCGGCAGACGTTGTGGGAGCCTTGCGGGAAGTATCCCGGCATGCCAAACACTACCGCTCGACTGCGATTGCCCATGCGACGTGCGTGCTGAAAGCCTCCAGTGCCGCCGAGGTTGTACGGAGTCTCCTGGGATGACCAACTCCATTCCAACTCTTTCGCTGATCGTCAACACCTACCAGAAGCCACGGCATCTGTCGCTGGTGCTGGAATCGATTATGTTGCAGCAGCACGTCGCGGGACACATCGAAGTGATCGTGACCGATGACGGCTCCACCGACGAAACCCCCGCCATCGTGGCTGCGTATGCCGCAACGGCTCCCTTCCCCGTCCGGTTGATCACGCAGCCCCACGACGGCTTTCGCTTGGCTCAGGTTCGCAACCGCGGGGCACGGATAGCCACCGGCGACTTCCTCCTTTTTTTGGACGGCGATTGCATCCTGCCTCGGGATCACGTGGCGGCCTACCTCGGCCGACGGCGGCCTGGCACGGCGCAGTTGGGATACTGCGCAAGGCTCCCCAAAGAAGCTCTGTCCTCTCTCGTTCCGGACAAGCTTGGAGCAATCGATCTGGTGTCACTTGCGCCGCGGGCCGAACGCCGTCTGTTGGCACAACGCCACCGCAAAGCCGCGTGGCACTCGCTGGTGCGACATCCCTCGAAACCTCGGCTGGCAGGCGGCAACTTTGGCGTCTGGCGAGCTGATTTCCAACGCGTCAACGGTTTCGACGAACGGTTCGTAGGCTGGGGCCAGGAAGACGACGACCTCGGCCTGCGGCTCCGCAGCAGTGGCGTTCGGCTGGAATCAATTCTGGATCGCACGTTCTCGCTGCACGTCTGGCACCCCAGCGATCCTTCGGCCACCGCCCGCTGGCGAGACGGCGCCAACGTTACTTATTTTTTGCGGCGCGGACGGCTCGTGTCCTGCCGGCAAGGCCTCGTTCCTCGTCTGGTCGAGTCCGTGCGGTGGGGACTGCCGGACGATCTTCTCGCCACGGCTCTGGGCGGCCAACTCGCCCACCTGCTGGCAGGCGCTCACCATGCGCGCCCAGGCGAGGCCTGCGAAATTGACATCGTGATTCGACCTGGAAACGGACGATTTCTGAGGCCCGCAGAGTGTCGGCTCGTGCTGGCGTTTCAGGGCAGTGGCGGCGACTGGTGGCTACATCGCCGAGCCGATCGGATTCACATGATTTCGCCGAACCTGAGCCACACAGGCTGCTTGGCCACGCTTTCAGATCTCTTGTCGCACGTCGGCTGAACGAACCGCCCTGCCCAGAGAAGGCCTGTGCGGGGCACGCCTGAAACAATCGTGGTCCTTCGCTGACCAACGGATATACGGTATGATTAGCGAAGTCATTCGATCTCGATTGAGTTTCTTGGGGAAAATTATGGCCCTCAGTATTCTGCGCACAGTGTTTCTCGCTGTATCAGTCGGCATTGCTGTTCTCATCTTTAATTCTCCCTTTCTGCGTGAAGCGGCCGAATGGATACCGTGGGCAGTGCTCGGGGGAATGATCTTCCTGCCGCTAGCAATCATTGGCATCGATGCGTCGATCCGTTCAAAAGATCTCACTGTGATCACTGCTATTTATTTCGGCCTGATCGTCGGGGCTTTTCTCACGTACATCGCGATCCTTGCACTCACACCAATCCTGCCTACCAATCCACGCAGCCCGGTTCTGGTCTGGCTGCCGCTGATTTTGGGCATGATCCTCTGCTATGTATGCACCAGCCTGCTCCTTCAGACGCGAAGCGATTTTCGGTTCCTCATTCCCTACGTGGAGTTTGCCAGGAACGTGCAGGGGCTACGCCCGAATCTACTGGATACCAGTGCCATCGTGGACGGACGGATCGCCGACCTCGCCACATCAGGGATCTTCGAGAGCCGGTTTGTGGTGCCCTCGTTTATCGTGGACGAACTGCAATCGGCTGCCGATTCATCTGATAAACAGCGACGGCTGAGGGGTCGCCGCGGGCTGGACATTCTCAGCCGCCTGCGGGCCAGCCCTGAGATCCATATCGAGGTGGCGCAAGCCAAAGACACACCTGACGCTCAGGTGCCGTCAGAATCCCGCATGGTGGAGATGGCCAGCCGCTTGGGTGGGCGGATCGTCACCAACGACCCCAACACGGTCAAGCTGGCGGCACTGCGAGCCGTGCCGGCGATCAACATCAACGACATCGCCGTGGCCCTTAAACCCACGTTCACGCCGGGCGACTTGCTAGATGTGCGGCTCCTCAAGTCGGGCGAAGAAGCAGGCCAGGCCGTTGGGTATCTGGATGACGGCACGATGATCGTAGTGGAAGGGGGCCGCGACCAGATTGGTCGCATGGTCAACGTGAGCGTGACGAGCACACTTCAAACCACGGCTGGCCGGCTGGTGTTTGCCAAGCCAGAAGCCTTACGGAGTTCGGCCGGAAGCTAGAGCAACATCCGGTGCCGCGGATGGGCAGCCGTTGAACGAGCCGGCCGGTGTGGTGCATACTGAAGCGACACCCTTGGAGTTTGTTCAACATGCACGGCAACCCCACCTGCTCGCGATTCGCACTCGGTATCCTGTTGGCCCTTCTGGCCACTCTCGCACACTCCGCCAACCCAGCGTCCAGTGATCCCCAGAAGACCGACGCAGACTTTCCGTTTCAAGGCGAGTATGTCGGCGAAATCACCCACGATGGCCAAGCCGTCCGATTCGGCGTGCAGGTGGTGGCCATGGGTGACGGAAAGTTTATGGCCGTGGCCTACCCGGGTGGATTGCCCGGCGACGGCTGGACTCCCCCAAACACAATCACAGGCGGGGGCTCCCGCGAAGGAGAAGGAAAGGATGCCCGCGTGAAGCTCACCGGAGTCGATTGGGGTGGCGTCACTCGCCAAGCCGAAATTCGAGATGGCGCGATCGTAGTCGTGTCAGACAGCGGAACCGAAATCGCCAAGCTCTCGCGTGTCAACCGCAAGAGCCCGACGCTCGGGCAAGCCCCCCCCAAGAACGCCGTGGTACTCTTCGACGGCATGGCCGCCACCTCCCCGCCCGACACGTCCAAACTCCTCGATGGCCGCGTGGCCGACGATGGCCTGCTGATGGAGGGCGTTACTTCCAAAGATAGTTTCGGAGACTCATTCTGGCACATCGAGTTTCGTCTTCCCTACCAACCCAAAGACCGCGGGCAGGGCCGTGGTAACAGCGGCGCCTACTTGCAAGGTGCTTACGAGGTGCAGATGCTCGATAGCTTTGGGCTCAAGGGAGAAAATAATGAATGCGGTGGCGTCTATTCGGTGGCCGCGCCGAGCGTCAATATGTGTCTGCCGCCGCTGGAGTGGCAGACTTACGACATCGATTTTACGGCACCTCAATTTGAGGGCGATAGAAAAGTGTCTCACCCTCGGATAACCGTACGGCACAACGGCGTTTTGATTCAAGACAACGTTGAAATCCCGATAATCACGACTGGTGGAACGCAATCAAAAGAAAAAAATGTCGGCCCACTGCACCTGCAAAACCACGGTAGTCCGGTGCGATACCGCAATATCTGGGTGCTGCCAAAGCCGTGATGAAGGGTCGCCCCAATGCCGATGCGGCCGCTCGATCGCGAGGTGTCTGCACGGCCTGCCCGATGCTCTGCGATGACATCGTGTTGCTGCCTTTGGCGGTCGCCACAAAAGGCAGCACTGCAAAGGGGAGCGGCCCCGCCAACGTTTCTCAAAGCTCCCGTGTTGAAAACGCCTGTGAGCATGGGCAAGCCGCATTCGACACAGCCCAGCAGTCGGCTCTCGTTGACGCTCCAGACGCTTGGGAACATGGGCGGCCGATGGCGTCGGAACCAGCGATTGCTCGGGCCGCAGAAGCCCTGGCTGGTGCCAAGCGAGTGCTCGTCACAGGACTGAGGGCCGCTACGCTCGAAGCCATCGCAATGGCGTGCGACATCGCTGAATCGCTCGGGGCGGCCGTGGATGCCGGGCTCGCGGAATCCTCGCGTGCCGCCGGGCCCACGATCGCCAGAGTTGGCGAAGTGACCGCCGCATGGGAAGAACTCCGCGACCGGGCGGATCTGGTGGTTTTTTGGTTCTGCGATCCGACAGCTACACACCCACGGTTTTTAGAGCGGTTCGTCGCGCCCGCACAGGCCCGCACGTTCGCCATTGGGCCTTTCGCTGTGCTGCCGCCAAACGCATCGCACCGCCATCTCCCCATGGCCCGGGGCGTGGCCGTGGAGGCCGCCCGCCTGGTGCATGCCAACGTTCTCGGGCATGCCCCGCTTTCTCATTCACTGTCGCAGGCGTGTGCCTCGCTGCACGAGTTACATGATGCGATCGCCGCTGCAACATGCGTGGCGATTATTACGGCCGATGCTGCCGATCCGGTCGGGCTGGAAGCTTGGAGCATGGTCCATCTAGTGCGTGCCATTGCGCATTCCAAACCTGCGTTTCAAATCCCGCTGGGCGATGGAATCAATGCCTGTGGTGGCAATGTTGCTGGAGTCGCTGCCCACTGCACGTGGCGGTACGGCGCGGCAGGCGGGATTTCCAAGGCCGACCGCACGGGGGCGACATTTTTGCCCGGGGAAGCTGCTGCGGAGCAACTCATCCAGCGGGGCGAGATCGATTGCGTGCTCGCCGTGGGCCCACTCCCCGAAACGCTGGAGCATGCCATTGCTGCCAAGAAAGAGGCAATCGCCGTCGTGCGAGTAAGCGATGCATGCACCTCCACAGGGATTGGGCCTCCAACGATTCAAATTCGCTGTGCCAGCATGATGCTCGCTGTATCGGGCACAATGCTCCGCGAAGATGGCCGTCGCATACCGGTGACCCACCAGATCGATTCGTTGTCGGTGCCGTCCATGGATACCGTTCTGACTACCCTGCGAGACTGCCTCCATCGCTTTGCCAACGCAGCCACGCCGCGGTCGCCTGCATGGAGCGGAGCGGGGAGAACTGCGTCCCCACAACCTCCAATACTTTCTCCAGAGACGATGCTTGGTATGCATGCGCCATATGTGGTTGTCGGCGGCACAATCCACGATCCTGCCAATGGCCGCGACGGCATTGTGGACGACATCTGGATCCAAGGTGGCAGGATCATCGCCAAGCCCACCGATGCCTCGCGTTTCAACCGCATCGATACCACGGGCCTTGTGGTGATGCCTGGGGGTGTGGATCTGCACAGCCATATTGCCGGGCCGAAGGTCAACGCGGGCCGTCGGATCTCGCCGCAACTCTCGCGGAGCCGGCCTGCGGCTGTGCCAACGATCCATTCCACTGGCGCTCTCTATGCATCGCTTGGCTATACGACTGTCTTCGATGCGGCCATTGCCACCGGAGCTGCGTCTGCTGCCCACATGGAGTTAGGCGATCTTCCGATTCTGGACAAAGGCATCTATCTATTGGCGGCCGACGATGCCGCTGTCTTGAGCGCGCTTGCTGCACGGGATGACCGGGCCGTGGAGCGGCTTCTATCGCAGTCGATTGGCAGCGGCGGGGGCTGGGCTGTCAAGGTGGCCAACCCAGGGGGACCGGCTTTCTGGAAGCACGGCCGCCGAGGCGACCATCACGATCTGGATGCATCGCTTCCCAATGAGTCGCTGACTCCCCGTCATATTCTCAGCCGGCTGGCCCTTGCCGTACAGGCCATTGGGTTGCCGCATCCACTGCACGTGCATACGGCTAATCTCGGTCTACCGGGCAACTGGCGCACGATGCTCGAGACGATGCGCACATTCGACGGGATTCCAGCGCACCTTGCGCACGTACAATTCCACAGCTATACGGGCGGCCAACTCGATCCCGACACGTTCGGCTCGGGCGTGGCCCCTCTCGTCGAATGGTTCAACGCACACGACGAACTCTCGCTGGACGTCGGGCAAGTGCTCTTCGGTAGCACCGTGGCGATGACAGGCGACTCTGCTGCCGCCGAGCATGTGGCACACGCCACAGGGGTGCCGTGGATGTCGCACGATCTATCGTTAGAAGGGGGCTGCGGCGTACTACCGATTGCCTATCGCGAGCGAAGCCTTGTGCACGCGTGGCAGTGGGCGATCGGGCTGGAGTGGTTTTTGACGGCCAGCGATCCATGGCGGATTGCCCTCTCCACCGATCATCCAAACGGCGCACACTTCACCGCCTATCCGCTCCTGATGCGTCTGCTCGGCGACGAAGCATTTCGCCGGGAAGCCTTCGCGAGAATTCATCCGACCGTGCGAAAACGCAGCCCCTTGGGGGATATCCGACGCGAATATTCGCTGCAAGAACTCTGCATCATCACCCGAGCAGCACCCGCGCGGATTGCCGGCCTCCCCCACAAAGGACATCTGGGGGTGGGGGCCGACGCCGACATCGCGATCTACAGACCGAACGCTGACTTATCGCAGATGTTTGCGATGCCGGCCCGAGTCTATAAGGCCGGTGTGCTGGTGAGCGAAGGAGGAGACGTGCGATCCACGCCCCGCGGCCGCACACTGGCAGTGACGCTGGACAGGGAGTAGGCCTCTGGCTGAGTCGCGGCACGTGGCCGCCTGCACTATGTTTCTAGCGACTGCTGGACCGCTGCGATGTGCCGTGGGATCGACTGCGAGGTTGAAAAATATTCGTGCACGCGGGCGTAAGCCGCCGCCCCATACCGGGCCGCCAGAGAGTCGTCCTCGATCATGCTCAACGCGCGTCGCGGCAATTCACTCTCCGGGTCGGCGGACACGATGCGACCCGTTTCCTGATCCGCGATCAACTGCCTAGCCGCGTCGCTGTCCACGGCCAGTGTCGCAATACCACACGCCATCGCATCCAAGAGGGCGCCGCCGTAAGCCACGTTGCCCGACTGCCACACCAATCGCACCTGCGAAAGAAGATCGGGCAGGCAGTCGCAGTGAGGCAACACGTGCAGCCGTTGTGAAATTTGCTGCACGCGAGCACGCCTTACTATCCTCGCTCGCAGTGGGCCATCGCCCACCAGCACGTGCTCCACGCCCCGATGCACAACGTCGAGTTGATCGATTGCCCAAAGCAGTCGATCCAGCCTCGCTTGGGCAACCAGTGGCGCAACACACAGCGTCCACGGGTTCCTTGCGGGCAAGCCCAATCGCTCGGCAATCGCCTCTCGCGAAAGCCGCGCGTGGGGTTCTGGTGCAATCCCGGCTGGCAGAATTCCTGGCGGAATGATGTCGATGCGTGCGGCATCCACGCCCATCGCCTTGCAGTGCCTGCCCACACCATCCGATACGGCAATCACGCGATCGGCTCGTCGCAGCAGCCAGCCGGTCAATGCACCCCGTGGCCCCAATGCCAGATGACACACCACGCGAGGACGTGGCAGCAGAGTTCGCACACCACACACAAGCCTCGCCTGCGAACGCCCCCACGCATAGATGACGGCCGGTTCGATCCGCTGGACCAACTGCAGGAGCTTCGCGGCGGCTGCACAATCCACCCGAGGGCGACTCCCGATTGGATAGACCGAAAAGCCTGCCTGCGCCAGCCTCATGGGCACGTTCCCCGTGCGCGTCGTGACAGCCACGTGCACATCCCATTGGGCTTCGCGGAATCCTGCCGCAAGGAGTTCGAGTTGCCTGCCAGTGCCAACTGGGTCCAAGCCTCGGCACACCATCAGAATTGATTTTGGGTTCACAGGTCTGGAGTTCACTGGGGTCCACCGGATTCATGGACGCGATGGACAGCGACGATGTCGGATGGATCGAGCGAGGCCACGTGTGGCAGATGCCGATACGAACCGTTGTAGTCCAGACCATACCCGACAACGAACACATCGGGAATGTCGAATCCGACAAAATCGGGCTGAATCGCCACTTCGGCGCGGCCGCTCTTCCGCAGCAGCACAAGCGACCGCACTCTGGCCGCACCGCGGCTGCCCAATGCGTCGACGATCGCCTCCAATGTGCGGCCGGTATCGAAAATATCGTCGACAAGAAGCACCTCCTGTCCGGTCAGGTCGGGAAGCAGGTCGAGCCGCATTTCCAGACGGCCTGCGGTCGTGGATGTGCCGCGGTAGCTGCTGGCCCACACCATGCTCAGCCGCACAGGACCGTCTAGCCGCCGAATCAAATCGGCCACGAGTACGATGCTGCCTGTCAGCACGCCGACGACTGTCAGCGGCCGTACCGCTCTTTCGCTTCGGACGGCGTCTGCCAGACGGTCAATGCCTTCAGCGAGTTGCTCGGCAGTCAGAAGAATACGCATCAGTTCTTTCAACGCCGAATGGCAGTGGGGTGATTCATCTGACTGGGACGACTGTGGATCGACGTACGAGTGTAGCGTCTGTTGGGGAGTCAGAACGCATCTGCACCGATGCCCAATGGGCACGTTCCTCTTGTTGCCCGGTGCGTGGCCACACCCGGAACCAAAAGCGATGGCACATCCAACAATCACCAGGCCCCACCGGAATCCCCATCGGGGATGCACTGTGCGAAACGTACGGTAGAATCGGCTCCCTGCTCTCAGCCAAAGAGCATGCACGTACACAGGCTCCTTCCATGACTTCGCCACCGCAGCGGCCGTACTGGTCGACGATTTTACTCGATGGCCATCCGTGCGAGCTTTATGATCCACCCGATGCTCCGGGTGGACGCGCGATCGTCTACCTGCATGGTGTGCGGGAGCAAACGCTTCAGGAATCGATCGGCCTGTGCGGTTGCATCGAAGCGGCCAAGATCCCAGCTCTGTGCCCGCGCGCAGGAAGGTCGTGGTGGATCGACGTGGTTGTGCCGGCCTTTGACCCCAGCATCTCTCCAGAGCGCTTTGTCGTGCACCGTGTGCGCATGGAAATCGAGCGACGCTTTGGCGTGAAAGCACCTGGCATCGCCTTGGTCGGCGAGGGGATGGGCGGGCAAGGGGCACTGCGTCTGGCGTACCGGCATCCGGCGATTTTTCCTGTGGCAGCAGCCATTGCGCCAGCCGTCGATTTTCATCTGTCAATGCAGGACGGCGACGATCTTTTTGATTCGCTCTGGGACCTCTACGGCGACGTGGAACGGGCCAGGCAGGACACGGTCATCCTACATGTGCATCCGCTCAACTGGCCTCGGCATCAGTGGTTTGCCAGTGATCCCGCCGACGCTCAGTGGCACGATGGATCGGTGCGCCTGCACAGCAAGCTCAATGCACTTGGGATTCCGCATATCGCCATTCTGGAATCCAGCAGCGGCGACCATGGCATTGATTTCTGCAACCGGATGGCTCCCGAGGCGATTCGATTTGTGATCGAAGCTTTTGAGAAGGAATCTCGTCGCATCGCCTAAGGCAGAATCCCCTTCGATGGCTCACCGAGGATCTTCAGGCGCATTCGCGGACCTGGGTTGCCCGTGCCGGGTTGCCCGTACGTTCGCCGGCGGTGGGGCAGTAGCACCCTTGCCAGGCATACTTGCACCGAATTGATCAAAATCTAAATACCGGGCATCGTTGACTTCGACCTGGTTCAGCGTTCGCCAATAGAGAATCTTGCCGGCAGATGCACTGGACGTCGGCGCGCCCAGCTTGACCTGTCGAAAAAGCTGGGCATCACTGCGGCCATCCCCTTCAAATACGAGAAGGTCTTTGGCTTCGCTCCAGCTGAGTCTCGCACTTCTGGCCGTGAAAGAATCCCCTTCCACAAGCACGTTTCCGACAGCAATCAACTCCATCGAACTGCGCCGATGCCCGGGCGCCTGCGGCGTCTGCGCCACGCCAAGACCATCGCTGGTGATGCCGATAGCACGGGGCGGGAGGCCGCCGGGCGCGTGGGGGTCAAGCGTGTCGCCCCAGCCAGCCACCGGCCCCCAAATGGCTTCGACTCGCTGATGAAATTCCATCGTGCGTTGGTTGATATTGCCTCGCATCCCCCGCTGGAAATCAACTCCCAGATACGTCAACTCATCGGGCCTCGGCGTTGGTGCTGCCGGTTGCGTGGTGGCCCCCTGTGGACCGGCCGGCATCGATAGTCCTGGCGATTGTCCGAAGCGAGTGCTGGTCAGCCTTCCCGGACCACTTCCAGACACTCCTCCGGTTGCACGGTCAAAAAGCAGATCCCGAACAAAGAGGTTTTCTGCCGACTTTGAACCGTCTTCTCCGATCGACTCACTCTGAATCCGCACGCCGGCTCCGCAGGCAATGCGAGCAATATCGGCCCGCTGATTACCTCGCTGCATGCCTTCGGCGCTGAAAGCGATCTGTTGGCTGAAGATGGCGTCGAGCGATCCGGCGCGGAGCGTCGTGGCACCGCTGGTGGTGACGACCCTATCGATAAACCGAGCTGTGAGTCCGTCAAAATCCATGCGTCCTTGCCACGTCACATCC
>Ga0194055_10002114_pt1 | contig 15894 bp, 15 predicted proteins | sample SepL449m_MetaG_FD_155482 | JGI IMG/M metagenome (GOLD analysis project Ga0194055, IMG submission 155482) | Anoxic zone freshwater microbial communities from boreal shield lake in IISD Experimental Lakes Area, Ontario, Canada - Sep2016-L442-9m | ecosystem: Environmental > Aquatic > Freshwater >... | reverse complement strand
ATCCTCGGGTCATGCCGCACACGCTTGCTCTCGCTGATTCCGTTACCGGGTTGCGGCGCAGGGGAGTACTTGCCGAAGGTCGGCCGTGGCAGGAGCCTGATCCTGAATGGGCATCGGTCGGACGAATCGACCTGGCAACGGCCATCGACAACGAAGGCCGACTCACCGAAACGCGCTCGGACTTCGACAACGCATTCGGTGATTGGGAAACGATCCGCTCCGACGCAGTGCGGATTGCCGGAGTTTCAACCCACATCGACGGTGACGTTGCAGCGGCACTGCGCGCCGCTGAAGCTGATCCCGCATCACTCACCGACGCTCAGGCACTCACCCTGATGACGTGTGAAGGTGAGGCCTTGGTTGCTCTAGCCTCTCTCGCTGATGCGTTGCGTAGAGAGGTCAACGGTGATGACGTCACCTATGTCGTCAACCGCAACATCAACTTCACCAATGTGTGTTACACCGGCTGTCGGTTCTGCGCCTTTGCGCAGCGACGCACCGATGACGACGCCTTCACGCTGTCGCTTGACGAGGTTGCTGAGCGAGTGGCTGAAGCATGGCGGGTAGGAACGACAGAGGTCTGCATGCAAGGTGGTATTCACCCCGATCTTCCCGGCACTGCGTACTTCGATATTGCACGCACGGTGAAGGCGACAGCCCCCGATATGCATATGCACGCCTTTAGTCCGATGGAGGTCGTCAACGGCGCATCTCGGTCGAATCTGAGCATCGCCGAATGGCTTGTGGCTGCGAAGGAAGCGGGCCTCGACACCATTCCCGGAACCGCTGCAGAGATACTCGACGACGATGTGCGCTGGGTACTCACCAAGGGCAAGTTGCCGACGGCATCATGGGTTGAAGTCATCACGACGGCTCACCGACTCGGAATCCGCTCGTCGTCAACGATGATGTACGGCCACGTCGACGCTCCGGTCCACTGGGTTGCCCACCTTCGACTCCTTGCCCGCATTCAAGATGACACGGGCGGATTCACCGAGTTCGTGCCACTTCCGTTCGTGCACCAGAGTTCGCCGATCTATTTGGCAGGTGTTGCGCGTCCCGGACCCACCTTGCGCGACAACATTGCAGTTCACGCGATGGGGCGCATCATGCTGCACGGTCGCATTCCGAATATCCAGACCTCATGGGTCAAACTCGGAATCGGCGGAACACAAGCAATGTTGCGTTCGGGGGCCAACGATCTCGGCGGAACCCTCATGGAAGAGACCATCTCGCGCATGGCGGGAAGCGAAAACGGATCGTTCAAGCCGCCCGCTGAGATTGATGCGATTGCCCGCGACATTGGTCGTACTCCGCGCCAGCGCACCACCACGTACGGAGTGCCACCAGAAGAGCGCGTCGCGACCGGCTACCGCGAACTGGCCAGCTGGCGTGGAATGAGCCTTCCCGTCGTCACGGCGTAACGAGGTTGAGCCCGCACGGCGTAGCCTGTGCGCATGGCTATCGCGAAACTGACACTCACGGCAATCGACTGCCCTGACAACCGTGCGCTCGCGCAGTTCTACTCCGAGATCACCGGCTGGCCGGTGTCGCCTGACAGCGACGACGAGTGGGTGTGGCTTGAGAGCGACACGGGCACGACGCTCGCGTTCCAGCGCTCGCCCGATCATGTTCCTCCTACCTGGCCCGATGGTGAGCGCCCGCAGCAGCTGCACCTTGACTTCGACGTGCCTAACCTCGATCAGGGCGAGGCAGCGGTGCTCGCCCTCGGCGCCCGCAAGTGCGACCATCAGCCAGGGGAGACCTTCAGGGTCTACCTCGATCCTGCGGGCCATCCGTTCTGTCTGGTGCTGAGGGGGCCCGTCGCATGACGAAGATCGCCATCGTCGGCGGAGGGATGCTCGGAGGCACCTTGCTTGGTGGTCTCTTTCGGTCAGGTGTGCTGCACACCAACGTCGCCGTGGTGGAGAAGAGCCCCGAACGGGCCGAGCACCTTCGCAACACCTTCGGCGTGAGTGTTGAGCCGGTTGGGCAAGCCGTCGGAGCAGCCGATGTGGTTTTTCTGATCGTGAAGCCGCAAGACATGGAAGCCACCGTGAGCGAGGTGGCTCCGTCACTGCGGCCCGAGGCGCTTGTCGTGTCACTGGCGGCGGGAATCACCACCGCCTTCCTCGAGTCGCGATTGCCATCGGGAACTCCCGTTGTGCGAGTGATGCCCAACACGCCGGCACAGGTAGGCATGGGAATGGCGGCGGTATCTCCTGGAACGTCGGTCGACAGCGCGCACCTCGATCTCGTCGAAGGATTGCTCGCTCCGCTCGGACTGGTCGTGCGCGTTCCTGAAGACATGCAGGATGCCGTGACGGCGGTCAGTGGCAGCGGACCTGCGTACATCTTCTACGTCATCGAAGCCATGGTCGATGCAGGAGTGCGGCTCGGGTTGCCTGCCGATGTCGCCAGGCAACTCACGGTGCAAACCGTTCTCGGTGCGGCCACGATGGTCAGAGACACGGAAACTGACCCGGCCACCTTGCGTGAGCAAGTCACCTCGCCCAACGGCACCACAGCCGCGGCATTGGCAACCCTTGGCGATCGCGGTGTGCACGATGCGTTCGTCGCGGCAATTGAGGCTGCGCGCGATCGCTCACGTGAGTTGGCAGCCGGAGGGTGAACTCTGTGGCGCCGTGGGTAGCGTGAGGTCATGAGCGATCGAGTGCGCGTGGTCTGGGATGAGGACATGCGCTTGTATGACTTCGGTCCCGGCCATCCGCTTGCTCCTATCCGCGTGGTGCTCGCCATGCGATTGGCCGAGTCCTTCGGATTGTTCGAGCCTGCGCATGTGGTGCTCGGACCCGCGGAGTCGCTGATCGACGAGGGCACGCTGCTGCGTGTGCATGACTTCGACTATGTCGAGGCGGTCAAGCGGGCCGGAATTGATCCGAGTCAGGTTGATTACGCGCGCGGACTCGGAACTCCCGACGTTCCGACATTTCCACAAATGCATGAAGCGTCGGTGGGCGTGTGTTCGGCGTCGGTGGCCGCGGCGCGCGCGGTACTCGACGGCGGCTTCGACCATGCGGTGAATCTTGCCGGCGGTCTGCACCATGCGATGCCGGGGCTCGCCAGCGGCTTCTGCGTCTACAACGACATCGGTGTGGCGATTCAATGGCTACTCGACCAGGGAGTTGAACGCGTCGCCTACGTTGATGTCGATGTGCACCATGGCGATGGCGTGCAGGCGATGTTCTACAACGATCCGCGAGTGATGACCATCTCGCTGCACGAAACCGGTCGCACCCTCTTTCCCGGAACCGGCTACCCCACCGAAGTGGGAGGACCCGGCGCACAGGGAACGTCGGTCAATGTGGCGCTGCCTCCCGGAACCGGCGATAACGGGTGGCTGCGCGCCTTCCAGGCCGTGGTTCCGCAGGCGCTTGAGGCCTTCAAGCCCCAGATTCTGTTTAGTCAGCAAGGCTGCGACTCACACTTCGACGATCCACTGGCTCACCTCACCCTTACGGTTGACGGTCAGCGCCGTTCGTATCAGGCACTGCACCGCCTCGCCCACCAACTCTGTGAGGGCAAGTGGATTGCGGTGGGAGGTGGGGGATACGAGTTAGTCGACGTGGTGCCCCGGGCCTGGACGCACTTGGTGGCGGAGGCTGTCGGTGCCCCGATCGATCCTGCCAGTGCCACCCCCGAGTCCTTCCACGTGCTCGTCACCGAGCTTCTCGGGCGGCCAGCACCCGGTCATATGACCGACGGGGCTGATCCGTGGGTGCGCTCGTTTGAGAGTGGCTACGACCCGGAGGATTCAGTTGACCGGGCAATCTTGGCGACCCGCGAGGCCGTGTTCCCGCTGCTCGGGCTGCACGCCGATCCGTTCTCGCCCTTCTAATGCGTCACGAATCAGACAATCAACTCAACTCTGTGTGACAATCATCCACCGAATGGGGGGTTTCGACAGTTTATTTCCTCCTCCCCCTCCTCATCAGTCACATGATCCACTACCGTTTCATCTAGAGCGCGGATCGTGCCGGTGGGGAAGCCGGAGGGGAACGAGGCCGCCGGAAGGTAGTGAGAGATGTCAGCGAACGATGAGCGTGCCGTCGGCGGCGTAAACTTCTTGACCGTCGCGGAGGTTGCTTCCATGATGCGCGTGTCCAAAATGACCGTGTATCGACTCGTACATGGCGGAGAACTGCCAGCGGTACAAATCGGTCGCTCGTTCCGCGTGCCTCAGAAGGCGGTCGACGAGTACCTCAGCCACTCGGTCGTCGACACCGCAGCAGACACCGCCTGACGCGTGCCAAGTCGCGTCGTCTAGCCTAGGAGCCTGTGCACCGGTGATCGAGCCGGAATCACCGAGTGAGAGAGGGCGACCCCTGTGGGATCGGTAGTCAAGAAGCGCCGCAAGCGGATGGCCAAGAAGAAGCACCGCAAACTGCTGCGCAAGACTCGCGTCCAGCGTCGCAACAAGAAGTGATCTAACCGGGGGGCGTCATGGGACAGGTAATTCTGGTCACTGGCGCTTCGCGGCACCTAGGCGGAACCTTGGCTCGACGACTCGCCGAACTTCCGGATGTCGACCGTGTGGTCGGCGTCGATGTCGTTCCGCCATCACATGACCTCGGGCTCGCCGACTTTGTGCGCGCCGACATTCGCAACCCCGTGATTGGGCACGTGATGTCGAGTTCGGAAATCGACACCGTCGTGCACATGGGTGTCATCGCGACGCCGCGGCAGGCAGGTGGCCGATCGGTGATGAAGGAAATCAACGTCATCGGAACGATGCAATTGCTTGCCGCCTGTCAGAAGTCGTCGACGATGCGCAAACTCGTGGTCAAATCTTCGACGTCGGTCTACGGAGCAGGACCTCGCGACCCCGCGATGTTCAGCGAAGGCATGGACCCACGCGATGCCCCCCGTAGTGGGTGGGCAAAAGACAACGTTGAAGTCGAGGGCTACGTACGCGGATTTTCCCGTCGTCGTCCCGATGTCACAGTCACCACGCTGCGACTGGCCAACATCATCGGTCCTCGCATCACGACCGTAATGACCGACTACTTCTCACTGCCCGTGGTACCGACCGTGTTGGGTCACGATGCACGACTGCAGTTCGTACATGAGGACGACAGCATCGACGCCATCATTCGTGCAACGGTCGAAGACGTTCCTGGCACCTTCAACGTGGCGGGTGACGGAGTGCTCATGCTGTCGCAGGCCATTCGCCGTGCTGGTCGAGTCACCCTTCCGATCGCGGCGCCGTTGATTCCAGCGGTGGGACGGATGACCCGTCAGATGGGTGTGGCCGATTTCTCGTCCGAGCAGGTGCGCTACCTCACGTGGGGGCGCGTCGTCGACACCACTCGGATGCGATCGAAGTTGGAATTCGAACCGGAGTTCACCACGCTCGAAGCATTCGACGATTTTGTCGCGGCCCGAGGCCTGAATTCGATGTTGCCACGCGAACGGGTGGCCGCCATCGAGGCCACAGTCGTTGACCTGCTGGGGCGTGGTGGTGAGCGCAGTGCCTAAAGCACGGGTCATTCCCATCGATTCGCGCAAGCGACTGGAAGAAGTGCCGCCTGCCGACGTGGCAGAAAGTGGTCCCGGATGGGATGAACGCGTTGCTTCTGCGGTCGGATTTCTGCGACGCCGCATCACCGGCGACTACGAAGTTGATGAATTCGGATTCGACCCCGAACTCACGGACTCGGTTCTGATGGCGCCGTTGCGTCCCCTGTTTCATTCCTGGTTCCGAGTCGAGGTGCGAGGTCTCGAGAACGTGCCCGCCGACGGCGGCGCTTTGGTGGTGGCGAACCACTCGGGCACAGTGGCACTTGATGCCTTGATGACTCAATTGGCGCTGCTCGACGAGCATCCCGCGCACCGTCATCTACGCATGCTTGGCGCAGACTTGGTGTTTCGTACGCCATTCGTTGGCGAACTCTCACGCAAGGCCGGGCACACGTTGGCGTGCAACCCCGATGCTGAGCGACTGTTACGGCGGGGTGAATTGGTGGGCGTCTGGCCCGAAGGATTCAAAGGCATTGGAAAACCATTCAGCGAGCGGTACAAGTTGCAGCGTTTTGGTCGCGGTGGATTCGTCGCCGCCGCCTTGCGCACGTCGTCGCCGATCATTCCGACCGCGATCGTCGGTGCCGAAGAGACGTACCCCATGCTCGCAAACGCGTCGTGGGTCGCGCGTGTGCTCGGACTTCCCTACTTCCCGCTGACTCCGACCTTCCCGTGGCTGGGCCCCTTGGGCATGGTGCCGCTGCCCAGTAAGTGGATTATTGAGTTCGGCGAGCCCATTCGCACCGATGCACTCGATCCGGCGATTGCCGACGATCCGATGACGGTTTTCGATCTCACCGACCAAGTGCGCGAGACCATTCAGCAGAGCCTGTATCAGCTGCTGGTCTCACGTCGCAGCGTGTTCGGAGACTGAAGCGCCACAATTCGTTCTTAGGACCCTGCAAGATGAACTTCTCTCGCGACACACTGAGGGTGGCAGGAGGTTGCGATGTCTCAGCGCGATGACGCGTGGTTCGAGGCGATGTTCCGCGCCCATGTGCAGGACGTGCACCGCTATGCGCGTCGACGCGTTGCGGTGTCTGACTCTGACGATCTCACGGCCGAAACGTTTGCGACCGCGTGGCGCCGGCGCCTCGACATCGCCGACGGCACCGAATTGCCTTGGCTCTATCGCACCTGCGGTTTCCTGATCGCCAACTATCGGCGCAAGGGTGTGCCCACGCCGATTGAGTTCGTCCCCGAACTTCCCGACGACACCGACCCCGAGTCGTTGGCGATCGCTGATGACGAGTTGCGGCGCGTGCTGGCTGAGTTGTCGCCACGCGACAGACAAGTGCTGTTGCTGAATGCATGGGAAGGCTTGCAGGGCGAAGAGTTGGCCGCGGTTCTCGGTATTTCACGCGGTGGGGCAGATGCTGCACTCTCGCGTGCAAGGGCGCGACTGCGTGAAGTGTGGGCGCAGGTGCAAGATCCGCTTGACGTATGACACCTAGCAAGTAGAGGGCCACGTGGCCCTGCATCGAACGCCGTGGAGGACACCATGAACCAGACACCGATCACCCCCGATCCCGCCGACGAAGTCGTGGCTCGGCTGAGCGCTGCTGATCCGGCGGGTGATGCCACCGTCGATACCGAGTCAATCCGGATGTCAGTCGGTGAGCGACTGTCGTCGGGCGATGAACTCGCGGCTCGACGTGAGAGCCGTTCGGGGGGTCATCGCGGTTGGTGGATTGGTGCTGCAGCAGCGGTGTGCGCTCTGGCGCTCGCGGCCGGTACTGGGTTTGTGGTCGGGCGTTCGGGCGGCACTGCCGAGACAACGACGGCGACTCCAGCCTTCCGGCTCAATGCACCCTCAGGGCAGACAGCGGATAGCGCTGGGGGAGCGGCTTCAAGCCCAGCGCTGGGCGCGCCTGTGACTTCAGGTGCCGCGACTCTCGACAGCAAGATGATGCCGTGGTTTGGTGGCCGTACGATTTTCACCGCAGGTGATGGTCTTTCGACCACCGGCGGCAAGGGCGGTGCCTTCGTTTACGACGCGCGCGCGATAGACGGTAAGTCAGCGGCGCAGCAGCTCGCGGATGCTTTTGGAATCAAGGGTTCGCCCGTCGATTCCGGCGGCGCGTGGGTCGTGGGACCCACTGATGGAAGTGGCCCTTCAGTCTCGGTGACACCTGATGGAATGCGGTCCTTCTATTCCTTCGATCCCAGTGTCCAGCCTTACCCCTGCGCGAAGAGCGAGGTTGGTACGCCGGTTCCGGCTGAGTCTGGGAATTCCAGTGGCGGTTCGAGTGATGCCTATCCGGGACCCGCGTGCCCGAGCCCGACGGGTGCTACCAAGCCGGCGCCACAGGGTGACGACGCCATCGCCGTTGCGCGCAAGACAATGAAGGCAGCCGGCGTTGACCCCGACGGTTTCCAATGGCGTGTTGAACCGCTAGGTGACCCGAATTTTGCCTACGTCACCGCGTCACAAACGGTCAATGGGCAGCTCACGGGCTCGATGTGGGGATTCTCGATCGTCGGGGGAGGCAAGTTGGCAGGTGTCAACGGCTTCCTCGCACCGCTGGTCCCGCTCGGTGATTACGACACGGTGTCGGCGACCGACGCGGTCGCGCGACTGGGCAACCCGATGTTCGGCGGCTCGTATGGCGGCCCGATGCCGATGGCGGCCGATACTCGCGGCGGCGTTGCGGTGGCGAGTGGAACCTCCGGATCAGCGGCAGTGTCGGGCAACGTCGTCGTGCCGGGTGACGCGGTTGCCAGCTCGGCTCCGACCGAACCCCCGGCAGCCATGAAGCCGGGTGCGAAATTCAGCTGGCCGGTCGCGCACGTCACTATCACCAAGGCCACGCTTGGTCTCGCGCAGTACTTCCAGCCGGATGGCTCGGTGGTGCTGATGCCCACCTACCAGTTGGATTCTGGTGATCAGGGTGTGTATTCGATGACTGCAGTGGTTGATTCGGCCCTCGACATGACGGCGCCTTAAGCCCAGCGGAATGTCACCGCGTCGCCGGGGCGCACCTGGCCGAGCAGGTCAAGATCGTCGTCGAGTACGGCCGCAATCACCGGGTAGCCACCGCTGACCCCGGCGTCGGGCCCAAGCACGATGGGTTGGCCGTCGGGTGGAACTTGCACTGAGCCGGGCAGCGTTGGCTCGCTAGCAAGATCGCCGCTTCGGCGGGGCAACGGTACTCCCATGAACCTGATGCCCGTGCGGTCGCTTTCGCCGCGCACCGTGTACTGGTTGGCGACGAGCAGTTCGAGGGCGGAGGAATCGAACCAGTCGGTACGCGGACCGGGTGCCACCCGAACGGTGACGGGCTGCGTCAACGGAGCCGGTGAGATGAACTCGAACCACGCATCACCGTCGGTCTCCGATCCGATGGGCAACGTCGTTCCGACCGCCAATGGTTCGGGGCCGATCATCGCCAGCACGTCGCGCGAGCGGCTGCCCAGTACCGGCTCGACGTCGATGCCCCCGCGAAAAGAGATGTAGGTGCGCAGGCCGCTCGTGGCCAAACCCATCGTGAGCACGGCACCCGCAGCCAGGTGGTGGGCGCGGTTCATGTCGAGGGCGCGTCGATCGGCCGTGATCTGACACTGCGCGCCCGACATCGCAACGATGGCGCCCTCGGGAAATCGCAGGGAGACCCCGCCGAGCAGGCACTCAAGTCCAGCAGCATTCGGTGCGTTTCCGGTGAGTCGATTGGCGAGTGCCAAGGCACGTCGATCAGCGGCCCCCGATCGTGCCACGCCCCACTCGGCCAGATCGCGCCCGCCATCTTCAACGAGTGTGAGTGCTCCCGGCGCGAGAACCTCAATCGTGGCGGTCATCGCTCACACCGCCCGAAATTGCACGGTATCGCCGGGTGCGAGCAACGACGGGGGAGTGCGCGAGGTGTCGAACAGGGCGGCGTCGGTATGCCCGAGCAGATGCCATCCACCGGGGCTCGCCATGGGATAGATGCCAGTTTGGCCGGCGGCAATTCCAATGCTGCCGGAAGGAACGCGTACCCGCGGTGTGGCCAGTCGCGGCACTGAAACCAGTCGCGGATCGAGTCCGTCGAGGTAGGCGAATGCGCGGGTGAAGCCGAGAAATACCACGCAGTACGTGGCCCCACGGTGGGCGTCAATGACCGCGTCGACCGTGAGGTCGGTGAGGCGCGCCACGGTCTCGAGGTCGTCGCCGTCGTAGCTGGTGTCGATGACGTGGTGAGGCGCAGCGATATCCGCGGCGGAATTGCGGTCGAACCCCACGTCGAGTGACATCACCAACTCGAGAACCTTGGCCGAATCGGTGGCACGCACGAGTACCGAACTCCACCCCGGTCGTGGCCGCAGGGTGGGCTGTTCATGCAGCAGTGCGGCGCGTAGGGCAGTCACGGTCGTGGGACCACTGACGTCGATCAGTACGTGATCGCGACCGTAAGGCGCAACGCGCAGAGTTCCTAAATTCGGGTGCTCGGCGCTGCGCGCGAGCGAGGCTAACTCAGGCCGGGCCATGCGATGCACGCACGTCGAATCCGGCTTGCTCAAGTGCGGCCCGCACGGCAGCTGCGTTGACTGCCGCGCCGGGGGTGTCGCCGTGCAAACAGATGCTGTCGATTGTTCCGGCTCGAGCGAGTTGCACTGCCTGAGCGACGACCGCTGTCGTGTCGTGGTGCACTGCGCCAGGTTGGGTGCGAGGAACAAGACGGCCGTCGGCGCCGTAGGCACGGTCGGCGAATCCTTCGCGAAGAATCGTCAGACCGGCGCTGGTGGCCACGTCGAACATCACGGTGTCAGTCATCGTCATCACCGGAAGCGGCTGACCATAAGCGGCAATGGCGGCGATGACTGCCTGAGCTTGCACGTCATCGATGAGGGTGCGGTGATAGAGCGCGCCATGCGGCTTGAGGTAACTGATGCTCGTACCCTCGGCACGAGCGAGCGCTTCGAGTGCGCCGAGTTGATACAGCACATCGGCTTCAAGATCATCAGGCTCGATGTCGAGTGCGCGTCGGCCGAACCCACGCAGATCGTCGTATCCGACCTGCGCACCCACTGACACTCCATGGGCGGCGGCAGAGGCCAGGCAGTGTCGAAGCGTGGTGGGGTCACCCGCATGGAATCCGCAGGCGACGTTGGCGCTGCTGATGAAGGGAATCAGTGCATCGTCATCGCCCAGAGTCCAGCGACCGTACGATTCGCCGACGTCGGCGTTGAGGTCGATGGTGGGCACGTCAGGATGCCCGACTACCGCGCCGCGCCACCGTGACTCCGATGGCGACACCGGCTGCCAGTGCACCCGTTGCGACAACGGCAGCGGGTATTCCGACTCGCACGGCCATGCGTTGGCGACGGAAGTCGCGAATGGGCCAGTCGTGATCGCGTGCGTAGGCGCGCAACGCAGAGTCAGGATTGACGGCACAAGGATCGCCCACAAGCGTGAGCATGGGGAGGTCGTTGAATGAATCGCTGTAGGCCGCGCAGCGATCGAGGTCAAGTCCGGCGCGAGCGGCGAGGGCGCGCACAGCCTCGGCCTTGGCAGGGCCATGGAGCGGGTGGCCGACGAGTTTTCCTGTGTAGACGCCGTCGCGAATTTCAGACACTGTTCCGAGTGCTCCGGTAAGCCCGAGTCGACGGGCCACGATGGTGGCCAGTTCAACGGGCGCCGCGGTGACCAGCCACACGCGTTGGCCTGCGTCGATGTGGGCCTGGGCGATGGCCAGTGTTCCGGGCCACATCTTGTCGACCATGATTTCGTCGAAGATCTCGGTGCCCAATTCGACGATCTCAGAGACGCGGCGACCCGCGACGAAGCCCAGTGCGCTTTCGGTCGCTGACGCCATGTCATCCATATCCTCAGCACCCGAGGCTAGGAACTTCACCTGCTTCCACGCGAAGTCGGTGACCTCGGGAATGGTGAAGAAGCGTCGGCGGGCGAGACCGCGAGCGAGGTGGAAGATGCTCGCGCCGCGCATGATCGTGTTGTCGATGTCGAAGAAGGCCGCGGCTGTCGGATCGGCTTCGATCGCGTGCGCGGGCAGCACCTCAATGGCCGCAGCGCTCGCCTCGCCCGCGACTCGATATCGGTCGAGAAGCGAGGGCTTGGAGGGATTCGGGGAACTCGTGCCGTCGGCAGATTCCGTCGGGCGCGCCGCAGTCACAGGTTCATTCTACTGTCGCGCGGCTGTGCCAGACTCACGTGCATGGCCACCACAGTCGCAGATCTACTGGCCCGCGCGGCCGACCGCGACCCCGACGGCGTGGCGGTCGTTCATGCCGGTGCCCGAGTTACCTGGTCGACACTCGATGCGCGGGTCACTGCGTTCGCCCGTGGAGCCTTGGCACGCGGATTGCGTCGCGGTGACCGAATCGCTCTGATTACGGCCAATCGAACCGAACTGATCGTCGCTCATCTTGGGGCACTGCGGGCAGGCCTGATCTCGGTGCCGATCAACCCGGTGCTGACCGCGCATGAACTAGCCCAACGCACGCACGACACGTCGCCTGAGTTGATCATCTGTGACGCCTCGAGTGAGGTGGCCGTGCGCGAGGCGTTGATGACCAACCACATCGGAACCAGCGGGGTGGTAGCCGTCGGATCGCCTGCGTGGGGTGATCTCATGCGCCCCGATCACCCGGCAGTTGAGCCCGGGTGCATTGACTCCGAGGCCGTCGGTGTCCTGATGTTCACAGGTGGAATCGGTGGTCGCCCCCAGGCCGTCATGCTCACCCATCGAGCCCTCATGGCATCGGTTACCCAACTTGCATCACTCGAACCGGCACCCCTTGAGCCGATCGACGTGCTGCTGCTGTCGCTTCCACTCGTGCACAGCCAAGCGTTGGGAGTTCTCGCGCTGGCATTTTTCGTCGGTGCCACCGTGGTGCTCGAGCGCCGATTCGATCCCGAAGAGTCCTTCACGATGGTCGAGCGTGAAGGTGTGACGGCCGTTGCGGGTTCGCCGGCATTGTTCACCGATTGGTCGATGCGCGAGCACGCCGGCGAGGTGTTGGACGACGTTCGACTGATGGCATTAGGACAGGCTGCGATGTCCCCTGCCGTTGCGGCGCAACTTCTCACTCTCACCGGGCTGCGAGTGTGGGAGGGATACGGGATGGCCGAATCCTCCGGACTGCTCACGTGTACGGGCGATCGACTCTCTGCCGAGGGAAACGTGGGACGTCCGCTTCCCGGCGTCGAACTGCGACTGGTTGATGTCGATGGCGAAGACATTGATGACGACGGAGATCCGGGCGAAATCTACGTGCGGAGCCACGCATTGTTCAGCGGCTTGTGGCCCGATGGCGCGAGTGCACCCGATGCCCAAGGCTGGTTCGCAACGCGCGATGTGGCCTATCTTGACGAAGCAGGCGACCTGCATTTGGTTGACCGACGACACGACCTCATCGTGGTCAACGGTTTTCCTGTCTACCCTCATGAAGTCGAAGTCGTAATTGATTCACTCGACGGTGTGTCTGAATCGGCAGTCATCGGCGTTGAGCATCCAGTGACCGGACACGCCGTGACGGCTCTGGTGGTACTTGACCCCGACTCGACCGTCACCCCCGACGACGTGCGCGAACAGTGTGCGCTTCGGCTGGCACGGCATAAGTGCCCCACGATCGTCGAGATCGTCGACTCGCTTCCTCACACCGAGTTCGGCATCGTGCAGCGACACGGATTGCGCTCGGCCCGTGACTGACTCAGTGCGTGTCACGCTCATCGGTCGGCCGGGCTGCCACCTGTGTGATGACGCGCAGATCGTGATTGAGCAGGTCTGCGGCGAACTGGGCGTGGGGTGGATCAAATGCTCGATCGATGACGACCCCGAGCTCCATGACCTGTACTGGGAGCAGATTCCAGTGACCCTCGTCGACGGTCGCCAACACGATCTGTGGCGGGTTGACCCAGCGCGGCTACGAGCAGCGCTGCTCGCTCCGTCGAGTGAATGAGAGCGCATCCCCACGGCTAGATTCCGAATAACGGACGCATGCGTCCGTTCTGCATTGGAGTACACGTGCACAAGCGCCTAGGCTCAGGTCAACCATCCGTCACTTCCCGGGGGCTTACGAGTGCCACTCCCACGCTCCGAACGGACCGCTACCACCGCGGTTCCTGAGGCGACCGTCGCGCGCCTACCGGTATACCACCGGGCTCTTGTGGCGTTGGCGGAGCGCGGTGCCACCACAGTGTCGAGTGAGGAACTCGCTGCCGCAGTGGGAGTCACGAGCGCGAAACTGCGCAAGGACCTGTCGCTGCTGGGGTCGTACGGAACTCGTGGAGTGGGCTACGAAGTCGACTACCTGCTCTACCAGATTGCCCGCGAACTCGGACTCACCCAAGATTGGCCGCTGGTGATCGTCGGTGTCGGAAACCTCGGTCGCGCACTTGCCAACTACGGCGGATTCTCCTCGCGCGGGTTCCGTATTGTGGGTTTGCTCGACCCCGACCCCGAAATCGTCGGAGAGAAAATTGGCGCCGACTTCTTGGTCGAAGTGCGACCGCTCGATGAACTCGAAGACGTGGTCACAGAAGCAGGTGTGCTGATCGGAGTCATCGCAACTCCCGCTCACGCTGCCCAAGCTGTGTGCGACCGGCTCATTGCCGCTGGTGTTCGCAGCATCATGAACTTCGCCCCCCTCGTGGTGGCGGTCCCTCCCGGCGTCTCCGTTCGATCGGTTGACCTCGGTCTCGAATTGCAAGTGCTCGCATTCCACGAGCAGCGCAAGCTTGGTCGCGAGGAGGTGCGCTCGTGATCATCATCCCTATCCGCCGCACCGCTACACCCGCACGGGAGTGCAACCAGTGAGCACCCGTACCCCCAAGACATCGACCACCGTCAGCCGACCGGCTGCGTCGTCGAAGTCTGCCCCCAAGTCGTCGGCCAAGCCGGCGGTGAAATCGACCGCTGCCAAAACACCGGCGAAGGCGATTCCGACAAAGTCAACCGTCAAGGCCCCTGTGAAGGCCGGTCCGGCAAAGCCGGTTGCAAAGCCGGTTGCAAAGCCGGTTGCGGCCAAGCCAGCAGCCAAGCCGGCGGCAAAGCCAGTGGCTAAGAGCGTTCCGGCCAAGGCACCCGACAAGGTGCCCAACAAGGCAGCCGTGAAGCCTGCCGTCGTTCCCGTGACCATGGCCGAGGTTGAGGCAGCCGCTGCGGCTGTCGAGACTGTGGTGGTCAATGAGACGGCTGCGGCGATTGCCTCCCTGCTTCCGACGCCTCCGCGGCGTTCCGACGATGCCGAACCCGAGCGTTACCGCCCGAGTCTCGGCACTGTGGCTCTGGCAGCGGCAGGGCCCGGCGACCCCGAGTTGGTGTCGGTGCGTACCGCGACGTTGCTCGGAGCGGCCGATGTCATTTTGGCTGACGCCTCGACGCTGCCGGTGGCTGAGCGCTTTGCCGGACGACGTTCGCTCATTCGCTCGTTGGTCGACGCCGACGGCCTTCCCCTTGAGCCGGCTGCGCGCGTCAAACTGGCGGTTGAGAGTGCCCGTGCATCGCGCGATGTCGTGCGCCTGCTCGGCACTGATCCCACTACTGATAGCAGTTGGGCTGCCGAAGCGGCGTTGCTCACCAAGGCGAAGGTCCCCTTCGAATTCAGCCCCGGTGTATCACTCATCAGCGGCGTGACCAGCCACGCTGGCATTCCGCTGACCGGTGGGCGGGCGCGCGAGGTGCGCATCCTCGACGCCGACGACACCACCATCGTCTGGGCCGATCACGGTGACTCGCGCGTCAACCTGGTGATTCTTAACGGAGCAGACCGTGCCGTTGAAATCGCTCGCGCACTCGTTGACGCGGGTCGTCGCGATGACACTCCGGTTGCGATCACTCGCGATGGCACCACGGTCGAACAGCGCACAGTCACAGCCACTCTCGCCGATCTGGCCGTGGTGGTGAAGGCTTCCCGTCAGTCAGGACCGGGCGTGATGGTTGTGGGTGAAACTGTCGGCAAGCGTTCAACGCTGTCGTGGTTCGAAACTAAGCCGTTGTTCGGCTGGCGAGTTCTGGTGCCACGCACCAAGGAATCACAGACTGGGCTGGCCGATCACTTGCGTCGCTACGGCGCGGTGGCCGTGGAAGTTCCGACGATTTCAGTCGAGCCGCCGCGCACTCCCCAGCAGATGGAACGTGCCGTGCACGGTCTGGTGTCCGGTCGCTACCAGTGGATCATCTTCACCAGCGTCAACGCGGTGCGCGCTCTTCGCGAGAAGTTCGAGGAGTACGGGCTCGATTCACGCGCCTACTCGGGCCTGCGCATTGCCGCAGTTGGTCTCGACACGGCCGACGCGCTCGAACAATTCGGTGTGCGCGCCGACCTCATCCCGTCGGGCGATCAGTCGACCGCTTCGCTCGTTGACGAGTTCCCCGAATTCGACGACATTGTCGACCCGATCGACCGCGTCTC
>Ga0194055_10002113_pt1 | contig 15894 bp, 1 predicted proteins | sample SepL449m_MetaG_FD_155482 | JGI IMG/M metagenome (GOLD analysis project Ga0194055, IMG submission 155482) | Anoxic zone freshwater microbial communities from boreal shield lake in IISD Experimental Lakes Area, Ontario, Canada - Sep2016-L442-9m | ecosystem: Environmental > Aquatic > Freshwater >... | reverse complement strand
GGCTGCTCCTCGATGAGATGCTCGCGCCCAGCATTGCGCGAGGGCTGCGCGAGCGTGATTTCGATGCGGTTGCGGTCCTCGAGTTACGGCTCCAGGGGGCCACTGATGCCGCGCTGATCCAAATCGGGCGGAAAATGCGGAGAGTTATCGCGACGAAGAATGTCCGAGATTTCCGCAAGTTGCAGAATCAATCCTTCGCGGACGGCGACGGGCATTTCGGTCTCATCTTGATCGCAAGCCACGTTGACTGTTCGCGTGCGGCGACAGGCAACCTTGTCTCCATGCTGGCGAGGATCGCCGAGGACCACCCCGCCGACGACGATTTGCGCAATCGTGAGATTTGGCTGTAGCAATAATTTCTAGGAGCGCCTAAACTTCAGATGTGGCTCCCCCTCAATTTGCGGAACCGCTCGAAAACCCCGCTGCCGCTGCCCTGCCGGGTGAGGCGCGCGTGTTGGCGGCGGCCGAGGAGTCGCTGACCGGCAATCGTCGAGGCTTACGCAAGCTGTGGCCGTTTCTTGGGCCCGCATTTGTAGCGGCGATTGCCTACGTCGACCCGGGCAACTTCGCGACCAACATTGCGGCTGGCTCGGGCTATGGCTACATGCTGCTGTGGGTCATCCTGGCCGCCAACCTGATCGGCATGCTCGTGCAGTCGATGAGCGCGAAGCTCGGCATTGCGTCGGGCATGTCGCTCCCGGAGGCGTGTCGTAAGCGTCACTCGAAGCCCGTCACGATCGGGCTCTGGCTGATTGCCGAGTTCGTGGCGATGGCAACGGATCTGGCCGAGTTCATCGGTGCTGCGGTGGCGCTCTACCTGTTGTTTGGGCTGCCGCTGTTGCCGGCTGCGCTGGTCACGGCCGTTGGCTCGTTCGCAATCTTGGCGTTGCAGACGCGGGGTGGTTTTCGCCATTTTGAGGCTGTCATTACGGGGCTCCTCGGTGTCATCATCGTGGGCTTTCTCGTGCAGGTTGTGATGGCAGGGCCCGATGGTGTGGCGGTGGCCAAGGGTCTGGTGATTCCGGGTTTTGATGGCACGGAAAGCGTGCTCTTGGCGGCCGGCATCCTCGGTGCAACGGTGATGCCTCACGTGATCTATCTGCACTCAGCCCTGACGAAGCCGCGTGCGTTGGGTCGGAGTGATGCAGATCGCGCGCGCCTGATTCGCTTTGAACGGATCGACGTGGTGATCGCGATGGCGATCGCCGGCGCCGTCAACATGTCGATGCTGATCGTTGCGGCTGCAGTCTTTTATTCGCGGGGCATGACGGATGTCGTCGACCTTGAGCAGGTCCATGCGCTGCTTGGCACGTACCTGTCGCCAGCTGCGCCGGTCTTGTTCGGGTTGGCTCTGTTGGCCTCTGGCATCTCGTCGTCGAGCGTCGGGACATTGGCGGGTCAGGTGATCATTGAGGGCTTCATCGGGCGTTCGATTCCGTTGTTTTTGCGGCGTCTGATCACGATGGTGCCGGCGATCGTGGTGATCGCGATTGGTGTCAATCCGTCGAGGGCGCTGATTCTGAGCCAGGTAGTCCTCAGTTTCGGCATTCCCTTCGCGCTGATCCCGCTGATCCTGGCGATGCGCGACCGGTCACTGATGGGCCGCTTTGTGATTAGCCGCCTCACGCTGCTTGCTGCGAGCAGTGTGGCGGCGTTGATCATTGGTCTCAACGTGTTCTTGCTCTGGCGTACGTTCGGGGGCTGACAGTCCGGGGAGCTGGCGTGGGCGCGAATAGGCGCCTTTTTGTTTCCACGCGGTGATCAGACCGCATCGAGATGGAATGTCCATCAGATTGATATAAAACGAACGTTGTTAGTAGTAGAGCCAAACGGCCTATGCGCGGCATGGTGCTAGCACCATGCCGATCGTGTGCGATCGGTAGGCTAGCCCCCTTTTCGCTCAACTAAGCCAAAAAGGCGCACTCGTTACATCGATTTGGCGCTACACTTGTGGCGATGGTGACTAACGTTACCTGCCAATCGAATCCACGAGGCGAAGGTCTCGACAGACGAGGGGTCCGACCCCTTCGCTCCGCGCTGCTTTTGGCGCTGCTGGGCTTGGCAAGTTTGACCTTTTTGGTTGCCGCGCCAGACCGCGCCGAGGCCGTCACCGCGATTGGGACAGACCAGTCGCGGCTCTTCACACTGCCGACCCCGAACGTGAACCCCGACGACCCGCCGCCGGCCACCGAGAAGATCACCGTTCCCGACAATGCGGCGCTCGATCTCGGCAGCGCCTTCACGCTCGAGGCGTGGGTCAAGCCAAACTCGTCGGCAACAGACCAGACGATTGTCGCCAAGCGCCAGTCGTATGCGCTTGCGTACCGCTTTGGCTCGTTGATGTATCAGCTGGATGCCACGGAAACCGGCACCCGCGGAATCTGGCTCAACACGGGCTTGGCGCTGCGGCCGTCGGCCTGGTCGCACGTGGCTTTGGTCAAGAACGGTACGACGGTGACGGTCTACGTCAATGGGGTCGTCGAGTACACCCGGACAGGTTTCGCACGTGACGAATACGACGTCGAGTACGGGGTGCCAGTAACGATCACGAGCAATTCGTCCGACCTCACAATTGGCAGCGACTCGCTTGACTACGCACCTTTCGATGGTCGACTGAGTGATGTGCGCATTTGGGGCAGTGCCCGTACCGCCGCCAGCATCGCGATGACGTACCGGTTGCGGTTGGCGTCCGACATCGGCACCTGGATGCTTGACGAGACCTCGGGAACCACGGCGTACAACAGTGCACAGACGACCGGCAGTGCACTCAACGGGGCGTATGCGGGGACCGTCTCGTCGTCTGATGTGCCGACGACGTCGACCACGCTGGCGACCAACGACACGCCGGCCTTCTCGGCCTATTTGCCGGGCTACGACGCGGGCGGCACGGTCACCTTCGCAGTGGCAACGACCCCGGCGATCGCGACGTTCGAGATCACCAATCCCACGACAGGCGCCTTCACCTACAACCCGCTACTCAACGCGAACGGCCTTGATTCGTTTGGCTATACGGCATCGAATGGATCCTCCACGACGCCTGAGGTCATCTACAACGTTGCCGTCACCGACACATCGCCGCCGTCAGTGCTGGCGTTGACCACGACATCGCTGCCATTCAACCACGCGTTGACACAGACGTACACGGTCACCTTTTCTGAGAATGTGACTGGCATTTCGGCTGCCGATTTCTCGAATGCCGGTACATCTACGGGCTGTACGTTTGATCCGGGCGTCGACGATGCAGCGAGCTCGCGCACGATCACGATTTCGGATTGCAACGAGGGCACCCTGATTCCCCGCCTTGCGGCGCGCGCTGCGAACGATCCGGTCAACAACACGGGCCCGCTGGCGGCATTTGAGGGTACGGCGATCACGATCGACCATACGCCACCATCGGTGCTGTCCTTTTCGACGACGCTTCCGGCGGAGACGAACGCACTGCCCGAGATCTACACCTTGACGTTTTCGGAGCCGGTCACTGGCGTGACGGGTGCGGACTTCTCGAATGCGGGCACGTCTATTAACTGTATTTTCGACCCCGGAACGGATGCGGGCGATACGCGCACCGTCTCGATTACCGGCTGCACGAATGGCACCGTGCGCCCCCGGTTCGCAGCAAATGGTGCTGCCGACCTATCGGGCACCACGGGACCGGCAACCACCGAGACGGTCGCGACGGCGATCACGATCGACACGGTTGTTCCCGCCTCGTTTGCGACTGCGCCACGAACGTCGACCAACCTCTCGACAGTCACACTCGCTTATACGGCTTCCGACACAGGCACGCTGGCAACGGTCAACGCCTACTTCTCGAAGTCGCCATCGTTGACGAGTCCCGAGATCTGCGGCACCGTCACTTCGACGGCTGGCAGCGGGACCGTCTTGTGCGAGTTGCCTTCGGTCGATGCGGTTGACGGCACGATCTCGACCGACGGCACGTACTACATGTACACGCGTGCCTCCGACCAGGCCGGCAACGTCGAGCCCGCGCCGCTGACGGCTGATGCGCAAATCACGCTCGATCGTGTGCCGCCAACGGTACTGAGCTTTACAACAGACGCGACGGTCGTCTCGGCGGCGACGACGCTGACGTACACCCTCACGTTCTCCGAGTCGGTTACTGGCGTTGTCCCTGGCGACTTCTCCAACACGGGCAACGCGACGGGCTGCATCTTCAGTCCTGGCACGGATGTCGGGGCGACCCGCACGGTCACCGTGACGGGTTGTGGGACCGGCACGGTGCGACCGCGCTTCTTTGCCACAGAGGCCTTCGATTTGGCGGGCAACCTCGGACCGGCTACTGATGCGATGGCATCGCCACTGATCACGATCGATCGTGCGCGCCCGACGCTGGGTACGTTTGCCGTCGCGGGTACGGAGGACGTCACGTTGTTCTTTAGCCCGTCGACGTTTACCTCGACCTTCGCCGACGATCGCGTGCTGGAGCCGTTCAGCGTGACGATCGTGTCGCTGCCGACGTCGGGTGTGCTCTGGTTTGGCGGCCTGCCAGTCACCGCTGGGCAGACGATTGCCTACGCGAGCCTCGGCGGGCTCTCGTACGTGCCGACGCCGTTTGCCAACGGGACGTACGCATTTACGGTGACGGTTTCGGATGGAGTCAATAGCTCGTCCCCCGCGACTACCGTCTCGATTGCGTTGGTGCCGGTCGTCAATACGCCGACGATCTCGCGGATCGACCCGCTTGACGGTGCTGCAGAAGACTCGAACTTCACGATCACCTACGCAGCACTCGTCTCGGCCTCCGATGCGGTGACGCGCGACGGCACGTTGCGTTTCCGTGTCGAGACCATCAACAGCGGCACACTGTTGAAGGCAGGCGTCGCCGTCACGCCTGGCGTTACATCGATTGGCCCGGGCGAGTCGTACGTCTGGACGCCGGCCGCGAATGCCTATGGTCTTGTCAACGCCTTCACGGTTCGTGCCTACGACGGCACGAGCGTCTCGCCGTCGCCTGTGCAGGTGCAGGCACAGGTCGCAGCACAGGCGTGTACGTCGACGACCTCCATGGCCCTGGGCTGGAACATCCGCACATTTACGGCCTTGGGCGAGTGCTCGTGGGTCGTACCGGCTGGCGTGACAAGCGTCCAGGCACTGATGGTTGGTGGTGGTGGCGGCGGTGGCAGTGGCATGTACGCCTCGACCTGGTACACGGGCGGCGGTGGCGGTGGCGGTGGCGTGATGGCCACAAGCATGTTGCCTGCGACACCTGGCTCGGCGATTCGGGTGACAGTTGGCGACGCTGGTGGCGGTTCGGCCTTTGGCGCCAACTCAGTCAGTGGTGGTGGTGGTGGTGGACTGGGATTCAACGACGCAGGGACCAATGGGCCAGGCGGGTCGGGTGCCAGTGGTGGTGGCGGTGGTGCGGGCTATTCGATTGGTCCTGGTGCGGGTGGTCTGGGAATCGTTGGGCAAGGTTCGAACGGTTCGCCGGGGTCAAGTTCGGGCTTCCTTGGTGGCACCGGCGGCAGTGCCCCAGCAGTGACCTTTGGTGGCACTGTGACCAGCTATGGGCGCGGTGGTGTGGGGCGTGGCACGGCGGCTGCCCGGGCAGCGAGCCCGAATAGTGGTAACGGCGGCGATGCCGCCACGGTGGGCTCGAGTGGTGTTGTGATCGTGCATTGGGCGACCGCTGCGCCGACCATCAGTACCGTCGTTGATCAGGGCACAAACAGCAATACGGCGACGGGTGCGATTGCCTTTACGGTCGCCGATGCCGATACCTCAGTTGCCTCGCTGACGACATCGGCGACGTCGAGCAACACCACCGTGATCCCGACGGCCAACATCGTGCTTGGCGGCTCGGGCGCCAACCGTACCGTCACGATGACGCCGGCCTCGGGACAGTCCGGTACCTCGACGATCACCCTCAATGTCACCGACGGTGCCACGACGACGAGCACCACGTTCGTGCTGACGGTCGGCGACCTCGTCAAGCCAACGTCGAGCGGTGTAATCACGCCGACGTACACGACCAATGCGAACCTCTCCGTCGCGTACACCGCGGCCGACGTTGGTGGCCTCGCGAGCATCCAAGCCTTCTACTCGACGCTCGGCGACCTCAGCGCGCCGACGCTTTGTGGCACCGTGGTCTCGGCGGCGACCTCAGGCACCATCACCTGCGTCGTCCCTGCCGTGCAGCGCACGTACTACATCTTTACGCGCGCCACCGATGCCGCGGGCAACATCGAGGATGCGCCTGTGATCGCCGATGACACGGTGGGCTACGACACGATTGCACCGACGTCGATCGTGTCGACAGTCACCCTTGAGACCAAGACGCTAGCCGTCGCCAACGTTGGCATCGCGGTCACCGACGCGGGTCAGCCAGGGAGCGGCACGATCTACTACTCGACGTCGTCGACGATGAGCAGTCCCGTCAGCTGCGGTACCTGGACCAGCACCGCATCGTCGGTGACCAACCAGACCTGCACGCTCCCCGCTACCGATGGTCGGTACTACCTCGCGTCGCGTGCGACCGACACTGCGGGCAACCAAGAGCCAGTGCGGACCACCAGTGACACGTCGATCATCCTCGATCGTGTCGCACCGGTCTCGGCCGGCCAGATCGCGGCAACACTGACGAACAACCGTGTCGTACCCGTCACCTACACGGCCTCGGACACCAACACGATCGTGTCGGTGACTGCGTACTACGCCTTGGCCACAACCTTGGCGTCGCCGGTGACGTGCGGGTCGGTCACGTCGCCAGCAACGAGTGGGAGCATCAACTGCACCCTGCCCAATACGAATGCGACGTACTACGTGTACACCGTTGCGGCCGACCTCGCGACCAACACGGAGGCAGCGCCCGCGTCGGGGTCGCCAGACGACTCGATTGTGCTCGACGTCGTTGCCCCAGCGGCGAGCACGCCCGACCTCAATACCGCGTCCGATTCGGGCACCAGCACGACGGACAACATCACACGCACGACGACGCCGGCCTTCACCGTCAGCCCGTACGAGGCGCTGGCGACGACGACGATCAGTGCCACCAAGCCGGGGGCAACGACAGTGACGTGCTCGGCGGTCGCCGCGACCTGCACGCTGCCGACCCTCGAGGATGGCCTCTGGACGGTCACGGTGCAACAGACAGATCCAGCCGGCAACGTGGCAGTCGTTGGTGGCTCGCTCGTCGTCAAGATCGACAACTCGGCACCTGTCGTGACGCAGTTTGCCTACTCGGCGAATAGCGCAGGCGGGACGACCTACACCATCAGTTTCGACGAGGATGTGACGGGCCTAACCACGGCCGATTTCTCGGCGGTTGGTGCGGCCACTGGGTGGTCCGTGACGAGTGTCACGGGATCGGCGTCAGGCCCATACACACTGACGCTGACGGGATCGGCTCGCGGCACGATCATCCCCCGGCTCGCTGCGAATGCCGTCACGAATGTCGTCTCGATCACTGGCCCTACAACGGCTAACGATGGTGCGACCAGCACAGCTCAGGAGCCATGGCTGTCGGCGTTGCCATCGATTTCGACGTCGATTACCGGTAGTGGAGGGGTTTTCTCGCTGATTGCAAACGACGGCACGTGGGTGACGATCCCCGGCGGGGCGACGACGTACCAGTGGCAGACCTCGAGCGATAGTGGCGCGACGTGGGTTGACTACGCGGGGGCGACAACGACCACCCTCGCTCCGGCAGTGGGCTACAAGGGCTACGTCTTCCGATTTGTCGCAACGACCGTCAACACGCTGGGGACGTCCGTCGTTGCCTCGCCCGGGAAGGTCTTTCGCTGGTTCACCTATAGCGGAGCCGAGCAGACCTGGACGGTGCCGGCAGGCGTGTCGTCGGCGACGGTCGATCTCGTCGGGGCCAAGGGTGGCGAGTACGGAGGCGACCCAACCTATTTGGATCCAGACACAGCTGGGTACGGCGGACGCGTACAGGGCACGTTGGCTTTGACCCCGGGTGCGACGCTACGCGTAAATGTTGGTGGGGCAGGTTTGCCTGGTTACTACTATTCGGGCTACACAACGAGCGGCCAAGCTGGCGGCTTCAACGGTGGTGGTTACTCCGCGGGAGGCTGCTCTTCGGGGTTGTATCGAACCGGTGGTTCGGGTGGTGGAGCGACCGACATACGAACATCTACGGCGCTCGGCACACGGCTGCTTGTCGCTGGCGGCGGCGGTGGCGACGGCACGAATCTCTCCAATTACTACGGTCGCTCGGGCGATGGTGGCGGTCTGACGGGCCAGTCCGGCTGGGACGGCTCGTCGACGGGGGGTACGCAGGTTGCGGGAGGAACGGGTACGAACGGGGGTTCGCTGGGAGTCGGCGGTAGTGCCGCCGGGTGCTTTGGCGGTGGCGGTGGTGGTGGCTACTACGGCGGCGGTGCAGGCAGCACGTGGTACAACGGCTCCGGCGGCTCGTCCTATAGCGATCCCGTGCTCGCCTCGAATGTGGCGCACACGCAGGGTTACGCGGGTGCTGACGGCCACGGCTTCGCGATCATCTCGTACGCGCTGCCTGGCGAGGCCAAGGTCGTCACCGTTGACCGTGTCTCGGCACCGATTGTTGGGCGCTTCCCAGTCTCGTTCTCGGTCTCCTTTGCCGACACGCCGGCGGGGCTGACGACGAGTGACTTCGCCACCACGGGCACCGCAACAGGCTGGGATGTAACCGGGATCGTCGGCTACGGGCTCGGTCCCTACACGGTGACGGTCTCGCCCAATGGCGCCGAGACAGAGGGCACGGTCGGCATCAAGCTGCTCGCCAGCGCTGTGACGGTTGGCGGCGTTGCGGCACCCGCCGCCGATATGCAGTCGACGTCGAAGGTGACGATCGACCTGACTGGTCCCGTGGTCTCGTCGCTGACCACGACCTCACTGACCCCCACCAATGCCACGTCGATCGCCTACACGCTGACATTGGACTCGTCCTCGATCGGCATCGTCAATGGCGCGTTTACGAACGCCGGCACGGCCACGGGGTGCACGTTTGTGGTCTCGGGCTCGGGGGCAACGCGGACGCTGACCATCACGACGTGTAGTGAAGGCACGCTGATCCCTCGCTTTACGACCGCGGCGACGACCGACCTCTACAGCAACCCGATTCTCGTGGCTACCTATGACGGGCGGACCACGACGATCGATCGCGCCGCTCCGAGTGCGCCAACGACACCTGATCTTGCCGACGCATCCGATTTGGGCCAGTCGGCAAGCGACGATTTGACCAAGCAGACGTCGCCGACGATCTCGATTGGCGGGCTCGAAGCAGATGCCTCCGCTGTCATTACCGCCACCAAGTCGGGCGCGACGAACGTGACCTGCTCGATCGCAGCGAGTGGAATCGTCGCTGGTGTCGGCTCGTGTGTCCTGTCGGGCCTGGCCCAAGGTACGTGGTCGATTACGGCGCGCCAGACCGACTACGCCACGACCCAGGGCGTGGCATCGAGCGCACTGTCGATCACGATCGACACGGCGGCGCCGACCGTCGCTTGGACAACAGTTCCTGCCTCGCTCGTGACAGGCGACGTCGCCACGTACGTGGTCACGTTCTCCGAGGTCGTCTACGGCGTTACCGCAGCCGACTTCGTCAATGGCAGCAACGCGACGGGCTGCACCTTCGACCCTGGCGCCGACACCGGCACCACACGCACCATCGCGGTCAGCTGTAACGACGGTGGCCTTGCGGCGCGAATCGTTGCCAACGGAGCCATCGACGTTGCGGGCAATACCGGGCCCACTACAGCCCAAACCGCACCATCAACGACGGCCATGCGCAAGCTCTACGACTTTGCGAGCCATACGTTTACGCCGTGTGGTATCACCGGGCAGACCGGGCCGTTGCAGAGTAATTGCCAAACCTCATACACGACGACGTGGGATGGCGACCCGACACTGTTCACGGTCACCGGAGGCTTCCAGTACTGGCAGGTACCGGTAACCGGGACATACGAGATCGCCGCGGCTGGTGCAGCCGGCGCCGGTGGTGTCCAGGGAGGCTCGGGACTGACCGTGCTTGGCGGGGGTGGCATGGTGTTGCAGGGCCGGGTCGACCTCGTTGCGGGCCAGATTCTGAAAATTCTTGTTGGTCAGATGGGCACAACCTGGGCTGGGATGGCACCAGCGGGTGGCGGTGGTGGCGGCTCCTTCGTGGCAACGAGTGCCAATTCGCCGCTCGTCGTAGCAGGCGGCGGTGGTGGCAACGGATATCACAGCGGATACGTAACGGGAGGCGCCGGAACGCCGGGTCAGCGCACGACGGCGGGTGGGGCTGGACAAGGTGATGCCGGTACCTTCGGGGCCGGAGGTACCGCGGGTGGTGGCGGTGTAGGGACCGGTAACGCAGGCGGAGGTGGCGGGTTTATCGGTAGTGGCACCTCGACCTATCTCGGCCAATCCTTTCTCAACTTAGGCGCCGGTGGATCCTCTGCTGGCGGCGCCTATAGCGGCGTTGGCGGGTTCGGTGGTGGTGCGGGTGCCGGTACGTACAGCGGTGGTGGTGGTGGTGGCTACTCGGGTGGTGGTGGCGGTTCCTACATTGCCAGCTCGTACTACTCGGGTGGCGGTGGTGGTGGCTCGTACGCGGCCAGCACTGTTGCGCGACCAGCCTATCTCGCGACGACCGACTACACGAATGCTGTCAACACTGGGCAGGGCTACGTCACGATTCGCATGGCGCGAACCGTGCAGAACATCACGTTCCCAGCGATCGATGGTCGTACGTACGGCGACGCCGCCTTTGCCCTCACTGCCACCAGCGATGCCAGCCTCGCGATCACCTATACCTCACTGACACCCACGGTCTGTGCGGTCACCGTGGCGACGGTGAGTCTGCTGAATTCCGGCACCTGCACGATCCAGGCCTACAGCGTGGGTGACACGACGTACTACTCCGACTCGACGGCGCAGTCGTTTGTGATTGCCAAGGCGCCCTTGACGATCACCGCCTCGAGCACGACCCGAAACTACGGCGATGCGGTGCCGACAATCACGCCAACCTACTCCGCCTTCGCCTACACCGAGGTCGCCGGCACAGGGCTGACGACGCTGCCGACGTGCAGCACGACCTACCTCGTGACGACGACCTACGGTACGACACCCACGACGTCGTGCTCGGGTGCAGCCTCGACCAAGTACACGATCTCCTATGTCGCTGGTGCGATCACAATCGCCCAACGGCCGGTCACTGTGACGGCCTCGAGCCATGTGGTCGCCTACGGCGGGGCGGTGCCGACCGTCACCTTCGTGCTCGGCAACATGGCCAACAGCGAGACGTTCAGCGTCTTTACGACACAGCCGACCTGCACGACGACGTATCACCTTGGCGACACGCCAAGCGTCCCGAACACGACAGCCTGTTCGGGCGCCGTGGCGGCGAACTACACCTTCACCTACGTCGCTGGTGGTATCTCGACGATCGCGAAGGTTGTCACCGTCACGGCCTCGAGCCCGACGCGCACCTACGGGGATCCGGATGTCCCGGTACCGACGCCGACCTACGTTGGTTGGGCGGCGGGAGAGAGTGAGTCGTTGCTAACAACAGCCGCGACCTGTTCGACGACGTATACCGTCAACAGCACCGTCGCCGCTGGCGCCGCCACATCCTGCACGGGCGCGGTGGCACCGAACTACTCGTTCACGTATGTCGCTGGCGTCGTGACGGTAGCGAAGCGGCCGCTGACGGTCACGGCAACGAACGCAACGCTCGCCTATGGCAACACGGCACCGGCGATTAGCGTGCTCTCGTACACGGGTTGGGTCAACAGCCAGAGCACGGCAAACGTGACGATCAGCAGCATGAGCTGCACCTCCGCCTACACCGTCACAACGCCGGTCACGACAGCTCCACGGACGTATTGCCAGTCCGCGACGGCCGCCAACTACTCGTTCGTCTACGTCGACGGCAGCGTCACCATCACGCAACAACCGATCCTGATCACGGCCTCGAGCCCATCGGTTCTGTACGGCGCGACGATCCCGACAATCACCGCCGGGTACACGCTCAAGAACGGCGAGACCACTGGCGCATTTAGCACCCTGCCAACCTGCGCGACAACCTACACCGTCACCGACAACGTGGGTACCACGCCAGGGACCTCCTGTTCCGGCGCGGTGGCGCTCAACTATTCGTTTACGTACGCGACGGGCCTTGTCACGATCAACAAGGCGCCAATCGCCGTCACGGCTCGTAGCTTTACCGTCACCTACGGCGACACCAAGCCGACCGTGACACCGCTCTCGTACACGGGCTGGAAGAACGGCCAGGACGAGACGACGGTCACGATCACGGGCCTCGTCTGCAACTCGGCGTCATATCTCGTGACGACGCCGACGACGAGCCTGCCCTCAACAAACTGCAGCGGCGCGGTCGCCGCCAACTACTCGTTCTCGTACCCAGCGGGCAGCATCACCATCCAGGCGAAGACGCTCGTCACAACGGCCTCCAGCACGAGCGTGCCGTATGGAGATCCCGTGCCGACAATCACGGCCTCCTACTCTGGCTGGGTCAATGGCGAAGGCACCGCCAACCTAACCACCGTGCCTCGCTGTACCACGACCTACACGCCCACGACGGCCGTCAATGCCACCACGCCAACGACGAGCTGTTGGGGTGGCACGGCAACCAACTACGCCTTTACCTATCCGACCGGCACCGTCACCGTCACCCAGCGCGCGATTGTAATTACGGCTGGCAGCCCGACGATCACCTATGGCGACGTACTCGAAACCGTGCGGACGCTCCCGACCGTAACCACGACGCTCAATCCAGCTGCGGGTTCACCCACGACCTTGGTCGCCATCGATGGTGCGTGGACTGGAGCGCCAGGCGAGACGGCGACACGCAAGTGGCAGCAGTCAACCAACAGCGGCACGACCTGGACCGATATTGCCAGCGCTACCGCATCCACGTATACCCCGACGACTGTCGATGGCACGAAGGCCTATCGCCTGATGGTGACGTGGACGAAGGCGGACGCGTCGACGATGACAGCGGTTTCGAGTGGACGCGTCTACCGAGGGTTTGCCTTCGTGTCTGCTCAACAGAGTTGGGTTGTCCCGGCAGGCGTCACTAACCTCGTGGTCGATGCCGTTGGTGCGCGTGGCAGCACATCCGGGTATGGCATCGGTGGTCTAGGCGCGCGTGCGAGCGGCGTGCTTCCCGTCACCGCAGGGTCGACGCTGTACGTCTATGTCGGCGGCTCACCGTCGAGTACCAACGCGGGCTTCAACGGGGGTGGCCAAGGCTACGGCTACGGCGGCGGCGGCGGCGGCGCGACCGATTTGCGGCAGGCCGGTAATGCGATCGCCAACCGCGTACTGGTAGCTGCTGGTGGCGGTGGCGATGGTGGCGCGAATGGTGGCTCGCCGTATGGCAACGATGGCGGTGCGGGTGGTGGTCTCGCGGGTGCGAATGGCTCGGCCAAGCCAGCGTCGAACTCGACATTCTTCGGCGGTGCGGGTGGTACGCAGGCGGCTGGCGGTGCCCCCGGTTCGTACACAAGCGCCTGTGGTGGTGCAGGCTCGCTCGGCTACGGCGGCGCGGCTTGTGGTACCTATGGTGGCGGTGGAGGTGGCGGCTACTACGGCGGCGGTGGCGGCTACTACAACGGTGGTGGTGGTGGCTCGTCGTACACCGGTAGCCTGACTCAGGCCGCAATGGTTGGCGGCTACAGCAATGCCACGACCAATGGCTACGCAACGGTCGCCTACGACGTGACGGCGGCGCGCTCGACGACAGTCGCGGTCGATGCTGTGGCGCCAAGCTTCACGCTGCGCAACTTCGAGACGGCCAGTGTCCTGACAACACAGCCACGCTGCACGACGACGTACACACCGACGACGACGGTCGCGGCAACGCTGGCCGACCGCACGACAACCTGTTCGGGCGCCGAGGCAGTCAACTATTCCTTCAGCTACGTCGATGGTGCCGTGACGGTGCAACGCAAGGGCATCGTCGTCACGGCCTCGAACGCAGCCGTGACGTACGGCGACGCTGTCCCGACGATCACTCCAGCCTATGCCGGGTGGGTCAACAGCGAGACGACTGCGGTACTGACGACACCCGCCTCATGCACCACCGCATACACGACACTCTCGACAGTGGCAGCTGGGGCAGCGACCAGTTGCTCGCTGGCGGCAGCCGCTAACTACTCGTTCTCGTATGTCAACGGCACCGTCTCGGTGGCGCGTAAGGGCGTGATGGTCACTGCGCTCGATGCACTCGTGACGTATGGCGATGCGATCCCCACGATCACGCCGGCCTACGCGGGCTTCGTCAATGGGCAAGGCATTAGCGTCTTGACGACCATCCCGCTCTGCTCGACGACGTACACCGTGCTGAGCGACTTTGGTACCTCACCCACCACTACCTGCGCGAACGCGGCCGCAGATAACTACTCATTTACCTACACGGGCGGGAACATCACGATTGCCCGCAAGCAGGTCGACGTCACGGCCTCAAGCACTGGAGTGACCTACGGCGCGAACGTACCGGCGATCACGCCGTCATACACCGGCTGGGTCAATGCCCAAGGACCGAGCGTGCTGACGGCAATACCGTCGTGTAGCTCGACATACCACGGCACCGACGGCATCAACATCGTGCCGATCAGTTCGTGCACCGGCGCGGAAGCACTCAACTACTTCTTCCAGTACCGCACTGGCAGCATCACAATTGGTCGGAAGAACATCAACGTCACAGCATCGAGTGACACCGCTACGTATGGCGATGCCTCGGTTGCCACACCAACGCCGTCGTACGCCGGTTGGGTCAACGGGCAAAACGAGACCGTACTGACGGCGGTGCCGACGTGTTCGACGACGTACCTCCCGACGAGCTCTGTCTCGGCAGGCGCCACCACATCGTGCGTGGCTGCTGCAGCCGCCAACTATTCGTTTACCTATCTCAATGGCACGATCACCGTCAATCGCAAGGGCGTTGTCGTGACAGCCTCGAGCCCAACCGGTATCGCCTACGGATCGAACACGCCGACGGTCACGCCGTCGTATAGCGGCTTCGTCAACGGTCAGAACTCCAGCGTCGTGTCGAACACAATCTGCGGCACGACGTACACGAACTCGACCAACGTGAGTTCCACGCCGACGACGTCGTGCGTCAATGCCGTTGCGGCCAACTATTCGTTTAGTTACATCGGTGGCACCGTCACGATCGTGCAGCGGCACATCACAGTCACGGCGCTGAGCCCGACCGTCTTCTACGGTTCGCCTGTACCAACCGTTGGCTTCTCTCTCGCCAACATGGTCAATGGTCAGACCGAGTCGGTCTTCTCGGTCCAGCCGACGTGCGACACCGTCTACACCACGACCGATACAACGTCGATGCACCCCGCAACGAACTGCTCCGGGGCCGTGTCGGATAACTACTGGTTCTCGTATACGGCGGGTGCTGTCGTAATCCAGCCGGCTGTCATCACCGTCACTGCCTCGAGCCATCTACGGACCTACGGCGACACGTCGATTCCGGCGCCGACGCCCACCTACGCGGGTTGGGTCAACGGTGCAGACCCAACGATCCTGACGACAGCCGCGACCTGCGCAACCACCTATACAGCAACCAGCACTGTCGCGGCAGGAGCAACGACTTCGTGCACGGGAGCGGTGGGTGGTAACTACACGTTCTCGTACATCACTGGCACGGTGACGGTGGAACGGAAGAACATCGACGTCACAGCGTCGAGCCCGACAGGGATCGTCTACGGCTCCGCCATTCCTACCATCACACCGTCGTACGCAGGCTTCGTCAATGGCCAGACCTCGACGACGACGATTACCGCCACGACCTGCTCGACGACGTACGCCACGACCAGTGCCTTCGGGACTGTGCCGACCACTTCGTGCGCCAATGCGGTTGCAGCGAATTACAGCTTCACCTATATCTCCGGCACCGTCAGCATCGTCAAG
>Ga0194055_10002112_pt1 | contig 15916 bp, 12 predicted proteins | sample SepL449m_MetaG_FD_155482 | JGI IMG/M metagenome (GOLD analysis project Ga0194055, IMG submission 155482) | Anoxic zone freshwater microbial communities from boreal shield lake in IISD Experimental Lakes Area, Ontario, Canada - Sep2016-L442-9m | ecosystem: Environmental > Aquatic > Freshwater >... | reverse complement strand
GTAGATACCTCGACACCCTTGTGAATTGACGGATCAGAGATTAGCGAGGATCGAGCGCAATTCTCCGCGCTCGAAAGGGGTGAGGCGACCTATTGACATTACAAGCGGCATCCTGAGTGGTGCCTCTTTTTTTGTGATTGAGTCGTTTCGTTGACCGTTTTTGTCTGGCTCGAAGTGCCTCTTCGCGAAATGGCCGTTTGACGCTATCGATTCCTCTGCGGCACGGGCACGCACAGGGTGAGGGGGTGACGCTCTCGAAAAGCACACACGCGATGCTACCCGCACAGACGCGATCCTGCTGCGTCAACGCGTTCATTGAAACTCTTGATCGGTCGATTAGGATCCTGGCCTTTCCAGACCCGATTTTTGGCGATCACTAGCAGGATGGATCTCTTATGCCGACGGAAGCCAAGCCGACCCGATACATCGCTCTCTTCTTCGCCTTTGCGCGAAACAGTTTGCTTCGGGATATGACCTTTCGAGGCAATTTTCTTTTGGATTGCGTGTCCAGCTTGGCGTGGCTGTTAATGAACTTGGGGTTCTATTTGCTGATCTTTTTTCATGTCAAGAGTATTGGAGTTGGTACAGGATGGGGTGCGAACGAGTTTTACGTTTTCCTTGCAACAACCTGGATCGTCAATTCGATCGTGCAATCCTTTTTGATGCCCAACGCCCAAGAGTTTAGTGAATTGATTCGAACGGGTGGCCTGGATTATGCCTTGTTGAAACCGATCGATACGCAGTTTCTGGTGTCGTTTCGCAGGGTCGATTGGGCATCGTTAAGCAACTTGGTAGCGGGCACGATCATTTTGATTTATGCGCTCATTCAGTTGAGCTACCGGACGGATCCGCCTTGGGAATTGAGCTTGGGAACACTCGTCCTGTACGTCGCTTACTTGTTCTTTGGCGTCTGCATGTTTTACAGTCTGATTGTTTGTCTTGCTGCAACCAGTATCTGGATGGGGCGCAACCAGAGCTTGTACGATTTCTGGTTCTACCTCACGAACTTTGCGAGATATCCGATGGAGATCTACCAAACCGGATGGGGGTTGCCGTTGTGGTACATCTTTACCTTCCTTTTGCCGATTCTTGTCATCATCAACGTTCCTGCACGATTATTGGCCCAACCCATCGTCCCCCGTCAGGGATGGGAGTGGGGGCTAGCCGCCTTTGCATTTGCGGCTACTATTGCGTCCCTTTTCATTAGCCGCTGGATCTTTCAACGCGCTCTTCGCAGCTACTCCAGCGCGAGCAGTTGAGTAGTGGCTCACCACGCACGAGACCATCATGTCGCCCAAACTCTTCGTACGGGATATCCAGCCGAGTGTTCAAGTCGATGAGGTCTTTCGGATTGCGGATCGCCAGATCCGAGCGAACCGACAAGGCAACTCGTACATGTTGATGCAATTGCAGGACCGCACCGGAGTCATCTCTGCGATGCGTTGGAATGCAGATGAACGATTGGCCGAACGCTATCCCAAAGGTTCATTCGTTCGCATCCAAGGTGTTTCGCAGCTTCACAATGGCGTTCTGCAACTGATCATCAATCAAATCCAATCGATTGATAGCAGCGAGATCAGCCAGGACGATTTCGAAGCCATCGACCGCGCGAAGAACGATCAGCATTGGAACCGCATGCTCGCGATTTTAGATTCGCTTCAAGACCCGACAACGAAGCAAATCTGCCTTGCGATCGTCAATGATCCGGAATGGGGAGAAGGCTTGAGGCTGGCTCCGGCAGGCGTGAAGACCCACCATGCTTATCCGGGGGGGCTGCTCGAGCACATCGTGTCACTGATGGAACTGGCGGTGATGGTAGCCGATCACTATCCCGATATCGATCGGGATCTATTGGTCGCAGGGGCATTGGTCCATGATCTTGGTAAGTTGATCGAATTGTCCTATCAGAACGAGCTGAATTACACCGACTCGGGGCAATTGCTTGGGCATTTGGTCCAGGGGGTGACCATGTTGGACCAGGTGGCGCTGCGTCTCAAAGAATCGGGAGTCCCGGTGGATGCGGAGCGGTTGCTGCGATTGCAACATATTGTCGTTAGCCACCACGGAACGCTCGAACATGGCAGTCCGAAAGTTCCCATGACGCTCGAAGCCTACGCTTTTCATTACTTGGACGAAATGGATGCGAAACTCAATGCAGCCAGAGAGCTGGTGCAACAGGATCGAACCAAGGACCCATGGACTCCTTTCCATCCCACCCTAGGACGAAAATTGTACAAGTCGAGTTTTGGTGGGGATCGGAGAATTCCGTAGCAGGAGAATTCGGGCAGACGGAAAGATCATTCGGTCGGAGCGATTTACCGATCGAACGGAAAACAATCTACACCGAGCTATTCCGATTCGTGAGTCGGTCCGCGCGGCGGCCGTTCGGGGCGTCGAGATTTGGGGGGTTGGGTTGGGTCAGGGGACAGGATGGGTGTTAGTTCTTTGACGAAATCCTGAGCGTCGCTAAACCTGCGATAGACACTCGCAAAACGGACGAAAGCGACTTCATCCAACCCTCGCAATCGCTCCATGCAGAGATTGCCGATGTCTTCGGATGGGACTTCCCGCTCATAGTGATCGAGTATGTGGGATTCGATTTCGATAGACAAGCGTTGGAGTTCTTCCGCCTTGACTTTGCGCTTCCAGCAAGCCTGCGTTAAGCCTCTCTCGATTTTGGAGCGACTAAAATCTTGACAGGTGCCATCCCGCTTGCGGACTTGCAAGAGACCCTCCACCCGTTCGTAGGTGGTGAAACGTCGACGGCAATGATTGCAGTTGCGTCGCCGCCGAATAGCGCGACCATCTTCGACAAGCCGAGAGTCCCGGACAGCGTCGTTATCTTTTCCACAGAATGGGCATCGCATCGTGCTCGCAGCCACCAGTTGTAAAAATGTCACATGCGGCGTTCGAAGGGAATCGCCGTCCAACCACTGATCTTTGCTCTTAGGTGAGCCCCCGACGGGAGCCAGCGATCGACAGCGGCCTCATCATTCCGATGTCAAACACATTGAATCGCGGAAAAGCGAGGTCGCAGCGACCCGGCTCATTGTCGCATACGAGCAGCATGAATCAAGACGCCAGAAGGGGATAGCTACGAACCGATTGCAAACGACGCGGACTCCTGACCGTGGCTCATTGCCACCCCAACATCATCCTTCGCAGGATTCTGAGTACTAACTTCTTTCGCAGAATCAACCTGTCCAATGCCATCATTTTGTTGGTGTCTGGCTACCTTGCGAAAGGCTCAACGTCCCGCGACACGATTTCGCAATGCACTACAATGTGATCGATGACTCATTTTGACTTCCTTTTGGGGACCAACCCACATGTCGACTTCTGGCGAGCCCGCTTCCGATCCGCCACCACCGAATGCCTCACCCTTCAAGGGGATGGAATTTCGGCATCTTCTTTGGGCAGGTTTGTTCATGCTCGCAGGAATTTCGTTTCTGATCTATCTGGGGCGAGAACGCAATTCCATTGTTGGGCAGAAGATGGGGGAGTTGGATCTAAAGCCCCTTTTCAATGCCCAATCCGGCATCGAAGTTTCCGATCTGCGTGGAAAATTTGTCCTGCTGCATTTTTGGGGACCGTGGTGCCCTCCATGTATCGAAGAGATTCCGGAAATCATCCAACTGCAGCGCAAGTACGACGGGAGTGACGATGTCGTCGTCATCAGCGTTTCGTGCGGGACGGATTTGCCGGAGAATAAGGAGCGTCTCCTGGCGGACACAAAGGAAATCTTGACGTCCGATGCAGAGGATCTCACCATCTACTTCGATCCGGTGATGTACTCGCGAATTCAAGTCGCCAACACGCTGGGGAAAAAGGGATTTGCTTATCCCACGACCGTTCTTCTCAACCGCGATTTCAAAGTCCTCGACAGTTGGGTCGGCGCCACACGACACGGTGAGCTCGCTCTCGCCATCGATCGGCAACTGCGTCTCGCCAAAAGCGAGAATCGAAATTGAGCGACACACGACCGCTGCTAGGAATCACGCTCGGGGATCCGACCGGAGTAGGACCTGAGATCGTCGTTCAATCGCTTGCCTGGAGCAATGTTCATCAAGAGTGCCATCCGATTGTGATCGGTCGCGCGCATTATGTTCAGCAAGCCATCCATTTGTTCAAACTGGATATGAAGGTGGCAGTGGCGGATTCCTGGGAGGGCGTGTTGCGATTGGTCCATCGAACTGCAGATCCATCCATGCAGGTTGCATTCTCCCATCCCTCCTCGGCAAGAGACCGTCCCATTCGAGAGATTATATGCTTGCAAGCGGGCAGCCCGAGCGATGAAGCGGCGATAGGAGGAACCATTGATGCGCGAGGAGGACAGGCAGCCTATGATGCGCTTTTCGTCGGAACCCAATTGTGTCTTGCATCCAAATTAGATGCCATTGTGACTTCGCCTTTGCAAAAGAAAGCGTTGCAATTGGCAGGGCACGAGTGGCCAGGACACACGGAACTTTTGGCGCATCTTTGTCATGCAAAGGAATCCGCCATGATGCTTTACTTGCCCCCTGGGCAGCCAAAGCATGGTGGACTTGCAGGATTAGGAGTGGTTCATGTCACCTTGCACATGGCATTGAAAGATGTCTTTCAACACATCACGCAGGCAACGGTATTCGAGAAGATTGAATTGACCCATCGCTATTTTTCGCAGCTTCGCAACGCCATGGGTTTGAAGGGGCGTCCGAAAATCGCAGTGGCGGCATTGAATCCCCACGCCGGCGAGTCCGGTCGGTTCGGGGACGAAGAAACGACCATTATTTTTCCGGCAGTTCAAAGAGCACAAGAGCAAGGCTATGACGCGGTCGGGCCATTGGCAGTCGACACTCTGATGCCCAAGGCAGTCCAGGGGGCGTACGACGCGGTCGTGGCGATGTACCATGACCAAGGTCACATCGCATTGAAGCTGGTCGATATGTACGAAGCGGTCAATATCACTCTAGGATTGCCTATCGTGCGAACGAGTGTTGCGCACGGTACGGCCCATGACATCGCTTGGGAAGGCAAAGCGGAATACGGTGGGATGACCCAAGCGATTCTCGCTGCTGCGCGGCTCGCTCGGAATCGAAGGGGACTCGTCGCTGATTGAGTGCGGCCGATCGCACTGGCGCTGAACCCGCGTTAGCGATTGGCCATGCGCGTATTTTGGACGACATAGAGCTTGGGGTCATCGACAATCCAGTCGGTGCTCCAGTCACGTCCGTTGTCGCCATTGACGACATTGTAGAAGAAGGATCGAACTTCTTCGCATCGGTAGCCATAGGGCATCGAAGTTGCGATGTAGTCGTCGCGTGTCAGCTCCTCAACTCCTTGGCGGGCAAAGTAATGCACCAATCCATCCGGAGTAAAGGTTAGGCCGAGTGTCCACCATCCGGTTTCCGGGATTTCGGGACCGAGGAAATCACCCCCGTTTCGGTCGGCTCGCACCCGAAAGTAGGCGTAAGGGACTGTGTTTCCATCCACTTTTTTGGTGCCCCGCAGAATGAACAAACCAGGCCAATACACTTCTTCCTTTTCGGATTTGCTAGAGAACAAGAAGACCGTCTTGCTCTCCATGATTTTCGTTTCCACCGCTGCGCGAAAGGCAAAGTGTGGTCCGTTGCGTTTCTCCCACTCATCCAAGGGTGGAATGAAGACGCGAGTCGTTATGTTTGGAGATTGTGAGACCTTGAGGGTACCACCCAATCGATACTGGACATTGCAAATGAAGTCGTCCTGGTGCATTTTGTGGCTTGGACGATTCGGAATCCCTGTAAAGAGAGATCGCATCATCAGGGAGCTTTCGCTACCAGGCAATCCCCCGGGAGGAGTCGGAACCCGTTTGACGACATCAGGATGGCCGCGCTTCGCTCCTTCGTACCACCGACCATTGGTCGATTTCCCCATGGGCATCCGTTGGTTCTCATCGATATCTTCGGTGCTTTTGGGATTGTTCGGGACAAATTCCCAGGCTTCGTCTTCAAAGTCGTCGCCAACTTGTTTGAGTTGAACTCCCGTCCCGGGGACAACGATATCGCTGCGAGACTGGGCTAGGGCGGGGACAGCAAACATCGCTGAAACCATCCACGCCGTCCAAGCCACGACCCGACCCGATGAGAAACGCATAGATTCACCAGCAAAACTAGAGGAAAAGAAACTGAAAGGTCGTATCGACGTGTGCCGTCGGAAAAACTGACATTTCCAGTTGAACTACCAAAGTGACCGCAAATTGCGTAACTTAACGAACCCGCGGATTAGGCATCATCGGTTTAACGAACCGACTGCGGCGACCGAGGAACCCTCACTTTTAGCGCGCGACTCCATGGCTTCGAACGACAAATCCAGTTCCGATGGCTCTCCCTATGAACCTCCGGTAGTCACGGCTTCTGACTTGCCCCAGGGGAAACAAGGGGGACGGTTGGTGAGTCGTCTTGGTGAATCCGGCAAGATCACGGCCGTGATCATGATCATGGCGATCGCCTTTTGGTTCGTGTCGAAGAAGCTGAAGGGTGTGACTTGGGAAGAAGTGCAGAACGGCTTTGATAGGCTTCCGACGAGCCATATTGTGGTGGCGCTCCTGCTGGTGGTCGTCAACTATCTGATATTGACAGGCTATGATTGGATCGCGATCCGTTACATGAAGAAGAGCTTGCCGTTCTCGAAAATGATGGCTGGGGCCATTGTGGGATATGCCTCGGGGAATGTTTTAGGGTGGCTCTTTGGGGGCAACATTGTTCGCTATCGGATGTATAGCAAATGGGGCTTCAGCACCTTTGAGATCATTGCATTGGTATCGATTTTATCGATCACTTTTTGGCTGGGTTTGTTTCTGCTGGCGGGCATCTCGTTCATCGCGTTACCTATCCATCTCCCGCCGGACGTTTTGGAGATGTTGAAGTTTGAATCGAAGCTGTGGGGTGAAGTCTCGTTGTCGCAGCATCTTCTCGGCTCGATCTTCCTAGGGTGTGTGGGGATCTACTTGCTCGCCTGCCTATTCATCCGTCGGCCGATCAAGTTCCGCGAGTATTCCATTTCCCTACCTCCGTTTCGATTATCGGCGATGCAGTTGATCGTTTCCGCAGTCGATTTCCTATTGGCCACGGCGACCCTGTATGTGCTTCTTCCTCCGGATATCGTTGGGCCGGACAAGGTCAACTTTTCGACGGTCCTGATCGCCTATCTCACCGCCCAAATCTGCGCGGTCCTGACGCACGTTCCTGGCGGATATGGATTGCTTGAAGCGATCTTGCTCACCTTTTTGGAAGGCCCCTCGCCCGATCAAAAGGGAGCGATTCTAAGCGCGGTGATCCTTTTCCGGATCATCTACTATTTGATTCCGTTCATCATTGCTGCCATCATCTTCATGATCAACGAGTATCGGCCGAAGGAGACGGTCCCGGATGCAGCCCTTGAGACCTAACACCTTGGATGTTTCGATCGCGGATCGCGCCACGCCTGGGCCAGCAGATCGTTTCGTCGAACTAGGGAACGCCGAAGTGAGAAATAGGGCTCAGTCCGCTACTTGGCAGCAAGCGCTTCAGTCTGCCATCCGGAGCGTGGATGATCTGCTGAACGCACTGGCACTGCGGGCAGAAGACCTTCCAGCTCTCGATCGGGACAGTCCATTTCCGTTGCTTGTTCCTCAAGAGTTTGTGCGCCGGATGAAACCCGGTGATCCTCAAGATCCTCTTTTGCTTCAAGTTTTGCCCCTCGCCGCCGAACGGAAACCTGCGGCAGGTTACGTAGTCGATCCTGTGGGGGATGGACCGTGCGAAACAGTCTCTGGCATGTTGCACAAATACCCTGGGCGGGTTTTGTTGATCGCATCGGGGATGTGTGCTGTCCATTGCCGATATTGTTTCCGGCGTCATTACCCCTACGAGACATCTCCCAAAGGAATGGAAGCATGGCAACCTGCGTGGGACGCAATCGCAGCCGACGATAGCTTGGAGGAAGTGATCCTCTCGGGTGGAGATCCTCTCTCGGTTGGCAATGCTCGTTTGATTCAATGGATCGAAACGATCGAGGGGATCGGTCATATCAAAAGATTGCGTATCCACACCCGTTTCCCGGTCATGATTCCAGCTCGCATTGATTCAGGGCTATGCGAACGATTGCAGCAATCGCGGCTGGCCGTATGGATGGTGCTGCACATCAACCATCCGAATGAGATTGATGACGATGTGGTATCCGCCGTGGAGAGGCTTCGTCGCAGTGGCGTTAGCCTGCTCAATCAGGCTGTCTTGCTGCGAGGCATCAATGATCGATTGGAAGTGCAACGCGCGTTGTGTCAGCGATTGGTCAATATCGGTGTGCAGCCTTACTATCTGCATCAGTTGGATCCCGTCGAGGGAGCGTCCCATTTCGAGTGCGATTCGGACTTGGGGGTGCGACTGGTCCGGGAGTTGAGAGAGACCCTCTCGGGATATGCTGTACCTCGATTTGTGCAGGAAATCCCGGGCCGCAACAGCAAGACATTGCTTGAGTGACCTCGCGATTAGCGGTCCTCTAGAGCATTTCGATCAAGAAGGCGTTATTCTATTTCTATCCGAATCGTTGCGACAAGGGATGGTTGATACGATCCTAGAGTGAACTCTCATTTTGATGGCATTCGACGAGAAAGAGAATCTCGCTATGAAAGCGGCTTACATCACTCACACCGGTTCACCGGATTGCATTCGGGTGGGAGAGATTTCGCCACCGGTTGTCCGCGACGATACGGTACTGGTCAAAGTGAATGCGGTTTCGGTCAATCCGATTGATACTTACATTCGCAACGGCGCCAACTATTGGCCTTTGCCCGATCCCTTTGTGATCGGCTGTGACTTTGCGGGAGAAGTCGTCGCAATGGGCTCTCATGTCGAGCATTTGACGATCGGGCAACGGGTTTGGGGCTCGAATCAAGGCCTCCTCGGTCGGCAAGGAACCTTTTCCGAATTCGCTGCGATCGATCCGGAATGGATTTATCCGTCCCCTGATTCGGTCAACGATAAGGACTTGGCAGCCATCGCATTGGTTGGAATTACAGCCCATTTGGGATTGTTTTCGAAAGCGAAGCTTCAGCCTGGTGAAACGATCTTCGTACGAGGTGGAACAGGGGGAGTCGGAGCGATGGTATTGCAAATGGCCCGCGCGATTGGAGCACGCGTTATTACCACGGCTGGAAGTGAAGCCAAAGCGGAACGATGCCGACAACTCGGAGCAGACATTGTCATTCATTATGCGAGGGAGGATCTGAACGAGGTATTGAAGCGTGAAGCGCCCGATGGCGTGGATGTCTTTTGGGAAACATTGCGCGACCCCGACTTCGATGTTGCGATTGGAGCGCTGGCACCCAACGGCCGGATGGTGTTGATGGCAGGTCGAGATGCTAGACCCGCGTTCCCAGTCGGGCCTTTCTACGTCAAAGGATGTTCACTTCACGGATTCGCGATGTTCAAAGCGAGTGCCATCGATCAGCGTTTGGCTTCCTCGGAAATCAATCATTGGTTGGAGTGCGGCCAGCTTCGGGCCCAAATCGATCGCGTACTGACGCTGGACGATGCTGCCGAGTCGCATCGATTGCAGGAATCGAATACGCTGCACAAAAGCGGAATCCTACAAGGAAAGATTGTTCTTCGTATCCCGTAGTTGTTGGGATCACACGGATCGAATCGAGGTGCAAGGATGGGTTTTATTGGCTGGCGCGGATTGGTCGACTGGGTGTTCCCGAAGTCCTGCAGCCTCTGTTCTCGGCTGCTGGTCGATACGGAAGACGATTGCCTTTGCAACGTTTGCCGTGGGTCGTTGCGCACGATGGTGCAATCCTGCCAGCGTTGTGGAGCACCGCTCCCACAGTCTCCGATCGATCCCATGGTTGCCGAGTGCAGTTCCGTGTTGGGGGAAGCGTGGACAGCCGATCGCAATGCAGAGGCAGTTGCTCCACCGGCCAAGAGGGCTGGCCTCGCAACCAAGAAGAAAGCCGTGGCATCCTGCTCGTTTTGCAAGAATCGAAAATTCGCCTTCGAGCAAACGTGGAGCTATTGCATCTATAGCGAAACAGCCATGAAAGCTACCCGATTGATCAAAGAGCCTCGGCATGAAGCTTTGGCGCGATGCATCGCAGACACGATCGGAGAGTGGCTTCTCGAACATCCGACATTCCATGCAAACCGCTTTGACTATGTTGTGCCCATCCCTCAATACTGGCTACGCCGTTGGATGCATCGGTACAACCAAGCCGAGGTACTGGCCGAGAATATCGCGCGATGGATCGAGTGTCCGCTTCAGCCGTTCGCGCTCCATCGCTGTCGCTGGACTCAAAAACAAGGGTTGAAAACGGTCGCAGAGAGACGCATCAACATGATCGACGCCTTCGGAGTCCGAAACCCAAAAGCCGTTCGAGAGAAGCGGATCCTGTTGGTCGACGATGTCATGACGTCGGGAGCCACGTTGCATGATGCCGCCAAGGCTCTCAGGAGTGCAGGGGCCCAATCGGTGGCTGCAGTCGTTTTTGCGCGCGGGGTCAATGCCAAGTTACCAACCGAACGACAGGCCCAAACCGAACGACGAGCCCAATCGGGGAGCCCAGATCCTCAATTCCCTCCGCCATCGAAAGCCATCTCTTCGAACCGAAAAATACATTGATCTTGAGTGGTATTGCGCGAACTGTTTGCGATTGCCTTGCGTAGACGCGCTGCAGGGACCGGTGTTCCGGGGGTAAGTTGTTGAAAGCAGCTTTCTCGGTATACTTGTCGCGCTTGCTTGTGCCTCTTAGAAAGGCATTGCAATAGCCAGTTCCTACCTCAAGGTTGCCCGTTCGGTGCGGCAGGAAGCGGATCAACAGACTTTGGTAGTATTCTTCGCTTGGCACCGGAATTGGCTCTTTTAAAGGAAGAAATTCGAAACGATGGCTGAATCCAATGCTAGCCCTACCGCGATGATCGAAGCGGTTGGACTGTCCAAATTCTACGGCCCATTTGCTGCGGCGCGAGAAATTTCCTTTTCGGTAAACAAGGGCGAATTGGTTGCATTCCTCGGTCCCAACGGGGCGGGCAAGAGCACCACCATGAAGATGTTGACGGGATACTTGGCACCGAGCGAGGGCTCGGCTCGTATCGCTGGCCATGACATGTTCGAAGATCGCATCGCTGGATCAAACCACTTGGGGTACTTGCCGGAAAACGGCCCTCTTTACCCCGACATGACCCCGTTTAGTCTTCTCAATTTCTTTGGAGACGCACGGGGGATGGAGCCAGGCTACAAGAAGGGCCGAATCGAAACCGTTGTGGAGCTTTGCGATTTAAAGACGGTGCTTCACAAGGCCATCAGCAAGCTATCCAAAGGGTTTCGTCAGCGTGTGGGGATGGCTCAAGCCCTGCTTCACGAGCCCGACGTTTTGATTCTCGATGAACCCACGGCCGGATTGGATCCCAACCAGATCCGTGAAGTGCGTAACACGATGCGAAAACTGGGAGAAACCAAGACCATTTTGTTATCGACGCACATCTTGCAGGAAGTCGAAGCCATGGCGAGTCGCGTCATCATGATCAACGAGGGTCGCAAGGTCTTCGAGGGAACTGTTGAGGAGTTGAAGAAGGTTCGCGGTGATTTGACCGATGCCTTCCACAAGTTGACGGGAGCGGCTTCGTAAGCCCGCGCTTCCGAACCCACTCGTTTTGATCGTACCTAGGATTTGTTGAAGGACATTGAGAAGTGATTGCAAGCGCATTGATTCGATTGCTGTTGCTGGACATCGTATTCCTCGGCGTGGTACTGGTGGCCATTCTGATGTTGGCCCGAGGCCGACGGGTGGCCTATGCCGTGCTCAAGCGAAACTTCTACGGTTATTTTTCGAACCCGACCGGATACGTATTTCTGTGCTTGTTCGTTTTGCTGACCAGCATGGCAGCATTTTGGCCCCACGACTTTTTCCGTTCCAATCTCGGGACCTTGTCGGAATTGAACAAGTGGTTCACGTACATCATGTTGTTCTTTATCCCAGCCATCACGATGAGCATTTGGGCGGAAGAGCGACGCCAGGGGACCGATGAATTGTTGTTGACGTTGCCTGCGGATGACTTTGATATCGTCATCGGCAAATACGTAGCCGCGGCAGCTATCTTTACAGTCTCGCTTCTCTTCTCGCAATTCTCGACCTTCCTGGTCCTCGCATTTTTGACCGACGGCGAAGTAGATACAGGATTATTCTTCACGAATTACGTCGGTTATTGGCTGATCGGATTGGCCATGATTGCGGTGGGGATGGTGGCATCCTTCCTCACCAATAACTTGACGGTCGGCTTCATCCTGGGTGCATTGTTCAATGCCCCTCTAGCCTTCGCCGCCAATGCGGACACCATCCTCGGCAAGAACTACGCTGGAGAAATCAAGAACTTTTCCCTCTCGGAACGTTTCGATGATTTTGGACGCGGCGTAATCAGCTTGTCAGGGGTCGCATACTTTCTTCTCGTGGCCGCGTTCGGTCTCTACCTGTGCATGGTCATGATTGGCAAGCGGCATTGGAGCGGTGGCAAGTCCGGCAATGGCAGATGGGCTCATTACCTTTTGCGATCGCTATTGCTTCTCGGCATTGTCATTGCTGGAAGCATGCTGTTTCGCAATAGGGATATCGTGCGGTTCGATGCGACGGAATTGAAGGTCAGCTCCCTGTCCCCCGTGACGACCGATGTGATTCGAAATATGAATCGCGATCGCGACATTGTTGTCGACGCATTTATCTCGGCCGATGTTCCTGAATCGTATGCGAAAACGAAATACGAGCTGATATCGCTGTTGAAGGAGTTCGAGTCGACAGCAACCTCTTCGGGTATCCCGATGCAAGTGCGTATTTACGATTCGATCGCGCCCTCGAGCGAAGAAGAAAAGCAAGCCGAACAGCAATATGGCATCACCCCTCAATCGGTACGTGTCCGCCAACGAGGTACGATTTCCGATCAATCGATTTTGCTCGGTGCAGCGTTCCGCAGCGGATTGCAGAAAGTCGTCATTCCGTTTTTCGAACCAGGGATTCCCGTCGAATATGAGCTGGCGCGATCGTTGACCACGGTTGCAAAGCCAACCCGTAAAAAGCTAGGAGTGCTCAAGACGGATGCCAAGATGATGGGTGGCATCGACATGCGCTCGTTCCAACAATTGCCGCAGCAGCCGATTATCGAAGAGCTTGGAAAAGAATTCGAATTATTGGAAATCAATGCAGCTTCGCCCATCGATGTCGATCGGATCGATGTCTTGCTCGCCGTGCAGCCCTCCTCACTTTCTCCTGACGAGTTAAACAACTTTGTCGCTGCCGTCCAATCCGGTATTCCGACGGCGATCTTCGAAGATCCGCAATCGGCAATCGATCCCACGATTCCCGGCACCGGGGATCCCAAGCCTCCGATGGGAGGAGGCATGTTCGGCGGCGGCGCACCACCAGCACCCAAAGGCTCAATTCAAAAATTATGGGATGTGCTCGAGATCGATGTACCGGGACAACCGAGTCAAGGGGGCTTCTTTGCACCCGATTTGTGCTGGCAACAGTACAACCCTTATCCGATTTTAGAGGCCATGGAGCAGGCGACGGATCTCTGGCTCTTTATTCGAGAAGAAGCACCGGGGGCAGTCGATGCACTCAGCGAGGATAGTGAGATTACCAAGGGGCTAAAAGAACTGATGTTCTTGTTCTCGGGAACAGTTCGACCGAAGAGTGGTGCGAAAAACAACTTCACTCCGTTGGTCTCCACAGGAACGTTCTCGGGAACGATGCCGGTAGCCGAGGTCAGGAACATGCAACGTGCGGGAGGCGTGAGCGCCTCGGAAGTGCGCAACCGCCGCGGAAAACCGATGGGGATCCCTCAAATCATCGCGGCCCTTATCGAATCCGAACCCGCCTCCACGTCGGGCAGCGATTCTGCGAGTGGAACCAAACCCTTGAAAGTGGTTTACGTCTCCGACTTGGATTGCATGTCGAGCGTGTTTATAGACATCCGCAAGAATCCTTCGCAGTTGGATGACGTCAAGTTCCAGTTCCAAAACATTACCTTCGTTCTCAACATCATCGATGTTCTGTCTGGGGAAACCAAATACCCAGCGATTCGGCGGCATATACCGACCTACAGCACCCTCAAGTTGGTCGAAGCCCAAGCCGACGAGGCGAGACGCGAAGAAGCTCAAGAACGGAGTTTGGCAGTCGAGAAATACAATGAAAAGCTAGCGGAGGCCGAGGAGGCGAGCGGCAAAGCAGAGCGTCAGTACAAGGAAGCAGTCGACAAGCTGCAAACGCAAGGTGCGAACGACGCGTCCAAACAACAAGAACTGTTGCAGCGCAACGTGGAATACCAAATGAAACAAGTCCAGTTGGCAAAGAAGCTGGAAATCGAACGCGAAAAGCTAAAACGCGAACGGGATAGAAATGTTCGTGATGCTCGGCGGAAAGCGGACGAGGCGATCGACGATATTCAAAACCGATACAAGTGGCTGGCTGTTTTTATCCCGCCAATTCCTCCACTGATCGTCGGAATTGTGGTCATGGTTTCTCGTCGACTGCGAGAACGCGAAGGCATTGCAAAAAATCGACTTAAATAGACGGCGGCGCGAGACTGCTCAGCCGACCAGAGCCTGGCTCCATCCGATTGGATCGAGCCACCCCAACGAACAACCGATGGATGGAAATCAATACCATGAATGATGCAACCAAAACAGGAATTTTCGCAGCCGTGGCGGCTGCCACTTCGTTGCTCGCCTGGATGACCACGACCAGGAACTATACCACTGGCCAGAACGAAGCGACCGCGCGCGTCAATCAAGTTCTCTTCGACACGTTCAATGATCCGTTGTCGGCGGCGTCTTTGAAGATCGTGAAGTACGACGCAGATACAGAGAGATATCAGGATTTCGAAGTCGCCAAGGACCGCAAGTCCGGTGTTTGGACGATCCCATCGCATGAGAACTATCCTGCCGATGCCAACAAGCAAATGAGCGATGCGGCCAACCTCTTTGTCGGTCTCAAGGCGCTCAACGTTGCTAGCACCAAGCGGGATGAGCAGATGCTCTTCGGGGTGGTCGAGCCAGACAAAAAGAAGGAAGCAGAAGGTGGCGAAGGGGTTGGTCAACTGGTTCAATTCCGCGACGACAAAGGGGATATGCTTGTCGATTTGATTATCGGCAAAAGCGATGCTCAGGATCCGAAGAAGCGGTTTGTGCGGATTCCTTCAGAAGATGTTATCTACGTCGTCGAGCTCGAGACCAACGGGCTTAGTACCGACTTCAAGCAATGGATCGAATCCGATCTGCTGAAGCTCAGCAGCAACGACATCGAAACGATCGGCATTCGCAATTACACGCTCGAAGATTCCGGTCGAGGGGTCCTCAGGCTCAACCCGATCTATGATGCGGACGTTTCCTTTGGTGCCCGCGACGGAAGATGGCAGGCAAAGAATTTCTCGGTCTATGAAGACAAGAAGCCAAAGCCCCGTGCATTGGCAGAAAGTGAAGAGTTGAACGGAACCAAGCTCAACGACATGAAGAGCGCGCTGGATAACCTTCGCATCGTCAATGTGTCTCGCAAGCCACCTGGGGTTGCTGCCGATTTGAAGGCAGACACGCTTCAGGAAGCCACGCTCGCAGCGCTCACGCGACGCGGCTTCTACGCATCGCGTCCTGATGGCTCGGGAGCGTATGAGCTCTTTGCCATGAATGGCGATTTGCAAGTCACGCTCAAGGATGGCGTTCAATACTTGTTGCGATTTGGAAATCCGGCTGGCGCCAGTTTTGAGTCGGCCGATCCCGACGAAAACTCACAGGACCCCAACGCGGAAAAGGAAGTCTCCTTGAATCGCTTCCTGCTCGTCTCCGCACGCTTGGACGAGTCCAAATTCCCTCAACCCGTCCTCGAACGCGTGCCCGAAACGGTAGAAGAACTCAAAGCCCTTGAGGCTGCGAAGAAGGC
>Ga0194055_10002111_pt1 | contig 15916 bp, 13 predicted proteins | sample SepL449m_MetaG_FD_155482 | JGI IMG/M metagenome (GOLD analysis project Ga0194055, IMG submission 155482) | Anoxic zone freshwater microbial communities from boreal shield lake in IISD Experimental Lakes Area, Ontario, Canada - Sep2016-L442-9m | ecosystem: Environmental > Aquatic > Freshwater >... | reverse complement strand
TTCGCACAGCGAGATCCACCGGCTCACCGTCGTCAACAATGACGTCCTGACCCTGCGCCGCACCGACCTGGCCCAGCAGCCCACCGCTGTGGTGGCCAACCTGCCGTACAACATCGCCGTGCCCGCCCTGCTGCACCTGTTCGCCGAATTCCCGACGATCCGGACTGCCATGGTGATGGTCCAGGCCGAGGTCGCCGAACGGCTCGCCGCCGAACCGGGCGGCAAGGAGTACGGAATTCCGTCGGTCAAGATCCGCTTCTACGGCAACGTCCGCCGTTACGGCATGGTGTCGCCGACGGTGTTCTGGCCCATCCCGCGGGTGTACTCCGGGCTGGTGCGCATCGATCGCCATGACGTCGCGTCGCCCTGGCCGGAGGACGAGGCGTTCCGCCGGCAGGTCTTCGAGCTGGTCGACATCGCCTTCGCGCAACGGCGCAAGACCGCGCGCAATGCGTTCCTGGAGTGGGCGGGGTCGGGCAACGAGTCCGCCCAGCGCCTGTTGTCGGCCAGCATCGACCCCGCTCGGCGCGGTGAGACGCTGACGGTCGCCGATTTCGTCCGGCTGCTCCAGCGCTCCGGCGGCGCGGCGGCCGAGTCCTCGACATCTGCGTCCGAATCGGCGCAAGCGCACTGAGGCCGCGGACTCCCGATACCCTCATGCCGTGCCCAACACCAACGGCAGTACCGCTGCGGAGTGGGTGCCGACCGGGTCGGTGACGGTCCGGGTTCCGGGCAAGGTCAACTTGTTCCTCGCCGTCGGCGACCGCCGCGACGACGGATTCCACGAACTGACCACCGTCTTCCACGCCGTGTCGCTCGCCGACCTGATTACCGTGCGCACCGCCGATGTGCTCTCTTTGCAACTGGTCGGTGAGGGCGCCGGCGAGGTGCCCCTCGATCAGCGCAATCTGGCCTGGCAGGCCGCCGAACTGATGGCCGAGCACGTCGGCCGGGCGCCCGACGTCGAGATCATCATCGACAAATCCATCCCGGTGGCCGGCGGCATGGCCGGCGGCAGCGCTGACGCGGCCGCGGTTCTGGTCGGCATGAACACGCTCTGGGAGCTCGGAGTCCCGCGCCGGGACCTGCACGCGATGGCCGCCGAGTTGGGCAGCGACGTTCCGTTCGCCTTGCACGGCGGCACCGCGCTGGGCACCGGGCGCGGCGAGGAGTTGGCAACGGTGTTGGCGCGCAACACGTTTCACTGGGCGCTGGCGTTCGGGTCGGCCGGCCTGTCGACCGCGTCGGTGTACGCCGAAATCGACAAGCTTCGCCATAGCGGATCGCCGCCGCGGCTCGATGACCCCGAGTCGTTGCTGACCGCGTTGTCCTCCGGTGACCCCCATGCACTGGCCCCGCTGCTCGGCAACGACCTGCAGCCCGCGGCGCTGAGCCTGCAGCCGAACCTGCGCCGCACTCTGCGGGCCGGGACCGAAGCCGGCGCGCTGGCCGGCATCGTGTCCGGCTCGGGGCCCACCTGCGCCTTCCTGTGCGCCTCGGCGGAATCGGCGATCGCGGTCAGCAGTGAGTTGGCCGGCGCGGGGGTCTGCCGCACGGTGCGGGTGGCCAGCGGTCCGGTGCACGGGGCCCGGGTGGTCGCGAGCTGAGCCCCGGGGCTGGCCTGAAACTTAAGGAAAGTTTAAGATGGTCCGCGGGCGCGCCGCCTAGGCGTCGCGCCCGGACAAGCGGAGCATGAAAGCCGGGTCATCCGTGCTCGTGCTGGCAATGGGGCCGCCGCACCGGACCCTGAGGAGGTCGCCGTGAGCCGATTCACCGACAAGATGTTCCACAGCGCCAAGACCAGCACCAAAGGCTTGGTCACGGGCGAGCCGAACGAACCGGTGCGGAACACCTGGGCCGAGGTGCACGAGCGGGCGCGACGCGTCGCCGGCGGGCTGGCGGCCGCCGGCGTCGGCCCCGGCGACGCAGTGGGCGTCCTGGCCGGCGCGCCCGTGGAGATCGCCCCGACTGCTCAGGGCCTGTGGATGCGCGGTGCCAGCCTGACCATGCTGCACCAGCCCACCCCGCGTACCGATCTGATGCTCTGGGCCCAGGACACCACCAACGTCATCGACATGATCGAGGCGAAGGCCGTCGTCATCTCCGATCCGTTCCTCGCCGCCGCGCCGGTGCTCGAAGAGCGCGGCGTTCTGGTCCTCACCGTCGAGGACCTGCTGGCCGCCGACCCAGTCGACCCCGTCGAGACCGGGGAGGACGACGTCGCGCTGATGCAGCTGACGTCCGGCTCTACGGGGTCTCCCAAGGCGGTGATCATCACCCACCGCAACATCTACTCCAACGCCGAAGCGATGTTCATCGGCGCCGAGTACGACGTCGACACCGATGTCATGGTCAGCTGGCTGCCGTGCTTCCACGACATGGGCATGGTCGGCTTCCTCACCATCCCGATGTACTTCGGCGCGGAACTGGTCAAGGTCACGCCGATGGACTTCCTGCGCGACACCCTGCTGTGGGCCAAGCTGATCGACAAGTACAAGGGCACCATGACGGCGGCGCCGAACTTCGCCTACGCGTTGTTCGGCAAGCGGTTGCGCCGGCAGGCCAAACCGGGCGAATTCGACTTGTCCACACTGCGTTTCGCGCTCTCGGGGGCTGAACCCGTCGACCCGGCCGACGTCGAGGATCTGATCGACGCCGGCGAGCCGTTCGGTCTGCGCGCCGAAGCGGTGCTGCCGGCGTACGGCATGGCCGAGACCACCCTGGCCGTGTCGTTCTCGAAGTGCAACGCCGGCCTGGTGGTCGACGAGGTCGACGCCGACCTGCTCGCCGCGCTGCGCCGCGCGGTGCCCGCCACCAAGGGCAACGTGCGCCGGCTGGCCACTCTCGGCCCGCTGCTGCAGGACCTTGAGGCGCGCATCGTCGACGAGGACGGCAACGTGCTGCCCGCGCGTGGCGTCGGCGTCATCGAACTGCGCGGCGAGTCGCTGACCCCGGGGTATCTGACCATGGGCGGTTTCGTCGCCGCCCAGGACGAGAACGGCTGGTACGACACCGGCGACCTCGGCTACCTCACCGAGGAGGGCCACGTCGTGGTGTGCGGCCGGGTCAAGGACGTCATCATCATGGCCGGGCGCAACATCTACCCGACCGACATCGAGCGGGCTGCCGGCCGCGTGGACGGTGTGCGGCCCGGCTGTGCGGTGGCGGTGCGTCTGGACGCCGGGCACTCCCGGGAGACTTTCGCGGTCGCGGTGGAGTCCAACAACTGGGAGGACCCCGCCGACTGCCGCCGCATCGAGCACGACGTCGCGCACGAGGTGGTCAGCGAGGTCGGCGTGCGGCCCCGCAATGTCGTGGTGCTCGGGCCGGGCACCATCCCGAAGACGCCGTCGGGCAAGCTGCGCCGCTCCAACTCGGTGACGCTGGTCACCTAATCCCTGAATTCAGCGCCAAGCCAACTCAGCTCGCCGCCTCGTTAGGAGGAGGCCGACGCGGCGTGGACCTTTACGAGTTGAGCGACCACCATCCGCGGTCGCCTAGCGGACCCAGCCGAGTGCTGTGGTTCCGCCTCCGCCCCTGAGCGCCCTCTGGCACCGAAAATTCCCTCCCACTGACGATCAGGATGCGGATCGTCCAAGACCTCGGAGGAGATGCATTCGACGACTTCACCGAAACCCGCGACCGCCATCAGGCCTGGGCATCCGATCTCGGACACCAACATCGCGCTGTTCAGATCATCCGCAGAACAGCCATCTGATGAACGTCTGTCTGATGAACGTCGTCTTTTTCGGCCGGTTTCGCGACACTGCGCAGCTGCATCCGTTATAACAGATCGAATGAAAGAACTCATCGCGGACTTTAAGAAGTTCCTCTCCCGGGGGAATGTCGTCGACCTCGCAGTCGGCGTCATGATCGGGGCGGCGTTTCAGAACATCGTCAAATCGTTCACTGACGGCATCGTGACCCCGCTTCTCAACGCGATCGGCGGCCAACCCGATGTGCCTTTGACGATCTGGCACTTCAACGTCGGCACGGTCATCAATTCCGTCATCTCCTTCCTGATCACCGCGGCGGTCATCTTCTTCCTCATCGTCAAACCGATGACGAAGCTCATGGAGACCATGAAGCAGAAGGACGAGGCCAAGGATGCCAAGCAGTCCGCGGACGTGAAGCTACTCGGGGAGATTCGCGATCTGCTGAAACAGCAAGTCGAGCCCGGCGGAAGCACGGCAGAGCCGGCGCCGCGGGGTGCCGCGACACCCTGAGCTATGAAACCGATTGCACACCGATCCGCTGCCGATGCGGTGTCGCGGGTGTCCCACAACTGGGTATCTGTCCCGGCACTTGGCTGCGAGAGGATTTGGCACACGGCTGGCTCCCGCCCGGAATTTGTCAAGGTGTTTGAGTCCACGGGGTGTTAAGCGGCTGTCGCTGGATGCTCCTGTTCGGTTTGCTTGGGCGGGTTGATCGCGGCGGTCTCGGGTAGGTCGTTCGTGGTTGTACCAATCAACGAATTCGTCCATGAAATCCCTTGCGTGGTGGAGGGATTGGAAACGCTGCGGGAAGGTCGGCGCGTACTTGAGGGTCTTAAACCACGACTCGCTGTAGGGGTTGTCGTTGGAGACCTTGGGCCGCGAATGCGAGCGGGTCACACCCAATTCCGAGAGCAGCCCGGCAACGCTGTTGCTGGTCATCGACGTTCCTCGGTCGGCATGGACGACGTGCGGGATGCTCCATCATCTCCTTGGCCAGCACCCCGCACTCGCGGGCGTGCACGTGGACCGCGACGATGTAGCGCGAGTAGACCCCGATCATCGCGTAGGCGTCCTAGTAGATCCCTTTGGCAGGGCCGGCCAGTTTGGTGATGTCCCAGCAGTACACCTGCCGCGGGGCGGTGGCCACCAGCTCCGGGCAGACCGCTATGTGGTGCCGGGCCAGCCGGCGGCGCTCTTTGACCTGCTTATCTGCGTTGAGGATGCGGTACATCGTGGAGATCGAACACAGGTAGGTGCCCTCATCGAGCAGCGTGGCCCACACTTGCATCGGGGCGGCATCGACGATCGGAGGCGGGCGATCTCGGCCTGCGCTGATGTCTGCCAGGGTGGTGGGCCGGGGCGGACTCCTTCACCGGGGTCTGGGATCGATAGTCCTTGTGTGGAATCGCGTTCCGTCCGATATCGCGAGTGCTCGGCCGTTGACTACCAGGCGTGGACCTGGTTCTGCGCCGGCTCAAGGCCCGCCTGGACCAGAAGTTCGGTCGCGTCGGATGCTAGTTCGCAGATCGTCGGGACCTCCGCACGCTCACCGGCGTTGAACGGCTCCAGCACGAACGCCGCCGGGTCCTTGCGTCCCGGCGGGCGTCCGATGCCGATCCGAACCCGCTGAAAATCCTTGGTGCCCAAAGAGTTTGCGATCGAGCGCAACCCGTTGTGGCCGCCTTCGCCGCCGCCCAGCTTGAGCCGGATCTTGCCGAAGTCGATGTCGAGTTCGTCGTGGATGACCACGACGTCGCCCGGTGCCACCGAATAGAACTTTGCCAATGGGCCGACGTGCCGCCCGGACTCGTTCATGTAGGTGCGCGGCTTGGCCAGCACGACCGAGCGGCCACCGAGACGGCCGGTGGCCACCTCCGCGCCGGATTTCTTGTGCACCTTGAACGATGCACCCATCCGCGCCGCCAGCAGGTCGGCGACCATGAACCCGATGTTGTGCCGGGTCTTGGCGTACTGCGGACCCGGGTTGCCCAGGCCGACGACCAGCAGGGCGCCACTCCCGCTTGCGGGAGACAGTTCCGCCATCCGGGCTTACTCGGCCTCGGCTTTGTCGCCTTCGCCTTCGCCCTCGGCCTCGGCGCTCTCCTCGGCCGCGCCTTCGGCAGCCTCGCCGCCGCCATCTTCGGCCAGATCCTCGGCCGTCGGCGCGGCGACGATATTGACCACCAGCATCTCCGGGTCACTGATCAGGGTGATGCCCGACGGCAGCGGGATGTCGGCGGCCAGGATCATGGTGCCCTCTTCGACGCCCTCGATCGACACGGTCAGGCTTTCCGGGATGGACAGCGCCTCAGCCTCGATCTCGATGGTGGTGGCATCCTGGGTCACCAGCGTGCCGGAAGCCGCTTCGCCCTCCAGCAGGACCGAGACCTCGACGGTGACCTTCTCGCCGCGCTTGACGATGATCAGGTCGATGTGTTCCAGGTTGCGCTTGACGGGGTGGATGGTGATCGACTTCGGCAGCGCCAGCTGCTCCGAGCCGAGGCCCTGCAGGCTCAGCACCGCGTTGGTACCGGAGTGCCGCAGCACGGCCGCGAAGTCGTGGGCGTTGAGGTTCAGGTGCTGCGGCTCGGCGCCGTGGCCGTAGAGCACGGCCGGCACTTTGCCCTCCCGGCGGGCCTGCCGCGAGGCGCCCTTGCCGGTGCGGGTGCGCACCTCGACATCGAGCTTGTTGGTGGTGGCGCCTTTGGCCATGGGAGTGCTCCTAGCTTCGTCGGTCTGTCTTCACGGCGAAGGCGGGCATCGGCGCTGGAACAACCAGCGCGGGGCCTCGCCGATAACGGTGGAATCGTCCACCCTCGCCGTGACGCGGTCCCAGGCTAGCCGATACGCGTTCTCAACAAGAAATCCCGCCGGGAGATACCGGAGAAGGCTCCACCGACGTCAGAAGCTTGCCGGTGAGACGATGGGTGTCGCCGCGCACTGGCGTGCGATGTTGACTCCAGATCGGGGGTAGCAGGGGTGAAGGCACTGATGGCCGGCCGGGTCGTCACCATTGCGGTCGCACTCGGCGTCAGCCTCTCCGCCGTGGCCCCAGTCGCCGCGGGGGCGGCACCCGGGGCACCGGACAATTCGGCAGAGCAAGACTCCGGGGGATCTATCGGCTCGCCCGGCCACCCGACTGCGACGCACGCCGCGCGCGGCGCCCTCGGTCGCCCTCCCGCCGCAGACCCCGACGTAGCGACTCGTGGTTCCGCGCCGACTGGATCCCCCAGGGCCGCTCGCCGCGGGGTGCCTGAACTGGCGCGGAACAACGAGGCTCATGGCGTTACGGCGCCGGCCCGAAACGACACGGCTCCGCTGGAGGCTCGAACAGACTCGGCTCGGCTTCAGCCTCAGGACGATCCCATGCCAGGGGCGGCTGTGCCGGCCCCGGTGCGCTCCGGGGGTGCCCCGGTCGACTCGACAGCCCCGGCGGGCGAGCAGGCTATGCCGCCGGTGTCGTTCCAGCGCGCAGGTGTTCCTGAGCCGCTACCCCAGGCGCCATCACCTCAGCGAGCGGACGTTCTGCCAGCGTTGCCGGCACCCGGCATGAGGCCTGCCGCCGCACTACAACGGGACACCGTCGCACCGGCGGCCGCCGCGGACGGGACGCTGCAGACCGTCATCGGAGAACTATTCGGCGGTTATCCGGCCGCCCCGGTGGAATCGCCGGTGTCCTGGACGGTCCTGGCCGCAGCCCGGCGTGAATTCGGAGCCGTCCGTACGGCGGCAGCGCCGGCAGCGACGGTGTGGACCGGACAGGTGTCGACCCGGCAGGCGGTGCCCCTTGCGGCCGCTACCAACCAGCCGCCGGTGATCACCTCGGTCGCTGTGGGCCTGCCCAGTGCCAGCACAGGCGCGGTCAGCGGCACCGTCACCGCCGCGGACGCCGACAAAGACCCGCTGACCTACCGCGCGACGACATCCACCAAGGGAACAATCGCCATCACCTCCGGTGGGGTCTTCACCTATACCCCGACGCCCACCGCCAGACACGCGGCGGCCCTGGTCAACGCCACCACATCGGCCACCACTGACGCGGTCAGCATCGTGGTGACCGACGCCAAGGGCGCCACCGCCACCAGAACTGTGACAGTACCCATCTCGCCCCAGAACGCGATCCCGGTGGCCAAGGCCACCGTCGGCACCGCCAACACCACGTCGGGGGCTGTCGCCGGCAGCGTGACGGCCACCGACGCCGACAAGGACACCCTCTCCTACAGTGCGCCGGCCAGCACTGCCAAGGGCAGCGTGAGTTTCAACCCCGGCACCGCAACGTTCACCTACACGCCGACGGCCGCGGCCCGCAACATCGCCGCCGGTGCCCACGCCACCAGCGCCGAGAGGAACGACACTTTCGCCGTCACGGTGACCGACGGCTACGGGGCTTCGGTGGCTGTGCCGGTGACCGTCCCGGTGAGTCCGCAGTCCTATGTGAAGTTCAGCTTCAACTACCTGACCGGTCCGCAGAACTGGACTCCCGAGTCACGCGCAGCACTTCAACTCGCGGCCACGAATGTTGCTTCATACCTTGTGGTTTCGGCGCCCGTGATGATCGCCTATGACGTCAGCGCCGACGTCTCCCCGACGTCGAACAACCTGGCCTGGGCGCGCAGTGATTTCACCCCGAACGGTTCGGGCTTCTACTCCACGGTGGTCCAGAAGAAAATCCTGACCGGAGTCGATGCCAACGGGTCAGCGGCCGACGGTGTGGTCAATGTCAATCTCGGAAAGTCCTGGGGCTTCGGCTCTTCGGTGGGCACGTCCCAGTACGACTTCACCGCCACGATGATGCACGAATTCGTGCACACTCTCGGATTCGTCTCGTTGACCGATCAGGCCGGCAAGAACACGGGCACCATCTGGACCCAGTTCGACCGTTTCCTCGTCACGGCCACCAAGGCGGCGGTGATCGACCCCACGTTCCATTTCAATACGGCGTACAACGTGAGCCTCACCGGCGGCAACGGCGGCCTGTGCTTCGGCGGCCCGAACGCGGTCGCCGCCTACGGCGGTCCGGTGCCCCTGTTCGCCCCCAGCCCGTGGGTATCCGGCAGTTCGGTCCACCACTTGCGTGACTCGTCGTTCTACGGCTCACAAAAGAAACTGATGACTGCGCAGGTGCCGGTCGGCCCCGGGGTTAGAGTCGTCAGTCCCGTCGAACTCGGCATCCTGAAGGACCTGGGGTACAGCGTCGTCCCGGTGCCGGGCAGTGCCGCCGCTTTTGTAGTCGGGGTGCTGTTCGTCCGCCGCAGACTCGGGGATTAGAAGTCGTGACCTGACCGCGGAAACTCCGTCTGCGTCAGGTCCTCCGACAGCAGCCACAAAGCGCGGGCGGTCTTGTCGCTGCGGGCCAGTGGACTACGGCCGACCGGGCCGATCGGCCCGCGCGCTCCATATTTCGGGCCGACGAAGCTGTCCGCCGGCAGATCCTGGGAGGCGGCGTACAGCGTCGGGGTGGCGCCGTACTCGGCACTGGCGCCGAACAGCGTGTTGGCCGCCGTCCAGAACGGCGTGCCGATCGGGTTGCCGGTGTGGCCCTGCAGGTTGGTGGCCGAGTACCCCGGGTGTGCGGCGTGCGCCCTCACGCCGGACCCGGCCGCGGTCAGCCGACGCTGCAGTTCGCGGGTGAACAGCAGGTTGGCCAGTTTGGACTGGCCGTAGGCCAGCCACGCCGAATAGGGCCGGGCCTTCCAGTTCAGATCCCTGAGGCTGACGGCCCCGGTCAGGTGCATCAGCGACGACACCGTCACCACCCGGTCGCTGATCTTGGGCAGCAGCAGGTTGGTGAGCGCGAAGTGGCCGAGATGGTTTGTGCCGATCTGGCTTTCGAATCCGTCGCGGGTGAGCCCGTAGGGCACGGCCATGATGCCGGCGTTGTTCACCAGCAGGTCTACCGCGCCGATGCCATCGGCGAACTTGCGGATGGACTCCAGGTCCTGCAGGTCCAGCCGGCGGACCTCGACATCGCCGGTCATCGCGGCGGCGGCGTCGTTGCCCTTGTCGATGTTGCGGCAGGCCAGGATCACCTGGGCCCCGGCCCGGGCCAGTTCGCGCGCAGTCACCAGACCCAGCCCGCTGTTAGCCCCGGTGACGATGGCCCGCCGACCGGCGAACGACAGAAGATCGGTTGCCATCCAATTCCCAGGAGTCATGGCGGTGAAACTACCGAGGGTTACTTCACCGAGACGGCGAACCCGGAGATCACCTTCTCGACGTCCGGCGCCGACGCCGCGGCCTGATCGGCCAGCGTCGTCACGGTGAACTGCACCAGGTACCGGTCGAATTTCGGCGTCACCGGGATCACCACCCGGTTGTAGGTGTGCAGCCGGGTGCCCAGGTGGCTATAGCTGCCCTCGACCATCGACGACGGGAAGCCCATGAAGTCATCTTCGGAGGAGTTCAGCTTGACGAAGCCGGTGGCGAGTTGGGCGTCGTCGTTGGCGTGCTTCATCGCGGCGGGCACGTCGAAGTTGCCGTCGAGTTTGAAGACCATCACCAGCGCGGTCGGATAGGTGTTGTTCTTCGCGATCGCCTCGGTGCCGGGGGAGAAATTCGAGTTGGAGTACTTCGTCCACCCCGGGGGCCGCGGCAGCGTGACGGTCAGATCGGTCAGCTTGTCCAGCGGCACCTGCAGACCGGTGACTCCAACGCCGTTGAGGTACTGCGCGATCGGCGTCGGGGTGGCCGAGGTCGCCGTGGTTGACGTCGGACTCGACGGCAGCAGGGTGGTGTAGTCGGCCGTCTTCGCGCCGCACGACGTCACGGTTGCGGCGACGACGACAAGCGCGGCAGCGATCCGGGGAACGGATACCAAGATCAGGCGTCCCCGTCGAAAAGCCCTGTGACCGAACCGTTTTCGAAGACGGCGCGGATGGTGCTGGCCAGTAGCGGCGCGATCGAGAGCACGGTCAGTTGAGGGAACCGCTTGGACTCCTCGATCGGCAGGGTGTTGGTGACGATCACCTCGCACGCACCGCAGGCGGCCAGCCGTTCGGCGGCCGGGTCCGAGAGCACCCCGTGGGTGGCGGCGATGATGACGTCCTTGGCGCCGTCCTCGCGCAGCAGCTTCACCGCGCCGGCGATGGTCCCGCCGGTGTCGATCATGTCGTCGGTGAGAACGCAGGTCTTGCCGTCGACCTCGCCGACCACCCGGTTGGACACCACCTGGTTGGGCACCCGCGGGTCGCGGGTCTTGTGGATGAAGGCCAGCGGCGTTCCGCCGAGGGAGTCGGCCCACTTCTCGGCCACCCGCACCCGGCCGGAGTCCGGGGAGACGACGACGATGTTCTCGGTCGCGTAGTTGTCCTTGATGTAGTCGGTCAGCAGCGGCTGCGCGCGCATGTGGTCGACCGGCCCGTCGAAGAAGCCCTGGATCTGATCGGTGTGCAGATCGACCGAGACGATGCGGTCGGCACCCGCGGTCTTGAGCAGGTCGGCCACCAGGCGGGCGGAGATCGGTTCGCGGCCGCGGTGCTTCTTGTCCTGCCGGGCATAGGGATAGAACGGCATGATCGCGGTGATCCGCTTGGCGCTGCCGCGCTTGAGCGCGTCGATCATCAGCAGCTGTTCCATCAGCCACTTGTTCAGCGGCGCGGGTGTGGACTGCAGCACGAAGGCGTCCGACCCGCGCACCGACTCGTCGAACCGGACGAAGATCTCTCCGTTGGCGAAGTCCCGGGCGGTCGTGGCGGTGACGGAGACGTCAAGTTCCTTGGCGACCTGTTCGGCCAGCTCGGGATGCGCCCGGCCGGAGAACAGCATCAGGTTCTTGCGGTTGTCAATCCAGTCGGTTCCCACAATCACGCTGCCCCTGCCGGTCGGGTTCGTTACCGGGTTATCGTACGGCGTCGAGAACGGCTCAGGGCTGCTCGGGGTGGCCCGCGGCGCCGCCGTCACCGTCGCGGCGCTCGGCGCCGCCGTCACCGTCGCGGCGTGCGGCTTTGGCGCGCAATGCCGCCCTGGCCGACTCAGTGTCGGGACGGTTGCGCAGCACCCAGTCCTCGATGATCCGCTGGGCTCCGGCCGAGACCGCCAGGGCGCCGGGCGGAACGTCGTCGCGCAGCACGGTTCCGGCGCCGGTGTAGGCGCCGTCACCGACGGTGACCGGCGCGACGAACATGGTGTCGCTGCCGGTGCGGACGTGCGAGCCGACGGTGGTCCGGCTCTTGCTGACGCCGTCGTAGTTGACGAAGACGCTGGACGCCCCGATGTTGCTGTGCTCGCCGATGTCGGCATCGCCGACGTAGGTCAGGTGCGGCACTTTGGTGCCGGTGCCGATGGTGGCGTTCTTGGTCTCGACGAAGGCGCCGAGCTTGCTCTCGGCGCCGAGCCGGGTGCCCGGCCGCAGGAAGGTGAACGGGCCGACGTCGGCGGCGTCGCCGATGACGGCGTCGCTGCCGTGGGTGCGCACCACCGACGCGCGGTCGCCGACCTCGACGTCGGTCAGGGTGGTGTCCGGGCCGATCGTGCAGTGCGCGCCGATGCGGGTCCGGCCCAGCAACTGGGTGCCGGGGGCGACGACGGTGTCGCGGCCGATCTCCACCTCGACGTCGATCCAGGTGCTGGCCGGGTCGATCACGGTGACGCCGGCGCGCTGATGGGCGGCGACGATGCGGCGGTTGAGTTCGGCGGCCAGATCGGAGAGCTGCACGCGGTCGTTGACGCCGGCGACCAGCGTCGCGTCCTCGATGTTCTTGCCGTGCACGGAACGTCCGTCGGCGCGGACGATCGCGATGGCGTCGGTCAGGTACAGCTCGTGCTGGGCGTTGTTGGACGACAGCCGGCTCAGCGCGGAGCGCAGCGCGGCGATGTCGAAGGCGTAGACACCGGCGTTGATCTCGCGGATGGCGCGCTGCTGCGGGGTCGCGTCGGCCTCCTCGACGATGGCGATGACCTCGCCGTCCTGAGTGCGCAGGATGCGGCCGTAGCCGCGGGCGTTCGGCACGGTGGTGGTCAGCACCGTCACCCCGGCCGATGCCGCGGTGTGGGCGGCGATGAGTTCGGCCAGGGTCTCGGCGTCGAGCAGCGGAATATCACCGGAGGTGATGACGACCGTCCCGTCGAAGTCCGCCGGCAGGGCGGACAGTCCGCACAGTGCGGCGTGGCCGGTGCCGAGCTGCTGTTCCTGGACGGCGATCTCGATGGTCCGGCCGAGCTGGCCGGCCAGATCGTCGACCACCGGCGCGATGCGCTCGCGGTCCTTGCCCAGGACCGCGACGAGATGCTGGGGAGCGACTTTGGCGACGGCGTGCAGTGCGTGCGAGAGCATGCTGCGCCCGCCGAGCGTGTGCAGCACCTTCGGGGTGTCCGAACGCATCCGGGTGCCTGCGCCGGCCGCCAGCACCAGCACGGCGGTATCGCTGCTTGTCGTCATGAAACTCCTGTGAATCGGCACAGTCCGGGGTAGTGAAGCTTCGCCGCCAGGACTCGAACCTGAACTATCTGAACCAAAATCAGAGGTGCTGCCAATTACACCACGGCGAACGGTCCGCCAAAGACTCTAGTGGAGGGGCCTAAAAACCTCCCCTTGGGCAGGAGCGTAGCGACCCGGGGATGAACCGGCGGGCAGGAGCGCAGCGACCCGGGGATGAACCGGCGGGCAGGAGCGCAGCGACCCGGGGATGAACCGGCGGGCAGGAGCGTGGCGACTCGGGGATAATCCCCTCGTGGCTGCCGCCGACCGTCCCTCCCGTTCGCCGCGCGCGCGGATGACCGGCAACGAGCGCCGCCACCAACTCATCGATGTGGCCCGGTCGCTGTTCGCCGAACGCGGGTACGACGGCACCGCCATCGAGGACATCGCCAAACGTGCCAGCGTCTCCAAACCGGTGGTCTACGAACACTTCGGCGGCAAGGAGGGGCTCTACGCGGTTGTGGTGGACCGCGAGATGTCGGCCCTGCTCGACGGCGTCACCGCGTCGCTGACGAACAACCAGCACCGGGATCGGGTCGAGGCGGTGACGCTGGCGTTGCTCACCTACATCGAGGAGCGCACCGACGGCTATCGGGTGCTGATCCGGGACTCGCCGGCGTCACTGGCACCGACGACGTACTCGACGTTGTTCAACGACGCCGTGAGCCAGGTCGCGTCGATCCTGGCCGGCGACTTCGCCCGGCGCGGGCTGGACCCGGAACTGGCGCCGCTGTACTCCCAGGCGTTGGTGGGCTCGGTGTCGATGACGGCGCAGTGGTGGCTGGACGCCCGCGAACCCAAGAAGGAAGTGGTGGCCGCCCACCTGGTGAACCTGATGTGGAACGGGCTGAGCCGCCTGGAGCCCGATCCGCGGCTGAACGGGGAGTAGGTCCGGCACGCCTGCCTAAGAGTTGATTCATAAGTGTGCGAGCTTGGTGTTCCAGAGGTAGGCCACGGCGCGGGCGGCGAGGTTGATCGCGTTGCCGCGTCGTCGGCATTGGCATTGGCGCAGTATCTGCCAGTCCTTTATGCGGGCCAGGATGTGTTCGATCCGTGCCCGACGGCGGCGGTGTTCAGCCAGGCGGTCGGGGTCGTCTGTGGGTGGCAGTGTCGCGCCGGGCATGGAGCGGTAGCCGCCGCCGGTCAGTGTGGTGATACTGGCGGGGAGGGTGATGGTGGCTGTGGCGATGATGATGTCGTTGCGGTTGGCGGGCCAGGCGTTGCCTACGTGCACGATCCGGCGATGGAGGGTGGCCATCACCTGGATGTTGACCGAGCGCCGGTAGTTCTTGCCCGGTCGGGTGATGGACTGGTCGTGGACCGGGATGAGGGTACCGTCCAGGAGCAGGGTGTCGGTGTCGTCGAATTGGTCGGGGACGAACAGCCCGGCGACGGCGGTGGTGGTGGTGATGATGCGGTCGACCTCGGCCGCGGTGATGGCGGTCAGGGCGTAGACGTCTGCCGGGCCCAGTCTGGTGTTCCTCACCTGTGCGGATTTGTCAGAGACCAACGACAGAATCGGGGCGTGAGGACTGCCCCGTCGCCTGATCCGGCGGTAGCTGCTGTGCGGCGGCGGGGCAAGTCGGAGACGGCGAATTGGCGCCGGCCCGAGCAGCTGGCGGTCATCGCACTGGAGCTGGACCTTTCCCGTCATGTGGTGATGCGCCGGCGGGTCGAGAAGCATTGGGATGCAGTGTTTCGGCTGCGTCGCGCGGTGCAGCGGGACGCAGAGGCGGCCGCCCGCACCTATCTTGCCGCCCGCCACGAGCGGGCCGGGGACCCGCAGGCGGTTCGTCGTCGACTTGGCCTGAACCGCAAGGCCGTTGAGGACCGGGCGAAAGTTCATGTCGAGCGGGCCGGGTGGATGCGTGCCCATCTCACCAAGGCCACCGCGTTGCATGTCGCCGACGAGGTGTGGCAGTCCTGTGACCGGTTCTTGTTCCCTGATAGCCGCGGGCGGCGGCATGGTCCGCCTCGGGTGGGGTCGTGGTGGGACTTCACCCGGATTCCTGGCCGGGCCCGCTCCCACACCAAAACCCAGCCGGTGTGGGAGACCTACCGGCTGGTCGGCTCGCTGCAGGGCCACCTCGACACCTACGGCCACGGCGTCACTATCGCCGGGGCGGCCGCGGTGGAGTCCGGGCGCAGCGCCCTGGCCCAGCCGCAACATCTGCCCGCCCCGGCCGGTGGCCGGCGGTCGTGGTGGGACTACGCCGGCCCGCTGGCGGTGGTCTACACGGGCCTTCCCGGTGGGGATCTGGTGATGGCGGTGCGCCTGGCGCAGGGGGCGGGTCAGTTCGGCCGGCTGGCGCACTTCCTGGCCGATCCGGCGTGTTGGCACAAGATCGACCTGTGCCGCATCAGGGACCGCCGCGCCCCCGGCGGCTGGCGCTATCAGGCCCACCTGATGATCCTGGGCCCCGGCTGGATCGGACCCACCACCGCCCAGCAACGGAGGTGCGCGCCGACCGGCCGGATCGGCGGGGTCGACGGCAACGTCTCCAATATCGCTGTGGCCAGCATCGACACCCACGGTGAGCGGCCGGCCGTGCTCACTTCGCACGTCGCCGCCACCGCGGCTCAGCGGCAGGCCACGGTGCGGGAGGCCACCAAGGCCCGCGCCCGGATGCGGGCTCTGGACCGCTCCCGGCGGGCGTCCAACGCCAGCCAGTACCGGCTGTCACCGAACCAGCAGGCCCGCGCCGAGCGCCGCGCCGCCGCCGGGCTGCCCGCCAGGACCGTCGATACCCCTGCTGGCGCCCGGATAGCCACCCGTGCGGGCATC
>Ga0194055_10002110_pt1 | contig 15919 bp, 16 predicted proteins | sample SepL449m_MetaG_FD_155482 | JGI IMG/M metagenome (GOLD analysis project Ga0194055, IMG submission 155482) | Anoxic zone freshwater microbial communities from boreal shield lake in IISD Experimental Lakes Area, Ontario, Canada - Sep2016-L442-9m | ecosystem: Environmental > Aquatic > Freshwater >... | reverse complement strand
GTGGCGTGCTGGTTCCGCTCAACACTCGTTATAAGGGAACCGAGGCGGCCGACATTATTCGTCGTTCCGGCGCCAAGGTGTTGCTGTGCGTCAATGGGTTCCTTGGCAATGACTACGTCGGCATGTTGTCGGGCACAGGCATTGACGAGAACTGCCGCATCGTTGTCATCAAGGGCGAAGCGCCAGCCGGCACGACCTCATGGCAGGACTATCTCGATGCGGGCGCCGTCGTGCCGGTGGAATCGGTCGATGCGCGCGTCAATGCAACGAGCCCCGACGATCTGTGCGATCTCGTGTTCACTTCGGGAACAACGGGCAAGCCAAAAGGCGTGATGGTCACACATGCCCAAACGCTGCGCGTGTTTGAAGTTTGGGCTGATGTCGTTGGACTTGTTGAAAATGACCGTTACCTGATCGTTAATCCGTTCTTCCACACCTTTGGCTACAAGGCCGGAATCGTCGCCAGTTTCTTGAAGGGCGCCACGATGATCCCCGAACCCGTGTTTGATGTGCAGAAGGTGTTGGCTCGCATTGCCACCGAAAAGGTGTCGATGTTGCCTGGGCCGCCCACGTTGTTCCTCTCCATTCTCAATGACCCCAACCGCGCGAACTTCGATCTTTCTTCGCTTCGTGTGGCTGTGACCGGCGCTGCAGCGATCCCCGTATCAATGATTGAGCGCATGCGCGACGAGCTCACCTTTAAGAACATCATCACCGCCTACGGCCTTACCGAAGCAACCGGCACCGTCACGATGTGTCGTCCTGAAGACGATCCGGAAACGATTGCGCTCACATCGGGTCGAGCCATTCCCGATACCGAAGTTCGCATCGTCGACGAGAACAACAACGAACTTCCGCGTGGTGAAGCCGGCGAAATTGTTTGTCGGGGCTACAACGTGATGCTTGGCTATCTCGATAACCCTGAAGCCACCGCCGAAACCATCGATCCCGAGGGCTGGCTTCATACCGGCGATGTCGGAATCATGGATGAACATGGGTATGTGCGCATTACTGATCGCACGAAGGACATGTTCATCGTCGGCGGTTTCAACGCCTATCCGGCCGAGATCGAAAATCTCCTCATGGGGTTTGACGGAATCGCACAGGTTGCGGTCGTTGGCGTGCCCGATGAACGCATGGGCGAAGTCGGAATGGCCTTTGTTGTGCCCCGTGATGGCGTGACCATCGATGTCGACGCACTCAGCACTTGGGCTCGCCAAGAAATGGCGAACTTTAAAGCTCCTCGCTATTTCCGCATCGTTGATGTACTGCCCACCAATGCCAGTGGCAAGGTCGTGAAGGTCGAACTTCGCGAAATGGGACGCGGCGAAATTGCGAAGCTCGAAACGGGCAACGGAGCCTGAGTTCTATGCCGTTGCCCGAGGCCCCGTTCTCTGATGACTACGCCAACCTGCTTGAACTCTTTGACGCGGTTGTGGCCCAGTGTGGCGATGTTGCGGCATTTGTCGACGGCAATGGCGAAGTTCAATCTCGTGCTCGAATGACGTTTGGTGAATGGGAGCGCGCTGCCGATGGCGTAGCGACGCGGCTCTCATCAATGGGCGTGACGCAGGGCGATGTCGTGGGCATCTCGTTACCGTCATCGATTGACTATGCAGTTGCGTACCAAGCCGTCGTTCGACTCGGTGCGATCGCCAGTGGCATGAATCCGAAACTTGGTCCTGCCGAAACCGAGCACATCATTGCGAAGTCTTCGCCGAAGGTGATCGTTACCGATGCGCTTGTTGTGAATGACTCTTCCGTGGCGGTTCTGTCTGTCGAAGAACTGCGCGAGGCCTACGATGACGAACCGTTCACAGCGCGACCAATAATCGTCGATACCGATCTTCTTGCCATCGTCTGGACGTCAGGAACCACGGGCAAACCCAAGGGTGCGATGTTCGACCACGCGTGCTTGCGAGCAATGGCGCAAGCGGCTGGGCCGTTGTCTGCGTTGGGGGACCATCGTTTGTCCCCATTGCCTTTTGCCCATGTTGGTTACATGACTCGCGTTTGGGATGAATTGATGTATGTCATTACAACAATCATTTGCCCAACGCCGTGGACCGCGGCGGGTTCACTGAAACTCATCGAAGAAGAACGAGTCAGTGTTGGCCAGGGTGTTCCCGCTCAGTGGCAGATGATGTTGGCCCTACCCGAACTGGCGACAACCGATACGTCCTCACTTCGCATCGTTTCTTCAGGTGCCGCCCGGATCCCACCGGAAATGGTCGACGCCATGCGCGATCGTTTCCATTCGCCGGTTGTCGTTCGCTATACGAGTACCGAAGCTTGTGTCTCAACCGGCACATCTCTCGATGATCCCGACGACGTGATCTGCAACACCGTCGGCACCCCTGGTTCGGGTGTTGAAATGGAACTTCGACTCAATGAGGGTCGTGGGCGAGTTGTGGCTACAACCGACTCAGGAGACACCGAAGTTGGCACGGTGTGTTTGCGGAGCCGAGCGGTGATGCGCGGGTATTGGCAGGAACCCGAACTCACCGCCGACGCCATCGACGAAAACGGTTGGTTACTTACCGGCGATCTTGGGTTCCTCGATGCTCGTGGCGATCTTCACCTCGCCGGACGCAGCACCGAGATGTACATCCGCGGCGGTTACAACGTGTATCCGATCGAGGTCGAGAATCATCTGGGTCAGTACAAACTCGTTGATCGTGTAGCGGTGACGGGAACTGCCGCACCCGTTCTCGGCGAAATCGGCGTGGCTTTTGTTGTGCCGGTCGATGCCGCCAACCCGCCAACTCTCGAAGAACTGCGTGCTTGGTGCAACGAACGACTCGCTTCGTACAAAGCACCCGATGCGCTGGTGCTGCTCAATGAACTGCCTCTCACGGCAATGTCCAAGATCGATAAACGGTCCTTGGCTCCAGCAGCGGCCGAGGCGCAAAAGAAGTGGCAACGATGATGTATTTCCAAACTCAGAAGGAGAAGTAGTTCATGGGTATTTGTGACGGACGTGTCGTCATCATCACTGGTGCAGGTCGTGGTCTCGGTCGCGAGCATGCGTTGGCATTCGCTGCCGAAGGCGCCAAGGTTGTGGTGAACGATGTTGGCGCGTCGCTGCAGGGCGATGGCAATGACCTGAGCCCCGCCCAAGAAGTCGTTGAACTCATTCGCGAGCGTGGCGGTGAAGCGATCACCAATGGCGACGACATCGCCGATTGGGATGGCGCTGGCCGTCTTGTGCAGAGCGCCATCGATACGTTCGGTGGTCTCGACACTGTCGTTACCAACGCCGGCATCGTTCGCGACCGCATGTTCGTAAATATGAGCGTCGATGAATGGGACGCCGTCATTCGTGTGCATCTGCGCGGCACCTTCTGCCCGATCAAGCATGCGGTCGAATACTGGCGGGCTGAATCAAAGGCCGGTCGTCAACGTGATGGTCGTGTTGTCACCACGTCTTCGGGTGCAGGTCTTCACGGTTCCATCGCTCAGGCCAACTACTCGGCAGCCAAGGCGGGAATCGCCACGTTCACGATCAACGTCGCTGCCGAACTCGGCCGCATTGGTGTGAATGCTAACTCCATCGCTCCGTCAGCTCGTAGCCGTATGACCGAAGAAGCCTTCGCCGAGATGATGGCCAAGCCCGAGACCGGCTTCGATGCAATGGACCCGGCCAACATCAGCCCCCTCGTGGTGTGGCTCGGCAGTGGTGATTGCAACGTGTCTGGTCGCGTCTTCGAATGCGCCGGTGGCCTCATCAGTCTTTCCGATGGTTGGCAGGTCGGTGCTGAGTTCGACAAGGGCGCCAAGTGGGATCCGGCAGAGATCGGTTCCGTCGTCGATGACCTCGTGAAGGCTGCACCCACACCATTCCCGGTTCATGGCACGTGAGCGACACCACCGCCACTGATGGTCGGGTGATCGGGGAGCGCGCGTTACAAACACGGCGCCGCATCCTCGAAACCACCGGCGCGCTCCTGCGCGAGCAAGGCGCGCTTGACCTGAAGGTGATGGATGTAGCTCGTGAAGTGGGAGCGTCGCCGGCGACGTTCTACCAATACTTTGCCGATGTTGAAGATGCGATCTTTGCGTTGTCGGTGGAGATGATCGAAAAAGTCGCACCAATTCACGCGCAAATGGCAGCGGATTGGAACGAAGCAGTCGGAGGATCGGGACTTGACCATGCTCGGCGTCTAGTTTCCGAGTACACCGATTTCTGGGATGTCAATGGCGCGGTGCTGAGAATCATGCTGCTACGTGCTGACGAACGCGATGAACGATTCCGTCAGATCCGTCGCGACTACAACGCTCCATTCATGACGGCAATGGTCGCCAAGGTACATGCTGCTCAAGGGTCGGGTCGGCTCACTACTGCGTTAGATGCAGAAGCAACTGCCGGTGCCATGCTGGCTGCACTCGATCGGCTTCCCAACTATCGCGAGGGTTTTGAAAAGCGCGGCACAAGTCGTGAAGCGATGATCGAAACCGTTGCTCGACTGCTTTATTCCTCACTTACTGGAGAACCATTGTCATGACATTGCGTAAGCGTTGCCTCGCTGTTGTTCTCGCTCTCGTGACACTGACTGCGTTGACGTCGATTTCTACAGCATCAGCGCAGGTCAGTCCAGCGATCATCACGCCAAGTTGTGCCTTCCCGATCATCGTGAACCAAGCCGATGCGAACGTCGCCTACCCCGACACAAACTCGACCTACTGGGCGATGCCCACAAATTTCTCGCTCGGCGATATCGTCACAATTACAGGCCAGTTCTCCTATGCCCGCTACATGTCGTTTAACGCGTACGACGCCACCGGGTCGAGCGTTGGCGGTCTGCGCGATACCGCGATCGTTCCCGATGCAGGAAGTATCAACCCGTTTTTGTCTGGTCAGTCCCTTACCGGCACACCGCGGAATTACACGGTGAATGTGAATGTCACGAACACGCCACAGGTCACCTCGTCAGTTGCTGGCGCCATCGACGCGATCCCTGGAGTCGGGTGGCTACTCATCCGCGTGTATGTGCCCTTCGATGCCAACAGTCCAAGTGGTGGCGTTCTGGTCCCGTCGATCACCGTCAATAGCGTCACCAAAACTGGTTGCACCACCTTCGGAGCGGAACCGGCCGTCGTTGCGTTAGCTGCAGCGATCATGGGCCAAGCCCTTGCCGATGCCATTCCGCCCGCCGATGTCCCCGAGTTCTCATTTTCCGGCGGTGGCGGACTGTTCCCTAATGCCGACAACAAGTACGTGTACGCGACGACCTCGTGGAAGCCCGGTCGCCTCGCCCTTGTGCGAGGTTTGGCGCCGAGTTACCCAGATACGCCGGGGCAAGGCCTCTACCCCGAACAGCAACTTCGCTATTGGTCAATGTGCACCAATCTTCTTGTGACGCCGGCACCTGTCGTTGAGTGCGCTCGTGATGAAAACACCATGATCGATGCGCAGGGCCGTTATCTCTATGTGATCGGTGCTGAACAAGATCATCCGACCGGCGCATCAATCGCTCGCGACAGTGGAACATGGCTGAAGTGGTTTGGTCCCATTGGTGAAGCGCTTCCTGACGTGTTGAAGCCCAACGGGAACCTGATCCTGCGCAACATGCTTCCCGCCGCGTCATTCACAAATGCTGTGCAGAACATTCCTGCTACCCAATCGAATGCAGCAGCCCGAGCAACAATGGGCGCGTATTACCCCGAGGCCACCTATTGTGATCGTTCGGTTTTCGAACGTTTCGGCTCCGATGCGTGCTTCGAACTCGGCCCGAAGTTCACGGGCTGAGAGTTACCAGCCGCGGTATTCCACGTCGCGACGTTCTTTGAACGCCGCGACTCCTTCTTGGAAGTCCTGGGTGTACGAAGCCATTTCTTGTGCCCATGCTTCGTCTTCAAACGCGCCGTGACGGTTTGAATCGAGGCTGCGGTTGAGGAGCCACTTCGACAACATGATGGCCTTGGTCGGTGATTCGGCAAGACGGCCAGCCCATTCGCCGGCAGCGCTCATGAGTTCAGCTTGCGGAACAACTTTGTTCACGAGACCAACGCGCTCAGCATCGGCAGCCTTCAGGTCGTCACCGAAGAAGATGAGTTCCTTGGCCTTCTGCATACCGATGAGGCGGGGGAGCATGTAGGCGCCGCCGCCATCGGGGGTGATGCCACGACGAACGAATACTTCAATGAACTTGGCGTTGTCGGCCGCGATCACAAGATCGGAAGCGAAAGCGATATGTGCACCAATGCCGGCAGCAGTTCCGTTCACCGCGCAAATCACGGGCTTCTCACAATCCATGATCGAAGCGATGAGACGCTGTGCGCCGCGCTTGATGTTGCGGCCAACATCGCCGAGCACCTTGTCGGGAGCGTCGGCGGGACCGGGATTGATCGGAATGGTTGAAACGCGCAGGTCGGCGCCGGTGCAGAAGTGACGCTCGCCAGCAGCGGTGATGACGACACAACGAATATTGAGGTCGTTCGACGCGCCTTCCATAAGAGAAATGGTGAGGTTGCGCTGGTCGGGAGTAATGGCGTTTGCCGCGTCGGGGCGGTTGAGGGTGAGGGTGGCCACACCTGAATCGGAGATCTCGAAGAGGATGTCGGTGCCAAGAATGCCGTTGGGATCGTTTGCGTAGGTCGGTGCAGTCATAAGGAGTTTCTACCAGTTCGCACCCCCAGACCCGGCCGGTCCGGTTAGTTTCAGCCTATGGATTCGCAAAAATTCGACTCATTGTTTGATCTCACAGGCCGCACTGCCATCGTCACTGGCGGAACCCGGGGGATTGGCCGTGCCATTGCCGAGGGCCTTATTTGTGCCGGCGCCAATGTGGTCGTCGCCAGCCGTAAAGCCGATGCCTGCGATGAAACCGAAGCGCATCTGAATGTGCTGGCTGCCGGAGCGGCCAAGGGAGGTCGAGCACTCGGGGTACCGACACACATGGGCGATGTCGATGCGCTCAATGCCTTGGTTGGTGCCACGGTTGCCAAATTCGGCGGAGTCGACATTGTTGTGAACAATGCGGCAACCGGTTTAGCCATGCCGATCGGCGAGTTCACTCCCGAGGCGTGGGACAAGCAATTCGAAGTGAATCTGCGCGGCCCGATGTTCCTGATTCAAGCGGCGCTTCCGTATCTTGAACAGAGCGAACACGCGTCGGTTATCAACGTGATCAGTGCGGGTGCGTTCCTTGCTGGCCCACAGGTGTCGATGTATGCCGCAGCGAAGGCCGCGCTCATGTCATTCACTCGTTCATTCGCAAGTGGTTTGGCCAAGAAGAACATTCGCGTGAATGCACTTGCACCGGGCACCGTCGACACCGACATGGTTCGGGCAAACAGTCCTGAAGCACAAGCATCGATGGCAGCGGCGTCACCCATGAAGCGCGCGGCTCACCCCGATGAAATGGTGGGTCCAGCGCTACTGCTGGCCTCCGATGCCGGGAGTTTCATCACCGGACAGTGCATCCTCGCCGACGGCGGCATGGTTCCGCACTGATTTGGGTTTGCTCATGCCGCTTTACGACTTCAAGTGCCCCGAGTGCGACACCACCTTCGAAGCTCGTCGACTCTTGAGTGTGTTCGCAACGGTTGGCGGATCCTCAAGTTCCTCCTGCGCCGCGTTACACGTCGCGTTCGTAGACCCAGTCGCCTTCACCCATGAGCAAACGATTGCGCGGGCCGGGTACTGACGCGTCCGCCGATTCGTAGCCGGCATCGCCGTCGTACAGCGCAATGTTGTAGCCGTCAGCCCGAGTGAACTTCGTGACGAAGTACTCGGGCGCGTTGTCGCAGTAGTGGGCGAGGGCGTCGGCTGTCGTTGCAAATGGTGCAAGTAGCGCGAGCGTGATGAACGTGGGCGGAATGAGTTCGATCTCGCCCTCGTTGCGTCGGCGCATTGCATCGGCTGGACGCATCCAAGCGAGTTCATGAATTTCTCCGCCATCGGCGGTGAGAGCTTCGGTGGGAGCGGGCCCCATAAAAAAGTAGGTAGAGAAACGCTTGGGTGCTTCCATCGGCGGAGTCCAGTGCGACATAAACACGAGATCGCCGGTATTGATGATGGCATCGGCCTCTTCGGCAGCTTCACGAACGCATGCGCGACGGGCAACATCGAGGAACTCCGCATGCGTTTCGTCGAAGTGATCGCCAGTGAACGTGGGACCGTGGTCCTCGGCATCGATACGACCGCCGGGAAACACCCATGCACCGCCAGCGAAATAGATCTTTGAATTGCGCCGTGCAAGCAGAACTTCAATACCGCCGGCGCCATCGGTGGCATTTCGAACGAGCACAACGGTTGCAGCAGGAACGGCGACTCGTTCGACCTCGGGTTTGACCCAATCTTCTGGTCGATTGCTTTTTGCTTCGTCCACTAGTCGTCCCCCATGCCCAGCCGTTCAAGCATCGTACGGGGAACCCCTCGGTCGCCTTGTGCCACACGAACCGCTCGTTCGACATTGACCGCATCGAGATCGCGGCCTGTCCAATCATCCCAAGGGCCTGCAGGGATGCGGCCTGGGTCGCCGCTCGCGTCATCGCACGCGTAGAGGTAGGCCTGGAGGAGGTGTATGTGACGCGGCGCACCGATAGGGCCGTAGCCGGGAACAATCACCGTGGCTTGATCGGCGAGTTCACCGAGTGTGTCGGCCCACGTGACGGGGTCGCCGTCCCATGCATTCGGTGTGGTTCCGATGGTGATGAATGCGCCGGTAAACATGACGCCGGCTGATGGAACAAGCACAACGAGGTTCTCGTCTTGTTGCCCGCTGACCGGCAGGGCGAGAACGACCGGAGTGAGCCATGCGGCGGCATCAACGACATGTGATACCGGCCTCGTAGCGAAGGGGACTTCGGCGGTTCGGGGGTTGGTGTCGTAATCATGAGCGAACGCGGGTGCGAGACGTTTGTATGCGTCGATTGGAGCGGGCTGATCAAGCAACACGTTGGTTTGTGTGCGTCCGTAGCGCGCGGCCATCCAGAACACGGCAGAACCGCCAACCGAATCGAGATGACTGCTTGTGTAAATGACTCGTTTGATGGGAAGACCAAAGCGGTCAGCAATCTCGTTATTGAGTGCCCGCGCGACCGACGGCGCCAGCAGTGTGTCAATCACCGTGATGCCGTCGTCTTCGATGACGACTCCGGCATTGCCTGTACCAGTTCCGATCCACGCCCAAACGTTGGGAGCGATTGGCTGCAGGCTGCCGGCGCCACTGGCGACCGGGCCGATGTCGGGGGTTGGAGGCATCGGCCCGAGATCGGTCATGAGCCCGAGCGTAGGGGGCTATCGTCTCGCCGTGGCCAACCACAAGAAGACTCAAAAGCCCCGTAAACCGCAGCACCACCTTCCCAAGGTCGGTACGCCGCAGAACGACGCCTATCGGCTCAAGCGCAGCCGTGAGGACATCGTCGATTTCGGGCTCATGCATCCGGGCAATGGGTTGCTTACGAAGATCCTGGGCGGGCTCGCCGTGATCTTCGTGGTTGGCATGATTGTGGCCTTCATTTTCCTGACCTAGGTCAGTGAAGGTTGAGTATGCATCAGAGAAGTAATCCGCCGTCGACGGGAATGACCGCGCCGGTGATGTAGGCCCCGGCCTTTGACGACAAGAAGATTGCGGTGCCGGCCATGTCGGAAGGCTCGCCAATGCGGTGCAGTGGGATCGATGCTTTAATCGAGTCGCCGAAGTTTTCCAGCGTTGCCGCCATCATCTTCGACTCGAATGGGCCTGGTGCGATTGCGTTAACCGTGATGTGTTCACCGGCGAGTCGTTTGGCAAGCACGCGTGTGAGTTGATGCACTGCTGCTTTCGACGCCGAATACGAGTACGTCTCGAGCGTTGGAACACCAATGCCATCGACCGAACCGATGTTGATCACTCGTGCCGGGTCTGGTGCCGAAGCGCCAGCAATCAACTCAGCATGAAGGAAACGCGTGAGTTGGAACACGCCCTTCACGTTGATGTTGAGAACTTTGTCCCAGGCTGCATCGTCGAACTCGTCGAACGGGGCACCCCATGTTGCGCCCGCGTTATTCACAAGAATGTTGAGCGATCCATCGCACCATTCGCCGACTTCACGCGCGAGGCGAAGACATCCGGCTTCGGTGGAAAGGTCAGCGGGGAACGAAACGCAGTTGGGGCCAAGTTCCTCGGCGACTGCATCGCACACGTCGGCTTTACGCGACGAGATGGCAACCTTCACGCCGGCATTGATGAAACCTCTGGCGATCATGAGGCCAATGCCGCGGCTTCCGCCGGTGACAAGCGCGGTCTTGCCCGAGATGTCAAAGAGTCCGTTCAAGATGCTCGCGCTCAATCTTTCGGAGGAACGATATCCATGAGCAGATGCTTCGAAAGATCGCCGTACAGCGTGGGGCGCATCCGACGCTCAACGAAACGCCATTTGCCGTCGACCTGTTCGAACGCATCGGTGTAGGAACCGGTGATAATCGGCTGAAGAGGAATCTCGTCAGTCTGCTGAAACACCGTGAACCGTGAGCGACAGATAGCAGTCTTCTCGTCGTCGGCGATCTCGATCAGTGGATTCGTGGTGACGTGATGTGATCGCGGCGTTCCGTCTTCATACTTGCGGGTGCCCTCGACGTACATGGCGGTGACAGCTTGGGCGCCGATCACCATGGGTGTTCCGTCGGCATCAGCAATTGCGCCGTGGGCAAACAATGCGCCGATTGCTTCGTAGTCACCGGCATCAATTGCTTCGGCGTAGGTATAAAGCAGGTTTTCAATAGCTCCGCGATGATCAGTCATGGTTTGAACCTAGTTGCCTTCGGTGAGTGAATGGATGGTGACTCCGTACAGCATCTGCTTGTGGGTAGCGATGGTTTCGCGTGATTTGGAGGCCATGACCGCCGAATGGGCGATAGTGGCGGCCAAAAGCTCGTCCGCAGAAAGAATCTCGTCGGCGATACCAGCGGCGAGCGCTTCTGGACCGGTGAATCGGTGGGCGGTGTTGAGGGCCCGAGCGATGGCGGTACGAGGCAAGCGAGTGAGGAGTAATTGCGCCATTTTCTCGCTCACCGGCAGACCGAGATCGAGTTCGGGCATGCACCAATACCCTCGGTCGGCGCGCATCGTGATGCGATCGTGGGCGCTGGTGAGGAGTGCTCCGGCACCGAAGCAGTGGCCATTTACTGCGGCGGTGGTGTGGCAATCGAGTCCGAGGATGCGGCCCCACAATCGATTGAGCTCATGGAGAAACTCGCGAGCCGTGTCGGGGTTGGCCAGGAGCCACTCGAGCTGCAGCCCGTTTGAATAGAACTTGTCGGAGCCGGTCGTGATGAGCGCGAGCGGACCTTCTTTGGCCGCGACCTGGTCGATGAGTCCGTGCCACTCACGGACAACATCAAGGTCGAAGCGGTTCTCGCCTGAGTTCATCGTGATGACGGCGACTGTGCTATCGGGACCCTGCCAAGAAAGTTCAATGTCGGGAGTGCTCATGGGCAGAGCATGGCACGGGTGGGGGCCTCTAGCCTGCAGGAATGGCTGACTACCGACCCCCATTACGCGACGTCAACTACGTCCTCGATCACCTTGTAGATCTCGATGGCCTTTGTGCCCTGCCCGCCTACTCAGCGCTTGATGCTGACACCATCAAAGGTGTTCTCGAAGAGAATGCCCGCTTTGTTGCCGAGGTCATCGCACCTTTGAATCGCATTGGCGACACGGTTGGCTCGGTCTACGAACCGGCGACCAATACGGTGCGCACCCCTGATGGCTTCATCGACGCGTACCGCCAGTATGTCGATGCCGGTTGGGGTGGCGTCCCGTTCCCCGAGGTCTACGACGGCGGCGGGTTCCCGTGGCTCGTTGGCATTGTCATGCAGGAATTCATTTCCTCAGCGAATATGGCGTTCTCGATGGCACCTTTGCTTACGCAAGGTGCAATCGATCTGCTCATGCATCACGGCAATGAAGAGCAGAAAGAGAAGTATCTGAAGCGCATGGTCACCGGTGAATGGACCGGCACCATGAACCTCACTGAACCACAAGCTGGTTCCGATGTTGGCGCGGTGCGCACAAAGGCCGTGCCGCAAACCGACGGCACCTATCGCATCACCGGCACGAAGATCTACATCTCGTTTGGCGAACATGACATGGCCGAGAACATTGTTCACCTCGTGCTTGCCCGTACTCCCGATGCGCCTGCAGGCACAAAGGGCATTTCTTGTTTCGTGGTTCCCAAGTACTTGGTAAACGACGACGGTTCGTTAGGTGCGCGCAACGACGTCAAGGTCGTTTCTATCGAGCACAAGATGGGCATTAAGGCATCACCCACCTGCGTGATGTCATTTGGTGAAGATGATGGAGCGATTGCGTATCTCATTGGTGAAGAAAATCGCGGCATGAGTTACATGTTCACGATGATGAATAGCGCGCGGCTATCGGTTGGTCTCGAGGGACTGGCGCTCGCCGAGCGGGCCTACCAAGACGCTCTGCAGTATTCCCAAGAACGCCGCCAGGGTCGCGCTCCGCTTGTCCCGGCGCCTGAAGACGGTGGAATGAGCTACATCATTGACCTTCCCGATGTGCGTCGCATGCTGCTCACGATGCGTTCGATCATCGATGCATTGCGAGCGATCATTTACGTGAATGCGCATGCGCTTGATATGGCGAACCATCATCCCGATGAAGATGTTCGTCAGCGCAATCAGGAACTGGTCGAACTGCTCATTCCGGTGTCGAAGGGTTTCGGCACCGATATGGGCATCGAAGCAACATCGTTGGCCATTCAGGTTTATGGCGGTATGGGCTACATCGAAGAGTCTGGCGTCCCACAGCATTTCCGCGACGCAAGAATTACCGCCATCTACGAGGGAACCAACGGCATTCAGGCCATGGATTTGGTCGGACGCAAGCTGCCGATGCGCGCTGGGGGAGTCATGGACGACTACCTCACACAGGTCAGTTCGCTGGTTGGTCGTCTCGACGCCGCGGGTGCAGAGTTCGCCGGCATTCGTGACCGACTCGATGAATCGTTGGCCTGTGTTCGCAACACGGTGATGTGGCTCACCGAGCACGGTATTGCCGATGTTCGCAATGCGCTTGCGGGAGCGACGCCATTCCTGCGCATGTTCGGTTTACTGGTTGGTGCTCGCTACTTGGCCGACTCCGCACTTGCCGCCAAGGCCGACATCGACGCTGGTGTTGGTGACGCCGAGTACTTGAATGCTCGCATCACCGTTGCTCGTTTCTATTCCGACAATCTCCTTCCTGGAGTTCTTGGTCTCGAGTCGGCGGTTACGGCTGGCTTCGAAGATCTCTATGCCATAGCCAACGAAGCGTTGTGATTTCGTGAACTCACTCCTCGCTTCACTGCCGAGTCCGTCATCGAACCAACTCGGCCCGTTCCATATGTACGGGCTGATGATTGCTCTTGGCGTTCTCGCTGCGGTTGAACTTGGTCGAAAGCGCTGGCGGGCACGCGGCGGCGATCCTGACGATCTCTATGTCATTGCGTTTTGGGCGGTGCCGGCAGGGTTGATTGGCGCACGCCTCTATCACGTTGCCACCGATTGGCGTTCATATCAGGGGCGCTGGATCGATGCGCTCAAAATTTGGCAGGGTGGTCTTGGTATTCCCGGTGGCGTTGCGCTTGGCGTGATCGTCGGCCTCGTTATTGCCTACCGTCGCGGTTGGCGGTTGTCGGCGGGCCTCGATGCGGTCATCCCCGCCATTCCGTTAGCCCAAGCGATTGGTCGTCTGGGTAACTGGTGGAATCAGGAACTGTTCGGTAAACCCACGAGCCTTCCGTGGGGTGTGCAGATCGATATCAATCATCGACCGCTCGAGTACATCGCTTACTCGGTCTTTCAGCCCACGTTCTTGTACGAGATGTTGTGGAATCTCGCGCTGTGCGGCGTGCTTATTTACGTAGACAAAAAGCGCATCATGAGGCCAGGCAACATCTTGCCGCTCTATATCGGGTTGTACTTCGCCGGTCGGTTGTGGATCGAAGCATTGCGGATCGATACCGCCAGCACGATTGGCCCGTTCCGCATCAACATTTGGATGTCGATCATCGGGATTGGCGGTGCGATTCTTGTGTTCATTACCCGAGGCGTGCGTCGGCGTGCCTCCGACGTCGATGAGCCCTATCGTGACGGTCACGTCTGGACTTCTCCCGAAACCACAGATCCTTCCGAGAAAGAAGAAATCACATGAACCTTTCAGATCTCACCGCCCTTGACGGCACAACGCTTCCCGACACCGATGGCAAGACCGTTCTTGTTGTGAACGTTGCCTCGAAGTGCGGACTCACTCCGCAGTACGAAGGCCTCGAGCGTTTGCAGCAGCGATTCGGTGGCGACTCGTTCACCGTGCTGGGCGTTCCGTGCAATCAGTTCATGGGACAAGAGCCCGGAACTGCTGAAGAGATTCAAACCTTCTGTTCAACGACATATGGCGTGTCATTCCCGCTCAGCGAGAAGATCGATGTGAATGGCGATGCTCGCCATCGTCTCTACAACGAACTCACTGCTGTCGATGATGCTGCTGGCGAAGCTGGCGACGTGCAATGGAACTTTGAAAAGTTCCTCGTCGGCGCCGATGGATCCGTCACTCGCTTCCGTCCCACCGTCGACCCTGAAGCCGACGAAATTATTGCTGCTATCGAGTCAAAGGTTTCCTAAACCACATCATGCGCCGCTTCGGTGTGGTTGTTCTCGCGCTCGCTCTGACACTCGCCGTTTCTGTTCTTGGTGTCGGCTGCGGTTCGTCATCGACAAGTTCGAAGAACCCCTTGCTCGTCGCATCAATTGCTTCGAGGACCGGCAGCGCCTCGCCCTACGGCGTCAGTCAGCAAAACGGAACGGCCTTGGCAGTGAGCGAATTGGCAGACGGGTCAATCAATCTGCGCGCCTATGACGATCTGTCCGACGCGCAGACCGGAACAGCGCAAATGAAGAAAGCGATTTCCGATGGCGTTCAGGTGGTGCTCGGTCCGACGCTTTCGCCCGTCGCTGCTGGGGCCGATCCGATAGCGCAATCAGCTGGTGTCCCTGTCTTGGGCGTTACCAACGCCACGCTTGATATGGCGGCGATCGGCACTTTGATTTGGCGAGTTTCACTTTCCGAAAACGCAATGGTGTCGGCTTCGGTGAAGTACGCCGCATCGAAGAAGTCGGTGAAGAACGCGGTGCTTATTTGGGAACCAGCCGATGGCTATTCAACTGGTTCCGCTGAGTCGTTCCGCTCGGCAGCGAAAGCAAATGGCATCACGATCACTAGTGAACAAAAGTATGTCGACGGCGTGACAACAGCCAGTGTCATTGCTGCCGCTGCATCATCGGGATCGCCCGATGCGATCTTCTTCGCACTGCGTTCTGCCGTTGCCGGCGACTTCTTGGTCGCAACCGCTACATCCAAGGCTGTTCGTGTTGGTGGAAATGGGTTCAATTCGACGGCGGTGCTCAAGTCGTCAGGTGCAGCGGCTGACGGGCTCATCGTCTCTGGTTCGTGGAATATCAACACCAGTAATGCCAATTCGAAAAAGTTCGTCGACTCCTACACCAAGGCGAACAATGCAGCACCCGACGCATTCGCCGCCCAGGGCTATGCCGCCATTCAGGTAGTGCTGGCGGCCATGAAAAAGGCCAAGAGCGCCTCGTCTGCCGATATCCAGGCTGCGTTGAGCAAAATAGGGACGGTGGAAACCGTTCTGGGTTCCTTCGGCTACGACTCGAACCATGAACCGACCTATGCGGCTGCTGTTCAGGTCGTTCAGGGCGGAACGTTCTCGCTCGTTTCCTGAGGCCGGCATGTCCCGAATGGGTCATTGCGGTAGTGAACGGTAGGATTATCAGCGTTGGGACAACCGTCGGTCGTCCGGTGGCATCCAGTGGGGTGTCGCACCCCCTCGTGGAAAGCCAACCAATGCCTACATTCGCTGATCTGGGCGTTTCGCCTGATCTCACCGCTGCCCTCGAGTCACGCGGCAT
>Ga0194055_10002109_pt1 | contig 15923 bp, 14 predicted proteins | sample SepL449m_MetaG_FD_155482 | JGI IMG/M metagenome (GOLD analysis project Ga0194055, IMG submission 155482) | Anoxic zone freshwater microbial communities from boreal shield lake in IISD Experimental Lakes Area, Ontario, Canada - Sep2016-L442-9m | ecosystem: Environmental > Aquatic > Freshwater >... | reverse complement strand
ACAGCGACCAACCCGCCGCGCCGGCCGCCAGCAGCGAGAGCACTAGAGCCGCCGGGGCCATCCAGCGGGCCGGGCCGGGATTGCTCACGGTCACCGGCGTCGCCGCCGGGATCTGGTAGGCCCGCGAGTCCGATCCGGTGTCGTAGTTCGATTCAGACATGCGGCGATCCTACGCGTACCGTGAATGGCGCCAGCAAAGTAAGGACGGCTGTGAAGACGCATGTTTGCCAGCTTGTGATCGTCGGGTGCGGCAGTGTCCTGGCTGCCGGCGCGCTCGCGCTGTGCCCGTCCGCGGCGGCAGACCGATGCGCGCCCGGCTTCGTGGCGAATCCCTATACCGCGCAGTGCTTGGCGCCGGTGAGCACGCCGATCATCAATGGCCAGCCGTGCATCGCATCCAACATCGGGCTGTGTTCGTCCTTCCTGCAGAACCAGCAGCCGCCGCGCGGACCGCGCCCGGTCGGGTGAGTGGGTCAGGTCCCAATTCCGCCGCTCCTCCTCGTCGCTGCGCTCCGCATCGGTCGCCAGCGGGTCAGGTCCCGGTGACGGTCTTATTGAGCAGGCGGGACGCCCAGTTCGGCAGCACCTGGGATACCGCGGCGACCACCTTGGTCTGCCGACCCACGGGGTAGTGCACCTTCGGTAGGAACGTCCGGGTCGGGTGGGTCGCCGAGTAGATCTCGCCGGCCACGTCGTCCGCGGTCAGGTGGATGCCCATTCTGTTGCTGCTGTGCGTATTCAGACCGTCGACCATCGGGGTCGCGACGAACAACGGCCACATCGCGATCACCCGGATGCCGTAACGGCGCCATTCCAATTCCAGTGCCTCGGTCAGCCCGCGCACCGCGAACTTTGTCGCCGAGTAGGTCGCGAGTTCGGGCTGGCCGTAGATCGCCGAGGCCGAGCACAGATTCACCACCTGGGCGCCCCTGGTGTCGCGGAGGTAGGGGAACGCGGTGTGCAGCCCGGCCATCGTGCCGCAGACGTTGACCTCGACGATGGCGCGCTGACGCTCCAGGGGGATCTCCTCGAAGCGTCCTGAACTGAGGATTCCGGCGTTGTTGACCAGGATGTCCAGCCGGCCCGAACCGCCGGTGAAGTCCCGCAGGCATTCCGACCAGTCCTGCTGATTGGTGACGTCGAGTCGGCCGATCGCGGCCTCGCCGCCGGCGGCGGCGATCTGCTCGCGCAACGACGCCAGCCCCCCGAGATCGACGTCGTAGGCGCCCACCCGGTAGCCGCGTCGAGCGAAGAGCAGCGCGGTGGCGCGGCCGATACCGGCGGCGGCGCCGGAGATGACGATGGTGGGTGTGCCCGCGGATTCAGCCATGGCTCTTGTCTATCAACTCCTGCGTCACCAGTGGTGTGCGCGCCCCTGTTCGCGGTACCAGTCGACGAGTTCAGGACGGTCGACGGCGCGCGTGTCCAGCGACACGTCGGTGTGCCCGGCCATGATCGCCGTCACCGGGACCTCCAGTTTTTTGCCGGTGCGCGTGTGGGGGATTCCCGGCGCCTCGATGACCTCGTCGGGCACATGCCGTGGCGAGAGCCGGGTTCGGATCGTCGTGCGGATGGTGTCGATCAGGGCGTCGTCGAGGCGTCTGCCATCGGCCGGCACGACGAACAGCGGCATCCAGTAGGCGCCGTCGGGCCCGTCGACGCCCACCACGAACGCCTCGCTGACCGCATCGAGACCCTCGACGACTTCGTAGATGTCCGCCGAACCCATCCGAACTCCGTGCCGGTTGAGGGTGGCGTCGCTGCGGCCGTGGACGATGAGCGAGCCGCGGTCGGAAACGGTGACCCAGTCACCGTGGCGCCAGACTCCCGGTGCCGGGCCGTCCAGCCACTGATGGTCGAAATACGCTGCCCGGTAACGGGATCCGTCCGGATCGTCCCAGAAGGCCACCGGCATCGAAGGCATCGGCGTGGTGATCACCAGTTCGCCGACCTCGCCGATGAGTGGCTGGCGGGACGGCGACCAGCTGTGCAGGTCGACGCCCAGATAGCGGGTGGCCAGTTCGCCTCGACGAGCCGTCACCCCTGCGGTCCCGCCGGCGAACGCCGTCACCACGTCGGTGCCACCGCTGATCGACGACACCGCGACGCCCTCGCCCACTTCGGCTTTCACCCAGTCGAACAGATCGGCCGGCAGGGGCGAGCCGGTGCTGCCGAGGGTGTGCAACCGGCTGAGGTCGTGCTGGATGCCCGGGTGCAGTCCGGCCTTGCGGGAGGCCAGCAACTGGCCTGGGTTGGTGCCGAAGTAGGTCACGCCTTCGTCGGCCACCAGGCCCCAGAGTCGGTCGGCGTCAGGGAACATCGGGTGCCCGCTGTAGCCGACGATCTCGGTTCCGCACAGCAGCCCGCCCACCCGGAAGTTCCACATCATCCAGCTCAGCGCGGTGTGCCAGAACAACACGTCGCCCTCGCCTATATCGGCATGCAGCACAAGGGCTTTGAGGTGCTCCAGCAGCACGCCGCCGTGGCCGTGCGCGATGCCCTTCGGTCGGCCGGTGGTGCCGGAGGTGAACAGAACCCACAGGGGGTGGTCGAACGGCACCGGGGTGACTTCCGGGGCTGCCGGCTTGATCGACAGATACGGTTCGTCGTCGAGTGCCAGCAGGTGCGGATCACCCGGCAGCAGCTCGAGCAGCGCGGCGGTGTCACCGCGCTTGTCCACCCACCGGCCGTTGAAGAGGTACCCGCTGCAACTGAATACCACCTTGGGCTGCAGCTGACCCAGTCGCGCGGCAGCACCCTCGGGAGCGTAGTCCTGCCCGCAGGACGACCACACCGCGCCCACTGCGGCAGTGGCCAGAAACGCGACCGCTGCTTCGGCGATGTCGGGAAGGTAGGCGACCACACCGTCGCCGGGGCGCACGCCGAGCCGGCGAAGCTCGGCGCCCACCGCACCGACCCGTCCGGGCAGATCGGCCCAGTCGATCTGGGTGCGGGTGCCGTCCTCGTCGATTCCGGCGATGGCTGCACCCGGTCGCGAAGCGTGGCGCAACACCTGGTCGACGTAGTTCAGGGTGACACCTGGAAACCATTGCGCTCCAGGCATCTTCGCCTCGATCAACACCCCTTCATCCCCGGGAGCGGGGCCGGTGAACGCCTTGATGTCGAAGTGGTCCCACACCGCGCGCCAGAACCCGGCCGGCTGATCCACCGACCACTGCCACAGCGCCGAGTAATCGTGGGCAGGCGCCCGGCCCCGGTAGTGCGCGGTGGCGGCGGCGAACCGACGCCAGTGAGGTTCGGCGGCGGTCACGTCAGACGAATTCGACGGCGGACATCTTGATCTGGTCGCCGTCCCGTTCCAGGGTGACGGCGATCCGCCACAGTCGCGGCTCCTGCTGATCCTTAGGGGCCTGCGGGCCTTCCCGGTGCGAGGTGGCCGACACCAGGACGACGGCGGAATCACCGGTCGTCGACTCCACTGCGACGTGGTTGACGGTCGCCTTCGTGATGATCTTCTCGTCCTTGAGCGCTTTGACGAAATCGTCTGCGGTGTCGGCGAAATTCGCCCGGAACCGGCCCGTCGAACCGTCGAGAACCCGCTTGACGCTGTCATCGGCGGTGGTGTAGTCGATGGACATCAGGTTGATGACGTCCTGGCGCGCCGCGGCGGCGAACTCCGCGGCGCTGTGCCTTTCCTGGGCCATCGTCTTGTGCTGCCAGAGTAGATACCCGGCCAGCGCCAGCAGGCCGGCCGCGAGTGCGCCCGCGATCCCCAGTCCGACGGCCGGCAGCACGCGGGCCGTGCGGGACGAGGGGCCCGGCGTCTCGGCCTCGGCGGCCGCGCCGGCGTGCTCGGCCTCGGCGGCCTCGATGCGGCGACGCAATTCGTCGGCGCGGGCGCGGGCCGCCTCGGCGCGGGCCTGCGCACCGGCGGCTTCGTCATCGGCTATCCGGCCGGGCGCTTCCTCGGTGGCCGCTCGTTCGTCCGGACCTGCCGACTCCGGATCGTGGGCCGCCATGGCCATTCCTCTCGCATCGACTCGCAGCTTCGTTGTCAGCCGGACCGCAACGATTTCGTATGCGAAAGTAAACCAGTGCGATCGACCTTCCGATCGACCCTAGCGGGGCTGTGTTGCGCGGCGGCTGTCGCGCTGCCGATTGCTGGGCCGGCGGGTGCCACCCCGGCGGCGGTCGGTGAATGCAACGACGCCTCCTGCACGCCCGGCATCGCCGGGGGAGTCGTGCTCGGCGCCCCGTGCGGCGATACATCCCGCTACGTTTTCGGCACCACGTCGTGGGGCCGTCTGGTGTTCTGCGGGTCTCCGCGCCGCTACGAGCCCCGTTACTTCCGATCACCGCCGATGGTTGGCGTCAAGAACCTCAACGGGGACTGCGGCGGCTACGAGAACTCGGTGGCGCAGGCTCCCGACGGTCTTTTCCTGACCTGTTCGTTCCAGAACAACCGGCCGGTGTGGGTGCGCGGGGACGCGTGAGAGGCGGCGCTTCCCAGGCGACGGCTCACCACCGCCGCAGCGAGCACAGCGCGCCTTTGGCGCCGGAATTGCTCACCACGACGGCCCCGTCGACCGCCAGTGTGCAGTGGAACGTCGGCGGGTTGGCCGAGCGACCGCTGGTCGCTGTCACCATCGCCCACTGCTGCGGGTTGGCCAGCCGAACGGTGAGCACCCACGGCGCACCGGGGCCAAGGTCGGCTTCGACCCTCGGGCTGAACACGTAGGGGTCGTGGCTGTAGTCGGCGAAGCTGGCCGGCTCGGTGTCGCGGTAGTAGATGTCGGCGTGGAACGGTTCGTCTGTCGAGACGGTGTAGGTCACGTCGTGCATCGGCGCTTGATCGGGCTGGGTCTGATCGGCGGCAGCACTGCCGGTGCCGGCGACAGCTCCCGCAACGCCGCACGCGGTGAGCGCCGAGGCGAGCGTGAGCCGCATAGTGTGAGCATGGCACGTGAACCGCGGCCGGAATAGGACGTTCGCTCACGTCGAGATCGAAGGGGTGTTCCACAGGGTGGCTGACGACGCCGAAGTCGCGGACCTGCGGGCCGCCCTGGCTGAGGCCGAAGCCGCGGAAGCCGAGGCCAGAGCCGAGGTGGAGCAGGCCAGAGCCCGCATCGACGCCGACCTGCCGGCCCCGGCTGGGCGGCGGTGGATCGCCCAGACCGTCGGGTTGGCCATCGCGGCGCTGCTGACCGGCGCCGCGCTGACCCTGACCGGCCTGATGCTGTGGCAGCACGTCAAAGCCGGCGCCCAGCGCGACCAGGACCGCCGGTTCGTCGATGCCGCGCGCGACGGGGTGGCGGCACTGCTGTCGATCGACTACAACCATGCCCGCGCCGACGTGCAACGGGTGCTCGACCTGTCGACCGGTCAGTTCCACGACGACTTCGGCCACAGCGCAGAGGATTTCGTCAAGACGGCTGAAGAATCGAAGGCGGTCACCGTCGGGAAGGTGAACGCCGCGGCCCTCGACGTCGTGGACGGCGATCGTGCCCGGGTGCTGATCTCGGCGACGTCGGTGGTGAGTAACGCCAAAGGCGCAAAAGAGGACGCCCGCCCGTTTCGCATGAGCGTGACCGTGACCCGCGACGGCGACACGTGCAAGATGTCCGATGTGGAGTTCGTGCCGTGACAGTCGACTCATCCGATTCCGACGAGTACCCCCAGGCGGATCCCGTCGTCGACGATGCGGCAGCCGTCGTCGAGGACGCGACCGTCGTCGACGACCCGACGGACGCCGAGGACGAGGCGCCGGCCGCGCCCGCCGTAAGCCGGGGTGTCCGGCGGCGGCGCACCGCGGTCGCCGCCACGCTCGGACTGTTGCTCGGCTCCGCGGCTGCTGCCGGCACGGTGTACTGGGCGCTCTACCGGCCCGACCAGCTCACCAACGAAGCAGCCCAGCAAAGAGTCGTCGCCGCCGCGAAAGAAGGCATTGAGGCCGCACTGTCCTACTCGCCGGACAACCTCGACAACGACCTGGCCACCGCCAAGTCCCACATGACCGGCAAGTTCCTCGACTACTACAGCGACTTCACCAAGAACGTCGTGACCCCGGCGGCCAAGGAGAAGGGCGTCAAGACCGAGGCCAACGTCGCGCGCGCCGCGGTATCCGAGATGCACCCCGCGACCGCCGACGTCCTGGTCTTCGTCAACCAGGTGACCACGAGCAAGGGGCGGCCGACTCCGGCGCTGGCCACCAGCACAGTGCTGGTGACCATGGTCAAGGACGGCGACCGCTGGCTGATCTCGGAGTTCAACCCCGTTTAGCCCCTGCGTCTCGGCCTGCAGTGACCTTTGCTGAGGACTAATTTCTCTGTTGCACTCCGACTTCGGTCGGGCACAGTGACAGCACCACACCAACGGGCGTAAGGCAGGTGACGTTGACTCTCCCCGATCCCGAGACGATGCGCGCGGTCCTGACGCTGGCAACGCAGGCGCCGTCGATGCACAACACCCAGCCCTGGCGGTGGCGCGTCGGTCCGGACAACCTGTCGTTGTTCGCCGATCCGAGCCGTCACCTGCGGCACGCCGATCCCGATCGCCGCGGATTGTTGGTTTCGTGCGGCGCCGCCCTGCACCACTGCACCGTCGCGCTGGCCGCGATGGGATGGCACTCCAGGGTGGAGCGGCTGCCCGATCCGGCCGATCCCCACCACCTGGCGTCCATCACCGTCGCGGCGCAACCGGCGGGGGAGTTGGACGTGACACTGGCCGGGGCGATCGGCCGGCGCCGCACCGACCGGCGCACGTACAGTTCCTGGCCGGTGCCCTGGGGCAACATCGCGCTGATGGGTGCCCGGGCCGCTCGCGCGGGCGTCATGCTGCGCCAGATCGAACCCTCCCCGCGGCTCAACGCGCTGATCACCGATGCGGCCGCCGCCCACTCGCACGACCAGGACTATCTCAGCGAACTCGCCGCCTGGAGCGGCCGGCGCGGATCGGTCGCCGGCATCCCGGCCCGTAACATCCCGGCGCCCCAACCCGGAGCGCCCCTGACCGCGCGCGTCTTCCCGGGCGGGGGATTGTGTCAGCCGGACGCGAGCCCGGCCGACGACAACGGCGTGGTGCTGGTCTTGGGGACCGAACAAGACGATGACCTCGCTCGGTTGCGGGCCGGTGAAGTCACCAGCTTGGTGCTGCTCTCGGCCACCGCCATGGGACTGGCATCCTGCCCGATCACCGAGCCGCTGGAGATCCCGGAAACCCGCGAAGCAGTGCGGTCCGACGTTTTCGGCGGCAGCGGGTACCCGCAGATGCTGATGCGGTTCGGCTGGGCTCCGGTCAACGCCGAACCGCTGCCGCCCACCCCTCGACGGCCACTGCCGGACGTGGCGGATTGGCTCATCGCCGGGTGAGTTCTAAACGGGCCCGAACCGCAGTGACGTGCCGGGCGTCAGCGTCGCCACCTGGCCATGGCATTCGATCTCGACGGCCGGACGATCGGCCGGGTCGATGCTGAGCTCGGCGGTCCGCCCGATGATGGTCAGGTGCATCCGGTTGCCCCGGTAATAGATCGGCATGCGCAGCGCCCCAAGGCTTTCCGGCCACATCGGGTTGAGGATGAGGCGGTCGGAGCGGATCTCCAATCCGGTGAAGCAGCGTTGCAGCAGATCCACGCTGCCCGCCATGGCGGCGATGTGGATGCCCTCCGCCGTCGTCCCGCCCTGGATGTCGAGGACGTCCGACATCAGCACCTGCTGGAAGTAGCGCATCGCCCGGTCGCGGTTGCCGCGGGCCAGCACCCAGGCGTGCACCACACCGGACAAAGTCGACCCGTGCGAGGTCCGGTGCACGTAGTAGTCGACGGTGGCCGGGATCTGTTTGGGGATGAACCGATAACCCATGCGGGCGAACAACTCTCGCAGTTCGTCGGCGGAGAGCAGATAGAACAGCATCAGCACGTCGGCCTGCTTGGAGGCCTTGTACCGGTTGACGGTGTCGATGTCGGCCTCCAGGATCCGGTCCAGTCTCTGAATGTTGCCGAACCGCTCGCGCAGCCCCGTCCAGTCGAGCTCAAGCAGTTCGTCGTAGCCCTCGAACTGGCTGATCACGCCGATCCCTTCCGAACCCGGATGGAACGGCACATACATCCGCCGGCTCACCTCATCCCAGCGGTCCAGTTCGCGGCCGCGGATGCCGAGGGTCTCCATCACATCGAGGCGCTTACGCAGCGGCAGGGCGTCCAAGGCGTCCAGCGCCCGAACGATCACCCACACCGCCATGACGTTGGTGTAGGCGTTGTTGTCGACCCCGTCGTAGGGGCGATCGGGATATCCGGAGTGGAATTCGTCGGGTCCGATGACGCCGCGAATCACGTAGCGGCCCTTAGCCTGGTCGAACTCTGCCCGGCTGATCCAGAACCGGGCGATCTCGGCGAGCATCTCCGCGCCGTACTCGGCGAGATACTGCAGATCGCCGGTCACCTGGTAGTACTGCCAGACGTTGTAGGCCACCGCGATCCCGATGTGGTGCGCCCGTGCGCTGGCGTCGGGGTTCCAGCGGCCGGAGTTCGGATTGAGATGGAGTTTCTGGCTCTCCTCGCGTCCGTCGCTGCCGGACTGCCACGGGAACATCGCGCCCTGGTAGCCGGCCTCCCGCGCCGCCCGCCGGGCCTCCGGCAACCGTCGGTAGCGGTACTGCAACAGGGACCGGGTGCTGGCCGGGGATCGCAGATTGAGCACCGGGAACGCGAACAGTTCGTCCCAGAAGATGTGGCCGCGGTAGGCCTCGCCGTGCAGGCCACGGGCCGGCAGGCCGGCGTCGAGGTCCTCGGCGCGGTCGGGCACGCTCTGCAGTAATTGCAGCAGGTGCAGGCGGACCACCCGCAGCGCGTCGGGGCTCTCGTCGAAGGCGATGTCGAAGCGCTCCCACAGATGGGCCCACTCGCGGATGTGGCCGTCGCGCAACTCCCCGTAGCGGCCGAGGCTGGACAGCAGCCGTGCGGCCGCCGCACCCGGCTCGGCGATGGCGTGGTCACGTCCGGTGAAGATGGCGGCCATCTTCTCCACGGTGACCGACTCGCCGGCATCGAGGCGCACCACCAGGTCGTGCCCGGCCCGGCGGGGCTCCTCGACGAACCGGATTTCGGCCGGCAGGGCGGCGTCGCCCCGCCAGGCGGTCGTGCGGGCGGCCACCGCGATCGGGATCCGGGACTGGACGGTCTGGCACACCAAAAGCGCTGAATCCCTGGACAATTCGCGGGTCTCAGTGTCGACCAGGTGGTCGTCGGACAGTGTTCGGTAGCGCTCCACCCCGCAGTTGCGGACGTCGCCGTCGATCAGGGAGAGGAATTCGACGGTGCCCGACCAGTCCTCGGCCCACAGGGTGGTCTCCAGCGCGCAGGCATGCGGCAGATGCATGGCGGCGATCCGGCGCTGAATCACCTTGGTGGTGCGCCCGGATGAGTCCCGGAACCGGAACTCCCGGGTCAACTCCGCCTGCCGCAGATCCATGTTCTGCCGGTAGGACAAGAGGTCCGCGGTATCGGCGTCGAACCAGTCCCCGCCGTCGATGCGGAACTTCAGCGACAGCCAGTTCGGCAGGTTGACCAGGCTCTCGTTCTCGATCTGCACGCCGGCGACGTCGTCGGTCAGCCGGTTGTACACTCCTGCGGCGTAGGTGCCGGGGTAGTGGAACTCACCGGCGTCGGCTTCGGGCGCGCACCCCCGAGTGGCGCGGTAGCCGTTGCCGACGGTGCACAGCGCCTCGCGCAGCCGCTCCTGGTCAGGGAGATACCCGCCGAAGGTGAAAGACCAAGGGCTGGACATCATCTGGCGGTCGATGTCGCACTGGGCCACCAGCCGTTCGATGAATTCCCGGACGTGGTCGGGATCCTGCAGGCAGTACCGGGCGCCGGTGGCCCGGTCGCCGTCCTCGCCGTGGCTGACCACGATGCCGATCCCGTCGTGCAGCACCGCGTCGAAACCGTCCTCGTCGGTGAGGTCGTCGCCGAGGAAGATCGGCAGCAGTGGTTCCTCGCCGGCGACCTGGTCGACGATCCACTCCAGGGTTTTGCCCTTGTCCCAGGCGATGTTCGGGCGGAGTTCGGCGACCATGCGGCCTGCTGTCGCTTTGAGGCCGAGTCGGTTGCCGACGGTGTGCACCGCCGCGGTGACCGCCGCTCCGGCCTCCGGTGCGGCGTTGCGGTAATGCACGGCGACGGCGTAGCGCTTGTGCTCGACGACCACCCCGGGGTGGGGAGTCAGTTGCCCCGTCAGTTCGGCAGCCGCCTCCTCAAGCAACGTAATCGACTGTGCCGCAGTCTCATTGCTGTGATACGAGCCGTCCGGGCCGACCATCTCGAAGCCGTGGCTGCCGGCATACCACAGGCCGGGAATGCCGACCCGCTCCCGGATGTCGGCCAGATCCCGGCCGGACAGCACCGCGACGGGATACAGCGCCGCCAGCGCACGCAGCGCGGCGTCGGTGCCGGCGGCCAGTGCGGCGGCCCCCGGCTGCTCGACGATCGGCGAGAGAGTGCCGTCGAAGTCGAAGAACACCGCCGGCCGGCGGGCCGACACCACCCCGGCGATCTGATCGAAAGAGGTCAGAGCGTCGGGCAGGGTGGACATCCGCCGGCCGATCGAGCGCACCTGCACCTCGGCGAGATCGCCGACCACCACGTCGGCGCCGCACGCGTGCAGCGCGGCACCCCGCCCACCGCTTCGATCGACCCCGATCACCGGGCTGAAACCTCCGGACCGGGCGGCGGTCACCCCGGCCTCGGAGTCCTCCACCACCGCGGTCCGGCCCGGTCGCACCCCGAGCATTCGGGCGGCTTCGACCAGCATCGCCGGATCCGGCTTACCGGGCAGACCCAGTTCCGCGGCGACCACGCCGTCCACCCGGGCCTCGAACAGTGCGTCGATACCGGCGGCCTCAAGCACCGCCTGGCAGTTTCGGCTGGCCGAGAACACCGCCACCCGCACGCCGGCGTCGCGAAGCAGGCGCACCATCGCGACTGTCGACTCGAAAACCGTGACACCGCTTGCGATTCGGGCGGCGAAGAGCTGTTGCTTTCGGTTGCCCAGCCCGCACACCGTCAGCGCCGACGGATCGTCGTCCGGCGATCCCCACGGCAGCGTGACGCCGCGGGAGGCCAGGAAGTCCCGCACCCCCTCGTAGCGCGGTTTGCCGTCGATGATGTGCCGGTAGTCCTCGGGTGTGAACGAGTACTCCTCGAAAAGCTCCGCCCAGGCGTCCTGGTGGACGACGGCGGTGTCGGTGATCACCCCGTCGAGGTCGAACAGCACTGCGTCGGTGTAGCGCGGATCGATCCGCACCCGGCGGTCCGGATCGCCGCCCCGGTCACCGAACGCGCGATCACTGGCCATGACAACGACCATAGAGGGGACCAATGCCTCTCAACGGCCGGGTGCGGGGGGTCTAAGGTCATCGGCGGAGCGCCGTCCGTCACCGACAACGGATCGCGAGGGCGGGCGCAGGGAAGGACAGCGAAATGTCAACTCCGGCAGGCACGAAGCCGGTGATCGTCGGTGTCGACGATTCGCCGCCGTCGAGGGTGGCGGTCGACTGGGCGGCGCGCGACGCCGCCCGTCGCGGGGTGCCCCTCAAGCTGGTCTTCGTCCTGCAACCGCCGGTGGTGATGGCCTTCCCCGACGTGCCGATGCCGCCGTCGTACCTGCAGTGGCAGGAGGGCCAGGGCGCCGAGCTGCTGGAGCGCTCGCTGGCCACGGTCCGCGAGGCCGCCGGGGAAACGCCGTTGGAGGTGACCACCGAGATGGTCAGCGGGCCGGCGGTACCGGTGCTGGCGGACCTGTCCAGCGGCGCGGAGATGATCGTCGTGGGCTGCCACGGCCGCGGTGCACTGGCCCGCACCCTCCTGGGATCGGTCAGTACCGGCCTGGTGCATCACGCGCACTGCCCGGTGGCGATCATCCACGACGAAGACCCCCTGATGCCGCACCCGTCACAGGCTTCGGTCGTGGTGGGCGTGGACGGATCGCCGGCCTCCGAGCACGCCGTCGAGATCGCCTTCGAGCAGGCGTCGTTCCGCGGGGTGGATCTGGTGGCGGTGCATGCCTGGACCGACAGCGGGGTGTTCGAGTTCCCCGGCGTGGACTGGACGGCCCTGCAGGTGACGGCGGAGGAGACCCTCAGCGAGCGCCTGTCGGGCTGGCAGGAGCGCTATCCCGACGTGCTCGTGCGCCGGGTGGTGGTGGCCGACCGGCCCGCGCACCAGTTGCTCGAGCAGGCCACGTCGGCGCAGTTGCTGGTGGTCGGTAGCCACGGCCGCGGCGGTTTCGCCGGGATGCTGCTGGGTTCGGTCAGCACCGCCGTCGTGCACGCCGCCCGCATGCCGGTGATCGTCGCGCGGGGACGATGACGGCGGGGGCTCGGGGCCGCTAGTTAGCCCAGCGGCACCGACCAGCACAGCACGGTCCCGCCGCCCGGGGCGTCGGTGACCGTCATCGTGCCGCCGAGTTCTTCGGCACGGTCGCGCAGGTTCGTCAAGCCGCTGGGGGTGATGTCCGGCGGGATGCCGCAGCCGTCGTCGGTGACTTCGACGGTGAGTTCGTCCTCCACCCGGACGGTCACCGAGACGGTACGCGCGTTCGCGTGGCGGACGGCGTTGCTGAGCGCTTCCAGGACGACGGCCTCGGTGTGATCGGCCAGGACGGTGTCAACCACCGAGAGCGGTCCGACGAAGTGGACTCCGACGCGCACCCCGTCGTGGGAGAAGACCTCGACGGCGTCGCTGACCCGCTGTCGAAGTCGCGTCGTGCCGGAGTTCCCGCCGTGCAGGTCGAAGATCGTCGTGCGGATCTCCTGGATGACGTTCTGCAGTTCGTCGACAGTCTCGGCGAGTCGTTGCGCCACCTCATGGGTGCGGGCGCGGGGGATTGTTCCCTGCAGCGTCAGGCCGACGGCGAAGAGTCGCTGGATGACGTGGTCGTGCAAATCGCGGGCGATGCGGTCACGTTCGGAGATCACCTCCAATTCGTGCATCCGCCGCTGGCTGACCGCGAGTTGCCAGGCGACCGCGGCTTGATCGGTGAACGCCGCCATCATCTCGACCTGATCCGGGGAGAATTCCTGTGCACCGTGACGGCGCAGTAGAACCACGATCCCGCCGACATCGGCGCGTACCGGAATGACCATGGCGGGTCCGGCGTCCGGCATCAGACTGTCCGTCAAGGCGCGGTCGTTGATCTCGGCCACGCGGCACGGGCGCTGCCCGGCGTAAGCCCGCCCCAGTGCGCTGTCGGCGCTGATCGTCGGCGCCAGGACGGGGACGCTGGCCGCGCCGACGGCGTCCACCACCACCAACTCGTCGACGGTCTGTTCCTCGGTGTCGGTTCCGCCCGCCGTCGCGATGAAGGCGCCCTCGGACCGGGAGAGTCTCAGGACGTCGGAGGCGATCTGGCGGAGAACATGGATCGGCTCGTCACCGGCGAGCATCTGGGTGGCGATATCGCGGGTCGCTTCGATCCACGCCTGTTGGGCCCGCGACTGCTCGTAGAGCCGGGCGTTGTCGATCGCGATTCCGGCCGCTGCCGCCAGCGCCTCGACGAGCACCTCGTCGTCTTCGCTGAACGGCCGGCCGCCGGCTTTCTCGGTGAGATACAGATTGCCGTAGATCTCCTCGCGGATCCTGATCGGCACCCCGAGGAAGGTGTGCATCGGCGGATGGTTCGGCGGAAAGCCCACCGACGACGGGTGCTTGCTGATCTCGTCGAGCCGGATCGACCTGGGGTCGTCGAGGAGCAGGCCGAGGACTCCGATGCCCTGGGGCACGCGCCCGATGGCTGTCAGTTCCGGCTCGCCCATGCCCTCCAGGACGAAGTCCACGATCTGGCTCCCCTCGCCGCGGATACCGAGTGCTCCGTAACGGGCATCGACGAGCTTGGTGGCGGTACGGGTGATGGTCTGCAGCGTCTGCTCCAGGTCGAGCCCCGCGGTGACCATCAGCATGGCCTCCAGCAGTCCGTCGAGGCGGTCTCGTCCTTCGACGATCTTGTCCACCCGTTCCTGCACTTCGACGAGAAGCTCCCGCAGTCTTACCTGGGAGAGGTTGTCATGGCGCGCTGAGACCTGTGAAGTCGGCGTGTCGCCGTGGGGCGGTGGTTGGGAGCTCACGTCAGCTGTTGTGCCGGTGCTGCTGTTCGAGCTTGGACACGAACACCGCAGCCTGGGTGCGCCGCTCCATGCCGAGTTTGGCGAGCAGCCTTGAGACGTAGTTCTTGACGGTCTTCTCGGCGAGGAACATCCGGGCGGCGATCTGTTTGTTGGTCAGTCCTTCACCGAGCAGGCCGAGCAGCACCCGTTCCTGTTCGGTCAGCCCGGACAGCGGGTCGGATCGCCCGGCCGCGCCGCGCAACTTCGCCATCAGGGCGGCGGCCGCCCGGTTGTCCAGCAGGGAGCGCCCGGCCCCCACGTCCTTGATGGCCCGGGCCAGTTCCATGCCCTTGATGTCTTTGACGACATACCCGCTGGCCCCGGCCAGGATCGCGTCGAGCATCGCCTCGTCGGAGGTGAACGACGTCAGCATCAGGCAGCGCAGGTCCGGCATCCGCGACAGCAGGTCCCGGCACAGTTCGATGCCGTTGCCGTCGGGCAGCCGGACGTCGAGCACCGCGACGTCGGGCCGCAGGGCCGGAATCTTGACCATGGCCTCGGCAACCGATCCGGCCTGTCCGATGACGTCGAGATCCGGGTCCACGCTGAGGAGTTCGATCAGCCCACGGCAAACGACTTCGTGGTCGTCGACGAGGAAGACCGTGACCATGACGGCAACCATAACCGGAGCGGTGTCACAGCAGACGCTGTCTGTCCAGGATCAGCACTGCGGTATCGGGCAGTGCGCTCAGCCCGGCGGGCCCGAGCAGTTCGTTCACCGCAATGACGTTGCGGGCGCCGATGACCACGATATCGATGAGTGCGCCGTGCGTGGCCAGGTATTCCAGCCCGCTGCCGTGCACGGCCACCGGTTCGACGTCGAGGTCGGGATAGCGGCGCCGCCATTCCTCGATACGACGGTCGAGATGGGCGCGGACCTGGCGGTCGCCCTCGCCGGTGGGCGACTCTGAAGTGCCGGGCTGCCAGGTGCCGAGCACCCGCAGCGGGGCGTTGCGCAGCCGCGCCTCCTCGATGGCGGCTTGCAGGACGGCCGCGCTCTCGGAGGTCTCGTCGAGTTCGGCCACCACCCAGCCGGGGCGCTCGCGGCGCGCCGACCCGCGCACCACAAGCAGCGGACAGTGCGCCGAGGCGGCCAGCGCGTTGACGGTCGAGCCGACGGGATGGTCGAAGTGGTTGAGTCCGACCGCTCCAACGCAGATCATCGCCGCGGTGCGGGACGCCTCCTGCAGGACCTCGGCCGGCTCCCCGGTGACGACCGCGCTGGTCAGCGTGACCGGCCGCCCGCCCGCGACGACGGCTGCGGAGGCCAGTCGGATCGCCGAATCCGCCCGGCCGCTCGAGGCGGGGCCCTCGCACGCGGCCAGCAGATGCAGCGGCAGATCCCGGCCGGCGGCCTCCTCAGCCGCCCAGCGCGAGGCGCGTTCGGCGGCCCGCGAGCCGTCGACGCCGACGACGACCGCCGGTGGGATGAATGCTGTTGGCGGCTCGGTCATCTCAGCCTTCTTGCTCGGGTTCCGGGACAGTGACGGGCATCTCAGTCTGCCGGAACAACTGCTCGGTGTCCGCCGCCGTGCATGGCGCGGTCCCCGGTGTGAGCAACGTGGCCGCCCCCGCGGCGACACCGAGCCGGACGGCGTCGCCCAGCGGCCAGCCCCGCGCGATGCCGACCGCCACCCCTGCCAGCATCGCGTCACCGGCCCCGACACCGCTGCCGGGTGGGACGTCCACCGCGGCGAAGCGCTGCGCGTCCTCGGCGCCGACCAGCAGCGCCCCCCGTACCCCCAGCGACACCAGCACATGCCGTGCGACGCCGCGGCGAACCAGCCCACGCGCTGCGGCGTCGCACGGCA
>Ga0194055_10002108_pt1 | contig 15924 bp, 20 predicted proteins | sample SepL449m_MetaG_FD_155482 | JGI IMG/M metagenome (GOLD analysis project Ga0194055, IMG submission 155482) | Anoxic zone freshwater microbial communities from boreal shield lake in IISD Experimental Lakes Area, Ontario, Canada - Sep2016-L442-9m | ecosystem: Environmental > Aquatic > Freshwater >... | reverse complement strand
ACAGCAGATTGTGAGTGCCATTGACGTTGTTGTCCACCGTGTAGCGCTTCGCCTTGGGACTCCGCATCGAATACGGGGCCGCCCGCTGCTCGGCGAAGTGCACGACGGCATCAGGACGCTCGTTGAGCAGGACATCGACGAGGCGGTCGTACTCTTGAGCCAAGTCGAGATTGATGAAGCCAATGTCTCGACCCGTCAGTTCTTTCCACACTTCGATCCGGACACCCATGGGACTAATTGGGGTGAGGGAGTCCACCTCGAGCTCGACATCGATGCATCGTCGTGCGAGGTTGTCCACGATCGTGACCTCGTGGCCCTGCGCTGAAAGGTGGAGCGCAGTCGGCCACCCGCAAAACCCATCTCCGCCCAGTACCAGAACCTTCACGATGTCCTCATGTTTCGTCCAACGGGTCCGCACAGCCTTGCTGGACCGTCCCGGGAGCCTACCAAAGCCGACTCGTTGGACCCGGTGACGGGCGTTCAGGGCCTCCGGGGAGGCGTATTCTCGGCAAGGTCACTGCAGGCGCCCCTCACCGACCCCGCAGGCTGAGTACCTCCGTCGAACCCAGGCCACCTCGGATCTGCCGAGATCACGTGACGAGTGGATCAGGGTCCGCCATCTCTGGTGCCGACGAGGAGGCCGGCAGGGAGTCCACCTGCTCCAAGGACGCCACATGATCAGCGTCGCCGGCCACCACCCCAAGCTCCTCGAAGCGTCGAGCGGTCACGAGCACTCGGGATTCCATCGACGAGACCGCCTTGTTGTAGCTCTTCACGCTGGCATCGAGTGACCGCCCAAGTTTGTTGAGGTGACCACCCATCGTGGCCAGTCGGCGATAGATCTCCTGGCCGAGCTGCTGGACCTGGCGAGCATTTTCCGCCATCGCCTCCTCCCTCCAGCCGAAGCCCACGGTGCGCAGGAGTGCCACCAACGTGATCGGGCTAGCCAACAGGACCTTGCTCTCAAGAGCATGCTCGACGACAGTCGGGTCCGCTTCGAAGGCTGCGGCGAGCAGGCCTTCTCCGGGAATGAAGCAGACCACGAAGTCCGGTGCCTGGTCGAACTGGCTCCAGTAGGCCTTCCGAGCCAGGGCATCGATATGGTTGCGCAGCTGTCGGGCGTGCGAGCGGGTGGCCTCAATCCGTGTCGACTCATCCCTAGCGTCGAGGCCGAGGAGATAGGCGTCAAGCGGCACCTTGGCATCGACCACCACCGATCGGCCGCCCGGCATCAACACGACCATGTCCGGCCGCGAAACGGTCTCATCGGTAACCGTCGTGGCCTGCTCGACGAAGTCGCAGTGCTCGACCATCCCCGCCATCTCCACCACCCGCCGCAACTGCATCTCGCCCCATCGGCCCCGCGTCTGAGGCGCATGAAGCGCAGTAACGAGGCTCTTGGTCTCGCTGCGGAGCCCTTCTCCGGAGGAGCGCAGCGCCGTGACTTGCTCAAGCAGGCTCTGATAGGCGCCGACCCGCTCCTTCTCCATCCGCCCCAGCTGGTCGCGGTGCTGGCTCAGCAAGCCGGCGATCGGGTCGACGGCACCCTTGAGCCGGGCGTCGCGTAGGTCGAGGTCGCTCCGCAGATCAGCCGCCGCCTGATCGAAATGCTCGCCCGCCAACTGGGCGAGTCGCTCGGTCCCCGAGAGCACCATCTTCGATGAAACCTGCTCGATCGTGGTGGCCAGCGTGCTTCGCTCCTCGGCAAGACGGGCCTCGGCCTCGGTGCTCAGTGCCTTGGCTACGGCCAGCTCGGCTGCCCCAGCCGAAGCGCGGCGAGCGGCGACCATACCGGTGAACGCTCCACCGGCGAGTGCTCCCACTAGGAGTCCGAGCAGCAGTACGAGCACAATCACGGATCCACCTCTTCCTCTCCCGGCCACATGGCGCGGCAAACTCGTCCGGCCGGACATTAATAACGGTAGACCGGACTTGTGACAGCGGTGTGCCAGCGCCCTGGTCGAGGGCGATAGCGTCAAGAGATGGCCATCCGCCGACCCTCGATCGCCCGCATGCCCTGGACGCAGACCTCGGAGGCGGAGGTACTTCCCGGCGTCGGCGGCCCCGCGCCGGTGCTGCCGGTGATCAACCAGCAGCTCACCCAGATGTTCGCCCTTGTCAGCGAGGCAATCGCCGGTGCAACCCATTCCTTGCTGACCGGAGATCGGGAGGCCGCCAAGGACATCGTCGCCGCCGACGAGCAGATCGACGAGATCGCCGGAGCGCTGACCTTCTTGGTCGATGAGGCGCTGGTCGGACCCGGGCGGTCCGCCGAGGAGCGCCGGGAACTCATCGCTCTCGGCCGCATCCTGCCTGAGATCGAGCGGAACGGAGACCTGGCCGAACACATCGCCCGGCGAGCCGCACGTGGACTCGGTCAGGAGATTTCTGCACGCGCTCGGGGCCTCGTCGAACGGATGGGTGAAGTCGCCGCTTCGATCTGGTCGATGACCGCAGAGGTGTCGACCAGTCGTTCTGCGGCGGATGCCTCAGCCGTTGAGGATCTCGATGACGAGCTCGACGACCTCCATGTGACCCTCATTGCCGAGGTCTCGTCCGGGTCCATGTCGCTACCGGTGGCGATCGAGCTGGCCATGGTGGCCCGCTTCTACGAGCGCTTTGGTGACCATGCGGTCAACTTGGCCCGGCGCATGGCCATGCTGGACGGGATCCCCGTGGCCCCGCCATCAGGTGGAGCCGACTGATCAGCAGGCGCTGATCAGAACCTCCTGCGGAGAAGCTCTTCGGCGATCTGCACGGCATTGAGCGCTGCACCCTTGCGGAGGTTGTCTCCCACCACGAACAGCGCAAGCCCATTCTCCACGCCCTCCGCAGGCCGGATCCGACCCACGATCGAAGGGTCGGTTCCCGCCGCATCGAGGGCCGTCGGCAGGTCGGAGAGCACCACACTCTCCGCCTGGGTCAGCAGTTCAGCAGCGTGCTCCGCCGACAGCGGCCGCTCGAACGAGGCCGTGATCGCCGCCGAATGACCGGTGAAGACAGGCACTCGAGTGCAGGTGCAACTCACGAGGAGCTGTGGCAGGTGGAGGATCTTGCGAGATTCATTGCGGTACTTCTTCTCTTCGTCGGTCTCCCCCAGCCCATCGTCGACGATCGACCCTGCGATCGGCAGGACGTTGTGGGCGATCGGTCCGGGAAACTTGACCGGCGCTGGTCCCCGGATGGCTGAGCCATCGAGGGCGAGGGCATCAGCACCGTCCGCCGTGGCCGCGATCTGTTCTGCGAGCTCGGCCACCCCCTCTCGGCCACCCCCCGAGACCGCCTGAAACGTGGTCACGATGAGCGATCGAAGGCCAGCCGCATCATGGAGCGGCTTGAGCACCGGCATGGCCACCATGGTCGTGCAGTTGGGGTTGGCCACGATGCCCTTGGGCGTGTCGTCAAGGTCCTCAGGATTGACCTCGGGCACTACGAGGGGAACGAGATCATCCATGCGCCAAGCACTCGAGTTGTCCACTACGACACCTCCCGCTGCGGCGATGGCCGGCGAGATGATTCGCGACGACGTTGCTCCCGCTGCGCTCAGTGCGATATCGATGCCCAAGAAGTCCGCACCGTTGGCGTCCTCGACCGTGATTGGGGTCCCTCGGTAGTCGAGCACTGTGCCGGCCGACCGCGAGGACGCGAAGAAGCGAATCTCGTCCAACGGGAAGTTGCGCTGCTCGAGGATCTGACGCATGACCGTTCCGGCCTGACCAGTGGCTCCGACGACGGCGATTCTCATGGCGCAGATCGTAGGCGAGGCGTGGTCGAGGTCGAACGGACTGGGGTCAGCCGAGGCCGTAGGCGGCGTGGACGGCCCGCATGGCGTCCTCGACCACCGCCTCGTCGACCACGCAACTGATCCGGATCGACGAGGTCGAGATCATCTCGATATTCACCCCGAGGCTCGCCAGGGTCTCGAACATGGTCGCCGTCACACCCGGGTGTGACTTCATCCCTGCGCCGATGACCGAGAGCCGAGCGATCGAGCTGTCCGACGTGACCTCGACGAAGCCGAGCTCGGCCCGTAGCGACTCCGCCACCTCCACGGCAGCGGCGAGGTCGACCCGCGGGACGGTGAACGAGATGTCTGTCGTGCCATTGGCGGAGGTGTTCTGCACGATCATGTCGACGTTGACCGCCCGGTCGGCGAGCGCCCGAAAGAGGTGGGCTGCGATGCCCGGCCTGTCCGGGACGCCAGCCACGGTGACCTTCGCCTCCGAGGTGTCATGCGTGACGGCGCTCACGATGGCCTGTTCCATTGACTCATCCTCCTCTACGACCCAGGTCCCGGGCTCCCACGTGAAGCTGGAGCGGACATGGAGCGGGACATGGTGACTGCGGGCGAATTCGACCGAGCGAAGCATCAGGACACGCCCACCTGTGGCGGCCATCTCGTTCATCTCGTCGAAGCTGATGTGCGCAAGGCGCTTGGCGGTCGGCACGACCCGAGGATCGGCGCTGAACACCCCGGTGACGTCGGTGTAGATCTCGCAGACGTCGGCGCCGAGGGCTGCTCCGAGGGCCACGGCCGTCACGTCCGAGCCACCTCGACCGAGCGTGGTGATGTCCCGATCAGTCGACATCCCCTGGAAGCCCGCTACCACCGGAACCATTCCTTCAGCGATGGCCGCCGAGAGGCGATCCGGTCGGATCTCGAGGATCTTGGCCCGAGTGTGCTCGTTGTCCGTGATGATCCCCGCCTGACTTCCCGTGAAGGACGCGGCCGGCACACCGAGGTCAGCCAAGGCCATGCACAGCAAGCTCATCGAGATCCGCTCTCCAGATGTCAAGAGCATGTCCATCTCTCGAGGAGGTGGCGTCGTCGAGGAGACCGCACCAGCGAGCCGGAGCAGGTCGTCAGTGGACTTACCCATGGCCGAGACGACAGCCACAACATCATTTCCCTGACGGCGCGTCCGAGCGATGTGGTCGGCCACGGCGCGGATCCTGTCCGCATCGCCAACCGACGTGCCTCCGAACTTCTGGACGATGAGCGCCACGGGTCATGAGGTTACCGGGGATCGGGCGGGCGGTCGGTCGCCTCGTTCGCCGCTAGCATCTCGAACCGTGGCTACTGAGAAGCGTGAACGTCAGAGGGCGGCCCGTGCGACAAAGCGCGAGGCCGAGATGAAGAAGGCCAAGCGAGACAAGACGCTGCGCCGGATTGGCATCGTGGCGGTGGCCGCCGTGATCGTGATCGGTACCGTCGCACTGCTCAGCGGCGGAGGAAGTAAGACCTCCACGTCGACGACCAGCAGCGCACCGACAACGTCCGCCGTCACGACCACCACGGCCGCCTCGGCCACCGATGTGGCGGCACAGAAGAAGGCCGATGCTGCAGCCGTCGCCGCTGGCTGCCCGGCCTCCCCCTCCACCCGGGCCAACACGATGTCCTGGTCAACGGCCCCGGCGATGTCCATCGACACGTCGAAGACCTACACCGCCACCGTGCTGACCGACCTCGGTCCCTTCACCATCACCCTCGATGCGAAGAAGGCGCCCAACACGGTGAACAACTTCGTGTTCCTCGCCAACCAGAGCTACTACCACTGCGTCATCTTCCACCGGGTCATCCCGGGCTTCATGGACCAGACCGGTGACCCCCAGGGCACCGGCACTGGAGGACCTGGCTACTCCTTCGCCGATGAGCTTCCAGCCACGGCCAACCCGCAGTACCCGATCGGGTCCGTGGCCATGGCGAACTCTGGCGCCAACACCAACGGCAGTCAGTTCTTCATCGTCACCGGCGCCCAAGGCGAGGCCCTTCCGCCCTCGTACTCGCTCTTCGGCAGCGTGACCTCGGGCATGGACATCGTCCAGGCCATCAACAAGCAGGGCACTCCGGCGGGCGTACCGCCGGCGGTCACCCATCGGATCTTGTCGGTCACCATCGCCAGCAGCTAACCGGCCAACGCCGGGACGCCCCATCCAAGGAGATATCCATGTCCACTGAGTGCCCCAACCCTGACGGATCCTCGCCGCGCACCACACAGTTCGCCGGTGAGCCCCCGATGTGCATCGACGTCTCCAAGCGCTACACCGCCACCATGGTGACGTCGATGGGTGAGATCGTCATTGCCCTCGACCCCCTCGCTGCACCCAAGACGGTCAATAGCTTCGTCTTCCTCGCTCGGTACCACTTCTACGACGGTCTGACGTTCCATCGGGTCATCCAGGGCTTCGTGCTCCAGGGCGGTTGCCCGCTCGGCACCGGCACCGGCGGCCCCGGCTATCGCTACGCTGACGAGCTCCCCGCCGCCGGCCGCTACGAGATCGGCTCCCTGGCCATGGCCAATGCTGGTCCCAACACCAATGGCAGTCAGTTCTTCGTCATCTCGGGACCGAGTGGGGTCAACCTTCCTCCGTCCTACTCACTCTTCGGCAAGGTCGTGAAGGGTCTTGACGTCGTGGACGCCATCGAGAAGGTGGAGACCGGTCGCGGTGACAAGCCGGTGACCGCCGTCATCATCGAGTCGGTGACGATCTCCGAGGCTGACTGACCCTCAGCTGAGGTTGATCTGCCCCGGATCGACGTCCACTCCACCCTGCAGCACGCTGACCACGCCGGCTCCGATCAACTGGAGCCGGCGGTCTGCGTCCACCAGCACCGCCGCATCGGCAGCCAGGCCGAGCACCGGAAGATCGATAGGCACGAGCGCCGCCGTCCGAGCCAACTTGTCGGCCGCCGTCTCCTCGGTCTCTCCAGCGATGTGCGAGATGACGGTGATCCCCGAGAGGAGCCCGAGACCAACGGTCGGAGCGCCGCCACGAGGGTCCACCATTGGATCGCACAGCACCGTGGCCGATGAGCCCTCCGCAACGAGCACACCGCCGCGGATCAGTAGCGCTCGGATCTCGTCGAGGAGGCGCGTGGCCTTGAGCGCCGTGCGAAGGTGCATGGCTGAGCCATCAACCAGCAGCACGATGTCAGCCTCGGCCACCCGGGCCGCCAACTCTGCGGTGTCGGCCTCGGCTCGGTTCATCGCCATGACCCCCTCGACCTCCGCCCCGGCCTCGTTCACCCAAGTGGCGGCCGAAACGACCTCGTGCTCCGGCGACCCGAATGCCGCCGCCAGAGGGAGTACCGCCACCCTCGGCCCCGGAGCCAGCTCGAGCAGGTATCGGGCCAGTGACGCAGTCCGGGCAGCCTGACCGCCGAGGAGGATGAAGGTGCCAGCAGACGAAGTCATGCACTGAGCATCCCACAGCGACCTGCCGTCTCAGCGGTACGCCACATACCGAGAAGGATCGATCCGCTCCTCGCCGACCGACCAGCGATAGGCCACGAGCGGGCCGCCCTTGGCGGCGCTGAAGTCGACGCAGGCCGTGTTCTCAGTGCAGGCGACCTCGAGGCCGTCGTCGTATCGCCGCCAGTAGTGCCCGAAGAAGATCGGGGTTCCCTCGTGCGGGGCGAACTCCAGATGATCTGCGACAACGAGGTCACCGTTGATCACCGGATAGGGATCCCCATCTGCAGTGAGAGATCCCGGGGGGATCTCCGCCAAGTGAGCCACCCGATCACTTCCCGACACCCACCAGCGGAGCCGAGCCTGCTCACGATGGGTTTCATCCTTGTCCCGGAACCCGGGGAGCCCGGAGCGGACAAGGTTGATCTCGGGGCCCTTGAGGACGGTGTCGACCGCAGTGAAGAGTGGATTGCTTCGATCGCAGGCTCGCGCCAGTTGGCCGCGATCAGCGAAGCGGTCACCGCCCAACTGGTTCCGGAGCAACTCGATCGCCGCAGGATCCCAACACGCATGGACCACGCGTATCCCCTCGAGATCAAGCCATAGCGGAAGGCCAAGGAACCACTCGAGGTAGAAGGACCGCTCCTGCTTGGTGAGCTGGTCGAGGAAGGCCGCATGCTGCTTGCGCTTCCCTTTGGTGTGCTCACGGAGGAATTCCCCAGGTCGATCCGGGTGCTCGGTACTCCAGGCCAGGGCATTGAACTCGTGATTGCCAAGGGTGATCAGAGCGGCACCGGCGTCGACGAGACCTTTGACGATCTCAAGAACACGTCGCTGGTTCGGTCCGCGATCGATCAGGTCGCCGACGAAGATCGCTCGGCGGCCCTCCGGCGGGGTCCAGGACCCGTCGACCACCTCGTACCCCAATGCCTCAAGCAGACCCTCAAGGGGTTCGGCGCAGCCGTGGATGTCTCCGATGATGTCGTATCCCGCCCGGTCATTGGTGTCTCTGCTCATGGCATCTCCCTCTCTCTCGCCTTCATGCTCTCATGCGCATGTGACATCCAGATCCCAGTAATACCAAGGGTTTGGCTCGCCAGAACCGTCACACCCAGATGGCAGATTGGGGTCATGGACCACGAAACGAATCCCCACAGCAGCAAGGACGGCTGGGCGCAGATCCGCATGGGATCCCTCGCCGGCAACCTCCCCGAGATGCTCCTTCGGGACATCCTCGCTCCCACCAAGCGCATCATCATCATCGAGCACATCGACCAGCCTCTTCACTACGTCCAGGTCCTCACGGAAAAGAAGGGCAGGCTCTTCGTCGAGTGCGTCTCGAACGACTTCATCGAGGATGAGGACGAGCACCTGAGCCTCGACGACGAGCTCGCACTCCATGGAACTCGGATTCCTTCCCCCGGAGGGCATCGACTCAACCCACCCGAACTGGTGGTGGTACCCGACGGAGGACGGACTGGCACTCGAGGCCTGCACCAAGATGGTCCGGGTGCTGGAGGGGATCTTCGCCGTCCGATCGAACGATCCGGTCTGGGTTCGTCAGTTCACTTGAGCGACGAGGATCAGCGCCTACCCCGGCGAGGTGGAATGCTTCACCCATGACCACCGAACGCCTCGAAGCCCAGCGAATGATCTCTGCATCCCCCGCCAAGATCTTCTCCGTCCTCTGTGACCCCAACGGTCACGTCACCATCGACAGCTCGGGCATGCTCATGAGTGCCACGGGCAGCCGAGTCTCTGGGGTCGGCCAGACCTTCACCGTCCACATGGATCGCGAGGCCCTCGGGGACTATCCACTCGGTCTCTACGACGTCGAGGTGGTCATCACCACCTTCGAGGCTGACATCGAGATCGCCTGGACCGTGGTCGGCCAGCTCAAGCCCAACATCGGCCACGTCTACGGCTACCGGATCGAGGCGGTCGATGCCGGGTCGCTCGTGACCTCGTACTACGACTGGTCCGACATCGACCCGGTCTGGCGAGAGGCCGACATCTTTCCGATCATGTCCGAGCAGGCGCTGCGCGCCTCACTCGGGATCCTTGCCCGCACGGTGCAGGCCGGCTGAATCGTCTGGTGTCGACGGGCTAAGTCAGAGCCCGACTGCGCTAGCCGGCGAGGACCTTGGCCTTCGCCACCTCGAACTCCTCGTCGCTCAAGATGCCCTGAGCCTTGAGGTCGGCGAGCTTCGTCAATTGGTCGACCAGTGACTCCTCAGCGGCCGGTGCCGGGGCTGCGGCAGGAGCTGGAGCCGGGGCAGCAGCCTGCTGTTGCGCCGCCCACTGCTGCTGCTGGTCCCACTGCTGCTGCTGAGCCTGCTCGGCGTGTTCAGCCTGGCGTCGCTGCACGCCACCCGACACCGCGGTGGCGGTGCCTGCGATCACTGCCGTGCGGGCCATTGTCCCGACCAGTCCTGGTCGTCCCATACGTCGCATCTGTTCCTCCTTGGTTGGTCGGGGCCACTCGGTTGAGCACCCGTCAGTTCGTGTGTGCTCAGGCCTCGAGCGCGGCCAGCACGTCGGCGTGTGCCAATCGCTGGCTGACGATGATCTCTCCACCGGCGCGGCCGATGGCGCCGAGCAGCGTGTTGGCCCAGGTGTTCTCCCAGACGACCATCAGGGCGGCTCCGCCGGCCGGGAGCAGATCACCGGCCGCCAGCAGATCCTCTTGGCTCACGAGCGGAGCGGTGACGGCCCCGAAGGTCGTCATCAGGCCCACCTCGGCCTCGTCGAGCTCGTCGACCTCGAGGGCGACCACCTCGCCGGCGGCATCCTTGGAGATGAAGACGAGGTCCATGATGCGCACGGTGCCGTCTGCGACGAGCCGCAGCAGCTCCTCGGCGATGCTGCCGTCGAATCGTCCGTCCACGAACTCCACCAGCGCGAAGTCGATCGGTCCTAGTTGCTCAGTACTCATCGGTGCCTTCCTTGGTCGAAGGCTCACCCTACCGCCGCCGAATCACAGAATGCCTGCGGCACCTTCACAAGGCGGATCTGTCACACCCGTCTCGTAGCGTTGAGGGCCCGAGATGAGCAGAGGAGCACTATGAGCCACGCACAGAACATCCGACCCGACTTCCAGTCCTGGATGCGCCTCATCCAGAAGTGGAACCACTCCGACGCCGACTACTGCGATGCCTTTAGCTGTTCGGATCCAACCGTGCTGACCCGGCTGGCGACGGACCCCGGCCTCAAGGTGATCAGGACCAATGTCTCAAGCTCAGGCCGGTCGACCCTGATGCTGTCGCTCAAGGGGTCGGCGGTCTCGCCCAAGGCGTCGAAGAAGAAGCGTCGTCGTCACCAGGCGCGGATCCTCGTCGACCACTTCGATCACGAGGGCGACCGAGAGGTCAACGTGTTCATCAAGGCCAGCTCTCTCAAGGCCCTCACCGCAGCCGTGCTCAAGGCCCAGCCCCTCGAGGACGGATGCTTCGATATCACGCCCCTGCATTCCTCGGCCAGCGAGGAGTGCTGAGCACCAACGGCCTCAGCCGCCGGCTTCGAGGTGCGCCTTGAGGGCGGCCAGCGTCGTGGCCATTGAGGCAGCGTTGTAGGCCTCGCGATCGTCGATCCCCTCGATGCCGGCGAATCGCTTGACGAGCCCGCTTCTTCGGTCGGTGGTCGCCTCGGTGACCCGACAGCCCTCCGGGGTAGCGGTGATGGCGAACTCCCAGCGGGCGACCTTCACCACCGCGACAGTGACCTCAAAGGCAAAGTGGCTCGGCCGGTCGCAGATCACCACCGTGGCGGTGGTCGACCACTCCTTCTTGCCCTGGGCATTCGTGCCCTTGAAGCGAGCCCCGACAGCCGGGCCGGCGCCCTTGGTCCAGCGGCCGCCGGTGTTCTCCGGTGAGTAGCGACCCATAGAGGGCAGGTCGCTGATCGCGTCGAAGGCGACCTCTGGGCTGACGGCGATCTCGATGGACTCTTCGATGCGGCTCATCCCGCCACACTCTCACCAAGAGGCCCGTTGCGCAACGAGGTCAGTCGAGCTCCTCGTCGGAGTCCCGACGTCGCAGCGGCCGACGCGATCGACCGGAGGCCTCTCCTCGCGGTTCAACCGTCTGCTCGGCCATGGCCGTGCGGATCCGTCGCCAGCTCTCGAAGCGTCGCTCGTCGAGCGATCCGTCGGCGACCGCCGCCAGCACGGCGCAGCCCTCATCACCACGATGACGACAATCGGCGAAGCGGCAGGTGGTGCCGAGCTCCTCGATATCAGGGAACGTCTCGGCGAGACCCTGGGCGCTCACCACGACATCGAGGAGGCGGATGCCCGGGATGTCGAGGAGCACCCCTCCCGATGCGAGGCGATGGAGCTTGCGGGTGGTCGTCGAGTGCCGGCCTTCGCCGTGGGGGCCGACTGGACGGACGAACTCGTCTCGATCGTCGAGGACGTTGAGCAGGGTGGTCTTGCCGACCCCTGAGGCACCGAGCATGACGGCCGTCGTGCCCGGACCGAGCAGTGCGGAGACCTCATCGAGACCAAGGCCCGTCTCGGCGCTCGTGACGACCTGGCGGATCCCAGGCAGTGTGACCGCCGCCTCAGTTGCCTGGGCCTGAACATCGTCGGCCCCGTCTGCCTTGGTCAGAACCACCACCGGCTCGGCGCCGGAATCCCATGCCATCACTGAGAAGCTCTCGAGCATCTGGAGGTTGAGCGGTCGGTCGATGGGGATCACCACGAGGACGAGGTCGAGGTTGGCCGCCAGGATCTGGACACGACGCTTGGAAGTCTCCGGCCGTCGCAGCTGGCTGCTTCGCGGACGGACCCAGGCGATGGTGCCCTGCGTGACGCCCACCCAGTCGCCTGCCACCGGGTGCGGCTCGATGGTCCCTGTCGGGAAGGTCTCCTCGTGCTCGATGCCGGAAGCATCGGCGAAGATCACGTCGACCAGCGCCCCATGGACGATGCTCACCCGTCCGGGGTCGAGACCCTCGGGGACGTCGAGGTCCATGCCGGCCGGAGCACCGAGCGAGGCGAGGATGGTGGAGGTGAGATCAGCCGTCAAGGACCCGATCCTCCCAGACCTGCATCCGCCAAGGCGGGCCGGGCCTCAAATCGTCGCAGCGTCGATCACGAAGCGGTAGCGAACGTCGCTCGCCACGACCCGGTCGTAGGCCTCGTCGATCATCGAGGCCGGGATCGTCTCGATCTCGGCGCCGATGCCGTGTGCGGCGCAGAAGTCGAGCATCTCCTGGGTCTGACGGATGCCGCCGATCCCCGAGCCGGCCAGGCTGCGGCGGTTGGTAGCTAGGGATCCGAATCGGGCCCGATAGCCCAGGGGGGAGACCCCAACATTGACCATCGTGCCATTGAGCCGCAGAAGGCTGAGGTAGCGATCCGTGTCGATCTCGCCCGAGACGGTGTTGATGATCAGGTCGTAGGTGTTCCGCAGGCCCTTGAGGACGGTGGGATCGCCGGTGGCGTGGAAGTGATGGGCACCGAGACGCTCCGCATCGGATCGCTTGGCGTCAGATCGCGTCAGGATGGTCACGTCGGCCCCCATGGCAGCGGCGATCTTGACACCGATGTGTCCGAGGCCGCCCAGACCCACGATGGCCACGCGCCGTCCGGGGCCCGCGCCCCAGTGGCTGAGCGGCGAGAACATGGTGATCCCAGCGCACAACAGCGGAGCCGCTACATCGAGGCCAATCCCGTCGGGAATCGAGACCGCGAAGTGCTCGTCGACCACCACGTGAGAGGCGTAGCCGCCTCGCGTGATCGTGCCATCAACATCGACGGCACCGTAGGTGCCGACATTGCCTTCGGCGCAGTACTGCTCCTCGCCCGCCAGGCAGTTCTCACAGACCCGGCATGAGTTGACCATGCAGCCGACTCCGACGCGATCTCCCGGCTGATGAGTGGTCACGGCCGAGCCGACCGACTCGATGATCCCGGCAATCTCGTGACCAGGCACCAGGGGGTACACAACAGACCCCCACTCCTCGCGCGCGGTGTGGATGTCGGAGTGACAGATCCCGACGAAGGCGATCCTGATCTCCACGTCGTGCGCGCCGACCGGGCGCCGCTCGATCGTGGTCGGGACGAACCCGCCGTCCTTCTCCACCAGCGCGTAGGCGGCGACGTCGGTCATGGCTTCCTCCTTGGAGCGTGGGTTCTCATGGCGGTCGTGACTCGACTCAGTGCAGGCCGAAGCCCAAGTCGTTGATCAATTTGTAGCGCGTGGGATCGTCGGGCAGGACCCAGGAGAACCCTTCGAGCAGCACGATGAGCACGACATTGATGGCGATCACGACGAGGAAGCCGATCTCGACGGCCCGCGCCATTGTGCGCAGTGCACCGGGACCGGGAGCCACCGGAATCACCGAGACCGAGCACATCAGCGCCACCCCGCAGAAGAGGATCACGACGATGAAGGTGATGAGCGCCCATGTGTAGAGGTGGAGGCCGATGACCGCACTTCCGTAGCCCCGATCCGTCGGTGAGGCGATGTGCAGCAGGATCTGTCGGGTCGATTCGAAGGCTCCGCAGGTGGCCGCCACGATAGACATGCCGAGCGCCGAGGCATATCGAGCCCTGGTGAGCTTGGCCCTGAGCGCATCGGCCACGATCCACATGGCGGGGATGGTGGCCAGGATCATGGCGTAGCGCTGCAACATGCAGAGCGGACACGGCTTCTCATTCCCGAAGATCTGCACCCCCATGGCGGCGAGCAGCACCCCGCAGTAGCCAACGACGAAGAGAACGATCCCCCAGAAGGCGATGCGGCTCCAGGTGATACTGAGGTCCGAGGATTCGATTGCGACGGTCGCGTCGATGTCGGTGGTGGTGGTCACGGCGGTCCCCCTAGAAGTTGAGGTGGAGTGGGCTCGTCACGTGATACTTGAACAGGCCCAGCATGGCCACGAGGCCGAGCACCCATAGGGTCATCACCACACGGCGAGACAGGCCTCGCCATGCGCAGAATGCCGTAGCCATCAGCACGATCATGATGACGATGTCCATCCCGGCCCTTTGCTCGACGTCTCGGATCTCTTGGTGGAGCGTACCGAGGAACCCGCACCCTTCGGGGGATGGACACACCGCTAGGACCAGCGGACGAGGTTCAGCACTTCAGCATCGCGACGAAAGATCAGCGAAACGCTTCGTCCCTGAGGTGGCGTCGTGCTGCATCTCGTGGGCCAGAACTTTGCCTATGTCGGCCTCGGCCTGTTCCACAGCATGGGCATACCCGCCCGTTACGTGTCGAGCCACCCCCACTGACGACGTCGAGGCGGGAGCGACCACCGAGGGCGACAGCCATGGCTGGCTCGCCTACTTCGCCGGCGAGTGGAACTCGATTGACCCGAACTGCGGAGCGCAGGTTGGACCCCGGCACGTCGTTGTCGCCCATGGCCGCGGCGACAACGACGCCGCGCCGCTCACGGGGATGCACCACGGCGCTCGCGTCAGCGCCCTCCACATGAGGGTGGATGACCCTGCTCACCCGAATTCCGATCTCACCGAACGGCGTTGAGGGCGGCTCAGCGAGAACGTCGTCGATGTGCCAACGTAGCGTCATCGATGACCGGGGGGTTTGGGATGAGAACACACCGACCGACGAGCATGATCGTCGCTGCACTGGCCACGATGGCCGCAACGGTGATGGTCGTACCTCCTTCGCTGGTCTCCGCCGCCGGCCTGGCCAACGCTCCCCAATGGACGGCACCTGCCGGCCTGGGACCGGAGCGGCCGGCCACCTGTCCCGCCCTCACCCCTGGAACGACCATGCCGATCGCGCCAAGCGATGCAACCTCCTCAGTGACCGGCACGCCGGTATGGCCGGTTCTCCAGAGTGGGGATCCGACGGCCTTCGCCACCTATCTCCACACGGCCGTGACGGCGACCCCACAGGTCCCGTCGAACTGGGCGAGTGACGGGTCCGACTGGAAGCTGGGGGCCGAACGCAGCGCCGACACCACGATCTCGTCGAACCCTCAGGAGCTCTGCGGCGTCCAGGGCAACAGCGTCGATACCGCCTGGCAGACCACCACCGGCGCTCCGACCACCGTCATCGGCGTCCTCGATTCCGGCATCCGCTGGTGCGACCCAGGGACCGTGGAGAAGATCGCCCTCAACCGTGCCGCCCTCCCGGCTCCTGAGGATGCTCAGGGACGCACCAAGGCCGACCTCGTCGCTGCGGGTGCAACACCGAGCGATACCGACCCCTATGACCTACTCGGCATCGGTGTCCTCGACGTCGCCCAGTACGCGGCTGACCCTCGAGTGGCTGCTGTCGAGGCTGCGTACGGCGGCACCTACTGCTCATCCGAGGGTGGTGACTACACCGGCATCTCGGCTGAGGACCTGATCCGGACCTTCGGTCGCCCCACTCTCCCTGACACCTCGAGCAACCCGAGCTACTACGCAGTGACCACGAACGGCTTCACCGAGGCCATCGCTGGCTGGAACTTCGTCGACAACACCAATGACCCGATCGACGATGTCAGTTACGGCCACGGCACCGGTGAGGCTGGTGACATGGCTGGATCCGCCGGATCTACCGGCAACGGCGTGGGTGCCTGCCCGAGCTGCCGAGTACTGCCGGTGCGCGTGGGAACCAGTTTCATCGCCGCCTCGAATGCCTTCGCCCAGGGAGTCGCCTTCGCAGTCGACTCTGGAGCCACCATCGTCTCAGAAGCCCTCGGCGCCATCGACCACACTGCTTCTGCCACCCAGGCCATCGACTACGCCTCAGCCCACGGCGTACCC
>Ga0194055_10002107_pt1 | contig 15925 bp, 11 predicted proteins | sample SepL449m_MetaG_FD_155482 | JGI IMG/M metagenome (GOLD analysis project Ga0194055, IMG submission 155482) | Anoxic zone freshwater microbial communities from boreal shield lake in IISD Experimental Lakes Area, Ontario, Canada - Sep2016-L442-9m | ecosystem: Environmental > Aquatic > Freshwater >... | reverse complement strand
GCCCCGACCCGCGCGATCTACTGTCGCTTCCTCATACGGGCGAACGTTATGCGCCGAATCTCGACAAAGGGATTCGCGGCCAGCGTATCGCCTACAGTCCAAGCCTCGGCTATGCCAAGGTAGACCCCGAAGTCGCCTCGATCTGCTTGCGCGCAGCCGAGCGATTTGCCGAAGCGGGGGCGATCGTTGAACAGGTCTCGCTCGACTGGCCAGATCCCTACGACACCTGGAGCGTTTTTTTCTTTGGGACCGCTGCCGCATCACTCGAAAAGAAACTTCAGACGCAGGGAGACTTGCTCGATCCCGGACTGCGTCAAGTGGTCGAGAAGGGACGTCAGTTACGTGGTGTTGACTTTGCCAATGCTCTGGCCGCACGCCACGAATTCTGGGAACGTGTCCGTCGTATCTACGAACGGTTCGACCTGCTCCTCTGTCCGACTCTGCCAGTCCTTCCGTTTGCCGTCGGTCGAGACGACGCAAATCCGATCGACGGAGAAGTCCTCGGTCCGTTGCAATGGACGCGATTCACGTACCCGTTCAATCTCACCGGACAACCCGCATCGAGTCTTCCCGCAGGCTGGACGAAAGCTGGTCTGCCGGTCGGACTGCAAGTCGTCGGCAACCGACACTCCGATCTTCTTGTCCTGCGGGCGTCTCGAGCGTGGGAGCAGCTTCAGCCCTGGAACGACAAGTGGCCTAAGCTGTAACGGCCGGTCTTTGACATCCACGTGATCATGAATCGTTTGCGATCAGGTTGCTTTGGCTTTACGCGTCTTGTCGAAGTCCGGTTCAGGCAAAGCGCCGCATGGTTTGATCTCCGACCACCCCTGTCACCCGAAAACGAAAAAAGGTGCTCCGAGAAAATCGGCGGCCGACTGCATCCTGCGGAATACTTCCGGTATGATCCCCGCGATCCCTCTAATGCCCTTCCCGTGCTGGGGATCGGAATATCGGTTCGACGGGAGATATCGGAGATCCCATGCGTCTGTCGCTCTGGTCATTGTTTCTGCTCAGTGGTTTCGTAATCACGAACAATCCCGCCGTTTCCGCAGAAAAACCTGCTGAGGTCAGGCGACCTCAATTGCAGATCCTGAACGGGTCGACTCAGCCTGTTGATATTTTCTGGCTGAAGTCGGGTACCGAACGTGTCCCGAACGGATCCGTCGACCCAGGCCAGCAAACCACGATCACCACAACCTTGGGGCATCGATTCGCCGTCGTTGGTCGTCAGGATAAATCAGAAGCGATTGTCACCAGCGACGTCACTATCCAGGGGTTCCGGTTTGATCCCGAAACGTCGCACAAGGCACCTCGATTTTACACGCAAACGACCAGCGCGAATGGGCTGCCCATCGTCGCGTCGAAAAACGTCAACCCTTATGCACTGAAGGAAGCTGAGTTCCTGGTCAACATGATGCTGGCCCGTCGGCCTGATGTTCTGAAGGCGATGGTCAGCAGCGGGGCTCGGCTGTGCATCATCGCTCACAACGAATTCACGACGGACCTGCCGGAATTCGCACGCCTTGGCGAGGGAGAAGCCCCCGGGCCCAATATGAAGCGGTTTTCGGCCAAGGACTTCTGGGATGCGAGGGCTCGCGGAACCGGAGGGAGCGAAAGCGATCCGTATTGCTCGTGCGGCGAAGAAAATCTGCTCGGCTATGACGGTGACCCATACTCGACGGAGTGTATCCTGATTCATGAGATCGCACACAACATTCATTTACGAGGTCTGCAGAATGTTGACCCGACCTTTGACGGACGACTGAAGGAATCGTATCGCAAGGCGATGGATGCCGGGTTATGGAAAGGGAAGTATGCCTCAGTCAATCACCACGAATACTTCGCCGAAGGGGTTCAGTCGTGGTTCGATAACAATCGTGAGAATGACCACGATCACAACCATGTCAACACACGAGTGGAACTGCTGGAATACGATCCGGGCCTGGCAGCCCTGTGCCGTGAAGTCTTCGGCGATACGGAACTGAAGTACACCAAGCCGGTCACGCGACTGAAAGATCATCTGCTAGGTTACGATCCGACCAAGTCACCAAAGTTCGTCTGGCCTGAACGCCTGACCGCCGTCAAAGTTGCGATTCGCCAGGGAGCCGAGGCACGTAATCAGGTCGCCAAGCCGAATCCTCTGCTCACCGTTGAACGAATCTTTCGCACCAGCGATTTCCAGGAAGAACGACTTCCCAGCATCGTCTGGAGCAAACGCAACGGATCCTACTTCACGCTGGAAGCTCCTGCAGAGAAAGGGGAAGGACGAGATCTGGTCCGCGTTGATGCCACGACAGGCAACAAGGAAGTCGTGATTCCGGCACAAGCATTCATTCCCGCAGACGCCAAAAAGCCGCTGGGAATCGACAAGTTTGAATTCTCGGCCGATGAATCAAAACTGCTGATCTTTACGAACAGCCAGCGAGTCTGGCGGCAGAACACTCGCGGCGACTACTGGATCATGGAAGTCGCCAGTCGGTCTATGAAAAAGCTTGGGGGCGAAACCTCTGAAGCGTCGATGATGTTTGCCAAGTTTTCTCCCGACGCCAGCCGAGTCGCCTTTGTCAGCAAGAACAATCTGTATGTTCAGAAGCTGAGCGACATGACGGTCGTTCCATTGACGAAAGATGGGGCTGCACACCTGATCAACGGAACCGCCGACTGGGTCAACGAAGAGGAACTCGAAATCCGCGATGGGTATCGATGGAGTCCCGACGGGGAATCAATTGCCTACTGGCAGTTTGATACGACGGGGGTGCCCGAATTCTTCATGATCGACAACACCGCCGGGACTCATTCGAAGACGATAGGATTCGCCTATCCCAAAGTGGGTGGTCAGAATTCGTCGGCACGTATCGGCCTCGTTCCGACGGTTGGAGGCGCCACCCGGTGGATCGATCTCCCCGGTGACCCGCGAAATCACTATATCGCTCGAATGGAGTGGACTCCGGACAGCCGGAAAATCATTCTCCAGCAGTTCAATCGATTGCAGAACACAAACCGAGTCTTCCTGCACGAAGTCGCAGGAATGGTTTCCAAAACCATTCACACAGAAACCGACGAGTGTTGGATTGAGAACGAAAATCCTGTCCGCTGGCTGAATGAAGGTCGCGGATTCTTGTGGCTTTCAGAACGGGATGGCTGGCGTCACGCCTACGTTGCCGGTGTGAACGGCGAACCCCTGCAATTACTGACGCCGGGCGAGTTCGACATCTTGAAGATCGAAGCAGTCGACGAGAAAGCAGGACAACTTTATTTCACTGCATCCCCCGACAACCCGACTCAGTCCTACTTGTATCGAGTACCTCTGAAGGGAGGGCCGATGCAGCGACTGACTCCCGCAAACCAGCCAGGTTCGCACAGCTATTCTTTCTCACCCGATTCGGAATTTGCGGTTCACACATACTCGACGATCACATCTCCTCCCGTCGTCGATCTGATCAAGTCAGCGGACCATTCGACCGTTCGAACGCTGGCCGAGAACAAGAAACTGCGTGAGGCTCTCGCAGCACTCAAACCGACCACCACCGAATTCCTGCGACTGGATATTGGAGATAACACACCGCTGGATGCGTGGTTCATCAAGCCGCCTCAGATCGAACCGAACCAGAAGCTGCCGCTGCTGATCTATGTCTATGGAGAACCTCACGGCCAGACAGTGCGAGACTCCTGGCAGGGAAATCGGGGGCTGTGGCACATGATGCTGGCTCAACAGGGATACGTGCTGGCGAGCATCGACAATCGTGGCACGATGTCACCGCGCGGCCGAGCCTGGCGGAAGTCCGTGTATCGACAGATTGGCATTCAGGCTCCCAAGGATCAGGCTGCCGCCGTTCGATCACTGATGCAGCGATATCCGTTCATCGATGCCCGCCGTGTCGGCATCTGGGGATGGAGCGGTGGAGGAAGCATGAGTCTCAATGCAATCTTCCGGTATCCTGACCTGTACCAGACGGCGATTTCGATCGCTCCCGTGGCGGACCAGTTGCTGTACGACACGATCTATCAGGAGCGGTACATGGGGTTGCCGACGGACAACGCCGAAGGCTATCGCAACGGCTCACCGATCACTCATGCGGCACAACTGAAAGGGAATCTTCTGCTCATCCACGGGACAGGCGATGATAACTGTCATTACCAGGGGACCGAGAAACTGATGAACGAGCTGATTGCTCAAAACAAGCAGTTTTCAGTGATGGCCTATCCCGGGCGATCACACTCGATTTCCGAAGGCCGCAATACGACGGCTCACCTGTACGGATTGATGGCGGATTATCTGCAAAAATCGCTGCTGCCGATTCCCGACGGAAAAAGTGCAACGGCAGACTCGCAATCCCCCAGTGAATCCGGAAAATGATTTCTTGGATTCGCCTGCTTGAAATCGTGCGTTTGCCTGGCACGCACTCTCCTTCAACCTGAACTCACGGAATTCCCTCATGACAGACGCTCTCCCGGAAATCAGCCGCCGATCCTTCTTCGCAGCGGGGGCGACCCTGGCTGCTGCCGGTGCTGCTGCCAGCCAATCCGCACAGGCTGCGGAAGGAACCAGTACTCCGATCATCGTTCCACCGTCTGGCAAGCGGATCCTGCTGTCGTGCAAGCTGGGGATGATCGCGAAGAAGGTTGATGGCAAAGACCTGACGTTGACCGAACGGCTGAAGCTGGCAGGCCAGGCAGGCTTTGATGGAGTCGACTTCGACGAAGCGGGGTCATTCACGGCCGAGCAGGCACGTGACGCCGTGCGCGAATCGGGGGTGTTTGTCCACAATGCGATCAATCACGCTCACTGGGGGCAGCGATTGACCAGCCCCAAAGAGGAAGAGCGGGCGACGGGACGCAAGAACATCGAACACTGCCTGCGAGTCTCACACGCAGCCGGTGGCAGTGGCGTCCTGATCGTCATCGGACATGGCAAGGACGGTCCCGCAGCCGAGATCGACGAGCGAGCCCGTCAGGAGATTAAGAAGTTAATTCCGCTGGCCGCGTCACTCGGACAGATGATTCTGTTCGAAAACGTCTGGAATGAAATGCACTACGATCACGCCAAGCCACCCGAACAAACGCCGGAGCGGTTCGTGCAATTCATCGACAGCTTTAACAGTCCATGGATTGGCCAGTACTACGACATCGGCAATCACTGGAAGTACGGTCAGCCACGGGAATGGCTGAAGGCGTTTGGACATCGTGCCGTGAAGCTGGACGTGAAGGGTTTCAGTCGAGCCAAGAGCAAGTTTGTCGACATCACTTCGGAAGAAGACGACCTGCCGTGGGGCGAAGTCCAGAAGGGCCTGGAAGAAATCGGGTTCACAGGCTGGACGACTGCCGAAGTTGGCGGTGGTGGACTGGAAAGACTGACCATTGTTCGCAAGCAGATGGAAAAGGCATTTGGGTTATCCTAGCAATTTGCCATTGGGCACGGACGACGCGGAGAACACGGAACATCTGTGCGATCCGCGTCGTCCGTGTCCCACTCCTGCTCCCTCCTTCCTCTCATCACAGAGGCTCGCCATGACTTCTCCTGCACCGTTCCTGCGTCGTGATCCGGCTGACGTTGTCCCGTGGGCCGAAACTTGTGGCGAGATTCGCTGCCTGGTTGAAGAGAAAGATGGTGCCGCGGCTGAAGTGCATCAGGTACAGATTCACGATGCGAAGCTGCACTATCATGCTCAGACAGACGAATTCTATTACGTGATTGATGGTCACGGGACCATGCAGCTCGACGACGCCACGATCGAACTTCACAAGGGTGTGGTGGTTTATGTCCCGCGTGGTACCAAACACAAAGCGATGGGTGAGCTGACCGTGCTGACTGTCTGTATTCCCCGTGGCGTTCTTAACGATATTCACGAACTGGAATGATGGTTATCCAAACCAGAAACGCCACATCCTGAAATGTTGGTCTTGCCTCCGAGCAAAAGGATGGGATAATTCCTTTCCTTCAGTGGCACACCTGTGATTTCCGTAGTCGGGTCCATTGGGCTGTGAGTGTCGGTCGGCTAACTGGTGACGTCTGGCACATGATTTGCCTGACGGTATTTGCCTGACCGTGTTCGGTACCTCGTGTTGTGTTTGAATTCGGCGATTGGGTTTTGGACGTTGATAGTCCGCCGTCAATGACGGCGCGAAACTGATCTTTCCCACCTTTGATGCTGCGATCAGGACGGTCGACAGCTTGCCGGGTAATCCCGCAGTTTTCCTGCTGAGCCGGCGCGCGGGTCGACATTTTACATTTTCGCCAACGAAACTCCTTGCTTGTCTGTTGATTGGTACGAATGATGAATTGAGTGAGCGACGGATGCGGTCGTCCGCCGCCGGAATATGACTGAGCGATGACGCCAACTCGTTTGAGGAACGGTCTCATGGGCACAGGACTCGATCTTCTGAAGCAGATTTCTTCTCGCCAGAGTGCCGAGGCATTTCGGCTGGAGAACTGGCAGGGCTCGTTCGACGAGTACCTCGATATCGTTCGAAACAACCCCGAAGTGACTCGAACCGCACATCAGCGTATCTATGACATGATCATGGCATACGGGACTTACCCCGTTGATGAAGGGCGTCGCGAAGGGCAGATTCGCTACACGTTCTTCGACGATCCGGAAAACAACGGCAACGACGCGATCTTTGGACTGACCGACACGTTGATGCAACTCGTCAACGTCTTCCGTTCGGCTGCACTCAAATATGGCAGTGAACGTCGAGTCTTGTTGCTGCATGGCCCGGTCGGCAGTTCCAAAAGCACAATCGCCCGACTTCTGAAGCGAGGTCTGGAACGCTACGCCCGCAAGCCGGAAGGTGCGCTTTACACGTTCGGCTGGAAAGAAGACGACGGCAGTATTACCTGGGACCCGATGCATGGCGAACCATTGCTGCTTGTGCCGAACGCCTACCGCGAGGAAATTGCCGCCAGCTTCAACGAAGGACGTGATCCCGATAAGCAGTACTGCGTCGAAATCAATGGCGATATCTGTCCGCTCAGCCGGTTCTATTTCAAGGAACGCCTGGAAAAATGCGATGGCGACTGGACCAAAGTCATGCAGTCGGTTGTCGTGAGGCGGTTCTTCCTGTCGGAACAGGATCGGATCGGGATTGGAACGTTCCAGCCCAAAGATGAGAAGAACCAGGACAGTACCGAATTGACCGGTGACATCAATTATCGCAAGATCGCTGAATACGGCAGCGAATCGGATCCGCGAGCCTTCAACTTCGATGGTGAATTCAACGTTGCCAACCGGGGGATGATCGAGTTCATTGAAGTCCTGAAGCTGGATGTCGCCTTCCTGTATGACCTGCTCGGTGCTTCACAGGAACACAAGATCAAACCGAAAAAGTTCGCTCAGACCGACATCGATACCGTCATCGTCGGACATACGAACGAACCCGAGTATCGCAAGCTGCAATCGAACGAATTCATGGAAGCCCTGCGTGACCGCACGGTGAAGATCGACGTGCCGTATGTGACGAAACTGAGTAACGAACTGCACATCTACGAAAAGGATTACAACGAACGACGTGTCCGCGGCAAGCACATCGCGCCGCATACGCTGGAAGTCGCAGCAACCTGGGCCGTTTTGACGCGACTGGAAGAACCGAAGCATCATGGCCTGACGCTGCTTCAAAAACTGAAACTCTACAACGGCAAGACCTTACCCGGGTTCACAACGGAAAACATTGAGCAGCTTCGCAAGGAGGCCAGGCACGAGGGTCTGCAGGGGATCTCACCCCGGTATGTGCAGGACAAGATCTCGAATGCTCTGGTCAACAACGCGGATGCCACGTGCATCAATCCATTCATGATCCTGAACGAACTGGAAAACGGTCTGAAACACCATTCGCTGATCCCCAATGAAGAGACTCGCGAATCGTATCGACGTCTGATTTCCGTTGTCACGGATGAATACACCGATATCGTCAAGAACGAGGTTCAACGAGCGATCGCCGCAGACGAAGAAGCCCTGACCCGGCTGTGCGGAAATTACATCGACAACGTCAAGGCGTTCACTCAACGGGAACGAGTCCGCAACCGGTTTACTGGGCAGGACGAACAACCGGACGAGCGTCTGATGCGATCAATTGAAGAACGGATCGACATCCCCGAAACTCGCAAGGAAGATTTCCGTCGCGAGATCATGAATTACATCGGAGCCCTGTCGCTCGATGGCAAGAAGTTCGATTACAAGACGAACGAACGGCTGCATAAAGCTCTGGAAATGAAACTGTTCGAAGATCAAAAGGATACGATCAAGCTGACCAGTCTGGTTTCGAATGTCGTCGACAAGGATACTCAGGAAAAGATCGACGTCGTCAAAGCCAGGTTGATCCGCAGCTTCGGATACAACGACGAATCGGCGACCGACGTACTTCAATACGTCGCCAGCATCTTTGCACGCGGTGACGCCAAACGAGATCTTCCCAAATGACGATAGCCTCGTAACCAGTTAATCCACGTCTTGTGTCGCAGTCGCAGTGAGGCGATTGGACACGGGTAATGGTCTTACCAGACCCATGGCGAATTCAAACCGGAGATGATCGCGACCTCGATCTGGTTGCCCGGTTTTACAGCGAATGTGGCGAAATTGTTTGGCAACGCGACCGACTGAAAATCCCGCGCCGACCTGATTCACAAACCAGGACGAAACCCCATGACCCGTTCCATCGATCGTGACAACCAGCGATTCAAGGAAATTGTCCGGGGAAAGGTCCGGCAGGGGCTGAAGAAGTACATTACGCACGGTGAGATCCTGGGCCGCAAGGGACGCGAAACCGTCAGTATCCCCGTCCCCAATATCGAGATCCCTCACTTTCGTCACGGTACCAAAGGATCGGGGGGCGTCGGTCAAGGAGAAGGAGAACCCGGTCAGCCGATCGGACGAAGTGAGGACGCTGATGGTCACGGGGAACCAGGTGATGAACAGGGTCAGCACATCCGGGAAGCGGAACTGACGATCGATGAACTGGCTCAGATGCTTGGTGAAGAACTGCATCTTCCGGCCATTCAGCCCAAGGGACAGGATACGATCAAGGCGATCAAGACTCGCTATAACAGTATTCGCCAGACGGGCCCCGATTCCCTGCGCCATTTCAAACGGACCTACAAACGAGCTCTTCGCCGACTGATTGCATCGAGTGAATACGACCCACTCAAGCCGATGGTCGTGCCGACTCGTGAAGACGAACGATTTCGATCCTGGACCGAAGTCCCGCTGCCTCAGGCGAACGCTGCTGTGATCTACATCATGGACGTTTCCGGCTCGATGACCGACGATCAGAAAGAGATCGTCAGGACCGAAGCCTTCTGGATCGACACTTGGTTAAAGAGTCAGTACGACGGCTTGCAGCGACGCTATGTGGTCCACGACGCCGTTGCCCACGAGGTCGATGAGGACACGTTTTACCGAGTCCGTGAAAGCGGCGGCACGCGAATTTCGTCCGCATATGTCGCGGCAAAGACGATCATCGAACGCGACTTTCCCCCGGCCGACTGGAACATCTACATCTTCCAGTTTTCCGATGGCGACAACTGGGGCGAAGACAACACGACCTGCCTGCGAGTCATCCAGCAGGATTTTCTGCCCATCTGCAACCTGTTCTGTTACGGCCAGGTCGAAAGCCCGTACGGGTCTGGCGATTACCTGAAGGAACTGCGCCGTATCAATTCGAGATTCGAAAACCTGATCCTGTCCGAAATTAAGAACAAGGACGGCATCTACGAATCAATCCAGACCTTTCTCGGCAAAGGGAAGTAGGCTCAGCCGAACATTCCCCGCAGTACAATTCCCAGAATTCCGCACGCGATCAGTGTAACGTGCATTGGCTGCTTCATGGCAAACGTCAACAGCATCGCCACCACAGCAATCAGCATGGCGGCGCTCTTCAGTGAACTCAGGTCCGGGACAAGAAGTCTCAGCAGTCCGTAATGCTGCTCGTCTACGGTTCCAAACAAAGTTTGAATTGCGAACCAGACCGCGAGATTGAGAACGACTCCGACGACCGCGGCTGTGATTGTCGAAAGGCTCGCCGATAGCCGTTCGTTGGTTCGCAATCGATCAACCCACGGGCCGCCGAGAAAGATCCAGTAGAAACAGGGGACGAATGTGACCCATGTCGTCAGAAGTGACCCCAGGATCGCCGCAGTGATCGGTGAGAATGGTCCGGGATGACGGTAGGCTCCCATGAATGCGACGAACTGGACGACCATGATCAAGGGACCCGGGGTGGTCTCGGCCATGCCAAGACCATCAAGCATCTCACCCGGTCGCAGCCACCCGTAGTGATCGACCGCCTGCTGCGCGACATAGGCCAGAACCGAATAGGCTCCTCCAAAGGTAACGACAGCCGCCTTGCTGAAGAAAACTCCTTCGTGCAACAAGACTGATTCCGAGCCCAGGATCTGCCAGACGAGAATCAACGGCCCGAACCAGAGCGGCAAAGCGATGGCACTGACAACGAAAGCGTGTCGCCATGAAGGTTGGATTTCGACCAGCCGAATCCGAGGTTGCGAATGATCGCCTGGTTCCTCACCGTTCGATGAACCGTGCCCCTTCAACGTGACAAACGTTTTCGGTGCAATCCAGCCGCCGACATAGCCAGTAACCCCCGCTGTCAGAATCAAGACGGGAAACGGAACATGGAAGAAGAACAACGCGGTAAATGACACCAGGGAAATGGCGGTCATCGTCCAGTTCTTCAGAACACGTTTTCCGATTCGCAGAACCGCTTCCATTACAATCGCCATGACGGCGGGCTTCAAACCCAGAAAGAGCCCCTGTATGAGAAACACCTGCTGAAAGCAGACGTAACAAAGACTCAATGCCATGATCGAGACGAGACCCGGAAGGATGAACAGTCCACCCGCCAGCAATCCGCCGCGCGGGCCATGCATCAGCCAGCCGATGTACGTTGCCAGTTGTTGAGCTTCCGGACCAGGAAGCAACATGCAGAAATTGAGGGCATGCAGAAAACGCTGTTCACTGAGCCACTTCTTTTCTTCGACGATGATCCGATGCATGACGGCGATCTGACCAGCAGGCCCACCGAAACTCAGCAAAGCCACGCGACTCCACGTCAAAAAGGCTTCGCGCCAACTGACCCGAATTCCCTCATCTGCTGATGATTCGGGCAAGACGGAATTCATAGATTACGGTTTCGCAGATTCTGGGACAGGTTCCGGAGCGGGTAAGCGAACGCGATCTGTACGGTCGATCTGCATGACTTTACCGTCCTGAACAATCACCGTCACGTGGCCGTACCGCAAACCACTTAATGCCTGCACAATGGCCTGGAGAGCCGGTTCGGGCAACCCGGTGTCGGTTGATGGTGAGGGTTGATTCAAGTTCATGGTGGGGATCCCAGTCTCTTATTTTTGAAGCACAGCACGAGGATCAGTTCGAATAGATTCGTGACCAGTCAGGTCCGGTCTTGTTCATGGGGTTGATGTTGGGAGTTGGAGCGTCTTCGCGAACTCCCGAGGCTTTCTTCGCAAGGCCTCAGTCCAGCCAGCCGACTCCTGAATGAAGTCATCACAAAACCCTAGATGGAATAATCGTCCGGCAGGAACACCCGGACTCGTTTGGGAGTTGCGTAGAGGTCTTCTCCAGGCCGAACCTTCAGTTCACCATATTGACCAGGTGAAAGATCAACGTTCAGGGCCGCCCCTGCCGCAGACAGCAGGCGGACCCGTATCACCGGCCCCGCCGGATTCACGTGGACAACTCGGACCGACAGGCTGGTATCACCCTGTGGAGTCCGGTGTAACTCGACTTCGTGAGGTCGGACATACGCCGTGGCATCACGAGATTCCGCCTGCTGGTATTCGGGGTACTCGACGGCAATCCCCCCCAGATGCATTTGTCCTGCTTCCAGCCGACCATGGAACACGTTGACGTGCCCGAGGAAGTCCATCACGAATGGTGTTGCCGGATGATCGAAGACATCCTGCGGTGAACCCGCCTGCTCGATGTTCCCCTGTCGCATGACAACCACCTGGTCCGCGACTTCAAACGCCTCTTCCTGGTCATGCGTTACGAAGACTGTCGTGACGTGCATTTCTTCATGCAGACGCCTGAGCCATGTTCGCAGTTCCTGCCTGACCTTGGCGTCGAGTGCTCCGAAGGGTTCGTCGAGCAAAAGCAGGCGCGGCTTCACGGCCAAGGCTCGAGCGAGAGCCACGCGTTGTCGCTGTCCTCCAGACAACTCAGAAGGATAGCGAGATCCGAGTCCCTCCAGGCGAACTAGATGCAACAGTTCGTTCACGCGTGACTGAACTTCGTCATTCGGCGTATGTCGAACTCGCATCCCGAATGCGACATTTTCGAAAACACTCATATGCTTGAAGAGAGCATAGTGCTGGAAAACGAAGCCGACTTCACGCTCACGAGCAGAAAGTTGCGAAACATCGGAATCCTGCACGTGAATACTGCCCGTGTCCGCCTGTTCCAGGCCAGCGATAATTCGCAGCAGCGTCGTCTTTCCCGATCCCGATGGGCCAAGCAGTGCCAGCAGCGAGCCTGATCCGACTTCCAGGCTGACATTGTTCAATGCGGTAAACGCGCCGAACCTTTTGCTGACATTTCGAATACTGATACTCATGTTTCAAAATCCCTTTGAGTTCACGACTCGTTTTCACGACTCCGTATTTTCGCGAGTGGCTGCCATCTGTTGAGCGATGTAACGCTCCAGCATGTATTTGCCTGCGAGGGTGACCAGGGCCATCAGCGTCAGCAGCGAAGCCACGGCAAATGATCCGGGGTTGTTATATTCCTGAAACAGTTTCTCGACGCGCAGTGGCATCGTGTCTGTCTCACCCGCAATGCGGCCTGAGACGACGTAGACGGCTCCAAACTCACCGATCGCTCGAGCATGGCACTGGATGATTCCGTAAACGAGACCCCATTTAATATTCGGCAATGTGATCCGCCAGAAGAGTTGCCAGGGGGATGCCCCCAGGCTGACCGCTGCGACTTCTTCTTCACTTCCGAGCGATTCCATCAGCGGAATCAATTCACGAGCGACAAACGGAAGTGTCACGAACGTTGTTGCCAACAACAGGCCAGGCCAGGCGAAAATCACCTTGATTCCCATCTGTCGCAATGAGGGACCCAGATAGCCCTGCATTCCGAACAACAGGACGAACATCAATCCGACAACGACGGGTGAAATGGCGAACGGGACATCCAGCAGTGTGACCAGCAGGGTTCGGCCAGGAAACTTGAAGCGAGTGATCGTCCAGGCGGCAGCCAACCCGAACACGGTGTTCAGTAGAACTGCCAGTGGAGCGACGGTCAGCGTCAGAAAGATCGAATGACGCGTGTCGGGATCGTGCCACAAGTTCTTGACGTAGCCTTGCCAGCCTTCGGCAAACGCCTGGACAAAAACGTAGGCCACGGGAACCAGGATCAGCAACCCGATCACAGCATAGGCTGCCCCGATCAGAAGCACTCGCAGCCATAGTGGTTCATCGGCCACCAGTCCACCAGCGGACTTCTTCGTCCGTACTCCACTAGGATGCATAACGGCGACTCCTTCGTTCCAGCCAGTTGACCAGTGCCAGCGACGCCAGTGACATCCCCATCAGCACGATCGCAATCGCCGTCGCTTCGGCGTAGGCGAACTGCTCCAGTCGAGCCACGATCAGGAACGGCGCGATCTCGGTCTTGAATGGCATATTGCCAGAGATAAAGATCACCGAGCCGTATTCACCGAGGCCCCGAGCAAACGAGAGAGCAAATCCTGTCATCAGACTCGGTTGAAGAGCGGGGAAAAGGACTCGCCACATCGTTTGCCAGCGACTGGCACCCAGCATCGCCGCAGCCTCTTCCGCCTCGCCTTCGAGACTTTCCAGAACGGGTTGGACGGTGCGGACGACAAACGGAAGACCGACGAAGACCAGGACGATGACAATTCCCAGTCGCGAATAAGCACCTTGTATCCCGAGTGGAACCAGGAACTGGCCATACCAGCCGTTCTTGACCAGCAGTGCGGAATAGACGAGCCCCGCAACAGCAGTGGGCAGGGCAAACGGCAAATCGATGAGAGCATCGAGAAATCGGCGTCCGTAAAAGTCGTAACGGACAAGCACCCAGGCCAGCAGCAACCCGATCAAGACGTTGATCAGTGCCGCGACGGCAGAAGCCCCGAAGCTGAGCATATACGTTGCAATGGCTCGCTTCGTCCAGACTGCCCCCAGGAACTCGGTAGGGGTGAGAGTTGCGGCCTTGAAGAGGCACGCCACCAGTGGCAGCACCAGCAAGAGGGTGAGCACAGTGAGCGTGTATCCCAGGCTGATTTCAAAGCCTGGGAGAGCGCGTGGAGATTTTGCCATCAAGAGCCTCCCGTGGACGGGTCAGCGGAGTGGGATTGGTCGGATATCGGACACCATCCAGATTCATCGAATCGTTTTGCCCGCGATTCGATGTTCAGTCTGGATTTAGCATCTGCGGGAAACTTCACGCAGCAGGTCGCCGCGCATTCGGGTTACTTCGACTGATAGATCGTGTCGAATAAGGCCCCTTCAGCGAAGAACCTGGCTTGGGCGTCATCCCACCCTTTGGAAATCTCGGTGATTGAAAAGAGCTTGATTTCGGGGAATTGCTGGCGATGTTTCGCGAGGAATTCCGCATTGGTCGGACGATAGAAGTGCTTCGCAATGATTTCTTGCCCTTCTTGCGTATACAGAAACTTCAGGTAGGCCTCGGCAACTTCGGTCGTCCCTTTTTTCCCGGCGTAATCATCAACGACGGCGACATGGGGCTCTGCCAGGAAGCTGCGACTTGGATAGATGATCTCCAGGTCGCCCTTGCTTTCTGCGACTTCCAGGTGAGCTTCGTTCTCCCATGTCAGGTGAACATCTCCCTGACCTTTCTGGGCAAATGTCGTTGTGGCTCCACGAGCACCGGCTTCAAGAGTCGGTGTCCGCTGATAAATCTGGGTGATGAACTCTTTCGCCTGATCTTCAGTACCGCCGTTTAAGATCACGCTTCCCCAGGCAGCCAGAAACGCCAGCTTTCCATTACCCGAAGTCTTCGGGCTGGGAGTAATGATTTCGATATTTGACTTCACCAGGTCCTGCCAGTCCTTGATCCCCTTGGGATTCCCTTTGCGGACAACAAACACGATCGTGGAGGTATAAGGGAGGCTGCGGTTGGGGAATCGATCCTCCCAACCCTCTTTGATCAACCCCTTCTTCCGCAGTTGATCGGTGTCCGACCAAAGTGCCAGGGAAACGACGTCCGCTTCCAACCCGTCAATTACTGACCGCGCCTGACTTCCTGACCCACCGTGGGACTGCTTGATCGTGATCGTATCACCAGTCTCCTTGGAGCGGGCGGCTGCAAACGACGAATTGAGTTCCTTCCACAATTCGCGTGTCGGATCATACGAGACGTTTAGCAAATTGACGGCGACCCCTGACTTTCCAGTGTTTGACGTCCCGGAATTGGGTGTTGTGCCTGAGTTACAACCCAGAAACAAAGCCGAAAGCAAAAGGGCTGAAGCGGCAGCGAATCTCATGCGAACTCCAAACTGAACAACTATCAAGTTGTCGAATTCTTTAAACCATTATTGCGATGAGTGTTACACACTCGGAGGCCTCGTCGTTGGCACCGAACTCTCGGCGGCAGGACTTTGGCATCCTGTTGCAAATTCCAAAGTCAGTGCTTCTATCGGCCAGCGATAACGCCCCGGATGAAAACTAGCACTGACTTGGTGATAGTTTTATTAGTTGCGGTCGGTATGTCAATGCAGAATCGGCACGATTTGCTATCCACAAGCAAAAAACGGCGAAAGTCGCTCCTGACGTCGCCTAAAGCAGAGTGACTGCCAAATGCGCGCTCTTTCCCTCCTACAGATGGGATCTCCGGCAGAACATGACGTCATGTTCTGCCGGTTTCGTCGCTCCCCATCGATTTCACTCTTCACAGCAAATAGTACG
>Ga0194055_10002106_pt1 | contig 15926 bp, 16 predicted proteins | sample SepL449m_MetaG_FD_155482 | JGI IMG/M metagenome (GOLD analysis project Ga0194055, IMG submission 155482) | Anoxic zone freshwater microbial communities from boreal shield lake in IISD Experimental Lakes Area, Ontario, Canada - Sep2016-L442-9m | ecosystem: Environmental > Aquatic > Freshwater >... | reverse complement strand
ACTTACTACACGACCCGCGTTAATAATTAGGTAGCGAAGCAATGTGAATTCTGTAGGTGAGAGGTCAAGAAGATTTCCAGCACGATGCACCTCGTGTGTGGCTTCGTTCAATTTAAGGTCAGCAAACGAAATAACCTCATCGTCGATCTCTGATGGTGCCACACCGATTCGGCGGAGGAGTGCACGGATGCGGGCTACTAATTCCTCGAGACTAAAAGGTTTAGTGACATAGTCATCGCCGCCGACAGTGAGTCCAGCTACTTTGTCTTCTGTGGTGTCGCGTGCAGTGAGGAAGAGTACGCCTGCCTCAATGCCGCTATTTCGCAGCTGACGACAGACTTCGAAGCCATCCATACCGGGCATCATCACATCGAGGATGAGTGCGTGTGGTTTGAACGCTTCGGCGGTGATCAGAGCGGAACTACCATCGAAGGCAGTAGCGACTTCATAGCCTACGAAACGAAGACTGGTGGCGATAAGTTCAGTAATGCTCGTTTCATCGTCGACTACCAGGATCCGGTATTTTTCAGCGGGCTTCGCACTTGTACTCATGGATTGATCCTCTACCTGCATTCTGGGCGTTTCCTGAGAACGAGTAGTGAACTCACCTCGGATTCTCCCTCTTCTGTACAAATAAATGTGCTATTTGTACAATAAAAGCATGACTGTGCTACCCATCTCAGAAGCTCGTGCCGAATTAGCGCACGCCATCACGCAAGCTGAAACCGAGCCAGTCACTATTTCCCGACATGGCGAGGCTGTAGCTGTCTTGATCAGCCCCTCGCTCTACGAGCAACTCATCGAATCAGCAGAGGAACTGGCAGACATCACAGAGTTCGACGCTGCCCTATTAAAGAGTGACGTCAATATTCCTTGGGACGTAGTGAAGAAGGATCTCGGACTTCTTTGAGTAAGTATGCAATTGAACTCTCTGCACACGCAGCAAAATATTTGGCAGGCATTTCCAAGCCTGATCAATTGCGCATTGTCGGCGTGATCGATCTTTTGGGTGACAATCCACTTCCTCCCAAAGCGCTCAAGTTGCGTAGCCGCGAGGGGTACCGCATTCGAGTGGGTGACTATCGAATCCTCTACACCTTTGATGGAAAAGTGATGACAGTTTTAATCATCAAGATTGGGCATCGAAAAGATGTATACCGTGTGACTAAGCCTTAACAACTTTCTTGGCATATCCGACGGGACACTTCGCATTTGGCGCGATGTTTTTGATTGTCTTTCCCTTGACACAGACCGGCTTAGTAGTCGCAGTCGCCTTGGGTCGGTGTCGCAACTGCGAGCGCAGAAACTGGGGCTGTTAGTGGTGCAGACACTGGGGCAGCCGCGGGAGCAGAGACTGAATCTGTTGAAATCTTCTTCATGAAAAGTAGGCTACGGGAGAGAGAAAATCCCAATTAACAGTGAAGGCAGAACCACAGTTCGCTACCCCAGGGATTTGAGGAGCATTTGGGCTACGTCGAGTACTTCAAGGCTCTCAGGCGCGGCGCCCTCTTGCTTCTTGGAGTCCACGCCGTCAGAGACCATCACACGACAGAAAGGACACGCCACCGCGATCACTGAAGGCGCAGTGGTGAGGGCTTCTTCGACGCGAGTGACGTTGATCTTCGCACCGATCTTTTCCTCCATCCACATGCGTGCGCCACCGGCGCCGCAGCAAAAAGATCGTTCAGAGTTGCGTGGCATTTCGACAATGGTGGCGCCACTTGCTTCGAGCAATTCCCGTGGTGGTGTGTACACCTGATTGTGACGGCCGAGGTAACACGGATCGTGATACGTGATCTGTTGTTGCACCGGTGCCACTGGAATGAGTTTCTTATCGCGCACTAACTTGTTAAGCAGTTGCGTGTGATGGACAACTTCAAGCTTCATGCCGAGTTGCTCATAATCGCGACCGAGGGTGGTAAAGCAGTGAGGGCAGGTGACGACAACCTTCTTCGTTTCGCGTTCCTTAAATACTTCGCCCAGCATCTCAATATTTTGTGCCGCGAGCATTTGGTAGAGGAATTCATTACCGGCACGACGAGCGGGATCACCGGTGCACGTTTCACCTTCACCGAGCACACCGAAGGTGACGCCAGCACGGTGGAGTAGTTCGGCGACCGCCTTAGTGGTCTTCTTCGCACGATCTTCGTATGCACCTGCGCAACCCACCCAGAAGAGGTACTCCACTTCAGGCGCGATAGGACCATCAAGCACAGTGACTTCGAAGTCGAGCTCAGTGATCCAGTCGTTACGTTGCGAAGAGTTCATCCCCCAAGGGTTGCCCTTGCTTTCAAGATTACGGAAAGTGCCGCCGAGTTCGGTGGGGAAATCCGATTCCACGAGCACTTGATGACGACGCATGTTGACGATGTGATCTACATGCTCGATATCAACGGGACATTGATTCACACACGCACCGCACGTAGTGCATGACCAGAGAACTTCAGGAGTGATGATGTCTCCAATAAGAGACTTCTCTGCCTCTGCGCGTTGCTCGTCGGTGAGGGCAGCCTTTTGATCCTCAGAAAGCGCTAGTAAATATGGAGCTTTAGCGAAAGCGTGATCGCGCATGGCGGTAATCAATAGTTTTGGCGAGAGTGGCTTTTCGGTATTCCAAGCAGGGCATTGTGATTGGCAACGACCACACTCGGTGCAGGTAGAGAGATCGAGAATGCCCTTCCACGACATGTTCTCAATAGCACCTACACCGAAGATGTCGTCATCGCCTGGATCTTCGAAGTTGATTGGCTTCCCACCGGAGAGCATGACTGGAAGTGCTCCCAGTGATAATGCGCCATCTGCATTGCGCTTAAAGAAGATGTTGAAGAAGGCGAGGAAGCGATGCCACGCAACGCCCATCGTTAAATTAATTGAGATGGTGATAAACCATGCCATCGAGACCACGATTTTGATGGCGGCGACGAGTGCGATCAACGACTCGAGAGTGCCAGTGCTGAGTCCGCTGAATGCTAATACCGCGGGCCAGGAGAGCGCGTAATGCCAATTCCATGATGTTTCACCGTCGAGTGCACCTTCCAAACCACGAAGTGCAATAACGCAGAGAACAATGGCAAAGATGGTGGCTTCTACGTAATACGCCTGCCATGTACTTGAACCATAGAAACGTGATGTGCGTCCTGGGCGGAAGATTCTCGTCGCTTGGCGAATACCAATAAGCGTGACGATTCCAAGACCAGTTGCCCATGAAATAAATTCCACGAAGAATTCATACGGCGCGAAGTGTCCAAGAAAAGGTATCGCAAACTTCGGTGCAAAGAGTTGCCCGTATGCGGTGACCAAAGTAAGGGCTAGTGAACCAAATCCCACCATGACAAACCAGTGTGCAATTCCACCGATGCTCCACTTGCGCATACGGGTATGTCCGAGCACTTCGCGTACCAATGTCTTGAATCGCGCACCACGATTATTTGTTCGAGTGGGATCAGCTTGACCAATGCGCACGATCGCCAGGATCGAGCGGACCGCCCTGGCGAAGAGGGCAAGGCCAACGACCGTGACGGCCAGCGAGATGATGATGAGAAGTGCGCTCATGGGAATAGAGATTACCGACCGAAGGGCTGGCCGCGAGCGGGGGGCGGGAATAAGTCGGTAGAAGTGGTGGTTCTCTCATCTGATAAGACTTGAGCCGCCTCGACTCAATCTTTTGACGAAAGTCGGCGCAAGTGGCAAGATTGTCCTAGACCCAGGCGGGAGAACTCGCTTGGTTCCCCCTCGGGGAGCGCAAGCTCCACCGAAAGAGCAGAAGCGAAAGAGAGTAAAGAGAATGGCTAGAGCGGTTGGTATTGACCTCGGGACCACCAATTCATGCGTCAGCGTGCTGGAGGGCGGCGAGCCCACAGTGATCGCAAATGCGGAGGGAGCACGAACCACCCCTTCGATCGTGGCCTTTGCTAAAAATGGCGAAGTCTTGGTCGGCGAAGTCGCCAAGCGCCAAGGCGTCACCAACGTTGATCGCACGATCCGTTCGGTGAAGCGCCACATCGGTACTAACTGGACTGTTGATATCGATAACAAGGCATACACCCCGCAAGAGATCAGCGCTCGCGTGCTCATGAAGTTAAAGCGCGATGCGGAGGCTTACCTCGGTGAAACAGTGACCGATGCTGTTATTACAGTGCCGGCATACTTCAACGACTCACAACGTCAAGCAACCAAAGAAGCGGGCGAAATTGCGGGTCTTAACGTACTTCGCATTATCAACGAGCCCACTGCAGCAGCACTTGCATACGGTCTAGATAAGGCAGATCAAGAACAAACTATTCTTGTCTTCGACCTCGGCGGTGGAACGTTTGACGTTTCACTTCTCGAAATCGGCGATGGTGTTGTCGAAGTGAAGGCAACCAATGGCGATAACCACCTCGGTGGCGATGATTGGGATCAAGCACTCGTCGAGCATTTGGTAAAGAACTTTGGCCAAAGCAATGGCATCGATCTCACCAAAGACAAGATGGCGATGCAACGCGTTCGTGAAGCAGCAGAGAAGGCAAAGATTGAACTCTCTTCTTCACAATCAACCAGCATCAACCTTCCTTACATCACGGTCGATGCTGAGAAGAATCCACTCTTCCTCGATGAGTCGATTACTCGTGCACAATTCCAACAAATTACTGCTGATCTTCTCGAGCGCTGCAAGAAGCCTTTCGAGCAAGTAATCAAGGATGCCGGTGTTCCACTCAGCAAGATCGATCAAGTTGTCTTGGTCGGTGGATCAACTCGTATGCCAGCAGTTGTTGACCTCGTACGTACTCTCACCGGTGGCCGCGAACCAAATAAGGGCGTAAACCCTGATGAGGTCGTCGCCGTGGGTGCATCGCTACAAGCTGGTGTGCTCAAGGGCGAAGTGAAGGATGTTCTCCTGCTCGACGTCACGCCACTCTCACTTGGTATTGAAACCAAGGGTGGCATCATGACTCGCCTCATCGAGCGCAACACCACGATTCCTACCAAGCGCTCGGAAATCTTCACCACCGCTGATGACAATCAACCCAGCGTGCAGATTCAGGTCTTCCAAGGCGAGCGCGAGATGGCCTCTTACAACAAGAAGCTCGGAATGTTTGAACTCACCGGATTGCCACCTGCACCACGAGGCATTCCACAGATCGAAGTGACTTTTGACATCGACGCCAACGGCATTGTGCACGTAGCTGCCAAGGATCTTGGTACTGGCAAAGAGCAATCCATGCGCATTACTGGTGGATCTGCTCTCGGTAAGGATGACATCGAGCGCATGATGAAGGAAGCGGAATCGCACGCAGAAGAAGATAAGACGCGTCGCGAAGAGGCCGAGACTCGTAACCTCGCTGATTCACTTGTTTACCAAACAGAGAAGTTCCTCAAAGACAATGGCGATAAGTTTACTGAAGGCGAAGCCGCTGAGAAGAAGGCTGAAGTTGAAGGCGAACTTAACTCACTAAAGGAAGCCCTCAAGGGCAGCAATATGGAAACCATCAAAGCCGGCACCGAGAAGCTTTCGAATGTCAGCCAACAATTAGGCGCCACTCTCTATGAATCGGAGAAGGCAGCAGGTGCTGGCTCTGAAGACGGTAGTGAAGAACCACATGGGCATGGAGACGATGTAGTCGATGCTGAGATTGTTGACGAACAGAAATGAGCGAAAGCGCAGCAGAATCTCTCACCGAAGAATCTGCAGCTGAAGAGGTCGAAGTTCTCGAGGAGGCGGCGAGTGATCCACTCGCCGTCCTCACCGATGATCTGCAAAGACTCCAGGCTGAATACTCCAATTACCGTAAGCGAGTAGAACGCGATCGTGAACTAGCGCGTGATATGGCTGTGGCAGCGGTCCTCCATGAAATGCTTCCTACCCTTGATGATCTTGAACGCGCTCGCGAACATGGCGAACTCGAAGGTGGATTCAAGGCAGTTGCTGATCAACTCGAAAAACTTACAGCCAAACTTGGGCTCGAGAAGTACGGCTCCGTTGGCGAAGCCTTCGATCCCACAGTGCACGAGGCTCTCATCCACGCCACCAGCAATGAAGTGACCGAAGCAATTGCAAGTGCCATCTTGCAACCCGGTTACCGTTTTAAGGATCGCATCCTCCGTCCTGCCCGCGTAGCAGTCACAGAACCTGAGTAAACCTATGGCCGCGAAAGATCTGTATGAGAAAGATTTCTATGCGATTCTTGGCGTGGAGAAAAATGCAGAAGCGGCCGCGATCAAAAAAGTTTATCGCAAACTAGCTCGTGACCTTCACCCAGATGCCAACAAGGGCGATGCCAAATTGGAAGAACGCTTTAAAGAAGTCTCTGAGGCTTATGACATCTTAAGTGATCCGAAGAAACGTGGGGAGTACGACGAAGCACGTGCACTCTTTGCGCGCGGTGGGTTCCGTAAACCCCAAGGTGGGCAAGGCGGTACTCAGTACAGTAGCTCTCAACAGAGTGCCCATTTCCAAAGCAGTACGGGCGATATTTTTGGTGGTGGCGACATCAACGACATGCTGAGCGGACTCTTCGGGAATCGTCAACGCGGACCACGTAAAGGTCAAGATTTACAAACAGAGTCCACTATCTCGTTCCGAGACTCCGTTGCTGGAACCCAGATTTCTTTGCGGGTAAATAATGCAACTGTAAAAGCGAATATCCCAGCTGGGATTGAAGACGGTAAACGCATCATCCTTAAAGGAAAGGGTGGAGCAGGACAACCAGGTGCACCCGCTGGTGATCTCTACATAGAAATTCACGTAACACCGCATCCCATCTTCACTCGCAAGGGAGATAATCTCTCACTGACGCTGCCGATTACATTTGCAGAGGCCGCACTCGGTGGCGATGTTGAAGTTCCAACTTTGAGTGGCGAACTCGTCAAGGTACGCCTCGCTGCGGGTACCGCAAATGGGCGCACACTTCGCGTAAAGAGTCATGGTTTAGTGAAGAAGAGTGGTGGTCACGGGGATCTCTTCGTCACCGTCGAAGTCGCCGTGCCGCAGCGTCTCGATGCTAAAGAACGCGCGCTGATCGAGGAGTTCCACACCTTGACAGCGAACGTGGATCTGCGGGCAGACTTTGTTGCCAAGGCGAAGGAGTAGTGATGTTAGGAGATCACGACGAATACGCAGCGGTCTATGTGATTAGCGTGGCCGCCGAAATCTCTGGCATGCACCCACAAACACTCCGCCAATATGACCGCCTCGGCTTGGTCTCCCCAGGTCGGGCTATTGGTCGAGGTCGGCGCTACTCCATCCGCGACATCGCGCTCCTTCGTGAAGTACAACGGTTGGTCCACGAGGGAATCAACCTTGCAGGCATCAAGCGCATTTTGGAATTAGAGACTCAGGTAATAGATCTCAATCGCGAGATGGATTATCTCCGCACGCAACTTGCAGGGGCTCCCGCTCGTCGTGATCTAGTGCCGATACGATCGACTTCGCATCTGGTGATCTACAAGAAGGATTAATCCCATTCACTTTCGCGCTGATATCCAAGGCCTTCGTGCCATTGCGGTTCTCGCGGTCGTCTTCTTCCACGCTGGGTTCCCGGTCTCGGGTGGCTTTGCTGGCGTAGATATCTTCTTCGTCATCTCCGGGTTTGTAATCTCTCAGTTAATTCTGCGCGAGTGGGAACGGACCAGTACTTTCTCATTTAAGAATTTCTATCGCCGACGATTTAAGAGACTTGTGCCGGCTCTCTCATTGATGACGAGCATGGTCGCCATCGCATCGGCCTTTTTTCTCTCTTCTGGTGGGTCGCTCCAAAAGGGCATCTATGCGGGAATTGGCGCCACTCTCTTCGTAGCGAACTTCGTGCTCCACTTCTCCACCGGCGGATACTTTGATCTTCCAGCGGCGAGTAATCCAATGCTCCACACCTGGTCGCTCTCTATCGAAGAACAGTTCTACTTCTTCTTCCCCTTGTTATTAGTCGCTGTGATGAGTTACGCAATACATAAGAAGAAGAGCTCTCGTCTGGCTTTAGTAATCGTGAGTGCGTTAGCAGTGCTCTCTCTAGGAACTGTCTTGCTCGCACAAGCGGGCGTGGAGATTCGCTTCATTAATCGCGGACAAATACTTTTCTACTCTCCGATCACTAGAGCGTGGGAATTCGCTGCCGGTACCTTGATCGCTATCGCGTTCTCGCAGGGCTATCGCGTTACCCAGGCTCGAATCTTTACCGTGGCCGGTTTTGGTTTGTTGATCTACTCACTCTTCTTCATGAACGAAGGGAGCGCTTGGCCGAGCGCCTTCACGATCGCGCCAGTTCTCGGCACCGCACTTCTCATCCTGGCTGGTGGCGATGGGCAATCCCCAAGCCATAGATTCCTTGGTTCGAAATTGATGCGCAGTATCGGAGATTTCTCCTACTCCTGGTATCTCTGGCATTGGCCCTTCATCGTCTTTGCCCGTTCGATCTCGGATTCCAAGATCACCCTCGCAAGTGCGGTACTCGCATCACTCGTAGTGGCAGCGCTCTCCTACAAATATGTGGAGAATCCGTTTCGCCTCCGCAATGTTTCCGAGAAGAGTGATTGGCGGATGATTCGGGCCGCCATTGCACTTCCCCTGGTGGTTTCAATCGGGGTGCTACTGATTGCTCCACACGTCACGCCAACTTCATCACAAAGCGCAGTGCTCGCAAGCGATGTCATCCCCGAACATCTCGGTCGCACTCTGGGATGTCATGTTGATACACCGCTGAATCAACGACATCCCAAATTATGCACGTGGCCAGGAAGTGGAGCACCCATTTATTTAGTGGGCGATTCGCAAGCCGATGCGCTCTCAGATGGAGTTGTTCTCCTGTCGAAAGGACTCGATCGACCACTCACCATCGCTACTGCGAGCAGTTGCCCACCGATGGTGCTCAGCTTCCGGCTAATAGGCAATGCCAGAGATCGCAGTAACCCCAACAGGTGCGCACTCTTTGCCCAAGGCGCGATTGATTCTCTCAAGAGTGCACCTCATGGAACAGTTCTCTTGGCAATGAGCGATCAATATTGGCGCGAGAGTGATTACTCGCTGGTGGAGGGCGAAAAGAGCATCTCGAGCGCAAGTGATCGAACCTCTGCAGCAGGCAAAGCGCTCACTGCGTTCATCACATCCGTAAAAGAGAGCGGGCATCAAGTGGTGATTATCGGGACAGTTCCGCAATTTAATTACGTGGCCGGCAAACCGAAAGCGGGAGTAGTCGCCTGGAGTCCTAAGACCTGTAGCAATATCAATCTCGTCGCGAATAAATGCGGTCTCTCACTCGCTCTTTCGGATGCGCAAAAAGTACAAGGCGCTTCGTGGGCCATGGAAGCGCAAGTAGCGACCGCAACGGGTGCAACTTTTGTTGATCTACGCAGTGAGCTCTGCCCTGCTGGAACTTGTCAAACATTTGCAAAGAGCCATTGGATTTATCGCGATGCTAACCACATCAGCGTCTGGGAGAGCCAAGCGCTAGCCCCAGTGATTACGAGTGCGCTTAAGAATTAAAGCTTAGCGAGACGTTCAAGTGCCGTGTCTAGTACGGCATTCTTCTTGCAGAATGCAAAGCGCGCATAAGCGGCGCCGCGTTCTGGATGCTCATAAAAGACGTGTGATGGAATCGCTACCACACCGATGGATTTCGGAATCGTTTGGCAAAACTCGTCAGCGGTAGCAAATCCCTTTGATCGCACGTCTACCGTTGCAAAGTAAGTGCCCTTGGGTGGGTGGACTTCAAAACCCAATGATTTAAGGCCAGAAGTGAAGTAATCACGGGAATGTGTCAGAGATTCTCGGAGGTCTCTTAGCCATTGGTCTCCATTATCAAGTGCCTCAGCAAGCGCGTATTGAAATGGACCACCGACCACGAATGTAAGGAATTGTTTTACTGTCTTTGCGGCATCGACTAGCGGCTTTGGACCAGTGATCCAGCCGATCTTCCAGCCGGTGTACGAGAAGAGTTTTCCGGCGGAAGAAATAGTGAGAGTACGTTCGCGCATTCCAGGAAGCGTTGAGATCAAAACATGTTCGCCTTCAAAGGCCATATGCTCATAAACCTCATCGGAAATTACCACGAGGTTATGTTCAATCGCCACATCGGCTAAAGCTTGTAGTTCTTCGCGTGAAGTGACGGCACCGCTTGGATTATGTGGCGTGTTCACCACAATGACTTTGGTGCGTGGAGTAATAGCTTTACGTACTGCATCAATATCGAGCTTGTACTCTGGTGCTTCCATGGTGATCGCGACGAGTTTGCCGCGCGCCATGACTACGGCTGCGCGATATGAATCATAAAAAGGCTCAAAAACAATTACTTCATCATCTGTATCAACTAGACCAATAAGCGCAGCGGTAATTGCTTCGGTGGCACCAGCGGTGATGAGGACTTCAGTCGCAAAATCATTGTCAACTCCATACCAACGTTTTTGATGCCCGACGACAGCTTTGCGCAATTCCAATACGCCGACTCCTGCGGGATATTGATTTCCGCGCCCCTCAGCAATCGCGCGCGTAACCGCATCAGCAATCCAGGAAGGGCCATCCACGTCGGGGAAACCTTGTCCAAGATTGATCGCACCTGTTTCGGTGGCGATGGCGGAGTACTGGGCAAAGACCGTGGTGCCAAGTGGCTTAAGTCGAGGAACTAAACCAGGGATTTCGCGCGAGGACATAGAGGAAGCCTATCTCTGGGGGTGCGCTATAAATCAGTGAGGGCAGAGATCACTTGCCAGCCACGGGCCAGGGCGGCTTTAGCGTGAGTTTCATAATCTGGAGCGGTCGCCAGATAAGCCACCGGTGCATCGGGCCAATCCAACTCACCGACTCTCGGGAAGTCGCCATCGATGAGCAGGTAACCGGCAAGCGGAAGCTTGGAAGCTCGCCTGGCAAAGGCAATAGCGGGCGCTAATGGAGCAAGATCGCCACGGAGGCCAATCCAGAGCACGTCAGGAAAAGTGAGCAAGTCACTGGCGATCTCTGGAACTCGGCGCTCGCCGGCGCACTCCACGAGCACGTGAGCGAGCGGGTGTGGCTCACTTGAGTAGATGCGGACCAGAGCAGGCATGAACGCACTCTAGGCTTATCGGCATGAGCGATCCAAAAAATGCACTCCTCGCGGAGATCAAGTCGAAAGCCATCGTCCATGGAAAGGTCATCCTCTCCAGTGGAAAAGAAGCCAATTACTACGTCGACCTTCGTCGCGTCACACTTGATGCCGTGGCAGCTCCTCTTGTCGGCGAAGTGATGCTCGCACTTACCAGCGAATTGCAATACGACGCCGTTGGTGGACTCACGCTCGGTGCTGATCCCGTTGCAACGGCGATGATGCATGCAGCGGCCGCAAAAGGTAAGCATATCGATTCATTTGTTGTGCGTAAGAGTGAGAAGCAACATGGATTGCAACGTCGCATCGAAGGACCTGATGTTGCCGGTCGTCGAGTGCTTGCAGTGGAAGATACTTCAACAACTGGTGGTTCTGTACTTACTGCAGTGGAAGCACTTCGCGAAGCTGGTGCTGAGGTAGTTGGTGTGGCAGTTATCGTGGAACGTGGCGCAGCCCCAGCCATTAAAGAAGCTGGATTACCTTATTTTGCAGCCTACTCACTCAGTGATTTAGGACTTGATTAAGACTTATTCTTTCGCTCTTTGATGATTCCAAAGAGCAGAGGCAAGATGCTAATCACAATCACGATGGCCACAATCGGTAATAAATACTTGTCGATAGACCCTTTGAGTTTTTCACCAAGCACGTAACCAAGAATGATGACGCTCTCAGTCCAGAGGATTGCGCTCATAACGTTCCACTTGAAGAATGTGGCTTTAGGCATTCCGATCACGCCGGCAATGGGATTGATCAATGTGCGCACTACGGGCACAAATCGCGCAAGTATTAAGGCTTTTGCATATCCGTAACGAGCGAGAAAGTCTTCAGTCTTCTTCACACGATCTTGAGAGAAGATACGACCATCAGGGCGAGCAAAGAGCGGTCGCCCTAACTTCTCGCCAATATTGCGTCCCACTTGAGAACCTACGATGGCGGCAATCGGTGCACCAATCATGAGCGCCGGCAGACTCAACTGCACTCCCACAGCTTTCATAGCCACTCCTGAGGCAGCGACCCCAGCGACGAAAAGGAGCGAATCACCGGGGAGGACAAGTCCAATCAACAATCCTGTTTCAGCGAGCAAGACCATAAAGACGCCCACGAGGCCGAGGGTTTCAACGATGGATTGCGCACTCAATGGGTTCACCAGGTCACCTTATCCACAGCGCTCTCGAGAATCCCAAAAGATATACCTGTACCGATATAAAAAGAGGTAGAATATCCCCATGAATACTGGGCAACTCATCAAAGAGGCACGCGTCGATGCCGGACTCTCCCAAGTGGAACTAGCCATTCGAGCTCGAACGTCGCAGCCGGCCATTGCGAAGTACGAGAGCGGGGGAGCATCACCATCGCTGCGAACATTGGATCGAATCTTGCGAGCTGCAGGGGTTCGACTAGAACTGAGCACCACACCCATGCGTTCAAATCCACGGTTTGACGGGGAACTCTTCTCCTCGTTGCAAACCCACCGGATGGAGATTCATCGAATTGTGAAATCGCATGGCGGTGAAAATGTTCGAGTATTCGGTTCAGTTGCGCGCGGCGAAGAATCTGCAAGTAGCGACATCGATCTCCTTATTGATCTCGATGTTGCAGAAAAAGGATCTTTCGCTTTGATGAGTATAGAAGAAGAGCTTAAAGAACTTTTGCAACGCAAAGTGGACGTCGCTCCTACTCATTGGTTAAAGCCACACATCCGCAGGAAAGCTTTGGCGGAGGCGATTAGCCTTTGATTAATGGAGCAGTGCGAGAACGCCTGCTACATATAGAAGAATCAATATTGACTATTCGTAAAATCGATTAACTCACGAATACTTCACTGTCGACGCTCGTTTCATTTCTGAAACATTAGGAGATCCGCTCTCAACACTCGAAGGCAGGATTCCCAAACTTCTCAATCGATAGTCGAATTACTTGTTCAAGAACTCGGCTGCGGTAGCGCTGGAGTCGCGTAAGAAGAGTGTGCAACGGTCGTGTTCTTCACTCTCACCAATCGAACCGGCAGCACGGCCGAGTGCATGAAGTGCACGCAGCCATCCGCGGTTTCCTTCGTGCTCCCACGGAACCGGTCCGTGTCCCTTCCAACCATTTCGACGCAAGAGATCAAGACCACGGTGATAGCCGGTCCGTGCAAAGGCGTAGGACTCAAGCACTCGACCTTGCGTCCATGCGTCATCTGCCAGCATTGCCCACGGAAGAGGTGACGCCGGGAAGGCGCGGGCTACTTCATCTGCTCCCTTGCCAGCCGCGAAAAGGGCATCTGATCCGTCGCTGGGGATATGGGTGGGAGGTGGGCCGCCGAAGAGATCTTGTCCAATAGTCATGAACCCATCATGGCCTACTTTTACGCTCAGATAAGCCACTTTTGCCTCGCCGACAGGTCGGAACGATTTCGACCGAAAGGCCCTTTACGGGATATAGTGAGGCAAGTGCCAGCCATAGTTATCGTCGGAGCCCAATGGGGCGATGAAGGCAAGGGCAAAGCCACAGACCTTCTCGGTGATCGCGTCGAATATGTAGTCCGCTATCAAGGTGGAAACAACGCAGGACATACCGTTGTCATTGGCGATCAGAAGTACGCACTCCACCTTCTTCCTTCCGGAATCTTGAGCCCATCAGTGGTGCCAGTAATCGGAAACGGCGTGGTAATCGATCCGGGTGTGCTGCTTCAAGAAATCAAAGGTTTGAACGAACGCGGTATTAACACCTCAAAGCTCGTGATCAGCGCGAACGCACATCTCATCACGCCCTATCACCGCACCATCGACAAAGTCACTGAACGTTTTCTTGGAAATAACAAGATCGGTACCACTGGCCGCGGAATTGGTCCGGCATATGCAGACAAGATCAACCGCATTGGCATTCGCGTACAAGATCTCTTTGATCCCAGCATTCTGGAACAGAAAGTCGAAGCCGCTCTTCGCGATAAAAACCAAGTTCTTATTAAAGTTTTCAATCGCAAAGGTATGGAAGTACAACAGATCCTTGACGAGTATTTGGAGTATGCAGATATCTTGCGCCCGTATGTCACCGATACATCACTCTTACTGAATCAAGCACTCGCAGCAGGAAAAGTTGTACTCCTTGAAGGTTCGCAAGGAACACTTCTTGATGTTGATCACGGTACTTATCCGTTCGTTACATCCAGCAATCCCACTGCAGGTGGTGCATGTGCCGGTTCCGGAATCGGACCTACAAAGATCACTCGTGTTATTGGAATCTTGAAGGCGTACACCACTCGCGTAGGTTCAGGCCCATTCCCCACCGAACTCTTCGATGAAGATGGCGAAGCACTTCGTCGCATTGGTGGTGAAGTCGGTGTGACTACGGGACGTAATCGTCGTTGTGGTTGGTTTGATGCACCCATCGCGCGCTATGCAACGCGCGTGAATGGTCTTACAGATTTCTTCCTCACCAAGCTCGATGTACTCACTGGGTGGGAGAAGATTCCGGTCTGCGTTGCCTACGACATCGATGGCACGCGCGTAGAAGAAATCCCTACTACCCAAACAGATTTCCATCACGCAAAGCCGATTTACGAATACTTGCCAGGTTGGAAGGAAGATATTTCGAAGGCTCGTAGCTTGGAAGATCTTCCTGCAAACGCACGTTCCTACGTGCAATACCTCGAAGACATTTCTGGGGCACCGATGAGTGCGATTGGTGTTGGCCCAGGACGTGACGAAACCATCGCAGTTCGCGATCTGGTTTCATGACCGTATTAGTGGGAAAACATGTGCGGCTTGAGCCGCTCGCCTTGGCGCACGCAGAAGATCTCTTCACCCATATCGGTAACGACGATGTGCTCGCGCGCGACCTTGCTTTTCACACACCACGGAGCGTCGCTGACATCACACAGATCATCACAGGTGCACTGATCGAACGCGATGCAGGCGAACGCGAACCTTTCGCCGTGATGTACCAAGGCGAATGCATTGGTTCTACTTCATACCTTGATCAGGTCCCTGTGCATCGCCGAGTCGAAATTGGTTGGACTTTTTATGGTCAAGCATTTTGGCGCAGTGCGGTAAATACTGAATGCAAACTTCTTCTCATGACTGAGGCTTTTGAAGTACGTGGTTATGACCGTCTCTGCCTGAAGACCGACACTCGTAACGAACGTTCACAACGCGCCATCGAACGTCTAGGTGCTACAAATGAAGGCGTACTCCGTCACTTAGTTATTCGCAAAGATGGCACACCCCGTGACTCGGTTTTCTACTCCGTACTCGCAGACGAATGGCCCGCAGTAAAAGCCAAGTTGGAGAAAGCTCTGGCATGAAAATCCTCGTTATAGGCTCCGGCGGACGCGAACACGCGATTTGCCAGAGTTTGACGAAGGATCCAGCCACTACTGAAATCCATTGCGCACCAGGCAATCCTGGGATCGCCAGCCTTGCCACTTTGCATCAGATCAATACTGAAAATGGTGAAGTAGTCGCGCAATTAGCAAAGACTCTTGGCATCGATCTCGTGGTCATTGGTCCGGAAGTTCCACTCATTGCAGGTGTTGCAGATGTGCTGCGCGAGCATCACATTCCCGTTTTCGGCCCAAACAAGGCTGCGGCGCAACTTGAAGGTTCCAAGGCCTTTGCCAAAGAAGTCATGCGCGCAGCAGGCGTTGCTACTGCTGACGCGCGTGTCTGCACTACGCCGGAAGAAGTCGCTACAGCGCTTGATCTCTTCGGCCCGCCCTATGTCGTGAAAGATGATGGACTCGCTGCAGGTAAAGGCGTCGTTGTTACACGCGATCGCGCAGAGGCATTGGCGCACGCAGCTGCTTGTGCGCGGGTAGTGATCGAAGAATTCCTTGATGGTCCAGAAGTTTCACTCTTTGGAATTAGTGATGGCCACACCGTGCTACCGATGGATCCT
>Ga0194055_10002104_pt1 | contig 15931 bp, 13 predicted proteins | sample SepL449m_MetaG_FD_155482 | JGI IMG/M metagenome (GOLD analysis project Ga0194055, IMG submission 155482) | Anoxic zone freshwater microbial communities from boreal shield lake in IISD Experimental Lakes Area, Ontario, Canada - Sep2016-L442-9m | ecosystem: Environmental > Aquatic > Freshwater >... | reverse complement strand
TGCTGACCTTCAACCCCGATATCACGTGACCCCCGAGGGGAATTAATGATCCACGAGCACAAATACGACGTGATCATCGTCGGCGCCGGCGGCGCCGGCATGCGCGCCGCGGTAGAGGCCGGACCGCGGGTGCGTACCGCGGTGCTGACCAAGCTCTACCCCACCCGCAGCCACACCGGCGCGGCCCAGGGCGGGATGTGCGCGGCACTGGCCAACGTCGAAGAGGACAACTGGGAGTGGCACACCTTCGACACCGTCAAGGGCGGCGACTATCTCGCCGACCAGGACGCCGTGGAGATCATGTGCAAAGAAGCCATCGACGCCGTGCTGGACCTGGAGAAGATGGGGATGCCGTTCAACCGCACCCCGGAGGGCCGCATCGATCAGCGCCGGTTCGGCGGGCACACCCGCGACCACGGCAAGGCCCCGGTCCGCCGGTCCTGCTACGCCGCCGACCGCACCGGCCACATGATCCTGCAGACGCTTTATCAGCAGTGTGTCAAGCATGACGTCAAGTTCTTCAACGAGTTCTACGTTCTTGACCTGGTGCTCACCGAGACCACCCGCGGCCCGGTGGCCACCGGCGTGGTCGCCTATGAATTGGCGACAGGTGACATTCATGTATTCCACGCCAAGGCCATCGTCCTGGCCACCGGGGGCTCGGGACGGATGTTCAAGACCACCTCCAACGCCCACACGCTGACCGGTGACGGGCTGGGCATCGTCTTCCGCAAGGGACTTCCCCTGGAAGATATGGAGTTCCATCAGTTCCACCCGACCGGCCTGGCCGGTCTGGGGATCTTGATCTCCGAAGCCGTGCGCGGTGAGGGCGGCCGGTTGCTCAACGGCGAGGGCGAACGATTCATGGAGCGTTACGCGCCGACGATCGTCGATCTCGCGCCACGCGACATCGTCGCCCGCTCGATGGTGCTGGAGGTGCTGGAAGGCCGCGGCGCCGGACCGCACAAGGACTACGTCTACATCGACGTCCGCCACCTGGGCGCGGACGTGCTGGAGGCGAAACTTCCTGACATCACCGAGTTCGCACGCACCTACCTGGGTGTGGATCCGGTCACCGAGCTGGTTCCGGTGTACCCCACCTGCCACTACCTCATGGGGGGTATCCCGACCACTCTCATAGGAGAAGTGTTGCGGGACAACACCCATGTGGTGCCGGGTCTCTATGCCGCCGGCGAGTGCGCCTGCGTGTCGGTGCACGGCGCCAACCGGCTGGGAACCAATTCACTGCTCGACATCAACGTCTTCGGCCGCCGCGCCGGTCTCGCGGCCTCCTACTACGCCGCCGGAAACCCCCACGTGGAACTCCCCACCAACCCGGCAGACATGGTGACCGATTGGGTGGCAAACATACTGAGCGAACACGGCGATGAGCGGGTAGCCGACATCAGGACCGAATTGCAGCAGTCGATGGACAACAACGCCGCGGTGTTCCGCACCGAGGAGACCCTCAAACAGGCGCTCACCGACGTTCACGCCCTCAAAGAGCGTTACGCGCGAATCACCGTGCACGACAAGGGAAAGCGCTACAACAGCGATCTGCTGGAAGCCATCGAACTGGGCTTCCTGCTCGAACTCGCCGAAGTCACCGTGGCCAGTGCGCTCAACCGCAAGGAAACCCGCGGCGGACACGCCCGCGAGGACTACCCCAACCGCGACGACACCAACTACATGCGTCACACCATGGCCTACAAGGAGGGTTCGGAATTGCTCTCCGACATCCGGCTGGACTACAAGCCCGTGGTGCAGACCCGCTACGAACCGATGGAGCGGAAGTACTGACGATGAGCCGCTTGCGCGAAGAGAGTGAGGCCCAGTGACTCTGACCCCTGACGTCACCACCCGCGAACCGGCACTGCCTCCGATCCCCGAGGGTGCGGTGATGGTCACCCTGAAAGTCGCCCGCTTCGACCCGGAGAACCCGGACCGGTTCGCCGGATCCAATGGCTGGCAGAGCTTCCGGGTGCCGTGCCTGCCCAGCGACCGGCTGCTGAATCTGATGACGTACGCGAAGAGCTATCTGGACGGCACTCTGACCTTCCGGCGCTCCTGCGCGCACGGCGTCTGCGGCTCGGATGCGATGCGCATCAACGGCGTCAACCGGCTGGCGTGCAAAGTGCTGATGCGCGACCTGCTCCCGAAGAGCGGAAAGCCGCTCACGGTCACCATCGAGCCGATCCGCGGGCTGCCCGTCGAGAAGGACCTGGTCGTCGACATGGAGCCGTTCTTCGACGCCTACCGCGCGGTCAAGCCCTACCTGATTACCAGCGGGAACCAGCCCACCAAGGAACGTATCCAGAGCCCGACCGACCGGGCCCGCTACGACGACACCACCAAATGCATCCTGTGCGCGTGCTGCACCACCAGCTGCCCGGTGTTCTGGAACGAGGGCAGCTACTTCGGCCCGGCGGCGATCGTCAACGCGCACCGTTTCATCTTCGACAGCCGTGACGAGGGCGCTGCCGAACGTCTGGAGATCCTCAACGACGTCGACGGTGTCTGGCGCTGCCGCACCACATTCAACTGCACCGACGCCTGCCCCCGCGGCATCGAGGTGACCAAGGCGATTCAAGAGGTCAAACGCGCTTTGATGTTCAACTGACGCCCGCCGCGCGCTATCCAGGTTCGGGCCGTACTCTCAGTGGGTCTCTCGACCCGCGAGGAGGGTGAGCGCCCATGAGCAAAGGCGAGTTGACCGTTGCGCCTGTAGGGCCGGCGTCCTCCACCGGCGTCGACAGCAAGGGACTCAAGGGCGGGGCGCTGGGACTGGTGTCCAGCATCGTCGTCGGAATGGCCTCGACCGCACCGGCCTACTCCCTGGCCGCCAGCCTCGGCCTGATCGTCGCCAGCGGCGGTGCGCTGCTGGCCGGCGTGAAAGCTCCGGCGATCATTCTCCTGGCGTTCATCCCGATGTACATGATCGCGGTGGCCTACCAGGAGCTCAACAAGGCCGAACCGGACTGCGGCACAACCTTCACCTGGGCCTCGCGGGCGTTCGGCCCGCTTGTCGGGTGGATGGGCGGCTGGGGCATCATCGCCGCCGACGTCATCGTGATGGCCAACCTGGCCCAGATCGCCGGCTCGTATTCCTTCACCTTCGCCGGAGGCCTGGGCTGGTCCGGTGCGGCTGGCCTGGCCGACAGCACGCTGTGGTCGACGGTGGCGGGCGTCATCTGGATCATCGTGATGACCTACATCTGCTACCGCGGCATCGAGGTCTCGGCACGTATCCAATACGGTCTGCTCGGCATCGAACTCGTGGTGCTGGTCGCGTTCGCGGCGGTGGCGCTGTTCAAGGTCTACACCGGCCAGGCAGAGAGCTACTCGATCAAGCCGTCGCTGGACTGGTTCTGGCCGGCCGGGCTCGACCTCACCACGGTGATCGCACCGGCCCTGCTGACGGCGCTGTTCATCTACTGGGGCTGGGACACCGCGGTGGCCTGCAACGAAGAGTCCGAAGACCCGGGCACCACCCCGGGCCGGGCGGCGGTGATCTCGACGTTCCTGCTGCTGGCCACCTACGCGCTGGTGTCGGTGGCGACCATCGCGTTCGCCGGCGTCGGGACCGACGGAGTCGGCCTGGGCAATCAGGACAACGCCAACGACGTGTTCGCCGCCGTTGGCCACGACTTGTTCGGCGACAGTTTCCTGGGCAAGATCGGCCTGATGCTGCTGGCGGCCTCGATCCTGACCTCGGCATCGGCCTCGACCCAGACCACGATCCTGCCCACCGCGCGGACCACCCTGTCGATGGGTGTCTACAAGGCGCTGCCGACCTCGTTCGCGAAGATCCACCGCAACTACCTGACGCCGACAGTGGCCACCATCACGATGGGCGCGGTGTCGATCCTGTTCTATCTGCTCTTCACCCTCGTCAGCCCCAACCTGCTGACGGCGCTGATCGGCTCGGTGGGCCTGATGATCGCGTTCTACTACGGCCTGACCGGATACGCCTGCATCTGGTTCTACCGCAAAGACCTGACCAAGTCCGGTCGCGATCTGATGATGCGGGGCGTGGTGCCCCTGCTGGGCGCCCTGATCCTCACCGCCGTCTTCATCTACGGCCTGATCCAGTACGCCAAGCCGGACTGGCTCACCGACGACGACGGCAACAACGTCACGATCTTCGGCTACGGGGCCGTGGCGGTGGTGGGCATCGGCGCACTTGCCCTGGGCCTCGTGCTGATGCTGATCCAGTGGGTCACCGCACCGGCGTACTTCAAGGGGCTTACCCTGCCGCGCCGGTCCAGCAGCGACCTGGTGCTGCTGCCGGCCACCGGGGTCGAGCCCATGTTCGGCCTGCCCGACTCCGGCGACGTTCCGACCGTCATCGCCCCGGACCTGTCGAACCTGCCGCCCGGCGAGACCGCGGTCAACCCGGAGACGGGCGAGGAGTTCACCAAGAACGGCTAGCCGGGCGACGCTCGGCGGTGAGTCTGCTCAGCGCAGGCTGAAAATCGTTCGATGCCAGGGCTTTTCGACGGCCCCGGTGATGTCGCTCATGACGTGTTTGATGGTGAGGTACTCCTCGAAGGAGTAATCACTCATGTCCTTGCCGAAGCCCGACGCGCCCAGACCGCCGTGCGGCATCTCGCTGATGATCGGAATGTGGTCGTTGATCCACACGCAGCCCGCCTTGATCTCGCGGGATGCGCGCTGGGCGCGGTACACGTCGCGGGTCCAGGCTGATGCGGCCAGGCCGTAGTCGGTGTCGTTGGCCTGCCGCAGCGCGTCGTCGTCGCCGTGGTGGCGACGCACGGTGAGCACCGGGCCGAAGATCTCGTCGCGGTACACCTCGGAGTCCTCGCCGACGTCGGCCAGCAAGGTCGGCAGGTAGAACGAGCCCGGCAGATCCGGCGTCTTGCCGCCGGTCACCACCCGGGCGCCCTGCGCGGGAGCCCGGTCCACCATGGCGGCGACCTTGGCGCGATGGGCCGCGGTGATCAACGGGCCGAGATCGGTGTCGGGGTCGTGCGGATCGCCGACGACGACCTTGCCCATCACTTCGGCTACCCCGGCGACGAAATCGTCGTAGAGGTTGGCGGCCACGATGGCGCGGGTGGCCGCGGTGCAGTCCTGCCCGGAGTTGATCAGGGCCCCGGCCACCGCGCCGTGCACGGCGGCGTCGAGATCGGCGTCGTCGAAGACGACGAACGGCGCCTTCCCGCCCAACTCCAATTGCGTGCGATGACCCTGACTTGCCGCGGCGGCCATGACTTTCCGGCCCACCGCGGTCGAGCCGGTGAACGTCACCACGTCGACATCCGGGTGGCCGGCCAACCGCTGACCGACGTCGGCGCCGCCACCGGTGACGACGTTGAGGACGCCGGCGGGCAGGCCGGCCTCAGCGGCCAGCCGCGCCAGCGTCAGCGTGGTCAGCGGGGTGATCTCGGCCGGCTTGATCACGACCGAGCACCCGGCCGCCAGCGCGGGAATCACCTTCCACACCGCCATCTGCAGCGGGTAGTTCCACGGCGTGATCGTGGCCACCACCCCGACCGCCTCCCGGCGGATGGCCGAGGTGTGATCGGCGGAGTACTCGGCGGAGGCCTTGCCCTCCAGATGCCTTGCGGCGCCGGCGAAGAAGGCGATGTTGTCGATGCTGCCCGGCACATCGAATTCGGTCGCCAGCCGCACCGGTTTGCCGGTCTGACTGACCTCCTCGGCGATGATCTCATCGGCGTGCGCCTCGACCAGTTCGGCGAGCTTGAACAGGACGGCGGAGCGTTCACCCGGCGTAGCCGTCGACCAGCCCCCGAGTGCGGCCCGCGCGGCCGCCACCGCCATGTCGACGTCAGCCAGAGTCGCCAGGGCGAGTTCGGTGACGACGCCTCCGGTCGCGGGATTGATGACCTGATGCACGGCGCCGGTGGTGGTGACCGGGGCGCCATCGATCCAACTGCTGGGAATCACGGCCAAATACTACGCATTTCGTCGCCAGGATTACCCAAAACAACGGATTCCGTGCACAATCATGAGATGCGCGACGCCGGGGTCCACAACGGCCGCTTCGTTGCGCGCACCGCCGCACCGCTTCCGTCGCATCTCGACGAGATGTCGAAAGCCATCATCGAAAAGCTTCAGCAGGATGGCCGGCGGTCCTATGCCGGCATCGGGAAAGCGGTGGGGCTGTCCGAGGCGGCCGTGCGCCAGCGGGTGCAACGTTTGATCGACTCCGGAGTGATGCAGATCGTGGCGGTCACCGACCCGATGCAGTTGGGATTCTCGCGTCAGGCCATGGTGGGAATCCGCTGCCAGGGCGACACCTCGATAGTGGCCGAACGGCTCGCCGAACTGGACTCCGTGGACTACGTGGTACTGACGGCCGGCACCTACGACGCCATCGCCGAGGTGGTGTGCGCCGACGACGCGGAACTGCTGGATCTGCTCAACACCGAGATCCGCGCAATTCCCGGCGTCACCTCCACCGAGACGCTGGTTTATTTGAAACTGGTTAAGCAGCAATACAATTGGGGTACACGATGACGATTTCTGCGGATCTCTCCGCTGAGCTTTCCCGGAAGGCTGACCGACACCTGTGGGGCCACTTCGCCCGACACGGGGAGGGCATCACTCCGCCGATCATCACCCGCGGCGAAGGTGTGTACATCTGGGACAGCACCGGTAAGCGCTACATCGACGGGCTGTCCGGCCTGTTCACCTGCCAGGTCGGCCACGGGCGCAAGGAGCTGGTCGAGGCTGCCGCCAAGCAGGCACAGACTCTGGAGTTCTTCCCGCTCTGGTCGTATGCCACCGAGCCGGCGATCGAACTGGCCGCCCGCATCGCGGGATACGCCCCCGGTGACCTGAACCGGGTGTTCTTCACCACCGGCGGCGCCGAAGCCGTCGAGAGCGCCTGGAAACTGGCCAAGCAGTACTTCAAGCTGATGGGCAAACCGGGCAAGTACAAAGTCATTTCGCGCTCCATCGCCTACCACGGCACCTCGCAGGGCGCGCTGGCCATCACCGGGCTGCCGACGTTCAAGATCCCCTTCGAGCCCATCACCCCCGGCGGGTTCCGGGTGCCCAACACCAACTGGTACCGCGCACCAGAGGGCCACGACACCGACATCAAGGAATTCGGCCAGTGGGCCGCCAACCGCATCGCCGAGGCCATCGAGTTCGAGGGTCCGGATTCCGTCGCTGCGGTGTTCCTGGAGCCGGTGCAGAACGCCGGCGGTTGCTTCCCGCCCCCGCCCGGGTACTTCGACCGGGTTCGGGAGATCTGCGACGAGTACGACGTTCTGCTGGTCTCCGACGAGACCATCTGCGCGTGGGGCCGGATCGGTTCGATGTTCGCCTGCGACGACTTCGGCTACGTCCCGGACATGATCACGACCGCGAAGGGCATGAGCTCGGGGTACTCCCCGATCGGGGCGATGATCGCCAGCGACCGGCTGTTCGAGCCGTTCAACGACGGCGCCACCGCCTTCGCGCACGGCTACACCTTCGGCGGCCACCCGGTGTCCGCGGCGGTGGCGCTGGCCAACCTCGACATCTTCGAGCGTGAGGGCCTCAACGACCACGTGAAGAACACCGCGCCGGCATTCCGGGCCACCCTGGAGCGGCTGCTGGACCTGCCGATCGTCGGCGACGTCCGCGGCGAGGGTTTCTTCTACGGCATCGAGCTGGTCAAGGACAAAGCCACCAAGGAAATCCTCGACGACGAGCTGTCCGAGTGGCTGCTGCGCAGCTTCCTGTCGGTCGAATTGTTCGAGGCCGGGCTGTACTGCCGCGCCGACGACCGCGGCGACTCGGTGATCCAGCTGGCCCCTCCGCTGATCAGCGATCAGGCGGTGTTCGACGAGATCGAGTCGATCCTTCGCAACGTCCTCACCCGGGCCTGGGACCAGCTGCAGACCCGCGGCGACGCATGGGCCGATGCCCGGAAGTAAGCCCGGACTCAAGTCTCAATAATCACACCAGTCACAGCGCGGCTCCTCCGAATCCGGTCCACCATCGCCTAACCTGCGATGAATGCGGACGACCACCCAACTAGCGGCACGGGCTGCTGCGCTGGCCGCGACGCTGTGCCTGGTCGGCACCCCGGTGGTCGCCTGGGCAGACCCCGAGGCGGCGCCGGACCCCAACAGCTGCCCTTACAAGGTGTCCACCCCGCCGGCGGTCGACTCCTCCGAGGTGCCCACGGCGGGTGACCCGCCGCAACCGCTGGCCGTGCCGGCCAGCCCGGTCGGCGGCGACGCGCTGGGCAGCTGCGGGGTGATCGTTCCCGCCGGGGCTCCCCCCCTGCCCAATGACGTCTCCGCCGAGGCCTGGCTGGTCGCCGACATCGACAGCGGCGACGTGATCGCCGCGCGGGATCCGCACGGCCGGCACCGGCCCGCCAGCATCATCAAGGTGCTGCTGGCGATGCAGGCCATCAACGAACTCCCCCTGGACCGGGTTATCGAGGGCACCCAGGACGACGCCAACGCCGAAGGCACCAAGGTGGGCGTGGACCTCGGCGGTCATTACACCGTGAACGATCTGCTGCACGGGCTGTTGATGCATTCGGGCAACGATGCGGCGCACGCGCTGTCGATGGCGATCGGCGGCTCCGGAGGGCAGGAGCGCAGCGACCCGGGAAAGGCATCCGGAGGGCAGGAGCGCAGCGACCCGGGAAAGGCATCCGGAGGGCAGGAGCGCAGCGACCCGGGAATGAAGATGGACGCCGCGATGCAGAAGATCAACCTGCTGGCTTCCAAACTCGGCGCGCACGACACCCGGGTGGCCACCCCGTCGGGCCTGGACGGACCCGGGATGAGCACATCGGCCTACGACATGGGGCTGTTCTACCGGTACGCATTCAAGAACCCGACGTTCGCCGACATCGTCGCCACCCGGACCTACCAGTTCCCGGGTCACCCCGCCAAGCCCGGCGAGGCCTCCGACCACCCGGCCTACGAGTTGGAGAACGACAACAAACTGCTGCTCAACTATCCAGGGGCGATGGGCGGCAAGACCGGCTTCACCGACGACGCCCGGCAGACCTTCGTCGGCGCGGCCAACCATGACGGCCGCCGCCTGGTCACCGTGCTGCTGCGCGGCAGCCGCGAGCCGATCGCCCCGTGGGAGCAGACGGCCCATCTCCTCGACTACGGGTTCGCCACCGCCATGGGCACCAAGATCGGGACCCTCATCGAGCCGGATCCGTCGTTGACCCCGCCCAAACCCGAAGCGCCGCCGACCGCCGCGCCGATGCTGTCCGGTGACGGCCTGCCGGTACGTGTCGGGGTGGCGGTCGTGGGCACCGTCGTCGTGTTCAGCCTGATCATGTCAGCGCGCTCGTTCAATCAGCGGGTACAGGCGCGCTGACGGCCGTATCGGTCGCGGCGTCAGGCGCGGTGTCGTCGGGGCCGGTGTCCTCGATGGCCTGCGTCGCCGACCAGGCGGTCGCGAACAGCACCAGTCGCGCAGTGACGTAGGCGAACACCATCAGGCCGAACACCGGGCCGAACGTGCTGCCGGCCGGGCCGTGCATCACCACCCGCAGATAGACCGAGCCGAGCTGCTTGAACGCCTCGAACAGCACCGCGGCCAGCAGACCGGCCTCCGCCGCCCGCCGCATCGGGACCGGCTCCCGCGGGAGGCGAGCGATCATCCAGGTGAACAGCAGCCACGCCACCCCGATGGACGTCATCAGCGACGCCCCGCGGATCGTGCCGGCCAGACTCATCGGCCCGCTGGCCAGCCAGGTGAGCCCGAAGGTCGCCAGGATCGCGATGAACGCCGACACCAATGCGGACAGGTCGGAGAGCTTGGCGCGCAGGAAATCCCGGTTGGTCGCCCGGGTCGGGTCCCACATCTGACTCAGCGCACCACGCAGATGGCTCATCCAGGTCAACCCCGCCCACAGTGCGGTGCCCAGACCGATCAAACCGACCGAGGTCCGCGACGCGATGGCCGCATCCATCAGGCTGAGCAGCTGCTGCGCGAAGTCACCGGAAATGGCCGCCTTCACCCGGTTGTCGATCTCGGCCAGGGTTTCGGGGCGGCTGGCCAGCATGAAGCCGACGACCGCGAAGCCGACCATCAGCAGCGGAAACAGCGCGAAGATCGAGTAGTAGGTGACCGCCGCGGCGCAGAAGTCGCCGTTGGCCTTGTCGTAGCGCTGCTGGGCGCGCACCGCGTGGTCCAGTCGAGGGAATCGGACCCGGAGCCGGTCGAATCGGGCGGCGACGTCCATCACACGAATCCGTCAGGACTTTGCGGGCAGGAATCCCAGCCGGTCGTATACCCGGCTCAGGGTGGCGGCGGAGACCGCGCGGGCGCGCTCGGCACCGGCGGCCAGGACGGCGTGCAATTCGGCCGGGTCGTCGAGCAGTTCGGCGACCCGGCGCTGAATCGGGGTGACGTAGTCGACGACGGCATCGGCGGTGTCGGACTTCAGGTCGCCGTAGCCGCGCCCTTCGTAGCCGGCGACGAGTTTCTGCACCGGCGTTCCGGTGACGGCGGATTGGATGGACAGCAGGTTGGAGACACCGGGCTTTCCCTCGGGATCGAAGCGAATCTCCCGTTCGCTGTCGGTGACCGCCGATCGGATCTTCTTGGCGGTGCGCTTCGGGTCCTCGAGCAGACTGACCAGTCCCGCGTCGGTGGTCGCGGATTTGCTCATCTTCGCCGTCGGCTCGGACAGGTCGTAGATCTTGGCCGTCTCCTTGGCGATCATCACGTCGGGCACTACCAAGGTATCCGGGAACCGGGCGTTGAATCGCTGGGCGATATCGCGGGCCAACTCCAGGTGCTGGCGCTGATCCTCGCCCACCGGAACGAGATTGGTGTCGTAGAGCAACACGTCGGCGGCCTGCAGAACGGGATAGGTGAAGAGTCCCACCGTCGTGGAGTCGGCACCTTGCTTGAGGGACTTGTCCTTGAACTGCGTCATCCGCGACGCCTGCCCGAAACCGGTGAAACATCCGAGCACCCAAGCCAATTCGGTGTGAGCGGGCACATGGCTCTGCACGAAGATCGTAGATCGGGCCGGATCGACACCCAACGCGAGGTACTGCGCGGCGGTCACCAGTGTGCGCCGCCGAAGCACCGCGGGATCTTGCGGCACCGTGATCGCATGCAGATCGACCACGCAGAAGTAGGCCTCGTAGTCGTCCTGCAGCGCGGGCCACTGCGCGACTGCGCCCAGGGCGTTGCCCAGATGAAGGGAATCGGCGGTGGGCTGGACACCGGAGAACACCACACGGGATTGCTGGCTCATGATGGGACAATCCTGTCATGCGGAAACTTCTCGCGGCGGTGGCTGCGCTCCTGATGGTGGTGTCCGTGTTGAGCGGCTGTTCGGGCGCTCCCGGCTCGGGCGAGAAGCGGCCCACGGGTGCGGCCGTCGTGGTGGTCTCCGGCGGCGACGCCGTCAGCCCGTTCACGACCAACGACGCGGCCTGCGCCACCGGCCTGGCCGCCGGCAACACCGACACCGCAATCCGCGAATACCTGATCGGCAAGGGCTACACCGTCTTCACCTCCCCCGCGATGAACGGACGCGGACAAGTGGTCGACCAGAACGGCTTCGGGGCGTTCGGGGTGTGCCCGGTGACTCTGCCGGAGAACATGACGGTGAATTCGGCCAGCGGCAGCATCGACGCCGCCGGCGAACACCTGGCCCGCTTCGTCAACTGGCTGCACGCGGAAAAAGGCGTCACCGAGGTCGATTTCGTCGCCCATTCCATGGGCGGATTGTTCTCGCGGGCGGCCATCCGGGTACTGGCCACCACCGATTCACCCGTGAAGATCCGGTCGTTGACCACCGTCGGCACCCCGTGGCAGGGCTCCTACCTGTCCGACTACGCCAACGACCTGATCCCGCTCTCGGACTGCCGGGGCGACCAGTTCTGCGAAGGGGCGTTGAAGAAGTTCAAAGCCCGTGTGCTGGAACTGATGTCGGGCAACGGCCGCGAGGTCAACACCGCGTTCCTGATGGGAAAGAACGGCTGGAACGAATTTCAGTCCGGGGTCCTCGACCGGATCCCGGTGACGCTGATCGCCGGTAAGAGGTTCACCGTGTCGCCGCCGGCGAATCCTGGTGTCTGGCCCAACGACGGCCTGGTGGCCCTCGACAGCGCACTGGCCCGCGGTATCGGGGACCCCGTGCTGCCGCACCGCCGCTGCTTCATTTTCGACGACACCCACAGCATCTTCGTGTCCGACCTCGCCAAGCTGGACTGGAAGACCGCCTTGACGTGGGATCCGCGGGTGTTCGACGTGCTGAACCAGGCGATCCAGGACGCCCCGAAAGCGATGGGTGAGCCGAACCGCCAGGGCTGTTAGCGGAACTCCACCGTCACCGGGGCGTGGTCGGACCACCGCAATTCGTAGGCCTCCGCCTTCTCCACCCGAGCCGAGCGCGCCCGCTCGGCCAGCGACTCGGTCGCCAGGTGGAAGTCGATGCGCCAGCCGGCGTCGTTGTCGAAAGCCTTTCCGCGCCACGACCACCAGCTGTACGGGCCGGGGCGGTCGGGGTGCAGCCGCCGCACGACGTCGACCCAGCCGGCGCCCATCAGATCGGTGAGCCACTGCCGCTCTTGGGGCAGAAAGCCGGCTTTTGTGAGGTTGCCCTTCCAGTTCTTGATGTCGTGTTCGGTGTGGCCGATGTTCCAGTCGCCGCACAGCACGGCGTCGCGGCCGCCGGCGACAAGCTCGGCCATCCGCTTCGACAACGCGGCCATGAACCGCTCCTTTTCGAGCTGCCGGTCGGTCCCCGCCTCGCCGGAGTGCACATACAGGCTTCCGACGGTTGTTCGGCCCGGCAGGTCGACCTCCAGGTAGCGGCCGTGGTCGTCGAATTCGCTTGCGCCGACCCCGATCCGGACGTCGATGAACGGTTCCCGACTCAGGATCGCCACCCCGCTGCGGCCCTTCAGGTGAGGTTCCGCCGAGGCCAGGTGCCAGCCATCGGACACCAAGGGCGCCAGCACAGGGCTCAATGCTGCGCGGAGTTGGGCGTCATCGGCGCGGGTCTCCTGCAGGCACACCACGTCGGCGGCGGTGTCGGCCAGCCACGCCAGCAGCCCGCGGTTGTCCGCTGAGCGTTCCCGCACCGCCGCGCGGATTCCGTTGACGTTGATGGTCGTGACGATCACGGCTGCCCAACCTAACAGCGCGTACGGACTTACAGCGGGCGAGTCCATTCCGGAACGTTCCGGCCGCCGCGGTGGAATGCTCGTCTGACAATTGACGGCGGCGCGGAATGAGGAACATGTCATGACCGATCGGAACAGGCCCTGGTTCGCGCTCTACGACAAAGGGGTTCCGTACTCGTGTATCTACCCGCCGCTGTCGATCAAGCAGATGTTCAACGACTGCGCGGAGAAGTACCCCGAGCGGGACTATCTCATCATCGGCGACACGCGCCTGCCCTACGGGCTGGTCAACATGATGGCCCGCAAGACAGCAAACGCCCTGACTCAACTCGGAGTCAAAAAGGGTGACCGGGTGGCCCTCATGTCGCCCAACGTGCCGCAGTACGTCATCGCCTTCGAGGCCTGCGCCAAAATCGGCGCCATCGTCGTCCAGGTGAACCCACTGGCGGCCGGACCCGAGGTCGACCACTACATCAGGGACAGCGGGGCCGAGACGATCATCGTGATGGCCGCCTTCGCGAAAGGCCCCATCGACATCCTCAAGGCGAAGAACACCCCGCTGCGCAACGTGATCGCATTCCAAGTCCCGAGCGGGGCCGTCGAGGTGGAAAGCGGCGCCGGCATTCTCGACTTCAACGAGGTCGTCGGCGCAGGTGAGGATTCCGAGCCCAGCGTGGACGTAGGCCCGTCCGACACCCTGATCCTGCAGTACACCGGTGGCACGACCGGCCTGTCCAAGGGCTGCGTGCTGACCAATGAGAACCTGGTCTCGATCGCCTACCAGGAGAGCTACTGGATGTCGCCGATCATCGGCACCGACGAGCATCTGCGCTGTCTGGCGGCGGTTCCGCTCTACCACATCTACGGATTCAACATGAACGTCAACGTCAACCACGTGTACGGCGGGACGATCATCCTGGTTCCCCAGCCCAGCACCGACAACGTCCTGGCGGCGATCAACCAGCACGAGCCGAACCTCTTCCCTGCGGTACCGACCATGATCATCGGGCTCAACCAGCATCCCGATATCAAGGCCTCGAAGGTCGGGGCGGTCAAGGGCGTCGTCTCGGGATCCGCACCGCTGCCCCTGGAGGCGATGCGCACCTTCGAGGAACTGTCGGGGGCGGTGATCACCGAGGGGTACGGGATGTCGGAGACCTCCAACATCGTCACCGCCAACCCGCTGAAGACGGTGCGCAAGCCGGGCGGGGTCGGCCTGCCGTTCCCGGACAACGACGTTCGCATCGTGGATATCGACACGGGAACCATTGACATGCCGCTGGGGGAACCCGGAGAGCTGCTCTGCAAGGGTCCGACCGTCATGAAGGAGTATTGGAACAACCCCGAGGAGACCGCGAAGACACTGCGCGACGGGTGGCTGTCCACCGGTGACATCGCCTACATGGACACCGACGGGCACATCTTCATCGTCGACCGCAAGAAGGACATGGTGCTCTCCAGCGGGTTCAACGTGTATCCGCGCGAGATCGACGAGCTGATGTACAGCCATCCCAAAGTGCTGCAGGCGTGTTCGTTCGGCATCCCCGACCCGAAGCGCGGCGAAAGCCTCAAGCTGGCGCTGGTGCTCAAGCCCGGCGAGGAGCTGACCGCAGAAGAAGTACGCGCGTTCTGCAAGGAGAACCTCTCGGGCTACAAGGTGCCCAAAGAGGTCGTGTTCCTCGACACGCTTCCGGTCACCGCGGTCGGCAAGCCCGACCGCAAGAAGTTGCGCCAGATGCAGCTTGAGGTGACGTAACGTCGAATCCATGAGCGACCGGGCACCCATTCACCTCGGGTCGGGCGAACCCGTCCTGCTGCTGCACCCGTTCATGATGTCGTCCTACGTGTGGCACGACGTGGCGCCGGCCATCGCGCGAACCGGGCGATACGAGGTGTTCGCACCGTCGATGGCCGGTCACAACGGCGGGCCGACCACCCGGTCCTGGTTCCTCGACACCAATACCCTGGCCGATTCTGTCGAACGCCAGATGGACGAATTACGTTGGGAAACAGCGCATATCGTCGGCAATTCACTGGGCGGCTGGGTGGCTTTCGAGCTGGAGCGACGGGGACGCGCCCGCACCCTGACCGGCATCGCCCCAGCCGGCGGGTGGCAACGCTGGTCATGGGTCAAATACGAGATCGTCGCGAAGTTCGTCGCCGGGCTTCCGGTGTGGCTGACGGCGTTGGTGCTGCGGCAACGCGCCGCGAAACTGCCGGGCGCCAAGGCCGCCGCCAGCGTGCCGTGCAGCGCCACCGCGGCGGGTCTGTCCGACGCGGACATGCGGGAGATCATCGAAGACGTCACCCACTGCCGCGCCTATTACCAACTGCTGGTCAAGGCGCTGCTGCTACCGGGACTGATGGAGTTGGCGAGCATCCACACGCCCACCAACCTGGTGATCTGCGAGAAGGACCGGGTGCTGCCACACCCGCGCTACACCAGGCACTTTCTCAAGCACATTCCCGACATCGACAAGGTGACCATCCTCGACAACGTCGGGCACATCCCGATGTTCGAGAACCCCCAGTTGATCGCGGACATGATCATCGCCTGGGTCGACGAGCACGAACCGCGGCTGCGGGAAGTCTCTGGTGGGATTGGCTAAAGCGTGTCGAACAACTTTGTTTGAGTGTTTGGCACCGCCCTTCTCGGGCGTCGTCGGTTCAGGCCGCTGGTGCGGTGTGAACGTCGGGTTCCCGCGTCGTTCAGGCTGGTTTCACCGACACGTGAAGAGTGTTGGTCAGAGCCGTCCTGTCGGCGGGCGTTGGTGGCCCGGCCTCCTGCTTGGGGGTCCGGGGTTCGGTGGTGGTTGTGTTGG
>Ga0194055_10002102_pt1 | contig 15936 bp, 9 predicted proteins | sample SepL449m_MetaG_FD_155482 | JGI IMG/M metagenome (GOLD analysis project Ga0194055, IMG submission 155482) | Anoxic zone freshwater microbial communities from boreal shield lake in IISD Experimental Lakes Area, Ontario, Canada - Sep2016-L442-9m | ecosystem: Environmental > Aquatic > Freshwater >... | reverse complement strand
CAATAAGGGTGCAACTCGAGGTGCTGACAAGAACGGTTTCCCAACTGATGATGCAAACAGCTTGATGCAGTTGGCAGACGGTACTGCCAATTTAGATATTTTTTATAGCAGCCAGTTCGTTCAGAATGAAGTATCCAATACGGATGCAGGCACCGGAACCACAGTTGTGTACACCGGAACTGAACACACTCCAATCCTAGCAGGAACCATCACGGGTACTGTTTATGATGCTGCTGTTGCCATTCAGACGTTTGTTGTATCAGCGGCTGGTGTTTTTACATTTACTGATATTGGTAGTCCAAGTCCTAAAGCACAATCTGCTGGATCAAGCGTTAACACAACAACTGGCGAACTAACAGTTGTGTGGACCGGGGTTGCAGGACCAAATCATCTTGTATTCAGCTATGAATACAATATGGAATGCAATCAGGATCTACCAGAAATCAACCTAGTTATTGAGTCAGAAGAAATTGCTGCAAAAACACGCAAGCTAAAAGCTGTGTGGAGCTATGAAGCTCAGCAAGATCTACGCTCACAGCACAATCTTGATGCTGAAGCTGAGTTGACTGCTGTTCTAGCTCAGGAAATTAACCTTGAAATCGACCGTGAAGTTCTAACCGATCTTCGTAACAATGCTGGTACCGTATCAGCTTGGGATTTCAATACCGCTCTTGGTGATACCATCAAAGAGAAGTATGAATCACTATATGTTAAGGTTGTCGAAATCAGCAACGTAATTCATCGTAAGACATTACGTGGTGGTGCCAATTGGCTAGTAACAAGCCCAGAAGTTGCCTCAATATTTGAGACGGCAACCGCCGGCTTCGCTCCAGCCCCAAGTGAGACGTTCACAAGCTCACTCGGTGTTCAGTATGTTGGTACTGTCAATAACAGATGGAGACTCTACAAGGATCCACTATTCCCAAGCAATCAGGTATTGATGGGATATAAGGGCGACAGCTACATGGACAGCGGATATTTCTACTGCCCATACGTGCCACTCACCCAGACTCCAGTGGTTCTTGACCCAGAATCCTTCTGCCCACGCAAGGGAATCTTGACTCGTTACGGAAAAAAATTATTAAGGGAAGGGGCAAAATTCTACGCCCGTCTCAGCATAGCCAATTTCGTTATCTGAAAATTCTATGCATGATTAACTATAGCTCGCATGGGGAAACCCATGCGAGTTTTTTTGTACATATTTATTATCGTAAAAAGAAATTCAAAGAAAAAATCAAAATTTTATGTTTGACACTATATTGTGTTGATGATAAAATATAAAAAAGGAGAAATTAATGAATATAGAAGAATTCAATCAAAAATATTCCAATTTTAAGGACATAGACAAAATTGAAATGATGTGTGATCACCCCAATCACACACCAAAAGCTGAATTAATATTAATAGGAAAACAGCCAGCAAAAAGAAATATATTAAAAAATAATGGCAAAAAATTTATTTGTAGGAATTGTTGTTTGGTTTATAAAAATCCTATGAATAACAAACAAGAAGAAAATAGACAGACAGATGAGATTATTGATGTTAGTTGTCCATGCCCTGATCACAAGGGGAGCGTTGTAAGACAAATGAAAAAGAAGAATTACTATGGATCATTAGAGATGCCTTACCTGCAACTATGTGGAAGCTGTGTTCAATTAAATAAAGTAATTAGTGAGGAACAAAAAGAAAAAATAAGATTGTCACTAACAGGAATAAAAAGAAGTGATGAATTTAAAGAAAAAATTAGCAAATATATGAAAAACAATCTAGAAGGAATAGTTAGGGCAAAAAAAAATCTTTTTGAAAATCATTGTACAACTGGCATGTTAGGCAAAACCCACTCTGACGAAGTTAAGCAAAAAATGTCAGAATCTCATTTAGGTAAAAATTTCACAGATGATCATTGTGAAAATATATCCGTTGGTCGTAAAAAAATGTTAGCAGAAACAGGAGGATTTACCCGAGAGCATAGAGAAAAAATATCAAAAGCAGTAGTCAAACAATACCAAAATGGATTTGAACCAAAACTTCACCATGTTTCAGGTTGGCATATTTCACCAAAAGCGGGGAAAGTTTTCTTTAGGTCATCTTATGAAAAGAAAGCTTTCATTAAATTAGATTGTGATGAATTAGTTGAAAATTACGAAGCGGAAGCTGTGGCTACAGAATATTTCAATACTGAAAAGCAAATTATTTCTTCTTACTTAATAGATTTGCTTGTAAAGTACACAGATGGCTCTAAAAGACTTGTAGAGGTAAAACCCGAGAAATGGTTGAAAGATAATATTGTTGCTCTTAAAATTGAAGCAGGAAAGAATAAAGCTAAACAAATGGGAGTTTCATTTGAAATCTGGACCGAAATGAATTTGTTTGGTCATGTTTACAACAAAAAGAATATGCAAATATTTATTGAAAAAATTAAAAAAGGCGAAGTTTGAAAAAGCCAATTAGTTGACTGCATTTTATTTGTTAATCAATATCATCTGCACCAACTCCTATTGATTCAATCATAAGCTGTGATACTATATAACGTTATGATAAAAGACCCCACAGAGTTCGAATTTTCTTCTAAAAAGCTAAAAATCGACTGTTCATGTGATTATTGTGGACTTCCATTTCAAAGAACTATATCTAATCTTGAAAGATCCCACAAACATATAAAAAAAGATTCTTGTGGCAAAAAAGAGTGTGTACAGAAGAAGAAAAAAGAAGTATTTAATTTGAAATATGGCTGTGATAATCCATTTCAATCACAAGAGATAAAACAGAAAATAGCAGATTCTAATCTGCAAAAATATGGGGTTGTTAATCCTACACAAAATGAAGAAATAAGAAAAAAACAAAAGAGTACATGTTTAGAAAAATATGGAGTTGAGAATCCTTTTCAGTCACAAGAGATAAAGGACAAAATAAAGAGGCAGAATATTAATTTGTATGGTGTTGAGAATAGTTTTCAAAGAAAAGAAGTTCAAGAAAAACAAAAGAAAACCATACAGAAGAACTATAAAGTTAGTCATTATTCAAAAACAGATGAATACAAAGAAAAAATAATCAATACCAATTTAGAACGGTATGGAGTAGAACAGACTTTTATGGCTTCACATATACAGGAACAAATCAAACAAACTAATCTAGAAAAATATGGTGTTGAAAACCCTCTTGCAAATAAACAGGTTCAAGAAAAAGTTAGACAGACTTGCTTAGAATTATTTGGTGTCGAAAACCCCATGAATAGTCCTGAAATTTTAAGCAAAATGATATCAACATGCATAAAAGAATATGGCAAATTCCCAGTCGGAAAATATGGCAAAACACAAGATGAAATAAAAGAATGGCTTAATAGTTTTGGGTTTAATTTTTCATCTGACTATGAAGTCTTAGAAAATAAAGAAATAGACCTTTTAGATAAAGACAAGAAGGTGGGAATAGAATATTGTGGCTTATATTGGCACAATGATACATCACCAGAGCCTAGAGATCGTACTTATCATATTGGCAAGTATAAAAATTGTCTTAAGAAGGATGTACAGCTTTTAACTATATTTGAAGATGAGTGGAAATCGAGACAAGATCAGTGTAAGTCTCATATTAAGTCTATTTTGGGAATATACAATAATAAGGTTTTTGCTAGAAAGTGTAAGGTTGTAGAAATTTCAAAAGAAGAGGCGAGACGGTTTTTTGATTCTTATCATATACAGGGATCTAATAGTCTTGGATTGGTATTTTTTGGTTTATTTTTTCAAGATGAGTTGTGTGCTGTTATGAGTTTAGGAAGGCATACTAGAAAAACAGATATTTCTAAAAAAGAAATAACATTAGATCGTCTTTGTTTCAAGGACGGTTTTAATGTTGTTGGTGGAGCAAGTAAGTTGTTCTGTCAGTGTTTAGAATGGGCAAAAATCTATGGATATAAAAAAGTAATTAGCTTCAGTGATAACAGGTGGAGTTTGGGTCGTGTATATGAAAAAATGGGATTTATTTTAGACGAAGAATATGGTGCAGACTATAGTTATGTAGAAATTAAAAATCCTAGAAAAAGATTGAGCAAGCAAAGTCAGAAGAAGTCAATTACTAATTGTCCTGCTGAATTAACTGAGCACACATGGGCTGTACAGAGGGGCTTGGCAAGAATTTATGATTGTGGCAAGAAAAGGTGGACGTTTAATGTTGGATAGTATTAAGATGCTTTAATCAAAACAGGGTTGTTCCTAAAACATATCCAACAACAAAAAATGCAATAATAATGAAAATTGCGGTTATTTCTTTTCTGTGTTTCATGTTATAATTTAGAAAAAATTAAATAAATCTATTTTTCCATCCTTTACAACAAGATAATTACAGGGAATTTCGGTCCAACTTCCACTATTATAGTAACCTGTGTGCGGTTTTGCGTCTGCATAATGCACATGACCACAACAAACCATATCGCAGCCAATTTTTTTCATATAATCAGTTGATTTTTTCTCTATAATTTCTGCATTTCTTAAAAAAGTTTTGCTACTTTTCTTGGCAAGTTTAGCCAAATAAAAACTCTTATCTATTTTTTGAATAAACTTGTATATTTTATCTGCAAAATATACTAATATTGGTCTGTCTGTTATAACACTATCGAATCTATCGCCGTGTAAAGCCAAAATTTTCTTGCCACCGCTCTCAAAAACATATTCCTCTAAAAAATCTATTCCTAATAGATGTGAAAGAACTTCAGCAGGACCATCATGATTGCCCAAAATTAAAACAACCTTAATATGATCGGACATACTTCTTATGAGAGAAAGAACTTTCCAGTGATGTTTCTTTAAACGACGAAAATCCATATTATCAAAAAAATCACCGTTCAAAATAATACACTTCGTTGAGTTTTCTTTTTCAATTTTTTCTAAAAAAGTAGTTAGTAGTTTTGCTTGACTAACATCACTGCCCAAATGAATATCGCTTATTATGATAGCATCAGCATTTTCCATGATATTATTTATTATAATGATTTAATTATTATAATGATATTCGTATCAGTTTTTCTTCAAAGAAGCGTTCTTTTTCTTTTTTATAGATTTTTTCCCGCAATTTAAATCAGAAAGTGCACCCCAAATTTGAAAATTAGCATTACTTCTATCTTTGCAACCTACTATGGCATCACCGCCTGCGTTCTCTTTAATTTTTAACCAATTATAAAATGTTTTCATGATATATTAATGCTGGAAGCGAAAGAAAAAAGCCCTTAATTCTTCAATTAAGGGCTTTAAAAATGTTTAATTTTTTCTAATTATTATACAGATGCACTGAACGGAGTAACCTCGGTGGCAGTCTGAGTAAGAACAGCTTTTACATGGAACAAGTTAGCGGCAATGTCGAGTATTTCAACATAATTTCCTCTTCTACCACCTTTGGTAGAGCCATCCATAGTAATCGTATCATCGGTTCCACCTGCAATCCACATATCGATTGCTGTAGGCGTACCAGTCAGTGGTGTCTCGTCATCTGAACCAAAAGCAACGCCGGTCATTACGTCATCCGTATTAGCAACCTTAACTACGTATGTACCAGGACTTACAACAAGAGTATCTACATAAAACTTATAATTATTACCAGATCCAGATGCGGCTGGAAGCGTTGCAACAACGCCTGCGGCTCTTGTTAAAACGAGCGGCACATTAGCATGTGTGGCGGCTGTAAGCGTCACAGTCGCTGTATTTAGAACCACAGGGGCTTTTGATAGAGCGGTATTTGCTATCTTCGCCTGCGTAACGGCTAAAGCATCTAATTTAGCAGTTGTAACGGCTAGAGCATCTAATTTAGCAGTTGTAACGGCTAGAGCGGCTAATTCTGCGGTTGAAATCGCTGAATCTGCGACATCTACATTTATAACAGCATCTGTTGCCAAATTAACTGTTTTAACGACACCATTTAATATTCTTGGTTTTAGTAGCTCGACAGAGCCAGGACCAGTACCTTCAGTTGTTTGTGTTGACATTTTAAAATCCTTTCAAAGAAATACCTAGTACATTATATATTGTTTTATAAATAAAATTTAAAATTTTTTATCAGAATGTCTTTGAATTTCGCAGAAATCTGTAGTTAAGGAATAGACCAAGTATTGTTTTGAACATTAAAAGTTCCTTCTTGAACATAATATCCTGCTGGAGGTGTGTTGGATGCAGTTGCATAGTTAAAATAACCTCTATTATATCTCATTTCTTCTCCACCAACTCCGTTTTTATAATAAGCTGCTTTGTACCATTCGTTTTCTGTAGGAATCCAGCAATCGCTCATAACTTCAATAGACATTTCTCCATAATACGATGTATTTGGAAAAATATAAGAACCAGTTTCTGTGTCAGCATGAAAAGTTATACTAACTGTTCCGCTTGCAGTAGCAGGTGCCGACATAATAATTGTTGCATCCTCATAATCTGGTATGTCTATAACAGAGGCACCGGTATCTATTCCCGTTCCAGTCATTAGCATTCCAATGCAAACATCAAGAACGCCAGGATCTGTATCCGCTGTAAAAATTACAGAGCTGCTCCCGTTTGTTGTGGTGCCTGTCAGAACTATCGTGTAAACGGCGGGAGTTTGTGCACCATTGTGAATCCAATTGCAGTATCGTGCTGCTGCATGCCATTTCGTTGCTATCGGTTTTTTGTGCATTCCGCTTCTAATTTGCAAAATATCTAGTGTAGAATCAAAATATATTCCTAACCATTGACCGGATAAGTTTGGATTTGCACCTTCTTGATCTTGAATAAGATCTAGGTCTACTATGCGTTGCATGCTGCCTTCTATTACATTAGCCTGTAAAAAAAGCATATATTGTTCTACAGTTATATTCAAAGCACTAATATAAAAATCATAATGTACATTACCACAATTCTTTTTAAGTGCTTTTGTGGATAACAAGCCATCTCCGAACCTGCTTTCCACCACATCAGCATTATTGCCTGCTTCATCAATGTCAATTAGATTGACTAATTTAAGTAATGCGTTTCCATCATAAAAATCTTTATGAAAACTTGCAATTCTAAATGTTGAAAGGTTTTCTATATCCCATGATATTTCATGTTTATTGGTAGATCGAAAAACTTTAGTTCTTTTATCGGGTCTGTTGTCTTCAATTTCATATAAAGATCGTTTATTAGGAAATAAAGTTCTTCCTCCTGTGAGACCTACTCCTCTTACAATGTATTCTGCATCTTGTTCTAACTGTTCTGGTACATTAAAAGAATCTTCTACGTAAACAGCACTGCTAGATATACGAACATCATCAATATATCCATTAAAAACTTCGGCTAAATTGTGTCGACCGGCACCAATAGTAAGGTCGTGTGTGGCTGGAGAATCTGGATCCGTTATTACCGTGTTGTTGAAGAATTCGTATACATTTACACCATTCGCATATATGCGGTAATTATTAGTGTTTTCATCTACAAGCCAAGCATTATTTCTTACTAAGGCAAGGTGAGTCCATGATCCAACGGGAGCATGAATCTCAGCGTTCCAATCATAATGCAGAACGCTTGTTCCTGTTATTTCTGCATAACCAGAAGTACTACAGCTATCACTATCGTTGAAGTGTGCGGATTGTGCAACTGTAAAAGCCGTATCCGTAACAGTAAGTATTGTATAGGTTATTGTAACATCGTGTAGACAAGCGGTACACTGTGCATATTTAAGCCTTGTTATTGTAACGCTACCACCAACTGAAAATCCGTGGGAGCGTTCAGCGATAGGATCAGCAAAGCCTCCAATTTCACTTGTATCTCCTACATACGTGATTGTAATCGTAGCACCACTTCTATTATAAGATCCCGTAAATGATTTATTCCCACTGATATATAAAGAATCTGAATTGCTCCCGTGTCTCCAAAGGATACCATCGTTATACTCTCCTACACTGAACAAGCCTCCTACTAAAGTTTGAGATGTTGGGTAAACCCATGCTTCTAAAGTAAAGTCTCCTATTCCAAAATCAAAAACTTCGTTTTCTGCGATATACGCAAAATTGCCAGAACAAGCCATAGCAGATGCACCAAATTTCTTTTCAGCACTAGTTGTAATACTTATTGGACTGCCAATTGATCCGTTGTATCCCAATACTTCCAACCCAAAATAACTGTTATCCGTTAATTCGTCCTCGAAATTTAGAATTAATATGGCATTTACACCTTCCCATGTGCTTGTAAGTTCTCTGCCATTTCCTCCTTGATCAAATGTGCCATAAGCACTCGTACTTTTTATCGTTCCAACATCCAGTATAACACCTCCAGAGCTATGGCTATAGCCGCTGCCGCCGTTTGTAATATTTACGGCGGTTATAACACCGTTGCTGGTGTTTATTGTGCCTGTAGCACCTGAACCATTTGAAGCTGTGAAAATAATTTTTGATCCATTTCCATACCCTGTGCCTCCTTTAGGATCATATTTCCCGAACCCTACAACATTAACGCCGCTGATGGATGTACTAGGTTCTGGGCTTACAACTACAAAGAATTCTGCTCCTACACCGTCAACCACAGATGCTGTAATGTACCCAGAAACTTCAGGATCGTTAGTAGAGATGTAGCCACTGCCGCCATTTGTAATATTTACGCTAGTAACAATACCAGAAGAAGTAACAATTGTTGCTGTGGCTCCAGAACCATTTGAAGTTGTAAAAGAAATGTTTGATCCATTTCCATAATCTGCACCTCCTCTGATAATGCCTACGCCTGTTATCGCACCAGAAGATACTGTTATATTTCCAAACACAACTCCAGAACCGCTTTTAACATAAGCTTGAACAGGATCTTCGGGTTGAGTATTATTTTCTGTTGAATCTCCATGCGTAAATTGATCTTCTTTAACATCAACATTAAAATGAAAGGTAGAGCAGTTGTCAGCACACCTTGGATCTGCTTGTGTTTCTATCATGAGTCGAATAGTTTTTGTTTCAAAAGGTAGAGCTATCACATACCCTTCTTCTTCTTGCGATCCAGTCCAAACCTGAAAATCATCAGCCCATATATGAAATACATTCGGGTTCTCAATTTGACCACCGCATGTGAATGTCAAGGACTTTATTCCAATAGGGCGTATAAAATTGTGAGTAAACCAAGAGCCATCTGGTTCTGCTGTAACCTGACACTTACAATTTTCAACAGGAGTTGTTGGAGGGGCTCCAGGATCTGTGCCGCATGTATAGGTGTGGGTTCCTATGGATGGTTCGTAACTATCAACGATGCAAACTTCTGGGGCACAACAATTCGGACACGTCCTTTGTAACGGAAATTGTTTCGGTAGATAGTTGGCTTGATTAGAATCGCTTCCAATCGTTGTGCCTGGAGGCGTTTCACTCTGTGTGGCGAAAGACCAGTATCCGCCGACGCCAGATCCACAGCGATTTGGTGAGTAGTACCCAGCTTTGTACCACTCGTCTATAGTTGGCATCCGATACGTAGGAGCTAAACCCGTATTTGGGTTTATGTCGTTAACGGTATATATTAAGTTTGATACACTTAGTAGTGTAGGTTGACCGTATTGGTCCAATGCACTCTCATCAAAATTGTATGCACCGTTTTCTGTTGTCGTTCCATCTTGTGCTCCGCTCGGTTTGCCATTACTCATCCAATTGCAAAATCTCGCACATGAATCAAAGCTAACAAACTCGACCGGATGGTCACCAGCACTGTTCAAAACGGCATATACGTAGCTGCCGTTTGTACCAGAACGGCTGATTGATGGTATATAAGATGTTTGATAGACTGTTGTGTTCATTAGGGTACTGTAGAGACCACCAACGGGATCAGTGGTAGCTACCGCATTTAAGAACTCCGTGTACTGATCGACCGTCACTGCGTACTTGCCGATCTGGTATTCGTATGACACGGAACCCGCATCTCGTGCCGGGTTCCCGCAAACCGAAGAAGAGTTGTACGCCGCACCGAGGATGGCGGCATCCCGCCGTGCCTGCAAAGCCTGCGAGGGTGACAAGCTGTTACCACAAGGGACCAGTAAGCCACTTTCTTTGGCGGCGTTTCCAGGATTGCCAACCGGCACCATGTCAGGGAGTTCTTCCATTGATGAACTTGCGAGGCGAAAACCGATGTAGTAACCCCCGTAATGAGGGTCCTGCTCCTCGACCATGGGTCTGCTGTAACTCCAGAGGGAGGAATATATGCTGATATTAACAGTGCTTCCCGTGAAACCAGTAGCTACACCATTAAGTTTAATTTCGATAACCTCTCCGGTCCACTCATTTACATTGCCAAACTGATCAAATGTGCCGTAGAAGCTCTCGCTGCCAGTAAATGAGCCTACGTCAGTTACGTGCCCGATCCAGTTTTCACTAGTCCATATATCTTCCGCTGATACTACTGGCTGGTTATTAACTAGCGTAACAGGTGATGTATCAGGTGTAAGAGCGTCAAGTTCTGCTCCGTCTCCTTTGTCTCCTCCGTCCCCTCCAGACAACGGAGTTATTTCAGGTGCTCCAGTTGCTCCAACTTTAACGTTCAAAACAGTCCAAGAAATGTCTCTGAATGTTCCTTGTCCTGGCAAGTCATTATTATCAAGAATATAAGATACGGTTGTGTGGTTTGTTTGTACTAAGTATCCAGGAACGAGTGTTGCTGTACCTTGCCAAGATTTGTCGCCAAATTTTTGATCTATTATGGCTAATTCTCCAATATCTGAAAGATTAAATGAGAATTTGTCAGGACGATAACTAGCGTCTTTCCTTGTCCATACTCTATTTCCATTTGCTCGTATAAGATTTCCTTTAACATCATATGAGGGTCCATTCATGTCTGCTGCTGTACATTCCCAGTAAACAGTCATGCCTGTAATATTTACTCTAATTTTATCGACTCTTCTTTTGTCTCCGATTTTAAAGTGTGCATCAAGCAGTCCTTGTGCATACATAAGCGGTCCTTTTCCGTCTATTGTGTATTCAGCAGGACTAAGATCTGATGGAACTCTATCTTCTGGATCGGTGCTAGCATTTTCAAAATAGAAAGTTTTTATTCCAGTTTCAGGCATGTCATTGTCTGTTGTGAAACTGTTACAGCTTTCAATTGACAGTATGTGTGTGTCTGCTGGTACATTTTCTCCTGTAACCTTAAGACCAACACGCAAGAATGCTGTCGGGCACGATCCGGCTATTTTTGTCATTTAATTTCTTTCTATGTTAGTTTTTATAGACGCCTCCGCGTCCTTTACGTGCAGGAGGTGCACACCCTACACATCCACGACGTTTTGGTGGGCGAGCACCATCGCATCTACGGCAGCAACATGGTGGTTTGTAGCCGTTTGCTGCTGGATATGGGGGCGGAGGAGCGCCATTGTTCGTTGCTGTGAGGTGAAAAAGACGTCCTATAGGACCCCTACGCTGGCCACGTGGTCTGCAAGTGCTTGGAATGCACTTCGGTTCGGCCTGCGGCGGGCAAAGATAGCATCGTTCTGGTACTTCTTTAGGAGGCAGTTCCGGTACTGTACCGGAAGGTGGTGTTGGTGGTAACGGGCTTTGTCTCGGCAGCGGAGTTATTGTTATAACTGGTGAGTCATGAGTTGTGCGTACTACAATAGGCGTGCGTGTAGTTGGAGTGATAGGATCAGGATAATCAGGTCCAACAGTCATTGTCGTTGTTGCTCTCTTGTTATAAGTCTGCTCACCAAATCCAAACTTGTGGTAGCAATTCGCTTCCATGGTATCGGTTGCAGGATCAAAACACCCATCAAACGTTAATCTTGTTGGTTGGTATTCGTCGTCAACGTCAGGTGAGTTCGGGGAGTTATCTAAAATTCGTAAAACAGAGTCGACAGTAAGATCATCAGAGAATGCTGTCAGCATTTGGCTTACATTAGGAGCATGCTTATTGCAGTTGTATTCTCCATCTGGTCCTGTATAAACATCCGGAAAACCAGGCGGAGTGTCGCTGCTGTACACGCACGGTTGTCCATATCCTGGTCTGTACCATCCCGAACAACCTCCAGGACAGAATGGTTTTTGGTTTGGTGGTTTTGGTGGTATTGGTATTGGTGTCATTGGGAGCCATGTTATTACTGGTACATGCTCAGGAGGGCTGGCACATGCACGAGATGAATCGCCTTCGTACCCGTCGCAATTAATAAACCAAGTAACAAAAAATGGTTTTGTTGGCGATACTGTGTCTCGATTATCATTTGACTGCATTGCATGAATTTCTTCTGCTGTTGCAAATGTAATTTTTTGAAAAACTTGTGCCGAACTGCAGTCATCTGTAAGCATTTCTTCTGAGTCTGCTATTTGCCCACAAGGTCTTAATGGATGTGATGGAGGCGGGCTAACTTCCTCTTCCAAAGGCAAAGGCGTAGTTTCTTCAAGAGATTTAACGTATTCGGAAATTATATCTTCTGCATAAGACTTTTTCTGATTCCATAATACTTTGTGTTCAAATTGAATTTCACTCATATATGGATTTGGCAAGGAAACAGTCCATAAGTGGAATGCAATGAATTGCCTTTAGCTCCTAAGCATTTTTATTAAAAGTTTATTTACATTATATATATTGTTTTTTTTAAATTTTATTATATATAGATTGTCAGTATAATCTACAATTTAAGGGTTTTTATGCAATTTAATCAATGGTTAGAATGTAAGAATACCAGATAGCTACGACGCAATTTTTAGAAAAATTATACTTACAGTACTAGGAATAATATGAATTTTAAACAATGGTTAGTTAGTTGCAAGTCACCAAGTATTTTTGAAAACTCTAAAGGCTTAGACTTCTTGCGGGCTGACAGCTCTGAACGGGCTAGATTCCAGTCCCTAAGTCAGCAAATAGATCAAGCATATGCGATGAAAGATTATAAAAAAGCAGAAGAACTAGAAGTTGAATTAGAAGACCTGTCTAATAATTTGGAAGATAAACTAAGTGATATTGGTCAAGAAGGTGGAGAGGAAGATGATGTTGATCAAGATTGGAGTGTTCAAGATGACTTTGCAAACATATATGCTAGATATTTAAGCAATAAGATAAGCGATGCTGATATTTTTCCTATTCTTAAAGATGCTATACTTGCACCTAATATTAATTTATCTTTTCCAAATATGAAGCTAATAAATAGTCTTGACAAAGAGTCTTTACTTGTGATGGCAAAAGATGCTTATTTACATAAGAAAAATACGCATGCTTCTTTAAAAGGAGCCGGTAGTTTGTGGGGCAAAAAGTAATGAGTTTTTCTGGAATAATATTAGCTAAGGCGACAAGCAAAGATGGCGTAGATTCCATATTAAAAAATGGTTTTCAAACGCAAGAAAAGCATATATCTTCTACAAAAACTTTTGAAAAGCATGCGGAAACAGACACGGATCAAATGTATGGTGCTGGTTTATATTTTTCTATTGCTTATTCTATGGATCAGGTAAAAAGTAATTGTGGAAAGTATGCTGACACATGGGGCAGCGAGATCATAATTGCCACCTTAAACGGCAAGTATAAAATACTTAATACAGCTTTCTCAATGCCGGAAAGCCATCCTATATGGAACGCATCAACCGCTGGCAGAGCAGGCATTTATAACCAGCTAGTAAATCTTGGTATTATAAGCTTGTTTCCTGATTATAAAGATGGCGATACACACTTTCCTTCTGAATACGGATACAAAATCTCTCATAGCATTGATGCGTGGGTTCACGAGCACAATCAAATCGCACATATTGTTGTTTATAACCCTAAAATATTAAAATATGTTACATCTTTTGAGTGCAAAAAAGAAGAAAAACAATTTAAATTTCTACAATCAGCAGAGAAAAAAGAGCAACCAAAAATAGATCTTTTGCAACAAGCTGCTCAGCGAAGAAAAGAAAAAGAAGCATTAAGTTTAAAAGTTCCAAAGGCTTCAAATGATCTTAATCTAGAAAATAATTTTAAAGCTTGGTTGGAATCAATTGAAGATTACGAGCCATTTAGAAGCAAGATAGATAAAATAGGAGCTAATAGAACATTTCCTTTTGAAAAATGGTTTTCCAACTCAGAAAACGGAAGAATTTATATTCCCTTGTCGGAAGTACAGGAAGAAGATATAAAGTCTACAAAATATTTACGTGATTATCTTGAATCTCGTGGATATCAAATCATAGATTTAAAAAAAGGATATGCAAAGCAGGATAATAAACAAAATATCTTTAAAATAGGCAAACTTCTAGACACTTTATTATACAAAGACCTAAAGCTATTAGATATAGAATTACAAGATAATAAAATTTCTTTGTTGAAATACAATAAAGAAAAATTAAATATGAATCAAAATCATACGTCTATGAAAACTAAATTTGAGAATCTTAACTCTAGGGTTAGCGGCGTATTGTATGTTGTAATAAGCAGCAATATTCATGATTTAGCATCTATGAGCACAGGAAGAGGATGGAGTAGCTGCATGAATCTTGATGGCGGCGAGAAGAAAGACGATGTTTATTGTGAAGTAGAGAGAGGCGGATTTGTTGCGTATGTAATAAAAGATAATGACAGAGAAATACAGCAGCCAATAGCAAGATTACATATACGTAGGTTTGACAGTAAAAAAGGACTTTCCATAGCCGTACCAGAAGAAACAATATATGGAAAAGAAATAAATGGTTTTATAGAAAAAGTAAAAGACTGGATACAGTCTAAACAAGGAAGTAAGGCAGGTCGATATCGAAAAGTAGGTGGCAATTATTCAGATACATTTAGCTCTTCTAACAATATATTAATATCTCCAAAAGAAGGCAACAAAATAAGGCAATGGCTAACGAAATGGCTAGATATTAAGCAAGAAGATAAGAGCAAGTACGCAGATTATTTTAGTAAGTCATTGATTTCTCTTTTTAATTCTAGTGAAAAATATCCAGATAAATTTTTAAACAGACTAAAAGAATATATATTTAATTCTAATATATGGTATAAACCTACTAAAGGATTTGCACAAACCACAGATCAGTTCATGAGTAAATTTGCAATAAGGTTTCCAGACTTAATAAGCAAAGAAGATTTTTTTAAAGCTTATGCAAAAAATATAAACAGCGAAGGCGGTATTGGCAAGCAGCTACTGGAAAAATTCCCCCAGTATATTGACGAAAAGATATTATCAATAACATCAAATAGAAATAAGTCAGCAGTTATACAATCAGCTCCTCATCTAAGTCCTGTTCATAAAGAGATCATAGAGGACGAATTAGACAACAAATTAACTATTAGTAATCCAGATTTCACTCCCAGCAATAAAAACGGTATATATCAAGTAAGAAATTATATACATAATGAAATAGAAAAATTATCAATTTGGAAGCCTATACCAGAAAGAATTGCATCAAAGGCAATTAAGTTTGCAGAAGATATAATGCGTAAAGACTTCGATGAAGAAAAAGAAGGATCTAAAGATGATAAAGACTTAATTACAGACTTTAAAAGATTGAAAATTTCTCCTTCTGATTTTGAAGAAATGAAGGAATCTGTTATAGAATCTCTTCTGCACGTTTTCACACAAACAAAAACGGATGTGCCAGTTGTACAAAAGTTCTATAAATCTTTGCTGCCAAATTGGGAGAAATATGGAGGAATAGGAATTATAGGATATGCCATCTCTTCTCTTCGAGAAAATGGTCGACAATTTTTGCCATTTATAAAACAAAAGAAGCAAGACTTCATACGAGAAAACAGCATTGGCACTCCGGAGTCAGAACTTCATCAAGGCTACAAGGGTTTGACACCACTAACGAACTCTGAGTACTCTAGGATTGCCAAAGATAAGGATGAGGTAGTTGAATCTTTTAACTATGTTATTGATACATTAGAAACTGGAAGTCCCTCTAAAAAATATTCCATGAAATTTGGGGTTAATTATGACAACTATATGCACAGGCAAAAAAGAAGGACAACAAATTAAATATATTTTTTTGTTTTTTCTTTTGATACCATTTTTTTTAATTTATTTTTTTAT